>OBZY01000507.1_pt1 | contig 13530 bp, 8 predicted proteins | sample 1477051 | NCBI WGS metagenome assembly OBZY01 (sample SAMEA2580270, study PRJEB22360) | human gut metagenome | biome: human gut; feature: human-associated habitat; material: faeces | place: Denmark | collected 2008/2010
AGATACTAAAAATAATGCGTCTTTAGTTTATAAAGATGGCAATACTACAGGTACAATCTTCTACAACGATAGAGATTTGTATGGTAAAAGTCGCGTACATAGCAAAAAGGCATATACGTTGAGTGATAATAACTATATTGCTCGACAATATGGTTTTGATGTACAACATGAATGGGATTTCCGCGGTGGTAAGGACTATTTTATTGCGGGTGTACTTGGTAAACGAGAAACATATCGCACCACATCTGGTCCGTACTATGGAAATCCACATCGCAACAGTTATGCCGTTTATGGTACATACTCTTATCAGATTAATCCTAAATGGACTAGCATTTTAGGCTTGCGGTATTCGGATATTAAAGACCCTGTGAAAAATCAACGCGTATTAATTCCTCAGTTCCAATTACAACATCGTATTAACAAGGAATCATCCATGTACATAAATGTTGGTAAAGCCTTTAGAATGCCGAACTTAAGCGATACTTTCAAGAAAATTAATAAAGGCTATGCCTCTGTTAGTGGACGTAATTTGAAACCTGAAGAAGGTTGGAATTATGAATTAGGCTACAAACACATTACCAACAAAGATAGCTGGAAAGTAGCGGCCTTTTACATGGACTTTAAGAACTTCTTCTCTTGGAAACCGGATAGCAACGGTAAAAACACGATTCGCGTAAATGGTGGTCGCTATAGAAATGTCGGTATCGAAGCCCAATATGGTCGTAAATTAACAGATCACTTAAAAATGACTGTGGGTGCATCGTATTCTAATCCAAAACAACGAGAAATCGATAAGACTTATTGGAAACAAGCTAACCCTAAATTGCAATTTACAGGGGGTATCCATTACAATAGCTCAACCTGGACTGCAGGTACTAGCATCAACTTTGTTACAAAACGGATGAAGAACCGCGATGGCGGTACAAACCCAAACCTTATAGCTTGGAATGCATACGTAGGCTATCAGTTCAATGAAAACGCATCCTTGCGGTTAGATGCACGTAACTTGTTAAACCGTCATAATGTTATTTCAAATGGCGACTGGGAGTACTGGGATGAACCATTTAATTACCAACTTAGTTATACTCAAAAATTCTAGTCTTTATGTAATCACTAATTAGAACTATACAAGGAGTATCATCATGAACAAGAAAATTGGATTTTTCATATGTTTGATGATACTCCTTTGTGTATGTATAGCGGGTTGTGGACCACAATCGGAGGCAAATGTAACGCCATATACTCGTTATGTTGAAAGTCAAGATGGCGTTCAAGTTGTTGTTCCAGAGCATCCAAAGCGGATTTTATCGCTATCCTCTGCGTTCGACACAATTTTATTGGGACTTATAGAACCAGAACGCTTGGTAGGCATTAATAAATTGTCTACCTATGAGGAATATTCCTTAGAGGCAAAGCGCGCAAGGATGGTAAAGCCTGTGTTGAGCTCGTATCCTTTGGAGAAAATTATAGCCTTGAAACCGGATCTCGTTATAGCGCCAGATTATATATCGGCTGATGTTATCTATGGTTTACGGCACATGGGTATAGCCACTGTTGTGGTACCGACCCCTTCTACGGTGGACGGAGTGATTCAGAATGTGATGGAGATTGCTCATATTATCGGGGAAGATGAAAAGGGTAGCTTTTACAATCGGAAGATTCACCGTGAAATAGATGAAATAAAGCACCTAGCGGAATCTATTCCACTTGAGCAGCGCAAGACGGTTCTCTTTGTATCATCTATGGACGGATACACGGGCACAGGAAGCCTTTTTGATGATATGTGTCACTATATGAGCATCTATAATGCACCTGATCGGATTGGTTTACCACCACGAATACCTTTTGGGGAGGAGCGTGTGCTAGCCATGAACCCAGATTATATTTTTATTCCATCCTATAAGGGAATGGACAAGAATTTGGCGGATAGATATTTAAAGAATCCGGCCTTTCAAAATCTACCTGCTATTAAGGAAAATCGTGTTAAGCCCTTACCGGCAGCGTACCTGTATACAATGAATCAGCATATTGGTGAAGCAATGCTAGCCATTATGCATACTGTGTATCCTCAATTAGAAAGGAATTCTCATGACTAGACAGAAACAACGCATCATGGCCATAACTCTGATTGGGGTATTGCTATGTATTGTGAGTTTATTGGCACTCCATGTAGGGACCATTATGATCCCTATCGGAGGGGGCGTGCAAAGTATTTTAAATGGCATGGGTATCCCCGTGAGTTTCACGGAGCCTATTACGGCTGAGCAAGAGGCCGTATTGTGGTTTATCCGCATGCCACGCCTTATCATTGGCCTTCTCGTAGGAGGCGCCTTGGCACTGGCTGGTGCGGTTATGCAAGGGGTATTCTCCAATCCATTGGCAGATCCAGGTATTATGGGCGTATCCGCTGGGGCATCCCTCGGTGCGGTTATCGCCATTGCCCTTGGCGTAACATCTCTTAGCATGTTTTACATGCCTGCCTTTGCTTTCGTTGGAGCCTTTGTATCCGTTGGGATTACTATACTTTTAACATGGCGTAATAACAAGCTCGACACAACCACCTTGTTGCTGGCTGGTGTAGCTGTTAGTATGCTGCTCGGCGCTTTCACATCGGGTATTTTGACGATGATTAATGAATATCGCTTGCGTGAATTCCTATTCTGGATGGTGGGGGGCCTAGATTTCCGCCGTTGGGATCACGTTTTGCTCGCCGTGGGTCCTATCATGACGGGCAGTATTATATTGATGATGCTCGGTCGTCACTTGAATGTGCTCGTTCTAGGCGATACAGAGGCGCGTGCCTTAGGCTTGCCTGTTATGGCATATCGCATGGTATTCCTATTTCTAGCATCCGTAGTTACAGCTACCGCTGTATGTGTCAGCGGATCCATTGGCTTTGTAGGTCTTGTGGTACCTCATATTGTACGGCTTTTGGTTGGGCCAGATCATCGAATACTATTGCCTATGGCGGCTGTTGGAGGTGCCTTATTCCTCGTATTCTGCGATACATTAGGCCGCGTCATCGCTCAACCGGTTGAAATTCGCGTAGGTATTATGACGGCTCTCTTGGGGGCACCATATTTTCTTTATTTACTTCATCGCTTGCGCAGTAAAGGAGAGGCCTAATGAAACTAGATGTTCAATCTCTATCCGTCACATTAGGGGAAACCACCATTCTGAAGGATGCATCCTTTTCTATTGATAGTGGTGAGTTTGTCGGCATTATCGGGCCTAATGGCTCCGGTAAAACAACGTTATTAAAAACCTTGCGTGGTCTCTATCCTACGTCTGGTGGCGATGTTTTGTGGGATGGTAAAAGCATCGCTTCTTTGAGCGACAAGGAAATCGCTCATCATGTGGCGTATATGCAACAGTCCGTAAATGTTTCCTTCGATTATGAAGCCATCGATATTGTGATGACCGCTCGTTATCCGTATCTTAAATGGTGGCAACAAGAGGGACCAGAAGATAAGGTTATCGTTGAACAGGCTATGAAAGAGGTCGGTGTTTATCATCTGCGTAATCGCTCCGTACAAAACCTGAGTGGCGGTGAGCGACAACGGGTATTCTTAGCAAAGGCATTAGCTCAACAAACAGAGGTCTTATTACTAGATGAGCCGACGGCTGCGCTCGATTTAGTGTATGCTGACGATATTTTCCATGAAGGCCGCCGATTATGTGACGAAGGCAAAACGATTTTAATCGTCGTTCATGACTTAGAGTTAGCTGCCAAATATTGCACCAAACTCGTTTTGGTGAGTGATGGTCACATCGTTGATGTAGGTGCACCTCGAGATGTGCTCACTGCAGATAATTTAAAAGCTGCCTTCCACTTGTCTGCAGCAGTTTACGACGATCCATATTTCAAACAACAACGTATCTTTGTGTTCCCAAAAGGAACTACGGATATTGAGGATCATAAACAAACAGAGACTAGTGGAGAGATGTCAATTGACCCTCAACTGAAATAGACATATAAGTGCCTATGTATAGGTCAGTAAATTTCCTGTTTATCTTGATATATTTGTATTGCTATTCCTAGCGAGGTCAGGCTTATGTTATATCCATTTACTGCTATTGTTGGTCAAGATGAAATGAAATTGGCTCTTTTGCTAAATGCCATCAATCCGTCCATTGGCGGTGTGTTAATTGAGGGCGAAAAGGGCACTGCAAAGTCTACGGCTGTACGTGCATTGCCAAGCCTGTTACCTCCGATGGAAACAGGGACTGATGCGATGACCGTAGTAGAATTACCTATAAATGCTACGGAAGACCGCGTTGTAGGGTCTATTAATTTAGAAAAGGCATTGCAAGAGGGGGTAAAAGCTTTTGAACCGGGGATTTTACACGCAGCACATCAAAATATTCTCTATGTAGATGAGGTGAATCTATTAGATGACCATATTGTAGATATTTTGCTAGACGTGGCCGCTATGGGGGTAAACACCGTAGAGCGTGAAGGGGTAAGCCATTCTCATCCATCTCGCTTCATCCTCGTCGGAACTATGAACCCCGAAGAGGGGGACCTCAGACCTCAGCTCTTAGATCGCTTTGGGTTGTCCGTCATGGTCTATGGTGAACAGGATCCAGCACAGCGGATGGAGGTGATTAAGCGACGTCTTGCATTTGGCGATGCTCCAGAAGCATTTATAGCGTCTTATGAGGAATCGGAGCGAGCATTACATGAACGCTTGCTACAAGCTCGCAAATTATTGCCAACTATTATTCCATCTGATGATATTCTCCTTAAGATAGTAAGCATCAGCATCGGCGTTGGCGTTGATGGCCATCGTCCAGATATTACGATGATGCACACCGCTCGCGCTCATGCAGCCTTTCACGGTCGCTCACAAATCGTAGATGACGACATTAAGGTGGCTGCAAGATTGACGTTAAAACATCGCATGCGGAGATTGCCTTTTGAAGAACAAGGTCACGACGAAGACCGCATCGATACAGTAGTATCTGCGGTAATCGAGGGCTAGCTATGGATACATCTGTACAAGAGGCCCTCAAAATAGGCCTTGTAAACGACCAGATACATAGCATCGTCATTTCTGGGGGGACTGGTGTCGGTAAAAGCTTTATGGTTCGTCAGCGCCTCGATACATGGCATATTCCCTATCGTGTTATACCGGTTTATATAGATAACTCACAACTTCAAGAAAGCATCGATTTTGAAGCCTCTCTCGAGCAAGGTAAGATGATTATGACCTCTAGCCTACTAGATGATGATAATACGCGATGCTGGCTCATCGATGATGGTCATGTTCTATCTCCAGAAGTGCGTCATGCCTTATTAACAGAGGCAAAACGCCGCCAAATCTTGTTGATTATGACCATAAACCATGAGGATAGAGCCTTAACTGATGCGGAATGGGAACTCGTAGACGTACACGTATCTATGGAACCAGCTTCATTGGAATCTAGGGTAGCGGTATTACAACAAACTCGAGATGGAATTTCTTGCGCTGATACTGCGCCAATTTCAATAAAAGCAAACTCACCTGAGGTTGTAGTTAGTTTAATCGATCATAAGCGGATTTCATCCATTGCCGTTCCTGATACAATGATTTCATTAGCCATTTCCTATGCACTCCAAGCTCGTACTGTAGGTCACGGTGCAGAGTTTTTATTGCTCCAAGTTATGAAATCACTGGCGCTTCTTGATGGTGTTTCTTACTGTAAGCCCATTCATGCAGAACGGGCCGCTCTTTATGTACTGCCTCATCGGATGAAGCGTGATGACACAACCACATCACAGCCTTCACAAGGGGAGAATGGAAATAGTAAAACGGATAGAAATCAACTGGAAAATAGGGCCGAACATGCATCGGACCAAGCTGATGAAGATACACAATATGAAGCGGACCAAAATGATTCTATGGGGAATGAAGCAAGTCCTAACGATTTAAACGCTAATGATGGGGACACTCATTCTGCTATGAATAGTGCAGAAGATGCATCTTCTCAGCAAGACGATTCAAGTGAAGCTGATGGTTTTAATCAATCTAACGACTTAGATGCTACACAGAAGGAATCCTGTGATTCCGAAGCTATGAACGTAGGTGGAGACGACTCACAACGCTTGTCCTCTTTATGTTTGCCCGATACGGTTGCCCGTATAGCTAACCAATTATTCCAATGGAAACTAGAATCCTCTAAAACAGTAGACCGTCAGTATCGCAAGGGCTCAGGTCGTCGCCTCATGACCAAAACAAAGGACACTAGAGGGCGTATGATTCGAGCTTACCAAGATGAACATGCGCTAGAGGACTTAGCGCTGGTCGATACATTGCGTGCAGCAGCACCCTACCAACGATTGCGGGCTGCTACTAAAACGGAACAAGAAAAACTATCTACTCAGTCCCAGCAATTAAAGCAACAAGGCGGCAAGGGATTATCTTTAGTGATAAAACCTCAGGATTACCGCCGAAAAGCCCGTGAAAAGCGCATTAGTGCATACCAGCTTTTCGTAGTAGATGCCAGTGGGTCTATGGCGGCGCGTCATCGTATGGAGGCCACTAAAGCGGCTATTCTCAGTCTCTTGCGAGATTCTTATATCCACCGTGATTCGGTAGGGCTCATTGCGTTCCGCAAGGAGTCGGCAGAGGTGTTATTGCCTTTCACGCGCAGCGTAGAGCGAGCAGAGCGATTTTTAGCCTCTATGCCTACAGGCGGTAAAACGCCGTTAGCTCACGGTTTACGGATGGCCTATACCATGTGCGATAGATTGTTGCGTGCCCATCGGGCGGAACGAATTCAGATTATATGTATCACCGATGGTCGAGCTACGTCGGGTGATTCTGAGGACCCTGTAGCGGAGTCCAAGCAATGGGCTCGTATCCTTGGTACTTTGCCTGTAGATTGTATTGTTATCGATACGGAAATGGGCTTTATCAAACTTGGATTGGCTAAGGAATTATGTAAATTGATGAATGGCAGTTATTATGCCATGGATACTATTACGGCAGATCGTATTTTGCGAGTGTCTCGGAGGTAGATCATGAGTCGACTCATGTATATTTCTAACTTAGGAAAACAAATCCAATATATAGAAAAGGCCGTTGCTACCTACCCTGAATTGATACAAGGCGAGGTGGATATTTGCAATATGAAAAAGCCTCCTCTCTGGGACGGTGATTTTGAAAGTCGCCTTCGTGCTGCCGATGTAGTACTCGTAACAAACATGGGGGTTGGCTTAGACTCGCCATTCTTAGAACGCCTTGAACGATGGCTATATGCGCATCATCCAAAATACTGGATCGATGTGGTAGAACCTAAGAAAACGGATATTCTGTATCGTAATATAGATGAGGATAAACGGATTCGCCTTGAAAGTTATCGTCGTACTAGTGGCATCATGAACTATGTGCGGCTCATTAACGGTGCTTTCAGTACAAAACCAATTTCTGAATGGGAAGAACCTGACCGAATTCCGTGGCAAGCCATTATGGGGCGAGCAGGCAATATCTATGAGACTTATGATGAGTTTATGGATGCCGAAGGAAACCCTGATTGGCCGTCCATTGCGGTGTACTTTTACCGTGACGAGTGGATTATGGGGGATATTTATTATCAACAGGCCTTATTTGAAGAAATTTATAAACATCAGTACAATCCGATTATTTTATATGGGCAATACGGTTCGAATCCTCGCGTAGGCATTCCGAATATGAAATTGTCCATGAACCATCTTTTTGGGAAGGATATATTCCCCTTTGACGTGCTTATCAATACTTGTAAATTCTCCTTCCAGTCCTTAGGGGCTCAAACCTTGGAGGAGTTAAAATTACAGGACGTACCTATCGTTCAGGGGTATACCATATACATGGATGAGAAATCCTGGGCTGAGAATCCACAAGGAGTTACGCCGTTAGATGTGAATTTATCCATATCACAGCCTGAGTTAGATGGTGTTATTCAAGGCGGTGTAGTGGCTTGTCAGACCTTTGATGAGCGTGGTCACTATGTGTATTTACCTGTGAAAGAGCGCATTGCGGCCGTCGTTCAGCGAGCTATTAAATGGTCTAAGTTGCGGTATATTCCTGTATCTGAGCGAAAGATAGCCATTATTTTACACAACTATCCGCCTAAGAATTCTAATATTGGTTCTGCAGCAGGCCTTGATACGCCTGAGTCGGTGCTACGATTATTAGAACAGATGAAAAAGGAAGGTTATACGATAGATTCTGTGCCTGATACGAGTGCAGATTTAATGGACATTGTTACATCCCACATGACAAACGACCGCTCCATGCTTACCGATGAGTTGCTAGCTTCGGCTGAAGGTCGCTTGAGCAGTAAGGATTACAAAGCATACTTTGAAACACTGCCAGCAGATACGCAACAAGCTATGGTTACATCTTGGGGGGAGGCCCCAGGAGATGTATTTGTCTACGATGATGAAGTCATCATTCCAGGTTTTTCAAATGGCAATCTGTGGATTACGGTGCAACCACCGCGCGGCTTCGGAGAGAATGTATCTGCCATCTATCACGATCCATGTTTGCCTCCACTGCATCAATACTTGGCGTTCTACCATTGGGTTCGGAATGTCTTTGAAGCGGATGCGGTCATTCATGTAGGCACACATGGCTCCTTAGAATGGCTACCAGGTAAGGGGGCTGGTCTCAGTGCTAGCTGTTATCCTGAAATCGGCATCTCTAGTTTGCCAAATATTTACCCGTACTGGACAACCATCATTGGAGAAGGCATACAGGCTAAGCGGCGTAGTTCAGCCTGTTTAGTGGGCCACTTGTCGCCACCGATGACGACGGCGGGACTCTACGATGAATTTGAAGAGCTAGAAGCTTTACTAGATGAGCATAGTCATTTTGAACAGGAGCATCCTGAAAGTGTAGCAGACATAGGCGAAGTGATTCGCGAAAAGGCCCTGGCCTGTCATCTTATCGATGAAGAAAAGGGACCTACTATGGTGGTGGACGATATAATTACAGAAGTTCACGAAAAGCTAAGCGACTTAAAGCATATGCAAATGCGCAATGGTTTACATATTTTGGGTCAAGGCCCTGAGGGGACAGATTTAGAAGAATTTATTACTGCTATCATACGGACCCCTCAAGGGGATATTGCATCAGGTCTTGAAACGCTAGCCGCTGAGTTAGGGCATGATTGGTCGTATCTAGAGGAACATGCTGGCGAAATCAATGATGACGGAATTCGTAATAGTGTGATTATCGATCGAATTTGGCAGGAATTACGAGCGTTTGTGTCTAATATTATACATAAACCAGATTATAAGGCGCCTCAAAGTTTAGAGCCTTTGGTAGATGCCATAGTTCGTGAGTATATACCTAAATTAGGTCAAACCCAAAATGAGCTCAGCTCTATCTCTAAAGCGTTACAAGGAACCTATGTTGAACCTGGTCCCGGTGGAGCCCCATCGAGTGGTCAAGTCGATGTATTACCTACGGGTCGTAACTTTTATGGTTTAGATGAAAGAGCCTTGCCGACAAAGATAGCCTACCAATTAGGTATAGAGCTTGCAGATCAAGTTATGGCTGATTATATTTTAAATGAACAGCGCTATCCCGAGACGATAGGGATTATCTTATGGGCTAGTAGCAACTCTAGAAGTCATGGTCAGTGTTTAGGTGAATTCCTCTATTTGTTGGGGGTTCGTCCTAAATGGCAATCTAACGGTCGTATTTCAGGTCTCGAGGTCATTCCGCTAGATGAATTACAACGCCCTCGTATCGATGTGATGGGCCGCATCAGTGGTCTTATTCGAGATATGATGCCTACTGCCATTAGTTGGCTCGACAAGGCCGTTGAAATGGTGGCAGAATTAGAAGAGTCCTTGGAAGACAACTACGTGAAAAAGCATATTCATGATGATGTGGATTGGCTCATTGAACAAGGTGAAGATCCTATGCTAGCCACTAAAAAGGCGCGCCTTCGTATCTTTGGCGACCCACCACAAGCCTATGGCACGGGTGTGGGTGCCCTGATTGAAGGGAAAAACTGGGAGTCCTTAAGCGACATTGCACAAGTTTACAGCAAGTGGAGTAGCTTTCACCTGCATGAGGACATTCCTCAGGATATGAGGCTATTCCAACGGCGATTAACTACGATGGATGTAACCATTAAGAACGAAGATAATCGGGAAACGCACATTTTGAGTGCTGATGATTATTATAGCTATCATGGTGGTCTCATTGCGGCGGTGCGAAATGCAAAAGGTAGTGCCCCTCGTGCCTATGTGGGGGATAGTACAGATCGCAGCCGCGTCGTGATGCGGTCCTTATCGGATGAGTTTCGCCGCGTTGTACAAGGGGAAACGCAGAATCCGAAATTCATTCAGGCCATGATGAACCACGGCTACAAAGGGGCATCGGATATGTCTAATGTGGTTTCTCATAGTTTTGGCTGGGATGTTACCAGTGATGTGGTGCCTGATTGGGTTTATGAGGGGTATGCTAACAAATATGCCTTAGACAAAGTGGTGCAAGACTGGATGCGCAATGTAAACCCTTGGGCCTTACAGCGCATTGCAGAAATTTTGTTAGAAGCTGCTCAACGTGGCTATTGGGATGCAGCTCCAGATATGCTGGAGGAATTGCAGTCTCTATATATTTCAATGGAAGGTGTTATAGAAGGTCGTTAATATGAAACAAAGAATATCTATTATATGTACCATATTAATGATGGTACTTCTGGTGGTCGGCTGTGGTCCTACGCAGACGGGGACTACGGGCACCACACATCAAGTTACGGATGGTACAGGGGTAGCCGTTACGGTGCCTAACGAGCCGAAGCGCATCGTTCCCGTCGCTGCGAGCACAGAGGATATCGTGTTATCTTTGGTTGATCCGAGCCGAGTGGCAGCTGTTGGCACGGTACCTAACAATGTGCCTGACGAGTCTGCCAAGGTTGAAAAACATGTGAAAGCAACTGCTGAATCCATGCTATCTGTACAACCTGATTTAGTGTTAGTTCCAAACTGGATGTCTCCAGATGCGATTGGGGAAATGCGAAATATGCAAATTCCTGTTTACGTCTATAAGACTCCGACTACGGTAGAGGAAGCAAAAGCAGTTATCCATGAAATTGCTGGACTTTTACATGCTTCTGATGAAAAGATGATCGCTAGTATGGATGCAGATTTGAAAACTGTCGAAGAATTAGCAAATAAACATACCGGTGAACGCCCTGTAGTGGCATTTTATACGCAATTTGGTTTAACCGGCGGCAAGGGATCAACCTTTGATGATATGACTAAATATCTGAAGGTTACCAATGCGGCGGCTCAATTAGGCTTAGGACCTTTTGATAATGGGACGCGAGAGGATTTAATTAAAGCGAATCCGGATATTATTATTATTCCATCTGTGTCTTACACTTCAGATGGCACTACACCGGCAACCGCGGAGCAGCTCTATTCTGACCCTGCTTTGCAAGGTGTTAAGGCCATCGCCAATCGTCGTGTGTTCCTTGTAGATTCCTCGCAGGTCATGACTTATTCCCAATTTATGACCCGCGCAATGGTTTCTATGGCACAAAATATATATAGCAAGTAATTTAGTGTGTGTGGAGGTTTTTATGAAAGTATCAAGAATGCAACGATTATCCATGTACGTAGGGTTAGCCCTCGTATTTGGTAGCACTTTGAGTGCTCCTGATGTATTAGCTGTTGAAGCTGGTGATGCGAAAGAAGCGCATACCATTGTTGTTACCGCAACTCGTAGTGAACAACAACTTTCAGAAGTGCCAGCTAGTGTAGGCGTAGTAACAGGTGACGATATTCGTGAGCGCCATGCTACGAATATGAACGAAGCCTTGAGCATCGTACCGGGCGTAGATATTAATACGTATGGTGGTGGCGTAGGTTACACGAACTCCAATGCATTCCGCATCAATGGGTCTGACCAAGTATTGTATTTGGTAGATGGCATCAATATGGGCGCAGCAGGTGTGAATCCGCCGATGACTATTTTGAAAGATATGTCTAGCATTGACCGCATTGAAGTCCAACGTGGTGCAGGCTCTACATTGTATGGTTCCGGTGCCATCGGTGGTGTAGTAAACGTAATCACTGCAAAACCTGAGCAAGGGGTACAAACTAAACTTCGTGTGATGGGAGGCAGCAATGATTTAGAACAATACGCTATTACAAACGAAGGTAGCAAAAAAGATTGGTACTGGCGTGTAGGCGTACAAAAAGATATCATTGGCTCCTACAAAGATGGTCATGGCGTGCGCATTCCTCAACATGGCAACAGCCATACTGTATCCTTCATGGTGGGCAATACAATCAATGAGAAGAACGATGTAAAAATATCTTACGACACATATCGTGGTGATGTAATGTACTCCGACCATTTGGGTGCCCTTAATCACATTCGTTATGGTAATGAAGCAAATGACTCCTTACGCGCGATTTGGAACAACAAAATCAGCAATCGTTGGAGTCATCAATTATACTTGATGAATAATCATTATAAAACAACATATGATGGGTACTTAACGGATGTGAAGACTCGTGGTATTGGTGATCAAGTTACGTATAAAGCAAAAGACCATACTGTAGTAGGCGGCTTCGACTGGCGTCAAGATAAAGTGGTTAACATGGGCGGCGTGAAGCTCACGAACGCATCTTACTTTATTCAAGATGAATGGAAATTTGCTCCTAAGTGGACTGTAACGCCTGGTATCCGCGTTGACCACCATTCCTCTTTCGGTACTCATACATCTCCATCCATCAGCCTTGGCTATGATGTAAATGAGAAGACAAATGTGTATGCTGCGTATAAAGAGTACTTCTTGGCACCTACACCATACCAATTATTTGATGGTTTCAATGGCAACCGCAACTTGAAACCTGAAACAGGTCATGAATTTGATTTAGGTGTACACCATAAATTCGGTAAAACTTGGAATGGTAATCTCAGCTTCTTTAGCCGTAGTACAAAGGATAAGATCGGTTGGGTTATGACTGATCCGGCAAACTTCACAGGTCAATATCGCAATTTTGACACTGAAAAAGCTCGTGGCATCAATGCGGATGTGCGTAAACAATTGACTAATCACTTGTCCGCACATCTTGGCTATACGTATACTCATATCGATGCAACACCAACTCGCAAAGCAAACCGTGATGGATATGTACCAAAACATGCTGTTAACGCAGGCCTTGATTACAACGATGCTAAATGGGATGCTCATTTGGATATTCGTGGTATTATCAATCGTCCTGGTACAGCAGATAATGTATTTCCACGTAAAACATACTGGTTGGCTGATATCAGCGCTAACTATCGGGTACGCGAAAATGTTACTGTATTTGGTCGTATCAATAATATCTTTGATACATACTATGCGGAACAATCTAGCGTTCGTTGGGGTAACCCTGGTGACTGGTGGCCAGGTCAAGGTCGCAACTTCCGTCTAGGTGTAGAAGTGACTATCTAATAGATATAACTACTGCAATGGTTCGATTATAAAGCTATACTAATAATTGACAATTACATCGTAGTTATTTGTATAGCTTCAAAATGTAATCTATAT
>OBZY01000509.1_pt1 | contig 13451 bp, 9 predicted proteins | sample 1477051 | NCBI WGS metagenome assembly OBZY01 (sample SAMEA2580270, study PRJEB22360) | human gut metagenome | biome: human gut; feature: human-associated habitat; material: faeces | place: Denmark | collected 2008/2010
AAATATGTGCGTTGTGCAGGGCTAAATTGTTTCAGGTCGCGGCTCGGGCGGTAGGATCTGCCGTTTTATTGCTGCTTCGGCGTTCCTGTTGCTGATTGATGGGTGACATTACGCTTGCGTTGGGTCCTTCTGCAGGAGGAGGAACACGAACGCCAACACCAGCAGGATGGCGATGGAAAGCACGCCGAGGGAGGCGTTGCCGGTGATCGACGTGGTGGTGGCCACGAGGAACGTGCCCAGGATGCTCGCGGTCTTGCCGAAGATGTCGTAGAAGCCGTAGTACTCGTTGGCGTGGTCCTTGGGGATGATCTTGCCGTAATACGAGCGGCTCAGCGCTTGGATGCCGCCCTGGAACATGCCGACGAGGATCGCCAGGATCCAGAACTGCGCGGCCGACACGAGGAAGAACGCGGCGAAGAACACGATGCACATGTAGGCCACGACCGCCGCCACGATCATCGCCTTGCAGCCGAACCGCCCGGCCATCCGCCCGTACAGGATCGCGCATGGGAACGCCACGAACTGCGTGACCAGCAGCGCCACCACCAGCTGAGTCGAGTCGATGCCCAGCTCGGCGCCGTACGAGGTGCTCATCGAGATCACCGTGTTCACCGCATCGATGTAGAAGAAGAACGCGAGCATGAACATCCACAGCGGCTTGTTCCTCACTATCTTGCGGAAGGTGCCGCCAAGCTCGCGGAAGGTGCCGCGCACGGCCGTTCCCAGCTGGTCGCGTGTGGCGCGGTAATGCTCCTGACGGTAGCTGGAGATCAGCGGGATCGTGAACGCGACCCACCAGACGGCGGTGATGATGAACGATGCGCGGGTGCAGCCGGTCGTCGTCCAGCCGAATGGCAGCGCCGGGCCGCCGAAGATCAACGCGATGCACACGATGAACGGCACGGTCGAGCCGATGTAGCCCCAGCCGTAGCCGTGCGAGGAGACCTTGTCCATGCGTTCGTTCGGCGTGGTGTCGATCAGCATCGAATCGTAGAACGTGAGCGAGCCGTTGAGTCCGATCGTCGCGAGGATATACACGACCAGGAACGGCAGCCACGTCAGTGGAAGCGCCATCGCGCAGCACGTGACGACGCCGGTGCCGAAGAAGCCGAGGAAGAACTTGATTTTCATGCCCTGCACGTCGGCAATCGAGCCGAGCAGCGGCATGAGCAGCGCGATGACCAGCGATGCGATGGTCTGCGCGTAGCCCCAGGCCGACACGATGTTGCCGTCCGCGGGCATCAGCGATTTCGCGTAGATCGGAATCACCGCGGTGGACAGCAGCACGAACGCGGAGTTGCCCACGTCGTAGATGATCCATTTCTTCTCGCGCGGGGTGAGTTTCGCGGTGGCGGTGAGGGTCGGATCTGTGCCGGCCGCTGCACTGTCTGCCGGGCCATCGGCGGGTTTGGCTGCGATGCTGTCGTTCATGGGGACTCCTGACGTCGTGTTCATATATATCGTAAAGTGCCGTTTCCGGCATACCAAGTTTCCATATGAATTGCGGGTGAATTGTTGCGGGCCGGCGGGGGTCGGACGGGTTGGGCGGGTCGGGCGCGTGCCTGGCCGCATCGATCGTGGCGATCGTCATCGGGGTCGGCGTTCGTTATCTGGTACACCTATTATGCGCGGCGCAAGCCCGATCCCATCGAAGAGGCGCGGCGGGCGGATATGTTCGCTCGCGGTTGGACGCCGCTGGACGAGGACGTGCACTTCCCTCCGGCGTGGTTCGCCAAGATTTCCAAGCTGAGGACGGTCGGTAGCGAAATGCCGCATACGACATGGGGCAAGGACGGCTGGATCACGTTCAACTATGACGTGATGCAGTTCATATCGGACGCGAACCCCAGCTATGCCACCGATATCGTGTTCCTGGTATGCCCGTGCACGGTGCCACGAGGCCCACTCATGTGGGCGACCATCTATCAGGGTCGCAAGATGTTTCAGCGCACCAGCGAGCAGGGCGGCGTGCCCGCCGACGTGGTCGAACTGCTGAAGATGAGCCCGTACAGACCGAATCTGATCGTGATGGATGGACGAATCTACATATGGTTGCGGGTGAATTACATGCCGTTGCCGCAGCGTTTTTCTGAATTATCCGCTGGAAAGCGATCTGATTCCGTTGACGAAGGAACTGCATCGCAGGCTCGCCCGCGATATGGGGATTGTCGGCCAGACGCCGTGGGGTGGCCGCGCCTGAGCGGTCATCGGTACGGTGATTGGTCCAACAGCGTCCTTAAGTGCGCGCCGAAACGACAAGTGCGCGCACATAGGGACGCAAAACACCCGATTTGCGTCCCTATGTGCGCAGAGTCGTCCGTTCGGCGCGCACTTAAGGACGCAAACGGAACGACAGCGTTGCGCAACAATCCATATCGGCCGGGCGACGCTGCGGGGAATGGCTACTTCGCGGCCTCGTCCGGAGTCTCGTCTTCCTCGAGCTTGGCGATGACCTCGTCATAGCCGGGGCAGTCCGGAACGCCGTTGATGGAACGCTGAATGCCCAGCGAAGCGGCCGCGTTGGCGATCTTCACCGCATCGACAAGCGACCAGCCGCGGGCGATCAGTGCGCACATGGCACCGGTGTGGCACGAGCCCGCCGAACGGGTGTGCGTCGCCTTCGTCGGATACCCCTCCACATGGATGACTTCGCCGCCCGGCGTGCGCACCCACGCGCCGCGCGACCCCGCACGAACCACCAGCGGCGCGCGCAGCGTGGCGCCGAGGCTGTTGCACAGCGCCTTCATCGAGTCGTCGAACCCGCCGCCGACGGTCATCGACAGGGAATCGTCCACGAACACGCCAAGCCGGTCGGCGAGCGTGCGGGCCTCCTGACGGTTGCAGGACCAGATGGGCCGCACCAGCACCAGATCCTCCAGCAGGTGGTCGCTGACCATGTGCAGCGTGTTGGTCGGATTGAGCACGATGCTGTAGTCGCGCGTCGTCGGGTCCGAAGCGGTGCGATGCAGGAAGGCGTCGATGCCTGACGCGCTGTGATCCATCAGCGTGTTGGCGCTGATGTGCACCACATCGCCCTCGCCGGGTTCCACGCAGTCGAACGTGTTCTCGTTGCCTTGCGATTCGGCGCCATACGTGGCGATGAACGTCTTGCGCTCGCTGTCGTTGAGCACCAGACGGAAACCGGAATCGGCGTCGATGCGGTCCTGGCCGATGTGCTCGATGCCGTTGTCGTTGAGAGCCTTGCGGATCAGTGACGCCCACGGCCCGTTGCCGATGACGCCTGCGTGCTTGGTCGCCGCCCCAATCCGGCTGGCCGCCTGCATGACGCGGAAGCTGCCGCCCACCGACGGCATGGTATGGTTCGCGACGGCGAATCCACCCGGTTGGGGAATCGCGTCGATGTCCATCATGATGTCGACCCACACCTGTCCCAACGAGATCACTGTGGGGGAGGGCACGTCGTTTTTGCGTGAAAGCAGGCCTTTAAGTGAATTGAGCATCATTCCTCCTTGACGATTGCCGCGTTGCATGTATCGTGTGCCATACAGTAACCGTTTTACCGTGATTTTATGAAGAGTTGCTGGATGCGGCAATAGTCAAGACGGGTGATATTGTGTGGATGTGTAGGTGAAAGCCGCAATGATACACGCTTGATTTGCATTTGTTTGTATTTGGCGCTATTATTGTGAAGTTGTGTGTTCAAGCATCCGTGCTGGAACACGGAAGACTTGAACATCAAGGTTATTAAGGGAGTCCATCATGGCAGCTCGTTGTGCAGTGTGCGGCAAGGGTCCGCAGGTCGGATACACCGTTTCTCACTCGCATATCCGCAACAAGCGCACCTTCCGCCCGAACCTGCAGCCGGTTCGTACCACCGTTGACGGCCAGAACGTTCGCGTCCGCGTGTGCGTCAAGTGCCTCAAGGCCGGCAAGGTTCAGCGTGTGGTTGCGTGACATCGCGCGATAACGTTTCACTGAGGCCCCGGAAGTCGCAAGACTCCGGGGCCTTTTTATATCCGCTGGCGGAGGGGACAATGCGATGCCGTCCCGCCGGCACACCACAATAGGGACGTATGAGCATCACGTTGAACACCACCATGTCGTCGATCATGACGAACAAGCGGCGTGTCGGCGCGCTCAAAAGCCTTGGCGTCGTGACGGTGGGCGATGCGTTGACCTACTATCCGTTCCGCGTCGCCGATCCGGTGCCCCTGCGGGCACTGCGCGAGGCCCGTATCGGCGAGAGAATGGCGTTCTCCGCGTCGGTGCGCGGCATGCGGGTCGTGCCGATGAACGTTCGGCGGGGCTACCGGCTCGAGGCCGTGGTGGATGACGGGGATTTCGCGGTTTCCCGGCATGTCGCGGGGGCCGCCGCCCGTTTGGTGTTCTTCTCGTACAAGAAGCAGTATGTCGATTGGCTGAGCATGCGGCTGCGTTCCGGCGCGATTGTGGTGATCGCCGGCGAGCCGAGCGAGTTCAACGGCCAACTGCAGTTCACCCATCCCGAAATAATGACGGTCGCTCCCGGCTCCGGTCCGGCTGATGGCGAATACTCCGGTGTCGTGCAGATGAGCGCTCTGAAATACGACGCCGACACCGTCGAAGCGGGCCTGCGTCGCATCAGCAGACCCCGACCGGTGTATCACGCGTCGTCTCGTATCTCCAGCGAACACATTCATGAGTCGATAGTGCAATGCATCGAGTTGCTGGCCGGAACCGGGCAGGATCTCCCGGGCGATGCGGCAACGGAAGCCCCGCAAACAATGAAACCGATGGAAGACGGCGGCATCAGCGGCGCCGGAACCGCTCCAGCGGGTGCCGAGTCTCGGTCAGGAAACGCCGTGGCCGTCGGCCTGGCCCGCGCGATCCCGGACGTCCTGCCCGAATCGGTGCGCGAATCGAATCATCTGCTGCATCGCGCGGAAGCGTTCCTGGCCATCCACGACCCGCTCAGCACCGCGGATTTCAAACGGGCCATCGGCACGATGCGCTACGAGGAGGCGTTCGTCTCGCAGACGGCGCTGCTCCAGTCGCGTAGCAATGTCCGCAAGGATGTGGCCCTGCCTTGTGCGGGCGTGGCGCTGCGTGACCGGTTCATCGAATCACTGCCGTTCCCGCTGACCGGCGGCCAGCGGGAGGTCATCGATGATATCGGCGTGGACATGGCCCGCGAATATCCGATGCAGCGCCTGCTGCAGGGCGAGGTCGGTTCCGGCAAGACCGTGGTCGCGGTCGCGGCCATGCTGCAGGCGGCGGGTTCCGGCCATCAGGCGGTGCTTGTCGCGCCCACTCAGGTGCTCGCCGAGCAGCATCATGCGACCATCAGCGCCATGCTCTGCGCGATTGACGGCGTCCAGACGGGCGATGACCCGTCCCGCGATGCCCTGTCTCCCAATGACCCGGCCGACCTGATCAAGGCCACCGAATCCGCTGCCGATGACGGAGATGCCAAGGGGCGCACGGCCGTGAAACATCCCGTGAAACACAGTGGGGCATGCAGTGGGAAACAAGACGGCGCGGCGCACGCGCAGTCGGACGCGAACACGCGGCACGTGCCGGTCATCCTGCTGACCGGCGGCATGAAACTGGCCGCCCGCCGCCGTGCTCTCGCGCTCGCGGCCAGCGGCGACCCGTGCATCATCGTCGCCACGCACGCCGCGTTCTCCAAGACGTTCCAGGCCCCGAACCTCGCGCTCGTCGTCATCGACGAGCAACACCGGTTCGGCGTGGAGCAGCGCGAATCCCTGCGCACCAAAAACGATGTCGTGCCGCACCTGCTGGTCATGACCGCGACGCCGATCCCGCGTACGGCGGCGATGACCTGGTTCGGCGATCTGGACATCTCGTGGCTCACCGAGCTGCCGGGCGGGCGCAAGCCCATCCGCACGTTCATCGTGCCTGAAGACGACGGCCGCATGATGGGCTCCATGTTCGCCCACATCCGCGGCCGCATCGACGCGGGGGAGCGGGCGTATGTCGTCTGCCCGCGTATCGATGCCGACGATGAATCGGACGGCGATGACGATACAAGTGGGGCATCGCAGATCGGCGTGTACGACGATTCCGACGCCTACAGGCGCGAATCCGCCACCGCGGCCGCCAACACGCCATCGCAGGAGGATGGTGACGGTGCTCCGTCACGGCCGCCGCTGCATTCCGTGGCCGAGATCGAGCGCAGGCTGTCATCGCTGCCGCAGTTCCGTGGCGTCCGTTTCGCGACGCTGACCGGCCGCGACGATGACGCGACCAAGCAGCAGGTCATGGCCGATTTCGCGGATGGGGCCACGCCGGTTCTGGTGGCGACAACGGTCATCGAAGTGGGCGTGGACGTGCCGCAGGCCAGCTGCATCGTGATCTTCGACGCTGACCGGTACGGGCTTTCGCAGCTGCACCAGCTGCGCGGGCGCGTGGGACGCGGCGGCACGGATTCATGGGCGTTCCTGATTTCGCGGGCTGAGGACGGCGGTCCCGCGCAGCAGCGGTTGCAGGTCATCCAGGGCACGCTCGACGGCGCCCAGATCGCGCAGGCCGATCTGGAGTTCCGCGGCGCCGGAGACGTGCTCGGCGACGCGCAGTCGGGCGGCAAGTCCGGTCTGAAACTGCTGCGCGTGGTCAAGGACGCCAAGATCATCGCCGACGCGCGCGAACGTGCTGGGCGGTTGCTCGCCGATGACCCCGATCTGTCGGGCGAGGTCGAGCTTGCCGGCGCGGTGCTTGATTTCACCCGCGGCAACGAGACGTTCCTGACCAGCAGCTGACGCGCGACGGGCGATATGCGCCGCAGATAGGGTCGTCGGACACGAGCCCCGGCCCCGCCATCCGCGATCGAACAATGTGGCGCTTGAACGCAGCATAGATTTTTCATATGGGAACGGCGTCCTCATCGCCGGCATGATGTGGTTCAGTTGTCATGAAGGTTTCGGCCGGGGAGGGGCATCATGGCATCATCACGTTCACTGCACACGGTTCATCTGGTCGCTTTCGGCGCGGGCAATGTCGTCGGTCTGGGGGTCATGTCGATGGCCGGCATCGGCATCGGCATCACGGGCACCGGATTGTGGCTCGCCGCGCTGGTCGGTGGCCTGGGAGGCGCGTTCGCGCTGGTGCCGCAGCTGCTGGCCAGCTCGTCCGGCGATTACCCGGGCGGCCAGTACCAGCAGGTCGGCACGCTGCTGCCGCCCGTGTTCGGCGGCATCGTCGCCTATATCCTATGTTTTCTGGTGTTCGACATCTCCGCGTACGCGCTGTCCGCGGCGCAGCTGCTCGGCCTGCCCACGCTGCCGACACGCCTGACCGCAGCGTTGGTCGTCGCGCTGTTCCTCGGCGTGCACATGCTGGGTGCCCGCATCGCCGCCATCGCCCAACTGGTGATGGCCGTGCTGCTCGCGGCGGCGTTGGGCACGTACGTTGCGGTGACAATGCCGCACGTGCGGCTCGCGAATCTCGCGCATTACACGTTTCTCGGCTCACCTTTGGCGTTCCTGTTCGCATGCGTGTACATGACGTTTATGATGAACGGGGTGGCCGGCGTGGCGAACTATGCCGCGGTCGCGGACCGTCCGCGGGTGACGGTGCCCCGCGCGATGCGCGTCTCGCTGTTGCTGGTCGTCGTGACGTATGCGCTGATCTGCGTGGCCGATGCCGGCGCCTTGCCGATAGCCCAGGTCGCGAACCGGGATCTCGCCGTCAGCCTGTCCGCATTCGTCCCGGCTCCGGTGACGGTCGCGTTCGTGGTGGGCGGCTCCGCGTTCGCCCTGCTCACCACGCTCAATGCCGCGGTCGGCTGCATGGCGTATCCGGTCGCCTCGGCCTGCGCGGACGGATGGTTGCCGCGCGAACTGGGAGAGCGTTCCGCTCGGACCGGCGCTCCCGTGCGCCTGCTTTCGGTGGGCATGATCGCCGCGGAGTGCCCGCTGATCGCCGGGAATTCCGCGAAAACCGTGTCGTCGAGCGTCACGATTCTGATGATCGTGGTGCAGGCGATGGTCGCCGTCGCCGCATTGCGCCTGATACTGCGCGACGGCTCATCGCTCTGCGCATTCCGCTCGCTGCCGTTGCTCGGCCGCGTGCCGCAATCCGGGCTCGCGGCGTTGTGCATCGTCGCGCTGCTCGTCGACCTGCTGCTGATCGCATGGCTGCTGTACACGATGAACCGTCTGCTGATCATCGGCAATGTCGTGATATTCGCCATAACGGTTGTCGCCGCTGTCATCGTGAACAAATATAGGGTTGATACGAGGCCATAACAACTATGTATAACCGCGGGTTTGCCAACGCGGCGACGCGGAGCCTACGATGATGTCAACGTTCACGGGAACCCGCGAACAGGCCCGGCCCCGGATGATGGGGCGGCACCCCGGTCAGGTGTCTTATCCGAGCAAGGAGTACGTTATGTGTGTCAATGAAGGCGTGAAGGCATCGGCTGTCGGCTCACTGTCGGGCGGACTGCCGATCATGCGCGAGCGGTGAGAGACCGCTCGATAGTCCGTTTCGGATGTTTGCCGGCGCGATCGCGATGATTGTGATTCGCCGTCCGGCATGATTCCTCACACTCCCGGCAGATTACGCCGACGGTTGCCGGATCATTCGCGGCGATGCGGATTCTGCCGCATCGCAGGTTTTCGTATATCGCGATTCGCCGCCACCAAACTGTAGCGCCGCGCCGTATCCAAAAACGGCGCGGAAGACAAGAAGAAGGGAATATCCATGTCCACATCATCAGCTCGTCATGAAGCGCCACGCAACGGGCGGCCCGTGAAGCGCCGGCTTATCCGCGTGCTCGCCGGCTCGGCCGTGATAGGCGCTATGGCGGCCGGCGGCCTGCAATTCGCGCTCGGCACGGCCTACGCGGCCGGCGACGTGTGCGACCTGTGCTCGACCAACTACAATCCGGTCGCCTGCTGTTCCAGTGGCGGTTCGGCCTACGATTCCAACCCCGGAGGCGGCATCGACGTCTCAGCGCAGAAGGCCGCGTTCGACAGCTACTGCGCGAACTACAAGAAGGAGCACGCCCAGAAGGAGGAGCCGGCGACGCCCGCCCCCGCCACGAAGCCGAGCAACCCGAAGCAATCGGCCCCGGCCCCGGCGAAGCAGTCCTCGGGCTCGACGGCCACCCAGACGACGAAGCCCTCCACGGGCAACACCACCGCGCAACAGTCGCAGCCCGCGCAGTCGACCGGCACACAGTCCGGCCAGAGCACGACGGGCAGCACAGCCGGGATCACAGGCGACACGGCCGCGAACGCGAACGCCGATGCCACCGCCACTCAGACCTCGAAGGACGCGGCCTCCCGGAAGAACAGCGATGACAACACCGCCGACACCGCTGGCGGCGAGACCACCACGACCGAATCCGGCATCACCGACAGCGGCACTGATACGGCGGAAACCACCACGCAGGCCTCTCCGGTCACCGATCGGGCCGAAACCACCAGCCCGGTGGTGCGCATCGTCGCCGGCGTGGTCATCGCGCTCGCCGTCATCGGCACGCTGGGCGCCGCGCTGATTGCGCGCAACAAGCGCCGCGCTCCCGCGCTCGCCGGAGCGAACGGCGGCCGGTCCGACGACGGATTCGACATCGCAGACGGCGCGACGCCGGCCCCCGCGACGACGGCAAACGCCATTGCCGCAACCGAAGCCCGTGCCGACGCGAGTGCGCCGACCGAAGTGCTGCAGCCCATCGCATCGCCGGCGAACGGGCCATCCGCCGGGCCATCGGCGAGTCTCAACGTGGCCGATAGCGGCGGCGCTCCTACCGCACGGTACGACTTCAACCTCGTCGACGGACCATCGTCCCGCTGAGCCATCAGCGCAGCAGTACCAACGCAATTCGATACGGAAGAAATACAGAAGGGAACCACAACAATGTCCAACACCAACCACAGCCTCACGAGAGGCTCCATCGCCGCTAAAGCCGCGGCGCTGCTCACCGCGGCGGCACTCGGTCTCACCGGATTCGCGCTGACGGGCGGGAACGCCGCGTCCGCCGCCGAAACCACGCCCACGGCGGCAACAGCCGCACAATCCCAGGAAGACACGCCATTCGACTACTACGCGGGCATCCCCAACCTGCCTTCGGATCACGTGCTCGAAAACATCACGCTGGAACGTCTCGAAGACATCCTGCGCTACGGCAAAGGCAACTTCGTGATACTCATCGGCGGCACGTGGGACTCCGCGACGACGGCCGCACTGCCCGCCATCAACACCGCCGCCAAGGCGCAGGGCATCGAGAAGATCTACAATTTCGACCCGCACCTCGACAACGCCGGAGCCGACACGCTCGTCAACATCAACGACAAGAACAACGCGGTCGACGCATTCGCCAAGCGGTTCCAGCAGACCATCGACGAATTCGGCCTGACCGACCTGCAAAGCAAGAACACAGCAAACGTCGTCGACCTGCCGACCCTGTTCACCTACAACAAGGACAACACCGGCGACAAGGTGCTCGCATCCACCGCGAACGTTGCCGACAGCGCCGAGCTGACCCGCGTGCTGGGCACCGCGAAGAACGCCGCGACCCGCACCAACGGCCAGTTCTACACCAACTACTACCTGAACAACGTCTCGGCCGGCGCGGCCAGCGTGTTCAAGCAGGGCGAGGACAAGGACTTCTCGCTCATATCGGTGACGTACGGCGAACTGGAGAAGCTGCTGCAGTCGCCAGGCAACCATTACATCTTCTTCGGCGCGACCTGGTGCGGCAACACATACGCCACGATCCGCTACGTGAACCAGGAAGCCCGCAAATACGGCATCAAGCACGTGTACACGTTCGACACGATCCTCGACAACACGTCCGGCAAAGGCTCGCCGTTCCACATCCGCGACAACTACAACAACGGCAGCCACCCGCTGTCGGACCTGTACACGCATCTCGTGAACACGTACCTGCCGAACCTCGTCACCGAGGACGGCAGCCACGGCGTCGTCGATTCCAAGGGCGTCGGCGCGACCCGCCTGCAGGTGCCGCTGCTGCTGCACTACAACAAGAACAACGCCGCCCAGCTGCCCGGAACCGACCAGCCGGCCGGCCCCGTGACCGATGAGGTCGTGGACTACCACGGCAAGACCGCGAACGTCGACACCAAGCCGCAGCCCACGGCGAGGGAATACATGCTCAACTGGTACGGCACCACGTACGACGACAAGGCGATCATCCAAGGCGGATTCTCCATCACCGGCGACGACCTGAGCGCGGCGAAGAACTACGGGCGCAAGGTCAACAACGACCGTGACGCATACATCGCCCAGGCCGACCACTTCTACTCCCTGCTCAACCTGCGCGGCGAAATCGCACAAGCCAAGACGGTGAGCCTGAACGGTTACTCCGCCGACCGGGTCGCCGCATTCAAGAAGACGCTCGCCGCGGCCGAAAAGACCGTGTCCGACAAGAAGGCGACCATCAGCGCGACCGACACCGCCACGAAGAACATCGCCAATGCGCTCACGGCGCTCGCCGGAGGCAACAACGGCGACAGCGGTAACGGTAACGGCAGCGGTAGCGGCGACACGGGTAACAATCCGGTCGCAGGCAACACCGACAACGCTGGCGGCAACGATAGCACGGCCGGCAACAAGCCGTCCCGCAAAATCGTCGTCGCCGGCAACGAGCCGCTCTCCCGCACCGGTGCCGAAGCCACGGTCATCGCATCCGTCGCGCTCAGCCTCGCGCTGACCGCCGCCGGGGCGCTGGCGCTGAGCCGCAACCGTGGCGACGCCGCGGCGGCACAGGCTCTCTTCGACTCGAACTGCCCGACCTCGGCGAGGTGAGCTGACTGATGGGAGCGCTATCCAACATCGATCCCACCGCAGTGGCGGTCTGGGCGTCGGCCGTGGTGCTGTTCGCCCTGATCGCCGTGCTGCGCGCGGTCTTCAAACTCAACTTCAGCCTGCTGACGGTGCTCGCGCTTGGACTGGGCATCGCCCTGAGCCTCGTGTTCGACGGGCAGGTCGACTCGCTCAACCTGCTGGGCAACATCTACATCAACCTGATCACCGCGCTGGTCGCGCCGCTGATCTTCGTGTCGATCATCTCCAGCATCACCTACGTCGGCAGTCTGAAAAAGCTGCGCAGCATCGGATTGCGGTCGGTCGGCTGGCTGCTGCTCACCAATCTGATCGCCATCGTGATGACGCTGGGCGTGGCCATCCCGCTGCACATCGGCTCGGGCGTCAAACTCGTCGACGACGAGTCGACCGCCGGTTTCCTCACCTCGCAGACAGCGCCGCTTGACCAGGTCATACTCAACTTCTTCCCGAAGAACATCGTCGGAGACCTGTCCGGCAACCGTGTGGTGCCCATCATCCTCACGGCCACCGTGCTGGCCATCGCCATCGTGTCGGTCGGTCGGCAGAAGGACGTGAGCATCGTCAAGCGGTTCTTCGAGCAGACCAAGGACGTGATCTACAAGGCCGTCGGCTACGTGGTCGAGCTCACCCCGTACGCGGTGGTGGTGCTGGGAGCGACCTCGACGGCCGCGACCACATCCAAGGCGGACGCGCTGCTCGCGCTGCTGAGCATTCTCGTGCTGGGCTTCGTGCTCAACATCATCCAGGCGTTCGTCGTCAACGGGCTGCTGCTGAAATTCGTGGCGCACGTGCCGCCCTTGACGTTCTTCAAGGCCGTGCTGCCGGCGCAGACCACGGCGTTCGCCACGCAGTCCAGCGTGGCGACGCTGCCGCTGAGCATACGGCAGCTCGGCACGGTCGGTGTCGGCTCGGACGTGGCGAACTTCACCACCCCGATCGGGACGACCATCGGCATGCCGGGATGCGCTGGTGTGTGGCCGATGCTGTCGGCCGTGTTCACCATCAACGCGCTCGGACTGGGGTATTCGCCGGTGAGCTATGTGGCGCTCGCGGTGATCGGACTGCTGTCGTCGATCGGTACCGCGGGCGTGCCGGGCACTGCGATCGTGACCGCGACGACCGTGTTCACCGCGGTTGGTCTTCCGGTGCAGCTTCTGGTGCCGCTGGTGCCGGTCAGCAACATCGTCGGCATGCCGAGCACGATGGCGAACGTGTCCGCTGCGGTCACATGCGCGGCGATCGTATCGCGGCAGACCGGGGAGTTCGACGAGGGCGTGCTGGATTCGGCTCGTGCCGGGCGGCATCGCCATCGCGCGGGCGTGGTCGTGTCGCCGGCTGGCGGGGCGGTTGCGGCTCCTGTCGTTCCTGTTGCGGCTCCCCTCGGCGCGGTGGGGGTTGCGGCGTCCGTCGTCGCCTCGCCCGTCGCGGCTGGAGTCGGTGCGGTCCATAAGCCGGTGCAGCCGGGATTCGCGGTGACGCCTGGATTGTCATTGACGTTGCATCAGTCGACGCTGCGTGTGCAGGCCGACGACGATGCCGACGACGCTCCGGTGCCCGTTGGTGCGTGCGGCATCTCCGCCCACGCCGCCACGGCAAAAGCCGCATAGGCTGGCGAGTGGGCTGGCTGGGGCCGACCCCCCCCTCTCCCCCCCCCCCACCACCCCCCCCGGCGAAAC
>OBZY01000510.1_pt1 | contig 13432 bp, 10 predicted proteins | sample 1477051 | NCBI WGS metagenome assembly OBZY01 (sample SAMEA2580270, study PRJEB22360) | human gut metagenome | biome: human gut; feature: human-associated habitat; material: faeces | place: Denmark | collected 2008/2010
CTGCACTTCCATTAAATATCAATTTTCCATCGCTAAAGGATCGGTATGCCGTAACCGGAAACCAGGCTGTATTATCTTCTGTACGAAGAGAGGGCACACCATTCCCACCGGATACATTATACAGACGTCCACCCCGATCGTGTGTACTACCATTTTCCACAAACGTTCCATTCACATTAAACCAATATGCCTGGCTCGTGCCCCAGCCATTATACACTGTTTGATGGGGAATCTTCCATCCTGCCGGACAAGGGTCATAAAGAGTTTTAGAGTTATTATACAAATACTGATAGTCCGCAGTAGTTTCATTCAAACTATACCAAGAGCATTTGCTTTGGTTCTGATCGCTGCTCGAACCTGTTATAATATGGTCGGGATGTTCAATGACATATTGCAGCGTATTGCCATTTACTAATGTAATATTGGAGTAAGCGACCTTTCCCAGTTGTACCCCTCGTCCTTCTCCATCATAAATAACATTGAGTTCATTCGCCGTTCCGTCTGTCGACCCCAAGAACGGATCCTTGCGTCCCCAATAGTACAAATAGCCTATCCGCCTTGCAAATTCCAGCAATGAAGCATTCTCACCGGGAAATCCTCCGGCAGTCGCACACAGATTCCGGTCCATAATCACCTTCCCGACATGCATTCCACTGCTTTTGAAAGCCGCAGTGGCATATTGATGCACGCTTCCGTTCTGTGTCAACTGTTGTGCCTGGGCATAAGTGACAGAGGAAGTAATCCCCTGCGGTACATAATCGGTTATCCAGAGATGCCAGCTCCATACTATTTTACTACCGGAATAGGCGGCAATCAAGGCATTTCCTCCTTTGCTCACCGGCACTTTGACGTGGATACGGGCTTTTTGCAAATCACCTCCGTCAGTGATACGCGCCAGATTCGAATGGTCGTCTCCACTGATGGCATACCCCATCACCAAATCGCCCGATGTAGCATCGTCTTTCGTCTGCCAGACCAACTTAACATCCGTTATTTTTTTGTTATCGGCCAGCGTCGAACCATCCGTCAGATGTGTATTCCAACCACTCAGCGGAACATTGTAACCATTCATCTTCGCTTCATGCTTATACGGATTAAAACAGATATTCGTACCGGGTTTCATCATGAAGCAGTTGGATGTCTCCACCAGATTGGTGCTTTGCACCGGACTTTGGTCCAGCAGTTGAATGCGTTTATCCGTCTGGTAAGCCGTCGATTTGACGGAAAGTTTCCACGTGTAATCCTTGTTTTCATAGAGGTTGAAGTCCGTTGATTCCTGTCCGCCCAAGTAAGCACGATAATAGAGCCGTTCTTTCTTGACGGCATTGTCCACCACCAGTTCTACATACGATGCGGCGGTGGGGGCATTCTCTTTTGTACGGTAATAAGGTGAAGTGGCCTTCGCCGAAGTGCCGCGCACGTTGGCAGGTATCCACACAGTCTTCTTTCCCGCCGCCAACTCTGAGGCATTCGTCAGCCGATAGTAATCGATAAACTCAACTACTTCGGACGGATAGGTCATACCCCACTGCGTCTCCACCGGTGATGCAAGCAACCGGAAGGCTGCGGGGACCTGGCAAAGCTTCACCTCTTTCAGGGCATAGCCCGCGTTTTTCAGCGCAGCATCTATTTCCCAGTTCACCGTCAGCCGTGTTGCCAGCCGCCTGAGCAGCAGACGGGCGTCATAGCTCCCGTCCGGACTTTGAAGTTTACCATCGCTCGTCACGTTCACGCACGGCAGATGGAGCATATAAGGCATCTTGTTGATATCATCCTGCGTAAAACCTTCGGCGGGAATCGTCTTTTTGAAAAGATCGGCGTCCATCACCTGTTGTTGCACATTGGCGAGGCTGCCGCCGATACTCGGGGTCGTATTTCCTTTCCCGCAGACAATCACCACCAACTGGCAGTTCGTGGCCGGTGTCAATGTCACCAGGGTAGAGAAATCCGTTCCCGCAGTGATCTGCTCTTTGGATTGTACACTGCCCATCAGCGTCCCGTCAGCCTTATATTGCATCAAATAGAACTGGTACAGCGCATCCGGATGACTCGGTTCCGTTGCACGGGTCCGCACGGCAGGCACCGGCCGGGCAGTGAACGCACCGTCCTGCCCGGAATCACTCCCCCGTGTGTCGGCAGAGGAAGGAAGGTTATACCCGTCCTCTTCATCGGCAAAGCCGAAACACAGGGATACCTCCACGGGCTTCGTGTCGGCATCGACCGGCACGACATCCGCCCGCTCTTCACAAGCCGCCATGCCCAATAGGCAGACAAGCACCGGTAGCTTCCACCGTTTTTTAGAAGTATGTTTCATATTGGTATGTTTGTTTTAAGTTCACCACAGATTACACAGATTTTCACTGATTAATTATTTATATTCCGATTAACTATTTATATTTCACTGATAATCAAGTTCAATCGAATCAAAGATTCGGTGTTGATCTGTGAAAATCGGTGTAATCTGTGGTGAATCAAGTTCATTTCTGTCTTTTATTTGAAAACTACATTGTTCACCGGAAGCACCTCCACAGCATCAAACATCACTACGTTGCCGTCCGTGATCGTCACACGCACATCGGCGCTGTTGGCGCCACTGATATTGACGGTGAGGTTATAAAGGTAATCTCTGCGGATGTTGTAGTCAGTCATCAGGTTGCCGCCCAAATGCAGGAGATAGTTCACGCCGATAGGCGCCGATGCTCCTGCATACTTATATTCACCCGACAGCTTGATGTACGTACAATAGTCCAATTTTCCGTCCGGCCCTTTAGCCGGAATACTCTTTTCCATAAACGAGGCGGCTGTCCCCATTCCCCGTAAGTTTTCCGGCATATAGAATTTGCAAGGAGAAGACGGACTCAAATCAGTAGTGATCTGGGTTCCGTCTGTGGATATTATAGCCGTAGAACCATCCTTATCCGCAGGATACTTATCTTTAATACTTCCGCCTCCCCGCGTATAGAGCGCCATATTCGCGGGTACATTGTAGAGGGAGACGGACTTGACGACAAGGCTACTCAAATTATTGGCTGCCAGATCTCCCTTTTTATTCCAGGACAAGGAAATCGTAGCGTAAGCCCGCCGCAAGGGAACCACCAGCGGTATTACACCCTTTTTATTAAGATCGGGCGTATATTCCAGCGGCCCCGATGTCAACAGGGACGGCTGGTTGGTATAACCGGAAAAGGGCACCGTTTTCGCCTTCAGTTCCGCTTCGGTTCCGGTGAAGTCTTTCAAGAAAGACTCTTCCGCATTGGCAATGACATAGAAGCGACTATTCGTTTGGGTGAAAGTAGTTTCGCCGGTTGTAATCTCAATCGTCGGAGGAGGATTCTTCCCAACCGGATCATCCGGAACCGTAAAAAAAGCTTTGTTCTTCAGCGTTGACTTTCCGCCCTCGGTGACGTATTGCAGCACCCAGATCCGGTTAACAGGGATCTGGTTAATCGTTCCGCGGGTATCCACCGTCAGCGCCGGAGGCAGTTTCAGAACTAATCGAAACTCCTCGGAAGTCTCTACGGATTCCTCGCTGCATCCCGCCAGCAAACCGGAAACCGTCCATAGGCCGGAAACCGCCAGCAGGCAACCGAGTGCCCATTTGCCCGTCCATCGTCGTATGTATTGTCTTTTTGCCATTCTGTTTTGATCTGATTCTAAATATGATAATTGTATATGAATATGCCGGTTATTTTCCCATTTCATCCGAATCGAGCGTTACGGTCGATTCATATTCGCCTATCGCCAACGTCAAGTCAGCGGGGTCGAGTATGCCGTAGAAAGTCAGTGTAAAGGCGAACATATAGGTCATGCCCGGCAGCAACACCTTCTGGATCTCCGCCGGATAAGTATTGGTCGTTTTTCTACTTACACCGTTATCATTATAGCCTACCGTCAGGTTCACTTTAAAAGAAATCATAGCCGAACCGTCTACCGGAAGCACCACAACCGGTGTACTTTCTCGTGACTTCTTTATCTCATGGGATGCTGTATTATTCGTGAATCCGGTGAAGGACTGAGTAGTGGCAAACGTTTCATTCGCCACCGCCCCCCAGGTAGTACCACCCAACGTGTAAGGCAACGACGCCCGGAGTCCTCCCATCTCGAAGGAGTTCACCACCAGACTGGTAGGAGTAACCGGCTGAAAGTCACCTGCCGCCACACTCACTTTGATCTGTGCTCCCAAGCGTTTAAAGGGAGCCGGCAGCACTACGTCCATCATGTTTTCTCCCGTTTGGTTGGGTTGCACCACGATCCCTTTCAGGCTGGTGTACATAAAGTCTTTTCCGTTCGACACCTGAATCGTACCGTCCGTTTTCAGTTCGGGCACTTCCGTCGAAGAGTTGTACGATACCAGGTAAAGGTCGTACGTTCCGCGATACAGATAGAGTTCGCCCGTAGCCACTCCACCCTTTACCGTATATACTTTATGATCCAGCGGTTCCGTCGTCGTGGTAGACGCACCTGCGGGGAAAGCATAGATACAGAAAGTCTTTCCATCCGCCATATCCGTTGCCGCGTCGGCACGGGTCGAAGCCTCGTCCGCCTCCGCCCGGTAAAGAGAGAAGCGGAGCGATACCGGATCTCCCTCCTCCGTGCCGGGTTCCCCGGGAGCCTGTTCCGAACATCCTGTCAGTCCCGGCGCTCCCAGCATGCAAAGGCAACACCCTATCCAAAGTTTCAGTCTTTTATTCATCGTTTCTTGTTTTAGTTCACCACAGAGTACACAGAGTAACACGGAGTGGATCGTTTTCCACTAAATCCCGATACTCGTGTTCTGGTTCGCATCGTTCTTCCAGTCCTCTATCTGTACCGAGCTCAGCTTACCTCCCATTTTGTCCACCGTAATCAGATAGACATAATGCTTTCCCGCCTCCCACTGCGCTGTCACCGATTGGGTTTCAAACGCATGCGCTTTCGCGGCAACTTCTCCGTCCACACATACCTTGAGCCGGAACGAGAGCACCGTTTCCTCTTTCGCCATCGGCGCCACGAGGCAGGTCACGTTCGGTCCTTTCTGGTTTTCTTTCAGCTTCAACTCCACGCCACTCGCCTGCGCCAGTGTCAGTGTCGAAATATCCGACAGACTGTTCAGCAATCCGCTTTTCAGGTTCATCGTCCCGATGCCTGTCCGCAGACGGTTGGTTCCGCTCAGCACATCCACCTGTATCAGCTTTAGCGCTTCGGTGGCCGAAGCCGACTTCACGATACGGAAACTGACTTTGGCCAACGCATGCTTCATCTTGAAGCTGACGGTTCTCGAGGAAGGTTTTGCCGTGACGGGGACTGTCTCCGACTTATCCGTACCCACACCGTAGAGATAATCGGCCTGCCCGGTAGCGAGAAAATCAGTCAATGACGACGGAAGGTTCACCGCCGTCGTATGTTCACCGTCACCGGACGCTTGGATGGCTGCGGGAGGATAATAGGCGTACAGCAAGGCATCACCCGAAGTGCTGTTCATGATCGTCTGCTTGTCCGGAGTCCAGACTCCTTCTTTCAAGGAGAATTTCATCAGTGGATTGTCTCCATACGCCGCATGTGGACTGGTAGCCGATGCGGTAGTGGTGGCATACACGTCCACCTCGGTGATAGCGGTTGCTTCCGCACGGGTGACGCTCTCCTCTCCCTCCACTTCGATCCGCTGCAATTCCAGTGCGCCTTCATCGGCGGCGAATCCGTCGTCCGAGGCGCATGAAGCCGTCAGGCATATCCCCGCTCCGAGGGCAAGCGCCATGTAGAGGCGATTCGCCGGCTTCTTCATTCGATTGTATTTTTGTAGGTTCATATCTGTTTTCGTATCTGTTCTTCATTAAGTGGCGTTTCCCGCGTCCTGCTCCGTTGTCTCTACGAATCGTTCTACGGTGATACCGTTCAGAATCAATTCATTGGTGGACGTAAAGTTATACTGGTAGTTGTATCCGGCCTTCAAGGTATGGGCCGCCTTCTCGGTGTAGCTCTTCTCCGTTTCGCCGCTGTTGCCGGCCTTCACCTTGATCACAAACGTTCGGGAACCGGGCTTGACAATGGCCACATACGTATGCTGCAGAGCGGAAGTTCCCGCTGCCGAGGCGCCATAGGCGTTGATCGTCTCCGATGTAGAGACATCGGTGGCAATCCCCGTACCCGTCAGACTTGCCGTACCGGGAAGCTTCTTGTCACTATCACTATTTCCATACTTCACCACCAGGGTCACCTTCGCCGCTGCCGGAGCGAACGAGAACGTAGCCTTATTGCCATCGAGTACTCCTTTAGCCGTCAGCCGGTTGCTTTGCCAGAAATTGGTGGCTGTGCTCTGATCGGTTAGAATCCGGGTGAACGCCGTAGGATACGAAGCCGTAAACGTTTCACTACCGGTGGTGGTAAGCGCTGTTTGTCCGCTTGCGGGTTGCCAGGTGCCGGTTGTGCCGGTGACCACCCGTTGGTAGTCGGCAGTATTCGTGCCGTCCGTAATCCGGATGACATCACCCGCTACAAATTCTCTTTTATCATAATCATCGGCATGCGCATCCGTCGCACGGGTAGCGGGACTCCCCCCCTCCGCCGATACTTCCAACGGACGGGGCAAAGCATCCTCTTGCGAGCAGGCGGCCAGCAGAACCGGGAAGAACAGGCAGAGAGCCGCCCCGGATACCGATAGGATTCTATTCTTTTTCTTTTTCATGGGGTTACATCAAACTAATATTACATCAACTAATATTACATCAAACTAAGTTACATCAACTTAAGGTTCCTGTATGCGAATCCCCGCTTTGCCACTCTTTGATCTCCTGACCGGTGGGAACCAACACATTATTTTTCAGGGTGAGCGTATAGGTGTAGTGGCTGTTCGCCGCCCTTGCGCAAGTGAGGGTGACGTCATAGACCACTCCGTTAGCATCCGTCACCGATACCCGTATCGACTGCTGGGAAGTAAGCGGGGCGATAATGCCATGCCAGGTATATTTCGCATCGCCTGTACCGCCGGGGTGATACAGGTAGACGGTTTCATCCTTGCTTGCTTCTCCGGAGTAAAGCCCATTCCCGGTTACGGTCATACTCGTAAAATCCTTGGACAGTGTGTTCTTTCCCGAAAACTTCAGGGTCAGCTTCACGCCTTTGTGCACAAAGGCGCTTTCGCCTGTAAAGGAGAGTGTTCCGTCACGGCCGATCGCCACCTTCTCAGGAGTCTCCAGCAGATTGCTCAGGCGGTAGTCCTCACCTCCCGCCTTTCGCTGGTCGGCACGGATACCCGAGTATTCGATAGGGTAACTCGCCTGGTAGGTGGCTCCGGACTCAACGAGCAGCTCCGTACCCGTACCCGTCACCGAAGGTTTCCACTCGCCCGTACTGTTGCCGGAAGAAGCGGAGTTCAATGTATAGTCCACCGGAGTGGATGACGAGCCGTTCCGCGAGCGGATGATACGGATTTTGTCACCTGCGGCAAAGGTGCTGCGGTCGTAACCGTTGTCGGCTGCCACGGCACGGGTCCCGGCTGCCACGGCCGCCCGGGTCTCAGACTCCCGGCCTTCACCGGAAGCACAGATCGCGGCGGACACCGTAAGCGGAGTCCCTTCGGGCAACGAAGGGGTCAGCGCATTGTCCGAACAGCCTGCGGTAAGCAGCAGGCAGCCTAAAACCGTTTGGTATAATCTATCTGTTTTCATACTGAATCATTCATTCTGAATCATTTGTCATTTGTCATTCTGAATCATTTGTCATTCTGAATCATTTGTTTCATTGCCAGCCGGGATCTACGTCATTACTCCCCCCGGAAACTTCCGTCCACCCTTTTATATCGACAGGTTGCAGGCTGATTCCCCGTTGGCCGAGCGTCAAGGTATAGACGTAGCGGTATCCTTTCTGCCATGCCGGGTTGAAGGCATCGGTCGAGAGGGTAAGATCCCGTTCGGTAGCGTCCGAGCTTTGTTCACCCAGTGTCAGCGTCAACGTCACCTGCGTGCCCGAAGCTGCCTCAACCTTCGGAGCCACCAGCCCGTAGGCCACTGTAACGGGACCCGAGGTGCCGACCTGTTGCGGACGGGCCGATGGGGTAAAAGAGATTTCACCCACCGCGTCCAGTCCGGACAAAGCGCCATCCGTCAAGGACATCGTGCCGGCCGATCCGGATCCGGAAGCAGTCGTGCAGTAGAAAGGAGTAGCGTCGCCCGCTGCCGTAAGCTTAATCTGCCTTACATAATCGTATGTCGGATCCGGGGTGCGGTCGTTCGCGTTCTGAATGCGGAACACGACTTGCGACAAGGCGTGTTGCAGATAGAGGGTCGGCGAAGCAGACAGGCTGTTGGCGGTAACCACCGTAGCCGAACCTACGGTAGCGCTGCCGGAACCGTAAAGATAATCGGTGGTAGAGCAGTCGTAGGTATTTCCTCCGTCGAAGGTTTGCCCGGCAGGCACGCTGACGGGGAGAGCAGGCAAGACAGTACTGCTGCTGCCACCGCTACCGCTGCCACTGCCGCTACCACTGTTGCCTCCGCTACCACTGCCGCCATCGCTCTTCAAGGCTGTCGTGGCGGGTGCCCAGGCATAGACCGTCGCTTGCGCGAGGCTGACGTAGGTAGAAGGAGTGCTCGTCCAATTGGTACCGGAGGTCGCTTTCGTGAAGGTCGCTCCCCCGGCGTTGCTGCTTGGATAGAGACTTCCGTCCGCAGCGGCGAGGTAGATGCCAATGGTGCTGATCCGGTCTGCACCCGTACCAACATCGTTGATCATGCTACGGGTGGAGGCGAGCGTGGCACCGGCATGAACACCGGGCTGCAAGAGGAGGGCATCGCCGTCGGTGAGAACGGAGTTCTCACCGGAACAGGCTATGCAAAACAGGGATGCGGTCCCAAGGAGCAAAAGAATGAATACGTTCTTCATCTATTATCTTGTTGAGTTTTTCTTCTATCACTTTATATCCAGGTCAGTGCTTGACGCAGCCGTTGTCCATTGTGTCACGGTCACACTCGAAATGACGAGTTCGGAGCCACTGAGCTTGACGGTGTACAGGTAATTCTTTCCGGCCTCCCATGCACTGCCGCTACCAGGCAGGGCGACTTTATAATCCTGAGCATCAATCGTCAGCGTAGCTTCCACGGTCGACTTATCGGCCGTGCTTTCAGGCAGGACGAGGATACTGGCTTTCTTGGCGTTATTTTTGGCGGTGGTTCTGGCCTGATCCGTGTCAGCCGCTGCTTTGGACAACGTATAGTTTGCTATATCACGTGTATAGGTCACTGCGACCGGAGAGCTACCTGCAGTGATCGTACCATCCTTAATTTTCATTGTAGGGTTGGTACCCCCATTATTTAGTACATTTTTAGTATCTCCACTTTTATTGGCTAATACCAGTTTGGAAAATGTACCGGTATTTTTATAGGTATGATCCGCATATACCCGGAAGCTGACCATCGCAAGGGCATGCTTCATGGCGAGCGTCACCTGTCCGGTTTTATTCGTATCACCGTTTTTATAGCTGGCTTTCACTCCGGTACTTCCCTGATCGGCATACATATAGTCCACCTCTCCGGAGGCTGCGAGAATCTTATCTTTTGTACTGGTTTGACTGTCCGAATTGTCAGTGGATTGAAAGTCGATCTTGGCGTTAGGACTTCCAGTAGACCCCAGAAATACAGAGATATTGATCGTGGAATTATCAGTGTATTCACCACTCGAATTGGTAGCCTTCAGCGCAGTACTACCACTCTGAAATTCACCATTACTACCCGGTTGATACGCCGGATAATGCGCATAGATCGTAGCCTCTTCCGCCGAAAGATAGATTTTATCGGTCGTGCTGCTATTGCCCCATTTCGAAGAGCTGTAAGTGTACACCCCATAGTTATTCGTTGTCTTATTCGTCGTTGTGCTGTTGGCATACACCGCGATGCTTCCTAATGCATTCCCTACAGCCGATGCATCCGCAGCATCTATCGCGCCGCGTGTCAACACCACCTGTGGCGACACCTGCAATTCCGCCACCCCGGTATCCTGTCCTTCGGGCAAGATGCTTTCACCGCATCCGACAGCCAACAGCAATGCCGGAAGAGCCATAAGCCAATGATATTTCGTTTGGTTAATCATCATGTTCGTCTTATTTTTGTTTAATTCATGTATCTAATCCGCATCCAGAGTGCCGTCAACAGTCACCGAAGCCCACGCCTGCACCGTTACCGAAGTGATTCCCAGTTCATGGTCGCCGATGTTCAGCGTCACTACATGTGACATGCCCGCCTGCAACGGATTTTTCCCGCTTGCGTTGGAATCACCGAACGTAAGCGACACATTATCGAATGTACCTATTGATGTTTCTACTTTCAGCGTATACGTGTTGCTTCCGCCTCCATTGCCGTTGTTTCCGCCGGCTTCCAACGGAGGGAGTAAAAGTTGCCCCACAGAGACTGCAGTCTGGCCGGTCACTTCCGTTCCTTCTCCGGCTCCGTTCTGCGTAAGATCCACCGTCAGTCCCTGGGGATGTTCGGTTGTGGTGGAGAATGTCACCTCTCCCGTAGCCAGCTTCAACGAAGCAAGCGGTTTCGCCTCCTTCACCGTGATACTCTTCACCCATACCGACACCCCGTTTTGAAGCGTCTTCTTCGCTTGAAAAGAGAGTTGCGTCAATTGATGGTCGAACACCAGTGAAGGAAAGTGCCCGTCCGCCCAGCGGTTTCCCTGTATCTGAGAAGCGTAAAGCAGATCGGTCTGCCCTGTGAGTACAAAGGAAACCGTACCGGCATAAGTGCCCGTTCCACTGCCCGAAGCGGCTTTATCCGGCTCGGCGTAGGGGGCGTAGCTTACCAGATAGAGCCAAGCTCCCCAACGGGGATAAATGGGCGCTGCCTTACCGGCATTGCCCCAACTGACTTCACCGTTGGTCCCGACAGTTCCTTTCCAGACACCCTCTTCGGCGGCAACCACCGGAGTGGTGTAGTCTCCCCCGGTTCGGGAAAATACCATGGCAGCCTCAAACTCCGCCTGAGGCTTGCTGCCTGCCGAGACCGCCGCCCTCGACGATACATCGCCCTCCAGGGCAGAAAGCTCCATCGGAACCTCCTCCTCACCCATCAGCGAGGAACGGTCCGCGTCGGAGCAACCTGCCAGGAAAGCTCCCGGCAGGCAGAAAAAGACAAAAAGCGAAATATGGCGTTTCATGATCATGGCAGACATTTTATGTGAATCAGTTCAGATCGGCATGGCCGGCATCACCCGCTACCCAGTCGGTTACAGTGGCGGTTACGGTCATCTTCGTAGCATCCGCCGGAGTCAGAGGCTCGGTCACGTTCAGGGTGATCAGGTGTGACTTACCGGCCTCGGTAGACAGGTCTGTTGTATTATCCTGCTTTTTGATTGTCACATTACTGAAAGTGATATCAGTGCCTCCCACAGAGATCACCGCATCGATCACGACTTGGCCAGAAGCCTGGATCATCAACGGATTACCTACCCGCACAGCATCTGCACCCAGCGCCACACTGGAAATACCACCCACATTCATCACAGCGGCATCCGTCCACTTGCTCACACCGGCCTTACCCGAAGCCGGAGCTACGTTGACCTCTGCAGGCACCTGTGCGTCCTGCACGCTGATTTTCTTTAAGCTGATGGTTTTATCGGTCCATTCGCCACCACTTGCCTGAGTGGTGAGCTTCATCTCAAAGTTGAGCTGGGTGGTCAGGTGCTTGAACGTAAGTTCAGGGTTACTTGCAGAATTGCTGCTACCGGCCTCCGCCGCATCGGCGAGCATCACGTCCTGCTCCCCGTCTGTTTGGGGAATCGTCACCGTTGTACCGCTAACCGTTCCCGCAGGAGCCACAGCCGCCAGCCAAGACTTCGTGCTGGCAGTCGTATGGTAATAAAGAATCGGGTTGAGTGACACCGTGGCCTTAGAACCCGCCTTGAAAGAGGCGGTGGAAACCGTGGCACGGGTTGTCAGTTTGTTCTGTCCGCCGTCTTCCGTCACTTCATTGGCAAGCACCGGAGAAAACTTAGTCCAATCAGCAGCCTGATCACCGTCAGCCACCAGCACCGTAGCCGTCACATCACTGCCTACGCCCACCGCCGCGCGGGTCTTCACCATGCCCTGCACGCTTTGCGACACTTGGATAGGAGTCGCGTTCACCGGATTCTCGGGCAAAAGGTCATTGTCATTGCTTGAGCAGCTTGCCAGCAAAAGGGCCATAGCCGCCACACTTAGTTTCGTTTTCATTGTTTTCTAAAAGTTTTATAGTTAATAAATATGTCTATTGTTCTGTTTCGGCAGACCGATTGTCCACCAGTTCCCCACTGCCGGAGTCACCCTCCTGCCACCGTCCGACCGTAGCGACAGCTACAATCTCCACCGGATCGGGAATGACGGGATCGGGAAGTTCCACCCGGACGGTATAAGCCGTTCCGCCTTCCCCCTCCCCGCCTTCGAACCGTACGGGAAGGGCACGGTATTCGCGGTCGTGTGTCCGGTCATCGTCTACCGAAAGTACCAGGTCGATGGTCAGCGTAGCGGAAGGCTGTACCAGCACATAGCCCGGCAGCGTCAGCTTGTTGCCGTCAAACGGAAGGCCCTCCGCCTCTTCGCCCGCTTCATAAACGGGCACGCTCACCGTGCGCTCACCCGGCAAGAGCGACTCTTCGGCCAGGGAGAGGGTCACCTCGTCCGTCAGTCCGTTCAGATGGAGCGACCGCACGCGGAGCGCCCCGGTATCTTCGGCCTCTACCGTGAGTGTAAAGATCAGTTGCGTCAGCAAGTGCCGATACAGGAGCGATTGGCTGTCGGACTCCCCGAAAGGAGCGGAAAGCGATCCATTCTGTTCGCCCGTCAGCATCAGGTCTTCTTCTCCCGTCAGGCGGTAAGTCAGCCGCCCGTCAGCCGTCAGCGGTGCCGGAGGATAGTATCCCCGCAGATAGAGCGCCGAGCCGTCCGACGGATAGTAGCGTTCGGGCATCAGGCGGATCTCGTTGTCCGTGGCAATGCCGTCCCAGCTCCCGTCGTACTGTCCAGTACGTACACCGTAAGCGACACACACCGGGGTATCGCCGAAAACGTCCACCGTCGCACGGGTACGGATACCCGTAAAGAGACGGATGGGAACCGGCTCCGGTTCCGGACGCGGTTCGAGCGAGCGCTCCGTACACGAGAAGAGAAGCTGGGAAAGAAAGGCAGCTTTCAGTATGTATTTCAGTTTGAGTATCATATTCCCATTGTATTTCTAAAACCTATATCCCAGCCCCAGGTTGATCCCCGTCAGACCCCAACGGACGAAGGAGGCCGGATGGTGATAGTATGCATGGGGAGGTTCGTTATCATAAGCCTTGGCGGACGAATGGAGGTATCCCCCGCGCACTCCCGCCTCGATGCCCCAATGACGGGACAGGGGGACATACACGCCTGCGGAGAGTCCCGCATGCCGGTAACGTCCGGTGCGGCTTCTGCCTGTGGCGGCCGGCTCGCCTCCAACCTGGC
>OBZY01000546.1_pt1 | contig 12698 bp, 15 predicted proteins | sample 1477051 | NCBI WGS metagenome assembly OBZY01 (sample SAMEA2580270, study PRJEB22360) | human gut metagenome | biome: human gut; feature: human-associated habitat; material: faeces | place: Denmark | collected 2008/2010
TTAACTTATGACAAGATTCTTAAATAGGCAAGTTCTTATTTTTTGAAAAGCAAAATACAGTCAGGATTAATATCAGATGCCATTTCAGACAACTCAATTATTTCAATGACAATGATTTACATTGTTTATTATTCCAAAAAAAAATTTATCAAAGTGCATCATTTTAAACTACAAGTATCGAATCTGACTGAATGAAGCAACTGTAACTTAGAGCGCGTTCTGCCAAAAATCCCCACTGGCGCTGCCGGTGGGTGACAACTTTTGACAACTCAATCTGAACGCCAGCGTCCGGGCAAACCAGAACAGCGATCTGAAAGAGGCTCGAGGATGGTTGCAAGGTGGGGTGCTTAACACCTCCCCTTCCCGAGTTCGTGTACCTGAAGTTTTCTAAAGCGGTAGTGGTTGACACTTTACCCCTAGTTTTCCCTAGTAAGGCATAACAAACCATAACAGGCTGACACCTGCCCTGCTTCACATCAGTATTAACAAAAGTTAACAGCCAAGGCTCAACAAATCTCAACGCCAGCCCTTTACACTTCTGCTGTAGCTGCTGTTCGTAGGCGTCAGGATCCGTTAGGTTGGGTTGACACTTTTCCCAGTTTCTCGCGAAAAAGTGTCAATTTTGAGGGACTGGGGGGTTTACAGTTTTTCGCCGTCCAGCAGGCAGAGTGACATTAAACCAGTTTTGTTCCAGTCATCCAGCGTATCGGGGTGCATTGTGGCAACGTAAGCCAGCTCAGAACGAAGAAACCGTAAAGCGCCTGCTGCACGGTCTTTGCCATAGAAGCTGTGGGTTTCTTCATCCGGCCGGAAGAGAATCAGCAATTGTTCATCGGGCTCGTGCTGAACATCAAAACCCAGCTCAGCGGCTGCAGCCTCTATTCGCTGGCCAGCATCAATATCAGCCGGCAGCGCTTTCCCGCCGTCATGAAACATCACCCATGCGGCGGCCTGCGCCCACGTCATTTCAGTCTGGTGTTCGCCAGCACCAGCAGAATTTTGTTTAGCCTGCGATGCTTCGACATCCACTTTATCGCCTGAAATTACAATTTCACCGCGGGCTATCCAGCCGTAAACAGTTTGCCGGCTGACGCCCATATGCCTGGCGTAGGCTGATTTACTTAATAGCATCGTGATGTTTCCCTCTGGGCAGAAAAAAGCCGCCCTCAGGCGGCCTGCTTCTCTTCTGAATGTGCCTGCCGCTGGCTGCCTTTGAGCATCGCGCTGACATGTTCGCTTAACTGGTCAAGGCCGGTCATGCGTGGCTGTACGTCTGATGGATCGTCGTTCTTCCCGTATACGAGATTGTTATACCAGGTACGGACAGCTGTAATTTGTGCGACGTCTTTCTTTACCGCGTCGACCAGATCGGCAACCGCGCTAATCACCTGCCCATTCTCTGATGCGATAAGGGAGAAGCCGAGACGTTTTAGCTGTTCCGTATCGAGTCCCGAACACACAGCATGCGCCCTTAGTAAGGCGTCCGCCAGCTCCTGATGCTTTCCACTGTGCATCGACAGCAGCATTTTTTCCTGGCTGCGGCGATCCAGCCTTGCGAATGCCTGGCGCATTTCGCTGTCACGCATGAATCCCTGAACATCATCAGATGCCAGGGGATTAACCGGAGCGAGCTTGTTCTTTAGGTAATCGAGAATGTTTGCGGCCTGCTCGCTTACGGCTGCCACCCCGCGGGTAAAGTCTTTGAGCGTGTCCGGGTTCCGGGCTTCACCTGCCCTGCGGTTTTTTGCCTGTTCGTTCAGATCCGGATCGTTGCGGATAACGTCCAGCAAATCCGCCTCAGCTTCGGCCTGCTGCGCCGTTGTCCTCAGGCTGGTGAGTTCGCCCGCCATGCCACGGAATAAAGCGGCCATCTGAGTATTTGGCGCAACAACCTTACCGGCATAACCTGCCAGCTCGATACTGTGTTTCCCTATTTTGATTGAGTAGCTCACTTGCCGTCCTCCATTTTCGATAGCCCTGCATCAAATACCTTGCGTGCAACAGCATGGATTGACGGCGCGATCCCCATGCCCGACTTCTGGCGCTCCCTCTCCTGAATGGTTTTCAGAGCCTGAATCTGTTCCCCGTTCAGCAGAACGGGCTTAACGTTAACCTTGCTCATGATGCCCCCTGTAATAGCGACCGTTAAAGTTCCATTAATCGCAACAATCAAATAATTGATTGCGATTTATGAAACGATGTTAATGAAATTGCAGGGGTGCACAACGCGGAAAGTATGTATGCGTTTTAAAGAATTTGCCCTCAAGGTATACATGGTGTTCATAAAGCCAAAAAATTACTTATAAAACAAAATATTAACCTATGAACACCAGCCTACATTTTAGGATTTCAGGTCTACACGGTATACATCATTCTGTTTAATAAACCATCAGATGATTAATGAGAGAATGAACACCATGTACACCCTGTGTATACCTGAAAACAAGGTATACATGGTTTATTTAGCTGATTTATATATAAATTATCTTCTCGATGTATACCATGTATACCTTTCTCCATATTTATCTGAACTTCATTCTTTATGACCGGCTACAGGATGCGTCTGAGGTAACCAGTCTTCCGCACTTTCCGAAAGTTCAACGTTAGTCACCATGCCACGGGCTCTACGTTCCTTACGGTACTCGTGATTAAACTCCCTCATCGCACTTTCCATCCCCTCTGCGAATTTATTCAGCGTCAGCGGCTTGTCGAAACCGTTGGCCTCCAGGAATGCCAGATAAGCGTGATAGAGATAAATTCGTGGATAGTGAGGCGGATTGCGGTTTCCTACCATCATTCCCGCACAATCAGCCAGCCGCTCAAGGTGAGCGCAGAAGGCATACAGCGGATCCGTTTTCTGCTTCACCTCCAGTGCTTCTTCGCTGTTCCGTTGCTCCAGCAGCAGCGCCCGCGCTTTTTCCGGGTTCGCAAAGTTCGCCAGCAGCCGACGAACCACCACCGGAATTTCAGCGGATATCTTTTCTGCCAGGTCGGGATCCTTATCCTCTTCGCTGACGCGCCGGTTAAACTGGAAAATTACGCGGCGCCGGGAAACGCCCCCGGCACGTTCGGTGAAAATCATCGGCGTGTTGTTCGTGGCCACAACCACCGCCCGCAGAACGGCGGTGTACTGGTGCTCGTGTTTCGGGTCGATCTCCACCGCATCCCCGCCGGTGATTGCCTTTATGCCGGTGCCCTCACCTGAATATTTGGGCTGATCAGGAAGCGTTATCATGCTCTTGCCGACGAACTGCGCCCGCCCGCGTGCGCTGTCGAGCGCCGCCATGTTCCCGCTGGCAGTGTTATGCGCGCCGGCCAGCATCGTGGCGATGTGGGTAAAGACGCTTTTCCCGCTGCCGCCCTCCCCGGTTATCTCGAGGAACAGCTGCCAGTCATACCGGTTCGCCAGCACCATAAAGAGCGCTGCAGCGATGCGCTGCATCTTAATTGCGTCTCTATCTGATGCGTAACTTAGCCACTTATGGAAGTTCGGCGCGTGGTCGCGGAGGTTTTCGCCCGGCACCGCCGGCGTGTAGGTCACGCCGTTGTGGTTGGTCAGCCAGTTATCCTGGCTGTGTTCGGAGAAAACGCCGGTTTCCATATCGTAGACACCGTTTGCAAAGGGGATCAGGCTGCGCCGCGGCTCCCCCATTACCGGGATAACAATTTTCAGGGCGTCGATAACGTTGTTGATCGCGCGCTTGCTGAAGTTGGTTTTGTTCTCGTTGTAGATAGCCACCATTTCGCGGCTCAGCTCGAGCAGAGACGTTTTCTCCCAGATGCCGGCACGGTAGACGTACACGCCTTCGCTGTTTTCATTGATCGCAATGCCGGTGTAACGCGCGGCCAGTATGAGCGCCTTTTCGTTATCAGCCAGGTCGCGAAGGTTTACATCCTTCAGCGGTTTGCCGATCACCATGCTTTTGCCGGCTTCCGCATCGGCTTTGAGGCGCGGCAGCTGTGGCGTCCAGTCCTCCAGAAGCTGATAACCTTCAGAGTAGAATTGCGCGCGCTCCACGCCGGCCACCGCCAGCTTTGTAGCGAGAATGGTTATCTGCCGTTCGGTCAGATGCCCGCCACGACAAACGCGGGCATAGAGCCGGCCATCATCCACAATCCGTATATTCTCCAGCTCCGCCAGCTGCTTTTTATCCAGCACGACCGGCGGCACGGTGTCGCCAATCGGGTTCATTTCCTGCCATGCTTTAGCGAACGTCCAGGCATCGGCGCCGGCAAAGATAATTGACTCCTCCATGAGATCCGCCGGCTGCTTTTTAAGGTTTGGTGCATTCTTCATTTTCTGTTCCCTCGCTCCCTGATGATTTCCCGCATAACCCGAATTCGTTCGATGCCCTGTACCCGCATAATCCGATCGATATCTTTCTCGCCGGCGACCGGCGCGGAAGAAACAAATTCAAACTCCCGCACCAGTCTTTCGGGCGTACAAAAACACGGTGAGCTGTACCCTTCACGGCAATATGTCACTCTGTCGAATCGGTAACTTTCGATAATTACGATATTGCCCCGACTGTCCTTCCATTTATCGCCCGGCCTGATTTCAGGGTGAGCGCGGCCACCAGCAGCTAAGCCGGAATTTTTAATCGTCATATTTTTTACCTCACGCCGCTGGCGGGATTACCTGATAACCAATTTTCCTCAGAAAGCGCGCGGCACTCTCCACCGTAAAAATGATTTCGTCGTCCATAAGGGGGCGCATCGACTGAAGACCATTTGACGTGTCCACCAGATAGCGGCCGCCGGCCGGGAAACTGAAAACGTTTTTGCCGTCGGCCCGGCGAACCAGATCGTAAACAGGAGTCATAATTTCACCTCCCTTCCCTTAATGACTGGCTGGCAAAACAATATCGCGCACTATTTAATTGCTCAGATACGTGATCGGCAAAAGCGCCGAGACGGCAAAATTGGATAACCATTTTCATACAGATACCTCCATGGCCAGACGGGATTGAATGGCGGAGGCCTTACTGCCCAACTGGAGGTAAGTTCGGGTGATTGCCGGGTTACTGTGCCCGAGCATTTCAGAGGCAACCAGCAAACCCTGTTCGCCGCCGGCGGACATGAGATTAAAGGCGGCAATTTTGCGGCTGGAATAGGCGCTAAGGCGCAGACGCGTGTTTACAACGCGGGTAAACCACACCATAACGTTGTGCAGTTTCTTCCAGATTGTCTGGCGACTCACGCTACCTTCCAGAGACTGGCAACGGTTACTTTCAATCTGGCTGCGGGAAAATACCAGGTCGTCACCGATAAGATTGCGCTCCATGCGTTCACGCAGCCGCTTGATGATGCCCGGCGGCAGCTGTTTGGTATCGTGCTTAACTTCAGCCTTCGCCACCAGCTCAAACACGATCGCCTGTTCTTCTTCCGTCATGCCGGCGGCCAGCTCGTCGCAGCTCACGCTATCCCATTGCATGTAGGCAATGTGATCGCCAGCAAGCCGGGCAGCGTCCTTACGCTGCTGGCGAACAATCTCGATCCCCTTCCGGGTCGCCCTGGCTTCTGCTGCTTTGGTCTGCTTCGCTACGATGATTGTTGCAATGCCGGTTTCCCAGTTGATGCACGAGTAACGGAAGTTGCAAACGTCGCTGGTACGCCAGCCGGTAACGGTCGCAATATCCCACCAGAGCAAAACCCAGTCCGGCTGGGTCTGCTGGATGCGTTCGCGCAGTTTGCGCTGCTCTTCCCGTTCATAAACGGGGGTCATGGTGCGGGTGCCTTTCGTGGTAGTGGCTTTTACCACGTTGCCGCGCAGCTCGCGGGCTTTAGCTGTCAGGGTCTGGAGGTTAAGCATGGCTACCTCCCAATTTCGCAACATCCAGTTCAAACGCGCCGCTACTGTACTGATAAAGCGAACATTCAGAGCGAATTTTGGCGGCAAATATAAGATCCCAGCGGGAATACCACTCGCGGGCTTCTTGCTCACTGTCGGCAACGATGCGGATAACAACGGGAGTGCACGTTTGGCCTTTCGGCGTACCGAGGAAAAGCCAGGTGAATTTGGGCAGTTTTTGGGTTGGGGTAGTAGCCATGTGGCAGCCTCCATACAGTGGTCTAGATAACCACCACCGGAAACGCCAATTTCACTGGTGGTGGACTGAGCAGGGTTGGCGTAACCGGACTGTATGGACTCCGGCGCGGATTTCTCCGCCCCCACCCAGCCCACCATAATTTTGCTAGCAGAGCGGTTTTGAACCACAACGCGTGAAAATAGGTGAGACGGATCAACGGCACAAAAAAAGACGCTTGGCGCGTCATGTGTCGCCATACAGTCATTCAGGACGCCAATCCTGACACCAGATTTTGCTGGTGCTTTTAAAGCATACCCTTCAGTTGAATAACAAGGCAAGGAGTTTTTAGGGTGAGCGAAGCCCTGCCCCAGACGGGCATAATTGTTCTTCATGGCATTAACCTTTTTGAATTTTTTAGTGAGCTGTCGCGACGAACTTATTTTGAGTGCTCAACATCGCAAGAGCACGCAAGTTATTCACGAACTCAATTTTTTTTCATCCGTTAAAGGGCGAACTTCAGTAAACGGCTCCTGACCATCTTCGCCTAACAGCTCGGGCTGATACTTACGCCATAGCAGGCTCTCCTCCCGCACAAGAGCCTCTTTTACTCCCTTACACTGCTGCAACTTGTACCCGCGTTTGCTGGCCTCCTGCTGATAAGCAGCCATGCGCCGGCTGAAGTCGTTCAGGAACACGAACGGCACTCCATAGAAGCCAGTTTTACGAATTGAGGGAATGACCTCACGGAATACCCAATTACTGAAATGGTGCGCAAAGGTGCCGGGAGTAGTTGCCTTACGACTACGTGAGATCAGTTTGTAGAATCCTGACTCGCATACAGTTCGCATAGTCTGCTTTCCGCCAGGGGTGGGTATTAAACACTCCCCCTTTTCATCGTCATCCAGACGTCGCAAAGCAACCTTGTGATCTGTTATTTCCAGAGCTGCGCATACATCTGCTGCTACAAACCATGGCTCGCCCAGGATCTTAACAATTCGTACTTTTGCATCCTCAAATTTAATGACCGAAATATCATCGCTGCTGTTTTCAGGGTGAGCAAAACCCTGCCCGGCACGGGCATTTTTGATCGTCATGTTGGTTTTCCCGGGCTAAGTTACAGTTGTGGTTTTGTGGAAATTAGAGCATCACGCTCTTCAATACGCTGGCTAATCCATTCATCTACTTCGCTTTCAACAAAAGCTACAGACCGTGATCCAATCTTAACGGAGGAAGGAAAACGATTCTGACTAATAAGTCGATAAATCCAAGCTTTACTATAACCGGTGCGCCGTTGCACTTCAGGAAGACGGATAAGGACTTGAGACATGTTTAACTCCTGTAGTTGTTTGTGGTCTACAGGAGTGGATTTTGACTAAGATTCAACGCAGAAGCGGTACAAAACTGGAATATTTTTTTTGCCAGATTTTTATGCACTACCTGTTTCGATGAATTCTAAACCATCTAATCTTCAGAGAGTTTCAGTACATCTGAAAGTCGCATATTTTTTAGATAATCGTTTTTCTTAGCGTAAAATTTAACCTGCTGGAGTGCGTTATCATTTACAAATCGCTCTACAAATGGCCGAATAGTATCCTTGACCTGTGTACCACCAATGACATCAGAGTCAGGTTTCAAAGGGAATAAAATCCGAGCGATAAGTTCATTGCTTATTTTACGCTCATGTACTTTCTCCCACAGTAGTAAATCTATAAATGGTATTAATTTATATAGGAGGATTTTTTTCAGCGTAGAAATGCCAATTCGGAAGTTTCCTGACTCGGGTTCATCCATACCAACTTCCGAGCGCCACGATTTTAATAATCCTTTGAACTCACTCAAAAGTTCATCATCCGTATAAGATGCTAAATTTACCTTTATAACTACTTCACCTTCAAAATACTCACTTCCCTCTTCTAAGGCGCTGACGCTTGAGAAGATTTTCCCTTCTTTGATAGTTGGTTGTCTTTCCCCAACTTGGATGATATTAGCATTAGCAAAATGCCTGTAATAAGTTACTAAGTCTGCCATGGTGAAGGCTTGTATTGCTTCATCTTCGCTTAGTTCAGAACAATGGGGCTTTAGGTGGTGATCCTTGGATATTACAGACATTCCATTGACCAGAAATTCAACAGGTTCATTTAGCTCAATAGATTCATCATGGAAAACTTTTAGAATATCTTCAGGGATATCCTTTGAGACAACAGCTCCAGATTGAATGTTTTGGAGAAGAGATTTCTGTAACTGCTTCCATTGCTCACGTTCTTCATCGTCGTTAGGATCGTATTCACAAGCAAAAATGGTTCTAAACTCTATCTCCGACAGCACTTCTTCGACAGTAAGTGATTCGAAAACATCGTATTTCTCTACTGACATCCAACTTGTAATTTCTTTTACCTGAACTCGTGTTGCCATGTATAGCCTCGCGTCTTCTACTTAATTGGGCTAAGCCAGTCCACAGAGGTGTATAGATTTCGAAAATTTGCAAAGACATAGCCTATTCTTTGTTCATCTACAGAAGTCTACTACTGTCAATTAGCACTGTCTATACATACAGTTAAGCGCTTTTCCCGAACGTTCCATGCACTACATTTTCGCCGTTTTCCAACGCCTCCATATAGTCGGCATACCATTGAAGCATTTCACGGCGGCCGTCTATGTATTGAGCATGGTTGTAAGTACCTCGAATAGAGTTTTTGTCGACGTGTGCCAGCTGCGTTTCTATCCACGCGGTGTTGTAGCCCTGGTCGTGCAGGATGGTACTCATGGTGTGCCGGAAACCGTGCCCGGTGACTTTTCCGTCATAGCCAATCCGCTTAAAGACTTGGTTTATGCTGGCTTCACTCATTGTTTTTCGCGGATCGTTACGGCCAGGGAACATATGCGGGTAATTGCCTGTCAGCTCTTGGAGCTGGCCAATAAGCGTAAGAGCTTGCCTGGACAACGGCACCACGTGAGGGCGACGCATTTTCATACGTGAGGCTGGTATTTCCCAGACCGCCTTACTGATTTTGATTTCATCCCAAAATGCCCCGCGGAGTTCGCCGGTACGCAAGCCGGTGATAATCAGCAGACGAGCGGCCAAAACTACTAACGCGCTTCCGGTATATCCTGACAACGCCTTGAAGAAATCAGGCAATTCTTTCGGTGTGAGGAAAGGATAATGATTGGACTCATGCCCTTGCATGGCGCTGGTGAGATCCGGAGCGGGGTTATACTCAGCACGGCCGGTGACTATTGCGTAACGGAAAACTTCCCCGCAGCGCTGCCTAACTTTTTTGGCCTTTTCTGTAGCGCCGCGCCCCTCAATGCGCCGCAGCACATTCAACAGTTCAAGCGGTTTGATATCGGCTATTGGTTTTTTGCCAATGTAAGGGAACACATCTTTGTTGAAAGCTTCCAGGATGTCTGAAGCATACCCAGCAGACCATTTTTTTAATTTGCTGCTGTGCCACTCAAGGGCAAGATCTTTGAAGGTATTGTTTAACTGAGTTTCACGGGCAATCTTCTCTTCCCGTTTCGCTTCCATAGGATCGATACCCCCAGCGATACCCCTTTTCGCTTCTTCACGTTTTGACCGAGCATCGGCCAATGTGACTTCAGGATACACACCCAGCGCTAACAGCTTCTCTTTGCCGGCTACACGATACTTGAGCCGCCAGTATTTGCCGCCATTAGGTTTAATCAGGAGATACAAACCACCACCATCAGCCAGCTTGTAGGGCTTATCTTTAGGTTTGGCGGCGTCCACCTGCCGGGCGTTTAGTTTCACTTGGGGGTACCTCCTCTAGACCGAACAGCATATACCCCCATAAGTACCCCCAAATGACCGTAGATTTCAGGGAACTTTAGTAGACGTAGAAATACTAAAAGGGGCTGTAAAGCGCAGAGTATAAGGGGTTTCAGTGAACTTTAGTAGACTTGGGGAGACGTTAGAATGGTGCCGATAATAGGAGTCGAACCTACGACCTTCGCATTACGAATGCGCTGCTCTACCAACTGAGCTATATCGGCCCTGAAAGGCCGGTTACGAGCGTAACCACGGGGCAAAAGGTTAGATCTAACCGGGTGATGCGTCAATGCCCTTTTGAATCAAACGGCTATTTTTGCATCACCCGTGATTATTTACGCACGAATCGTATCATCACCGAAGCCGATCCACTTGTAGGTGGTCAGTGCTTCCAGGCCCATCGGGCCTCTTGCATGCAGTTTTTGCGTGCTGACAGCAACTTCTGCGCCCAGGCCGAACTGGCCACCGTCGGTGAAGCGGGTTGAGGCATTCACGTATACGGCGGAGGAGTCCACCTCATTCACAAAGCGATCGGCATTGCGCAGGGTACGCGTCAGAATCGCATCCGAGTGCTGGGTACCATGTTCACGGATGTGAGCAATGGCATCGTCAAGACTCACAACCACCTTCACGTTCAAATCCAGAGACAAAAACTCGTCGTCGTACTGTTCCGCTTTGACCGGTACCACCGTTGCCGGGCCGTCTTTCAGCAGTGCCAGCGCGTTGGCATCCGCGTGCAGCGTCACGCCACTTTCGGCCATCTGTTTGCTCAGCGCAGGCAGGAAGGTATTGGCGATGCCCTGATGCACCAGCAGCGTTTCAACTGTATTACAGGTGCTTGGACGCTGGGTTTTGGCATTGACGATAATCTTCAGCGCCGGTTCAATCTCGGCACTGTCATCAACCACGATATGGCACACGCCGATACCGCCCGTGATCACAGGAATGGTCGACTGCTCACGGCACAGCTTGTGCAGGCCCGCGCCACCGCGTGGGATCAGCATGTCGATGTATTTATCCATGCGCAGCATCTCGTTCACCAGCGCACGGTCCGGGCTCTCGATTGCCTGTACGGCACCTGCCGGCAGGCCGCACTCTTCCAGCGCCTGCTGGATAACGTTTACGGTCGCGGCGTTGGTACGCCAGGTCTCTTTCCCGCCACGCAGAATGGCAGCGTTGCCGGTCTTCAGGCACAGGGAAGCGACATCAACCGTGACGTTGGGGCGGGCTTCATAGATCACGCCAATCACGCCCAGCGGCACGCGACGACGCTCAAGGCGCAGCCCGCTGTCGAGCAGCCCACCATCAATGACCTGACCTACCGGATCGGCAAGATTGCAGACCTGGCGGACATCGTCAGCGATGCCTTTCAGACGGGCCGGGGTCAGCGCCAGGCGGTCGAGCATTGCTTCGCTCAGGCCATTGCGACGCGCTTCCAGCAGATCCTGCTCGTTGGCGAGCAGAATTTCCTGCGACTGCGATTCCAGATAATCAGCGATTTTTTCCAGCACGCGGTTTTTCTCGCGGCTGGAAAGGAGCGCCAGTTTGTAAGAGGCGGCCTTCGCGGCTGCGCCCATTTGTTCCAGCATTTTCTGGCTCCTTAACGAATAATCATGTCATCACGATGCACGGCAACCGGGCCATATTCATAGCCCAAAATGGCGTCGATCTGCTGTGAATGGTGACCCGCAATACGGCGCAGGGCATCGCTGTTGTAGCGGCTTACGCCGTGGGCGATGTCACGACCTTCGAGATTACGGATACGGATCACTTCACCACGTGAGAAGTTGCCTGTCACGCTTTTAATTCCTTTAGGAAGTAATGAGCTCCCTCTTTCCAGAATTGCGGCGGTCGCCCCTTCATCAACGGTGAGTTCGCCTGCCGGCGGTGCGCCAAAGATCCAGCGTTTACGGTTCTCCAGCGGGGAGGCCTGCGCGTGGAAACGGGTTCCCACGGAGATGCCTTCCATCACGTCGCCAATCACGCCAGGACGGCTGCCCGCGGCAATGATGGTGTCGATACCGGCACGGCATGCCACGTCGGCAGCCTGCAGCTTGGTCCCCATACCGCCGGTCCCGAGGCCCGAAACGCTGTCACCTGCGATGGCGCGTAGCGCATCGTCGATACCGTGTACATCGGTAATCAGTTCAGCATCCGGATTTGAACGCGGGTCGGCGGTGAAGAGCCCCTGCTGGTCGGTCAGGAGCAGTAATTTATCAGCGCCTGCCAGAATCGCGGCCAGCGCCGAGAGGTTATCGTTATCACCCACTTTGATTTCAGCGGTGGCAACGGCATCGTTTTCGTTAATGACGGGAACGATGTTGTTATCCAGCAGCGCACGCAGCGTATCGCGCGCGTTCAGGAAACGCTCCCGGTCTTCCATATCCGCACGCGTCAGCAGCATCTGCCCGACGTGGATGCCATAGATAGAAAACAGCTGTTCCCAGAGTTGAATGAGTCGGCTTTGTCCCACGGCGGCCAGCAGCTGTTTCGAGGCGATCGTCGCGGGGAGTTCGGGGTAACCCAGGTGTTCACGCCCGGCGGCAATCGCCCCGGAGGTCACAATTACAATACGATGCCCTGCGGCATGCAACTGAGCGCACTGACGTACAAGCTCAACAATGTGGGCGCGATTAAGGCGGCGCGATCCGCCTGTTAAAACACTGGTACCGAGTTTTACCACCAGCGTCTGGCTGTCACTCATGATTCTCTGCCGTTCAACGATAAGGGAAAATGATGTCAAACGAACGTTTTAACAGGTGTCAGCCCCGTTGCCAACTGCCTTAGCACATCGCGAAACACTTTGTTGCGCGGGATCAGGAAGCGTAGCGGCAAAATTTGACAGTTTTATTACCGAAATAATAAATCACAGTTTTTTAAAA
>OBZY01000551.1_pt1 | contig 12596 bp, 10 predicted proteins | sample 1477051 | NCBI WGS metagenome assembly OBZY01 (sample SAMEA2580270, study PRJEB22360) | human gut metagenome | biome: human gut; feature: human-associated habitat; material: faeces | place: Denmark | collected 2008/2010
TATATAGGTTTATGTTCTTTTGGTTGAGGGGCTGGAGGGGAGGTAGAGAAACGATTTCCTGTTTAAAGACGTGCTCAAAATCGTCATATGACGATCTTTGCAAGGATCCTGGACAGGCATAAAAACATTACTCTGCACAGTGAGTTACAATAATGAAACGAAATTAACATTACCAAAACAAGTACGGCAATGAAGCACGCTGTTTCAGGGAAGACAAAGAAGGGGAAAAGACACTGCCAGGAGGGATAACAGTCTCTTTTTTTAACTATTCAACTTCGAGCGTACTAAAACTGACGATACGAGAACGCCCTAATTCCTTCGCACGGTATAAGGCAACATCTGCCGCGCGTAACAGGTTGTCGCTTTCGGCATGCTGAGGGTAGCTGGCGATTCCGATAGAGACATCAACTGGACCGATTTCGGTCAGTCCACTGCGCACCGTTAACGCGTGAACGGCGTCAAAAATCTCGTTTGCGAAGGTAAATGCAACCTCTTCATTTACCCCTGGCAGGAGTATCAAAAACTCCTCTCCGCCAAAGCGAAACGCCAGGCCATTCTCACGGACCGCCCGTTTCACAATGCTGGATATGCTTTTAATAACCTGATCACCCGCTTCATGGCCAAACCGGTCATTAATGCTCTTGAAGTGATCGATATCGATCATCATGCAACTCAGGGGTTCGCCGTTACGAATGGCCTGTGTCATTTGGGTATGAAGCGTATCTTCCAGATGATGGCGATTACGCAAGCCGGTCAGCGGGTCGAACAATGCTTTTTCCAGCAACGCATCGCGTAGCCGCTGGTTTGCCAGCGCCAGACCGAGCGCTTCGGCCATCAGTTCGAGATAAGCACGGGCAGGGGCATTTTCCGCGGTGATATTCTGGAATGAGAGTAGACCAATGGCCTCGCCCTGGGCAATAAGCGGCACGCACAGCGAACGATACGCCAGTGATTCCGGCAGATGATAGCAGGCGATATCCGGCTTACCGCTGAACGGGGGATGGCTCTGACCACGCCTTACTGCCCAGCATTCGTCAGGATGAAACGTCATCTCCTCTCCCGTGGGGGAGAGCCACTGGGCAACGCAGCGCATCTGCCAGGGATCGCGGTCAAGGACATAGAGCCGGCCAGGGACCCCCGGGGCGATATTGGGGGCAAACATCTCCGCCACGTTGATAACATCGGTAAAGTTCTCACACCCTTGCAGCCGCTGTGTCATGCGGGCCAGCAGTTCGCGGACAGCCCAGTCGGCGTCGCGCTCTTTTTCCAGCCGTTGCCGGGCAAGGCCGTTTTCACGAAAAATACGGATCGCCTGCGCCATATCGCCAATCTCATCAATCTGATTAAAATTCGGCGTTTCGACGGCGTAATCCTGCGACGCCAGACGGTGTACCACGTCGCTCAGACGCACCACGGGGCGCAGCACGCGGCGTTTCAGGATAAAGCCCAGGACAAACAGAAACAGCAGGGCGGTCAGGCCAACCATCAGTTCAGAGGCCGTACGCAGCGCTTTCGATTTTTTGGTGGCATCCTGCACGGACGCAATCACCCGCTTGTCGAGGATCTGGCGAAAGTGATCAATCTGGTTTTGCGCGCGTTCCAGTGCCTGCTCATAGGGGGCACCATAAAGCAGGGCAATGGCCTGAGCATCTTCTCCCCGCTCTGTACTGCTCAGGGCCGTCTGCTGTTCATCCTGTAGCGCATCGATAATCTTGAGACCTTCCCGCAGCAGGGACAGCTCCTCATCGGACGCGCCGTTATCGCGCAGTTTATCCAGCCTCAGCTCGACATTTTTCAGGTTGTTCTCTGACTGGCTGTATTGTCTGAGGGTTTGCGGATCTTTTTTTATTACGTACAGGCGGGCTAAATCGGACTGCGCCCAGGCGTCGGTTTCAATATCCTCCGTCAGATCATCAAAGCGCTGCCGCTGTTCAACGGCGTGACGTTCCACGGTGTCGGCATTGGATGCCATCAGCATGATGATGCCTGAGACAAGGGTCAGGCAGACCGTGGCACCATAGGCCCAGTTAGTTATCGTTGCGATTCGCACCTGTGGATCCTTTTACGACATGAGAAGGATGGCGTTCTTTCAAATTATAGAAAACGTTTGATTTAAGGCGAAAAAAAAGGCGGCACAGTGCCGCCTGGTGTGGTCTTTATCGTCATATCATCACAAATCTGGAGGGTTTTTTCCTTCCTCGATGAAATCCGCATCCAGCTCTTCGGCGTTACCCGCGTGATCGCGACCGGAGAACAGGTTCCAGCAGGCGATGAACAGCGCGGCGATCAGCGGCCCAATAACAAAGCCATTAATGCCGTACAGCTCCATCCCGCCAAGGGTTGAGATGAGGATCAGGTAGTCCGGCATTTTGGTGTCTTTCCCCACCAGCAATGGACGCAGGATATTGTCCACCAGCCCGACAATGATGACGAAGAAGCCAACGATAAAGAGACCCTGCCAGAGCTGATGCGTGGCGAACAGGAAGATGGCGGCCGGCACCCAGACAATGGCCGAGCCGACGGCCGGAACCAGCGAAAGGAACGCCATCAGCGCGCCCCAGAGTACGCTACCGTCAATGCCAGCGATGGCAAATGCAATCCCGCCGAGCGTGCCCTGAACCACCGCCACTACCGCCGTACCTTTTACCGTTGCCCGCGAGACGCCGACGAATTTGGCGAACAGATGCTGTTTGGCAAAATCAGACAGAGGAAGCGAATCAAGGATCTGGCGTACCAGATACGGACCATCTTTCAGCAGGAAGAACAGCAGATAAAGCATGATGCCGAAGCTGATCGCAAAGCCAAACGTCCCTTTACCAATCAGAAACGCGCTGCCGGCCAGATACTGTCCGCCCTGTAGTGCTACATCGGAGAGTTTTTTCTGGATTTGCGCCGCGTTCGTCAGGTTGTGGTCCGCAAGGAAGCCGCTGGCCCAGCCTGGCAGGTGGTTAAAGATGCTCGCCACCACTTCCGGGAATTGGGTATTGTTCGCTTGCAGCTTGGTGTACACCACGTTCAGTTCAATGGCGAGCGATGAAAAGATCACCATCAACGGGATAAAGACGATGAGGCAGATAATGCCGATGGTTAACAGCGAAGCCAGTCCGTTGCGATCGCCCATCGCCGCGCGCAGCTTGTTTTTTACCGGGTTAAAGATAACGGTAAGAATGGCGGCCCATAAAATCGCAGAGAAGTAGGGGGAGAGCACGTCGAAGAAAGCCCAGGTGACAAGGGCGAGTATGAAGATAAAGAAACCTTTGGTCAGTCCGTTAAAGCGCATCAGTTGATCCTGTAACGATGAAACTGTGTCGACTATAGAACTGATTGGGGGATTTACCAAGAATTGCGCCACTGTAAAATCCCGCGTATGAACCCGCTCCTTACGGATACCACTTTCGACTGACCGAAGAACGCCAGGGTCCGCGCCATGCTGTAAGTATCTGCTTGCGGAGGTGCTTATGGCCTGGCGTCCGTTCCTGTATGTGATCCTCACAACCCACCCCAGACTCAGCGCGCGGCGCGCTCGATTACGTCTGGTCGTCTAGCTTTTTCTTAACAATCGCGGTATAACACACCTTCTTTGGATGTTTAGATGTCCATACGTATAGAAGGTAATATGCAAACACAACAAGAAAATGGGCAGCTTAAGCGCACCATGAAAACACGCCACCTGATTATGCTCTCGCTGGGTGGGGTCATTGGGACAGGGCTATTCTTCAATACTGGTTATATCATTTCAACGACCGGGGCCGCGGGAACGCTGCTGGCGTACCTGATTGGCGCGCTGGTGGTCTGGCTGGTGATGCAGTGTCTGGGCGAACTTTCCGTTGCGATGCCGGAAACCGGCGCGTTTCACGTCTATGCCGCCCGCTATCTTGGCCCGGCTACAGGCTATACCGTGGCGTGGCTTTACTGGCTTACCTGGACGGTGGCGCTCGGGTCGAGCTTTACCGCCGCCGGGTTCTGTATGCAGTACTGGTTCCCGCAGGTGCCCGTCTGGACGTGGTGCGTGGTGTTCTGCGTGGTGATCTTCGGCCTTAACGTCATCTCCACGCGCTTCTTTGCCGAAGGCGAGTTCTGGTTCTCGCTGGTGAAAGTCATCACCATTATTGCCTTTATTATTCTTGGCGGTGCTGCGGTGTTTGGCTTTATCCCGATGCAGGACGGTTCTCCCGCGCCGGGCTTAACCAACCTTACCGCCGAAGGCTGGTTCCCGCACGGCGGCCTGCCCATCCTGATGACCATGGTCGCGGTGAACTTCGCCTTCTCCGGGACAGAGCTTATCGGTATCGCGGCGGGTGAGACGGAAAACCCGCACAAGGTGATTCCGGTTGCCATTCGTACCACCATTGCCCGGCTGATCATCTTCTTTATTGGTACCGTGTTTGTGCTGGCCGCGCTGATCCCGATGCATCAGGCGGGCGTGGAAAAAAGTCCGTTTGTACTGGTGTTCGAAAAGGTCGGTATTCCGTACGCGGCTGATATTTTTAACTTCGTGATCCTGACGGCCATCCTGTCGGCGGCGAACTCGGGCCTGTACGCTTCTGGCCGCATGCTCTGGTCACTCTCGAATGAAAAAACGCTGCCGCGTTGCTTTGCGCGCGTTAATAAAAATGGTGTACCCATGACGGCGATTTCTGTTTCAATGCTTGGCGGCGTACTGGCGCTGTTCTCAAGCGTGGTGGCACCGGACACGGTGTTTGTCGCACTGTCCGCCATCTCAGGCTTTGCTGTGGTGGCGGTCTGGATCAGCATCTGCGCGTCGCATTTTGTCTTCCGTCGTCGCCATCTTCAGTCTGGTCAGCCGCTTTCCGCTCTGCAGTATCGCGCGCCGTGGTATCCGCTGGTGCCGGTGCTCGGCTTTATCCTCTGCGTGGTGGCCTGTGTTGGTCTGGCGTTTGACCCGAGTCAGCGTATTGCCCTTTATTGCGGGCTTCCGTTTGTTGCCCTGTGTTATGGTGCCTACTACCTGACCCGAAACATGACATCGCAGGAGCCTGAACATGTCGCAGAATAATCCGCTTACCGCCATCCTTGAAAAACAGCCATTTGTGGTGCTGGATGGCGCGATGGCGACGGAACTGGAAGCGCGCGGTTGTAATCTTGCAGACAGCCTGTGGTCTGCCAAAGTGCTGGTTGAAAACCCGGATCTTATCCGCGACGTTCATCTGGACTACTACCGGGCGGGCGCGCAGGTGGCGATCACCGCCAGCTATCAGGCCACGCCTGCAGGGTTTGCCGCACGAGGCCTGGATGAGGCGCAATCCCGTGCGCTGATTGGCAAAAGCGTGGAGCTGGCGCGTAAGGCGCGCGAAGCGTATCTCGCGGAAAACCCTCGTGCAGGCACGCTGCTGGTCGCGGGATCGGTTGGGCCCTATGGTGCATACCTGGCGGATGGATCTGAGTATCGCGGTGACTACGTGCGAAGCGCAGAAGCGTTTACCGATTTCCATCGCCCGCGCGTGGAAGCGCTGCTGGATGCCGGGGCAGATCTGCTGGCCTGCGAAACGCTGCCATCCTTTGCTGAAATCAAGGCGCTGGCGGCGCTTCTGGCCGAGTATCCCCGGGCCCGGGGATGGTTCTCGTTTACCCTGCGTGACAGCGAGCACCTCAGCGACGGCACGCCGCTGCGCGAGGTGATTTCTGCGCTGGAACGCTATCCGCAAATTGTGGCGCTGGGGATCAACTGTATCGCGCTGGAAAATACCACCGCGGCACTGAAACATCTTCACAGCCTCACCGCACTGCCGCTGGTGGTCTACCCGAATTCGGGGGAGCATTATGACGCCGTGACCAAAACCTGGCATCACCATGGCGAAGCCTGCGAAACGCTGGCGGGCTATTTACCCCAGTGGCTGGCGGCCGGGGCGAAGTTGATTGGAGGATGTTGCCGGACCACGCCCAAAGACATTGCGGAGCTAAAGGCACAGCGCTGATGCTGTGTGTCGTCTGATGCATTCACTTCATCCCTCTCCCGTCGGGAGAGGGAGCCAGAATAAACCCCACAAAATTCACTATCCTTTGCCACTTTTTTTCTAAAAACGAATCGGAATTAACGATTCTTTTTTATTCCTTTATCAAAATTCCTGCGCCGGAAATACTGCCCTCATAACAACAAGGGGAGCAGTCACAATGGCAATTTCATCGCGAATTACACTTCTCGGCGCGCTAGCGCTGTGGGCATTTCAGGCACAGGCGGTAGACGTTACCGTCGCGTATCAAACCTCTGCGGAACCGGCAAAAGTTGCGCAGGCGGATAACACCTTCGCCAAAGAAAGCGGCGCGAAGGTGGACTGGCGTAAATTCGACAGCGGGGCGGCCGTCGTGCGCGCATTAGCGTCCGGCGATGTGCAGATTGGCAATATCGGTTCCAGTCCGCTGGCGGTAGCTGCCAGCCAGCAGGTGCCTGTTGAGGTTTTCCTGCTGGCGTCACAGCTCGGGAACTCTGAAGCCCTGGTCGTGAAGAAAAACATCACCCGGCCGGAAGATCTGATTGGCAAGCGCATCGCCGTGCCGTTTATCTCCACTACCCATTACAGCCTGCTGGCGGCGCTCAAACACTGGGGCATCAAGCCGGGCCAGGTGCAGATCATCAACCTGCAGCCACCCGCAATTATTGCCGCCTGGCAGCGTGGGGATATCGATGGTGCTTACGTCTGGGCACCTGCCGTGAATGCGCTGGAAAAAGACGGCACCGTGCTGACCGATTCCGAACAGGTGGGGCAGTGGGGGGCGCCGACGCTTGACGTGTGGGTCGTGCGTAAAGACTTCGCGGAGAAACACCCTGACGTGGTGAAGGCGTTTGCTAAAAGCGCCATTGACGCCCAACAGCCTTATCTCAGCAACCCCGATGCGTGGCTGAAAGAGACGGGCAATCTGGAAAAACTGTCGCGCCTGAGCGGCGTTCCGGAAGCGGACGTGCCGGGGCTGGTGAAAGGCAATACCTATCTCACGCCTGCACAACAGGTCCAGCAGCTCAATGGGCCGGTCAATAAAGCGATTGTCGATACCGCTACGTTTCTGAAAGAGCAGGGCAAAGTGCCTGCGGTGGCGACAGATTACAGCCAGTACGTGACCGATCGCTTTGTGAAATAAGGGGGAAGCGATGCTGAATATTACAAATCTGTCTGCTGATTACGGCGGTAAACCCGTGCTGGAGGAGATCAACCTGACGCTGGACAGCGGTGAATTGCTGGTCGTGCTGGGTCCGTCCGGGTGCGGCAAAACCACGCTGCTGAATCTGATCGCCGGGTTTGTACCGTATCAGCATGGCACCATCCAGCTGGAAGGGAAACGGGTCGAGGGTCCGGGTGCAGAGCGCGGCGTGGTCTTTCAGAGTGAAGGGCTGCTTCCGTGGCGCAACGTGCAGGAAAACGTCGCCTTCGGCCTGCAGCTTGCGGGGATTCACCGTGAGCAACGGCTGGCGACCGCGCGTGAGATGCTAAAAAAGGTGGGGCTGGAGGGCGCTGAAAAACGTTTTATCTGGCAGCTTTCCGGTGGCCAGCGTCAGCGGGTCGGGATTGCCCGCGCGCTGGCGGCAAACCCACAGCTGTTGCTGCTGGATGAGCCGTTTGGTGCGCTGGACGCCTTCACCCGTGAGCAGATGCAAACGCTGCTTTTGCGCCTGTGGCACGAAACGGGCAAGCAGGTACTGCTGATCACCCACGATATCGAAGAGGCGGTGTTTATGGCGACCGAACTGGTGTTGCTTTCGCCGGGGCCGGGTCGTGTGCTGGAGCGGTTGCCGCTCAGCTTTGCCCGTCGCTATGTGGCCGGTGAACCGGTCCGCAGTATCAAATCCGATCCGTTGTTTATTGAACAGCGCGAATATGTTTTAAGCCGCGTATTTGAACAACGGGAGGCATTCTCATGAGCATTGTCTTCAGTGAGAAAACGCGCCGCCCTCGTCTCGCGTTACGCTGGCCGTTCTCTCGCCAGATCACGCTGAGTGCGGGCACGTTGCTGGTATTGCTCGCAGTCTGGTGGGCGGTGGCAGCGCAACAGTGGGTAAGCCCGTTGTTCCTTCCGCCACCGGGACAGGTGCTGGCGAAACTCATCACTATCGCCGGGCCGCAGGGTTTTATGGATGCTACGCTCTGGCAGCATTTAGGTGCCAGTCTGGCGCGTATTCTGGTGGCGCTGCTGGCGGCGGTAGTGATTGGCATCCCGGTGGGCATCGCGATGGGGCTGAGCCCGACGGTGCGCGGCATTCTCGACCCGCTGATTGAGCTTTACCGTCCGGTCCCACCGCTGGCCTATCTGCCGCTGATGGTTATCTGGTTTGGCATCGGGGAAACCTCGAAAATTTTGCTGATTTATCTGGCGATTTTTGCCCCGGTTGCTATGTCGGCACTGGCTGGGGTGAAGAGTGCGCAGCAGGTGCGGATCCGCGCGGCGCAGTCGCTGGGTGCCAGCCGTCTTCAGGTGCTGCTGTTTGTGATTTTACCGGGCGCGCTGCCGGAGATTTTAACCGGGTTGCGCATTGGTCTCGGGGTGGGCTGGTCAACGCTGGTGGCGGCTGAGCTGATCGCCGCCACGCGCGGATTAGGGTTTATGGTGCAGTCGGCGGGAGAGTTTCTGGCGACTGACGTCGTGCTGGCAGGGATCGCGGTGATCGCCGTGATCGCCTTTGGATTAGAACTGGGGCTGCGCGCGCTACAGCGACGTCTGACGCCCTGGCATGGAGAAATACAATGAGTGAACGTCTGACCATCACCCCGCTGGGGCCATACATTGGTGCGCAGGTCTCCGGCCTGGACGTGACCCGTCCACTGAGCGATAACCAGTTCGAGCAGTTGTACCACGCGGTGCTGCGCCATCAGGTGGTGTTCCTGCGCGAACAGGCGATCACCCCGCAGCAGCAGCGTGCGCTGGCCCTGCGCTTCGGCGATCTGCATATTCACCCGGTCTATCCCCATGCGGAAGGCGTGGAGGAGATCATCGTGCTGGATACCCATAACGATAATCCGCCGGACAACGACAACTGGCACACCGACGTGACGTTTATCGAAACGCCACCTGCCGGGGCGATACTGGCGGCGAAGCTGTTGCCGGACACCGGTGGAGATACGCTGTGGGCCAGCGGTATCGCCGCCTTCGAGGCGCTGTCCGTGCCGTTCCGGACGCTGCTGAGCGGGTTGCGGGCCGAACATGACTTCAAAAAATCCTTCCAGGAGTACAAGTACCGGAAAAGCGAAGAGGAACATCTGCGCTGGCAGGACGCGGTCGCGAAACATCCGCCGCTGCTGCATCCGGTAGTGCGTACGCACCCGGTAACCGGTAAGCAGGCGTTATTTGTGAACGAAGGCTTTACGACGCGGATCGTAGACGTGACGGAAAAAGAGAGCGATGCGCTGTTAAGCTTCCTGTTTGCCCATATCACCAGGCCGGAATTTCAGGTGCGCTGGCGATGGCAGGAGAACGATCTGGCGATCTGGGACAATCGCGTGACGCAACACTATGCGAACGCGGATTATCTGCCGCAGCGTCGGATTATGCAGCGGGCGACGATTTTAGGGGATAAACCGTTTTACCGTGCGGGCTGATGCCTTCACCTGACCCTCTCCCGACGGGAGAGGGGAAAGCAGGGTTACAAATGCGCCTCAATATAGCGCTGATAGCGGTTCGCCTTCAGATAACACAAATCCACCAGCACCAGGCCGTCAACGCAGTTGTTGAATGCCGGGTCGCTTCCGAAATCAATAAACTGTACGCCACCCGGTTCGCACAGCTCGGAATACTGCTTGTAGAGCGGCGGAATGCCGCAGCCCAGATTGCCGAGCAGGGATTTCAGCTTCGTCAGATCGTCGACATAATCCACGCCGCCAAACTGCGCCAGCACATCCGGAAGCGATGCCGGGTAGGGCTGGCGTGACGCCGCGAGCGGATGACTTGCCGGGAACCAGAGGCGGTAAAACGCCACCAGCAGATCCCGCGCGGCAGGCGGTAAGCCGCCGGATATCGAGACCGGACCAAACAGATAGCGGTAGTGGGGATAACGCGCCAGATAGGCACCAATGCCTGACCACAGATAGTCCAGACCTCGGCGTCCCCAGTAGCGCGGCTGAATAAAGCTGCGCCCGAGCTCAATGCCGTGCTCCAGCACATCCTGCATTTTGTCGTCGTAGTGGAACAGGCTGTAGCTGTACAGTCCTTCCGGCCCCCGACGCTCCACTTGTCTGGCGGTGGGCATAAAGCGATACGCGCCGACAATCTCCAGATCCTCATCGTCCCATAAGATCAGATGCAGATAATCATCATCGTAGCTGTCAGTGTCCCGGCGCTTACCGCTTCCTTCTTCCACCGCGCGAAACGCAATCTCACGCAGGCGGCCCAGTTCGCGTAGCAGTGGCGCCTCTTCCTGGCCGTTACGCTGCCAGAGATAGATGGATTTGCCATCGCCGGTTTTGCCCAGACATTCAGCCTGCGCCAGCTCGCGTTTTAGCGTTGCCCGGTCTTCCGGACGGGCAATGGCGCACTGGGTTTTAAAGACGCCAGGCACTCCCTTGCCAAGACGTATCACGTGCTGACGGCACTTTTCGGCCATCTCACGCGACGAAAGGGTGGCGCTATACCAGTCACTCCAGGCAATCTGCTGACCGATTGTAATCGGCAGCTGGCTATGGCGACGGCGGAACATCTGCTGCATCAGCAGCAACATGGATAACGTCGGCGACACCAGCGTGCTGGCATAAAAGAGGAGGCTGTTGTGCGCCTGAATATGTACCGGCAGCAGTGGGGCGCGCAGTTTGGTGGCGAGTTTGATAAATCCCGAGTGCCATTTTTTATCGCGAATGCCTTTTCGCGTCGGCCGGGAAACTTCACCCGCCGGGAAGAAGATCAGCACACCCGCGTTTTGCAGATGTTGTTCCATCTGTACAAGCGACGTTTTTGCCGTCCTGCCGCCCATATTATCGACCGGGATAAACAGCGAGCTTAGCGGCTCCAGGTGGGTCAGCATCCGGTTGGTCACGACTTTGACATCGCGTCGCACGCGCGAGACGGCGTACATCAGCGCCAGCCCGTCCAGAGTACCTGTCGGGTGATTGGCAATGATAACCAGAGGGCCATGTTCGGGGATTTGTTCGAGATCGCGGGCGGAAACGGTGCAGAGAATATCAAGGTGCTCCAGAACTTGCTCCACCATATCCAGTCCTTTCAGGTGGCGGTGTGCTGCGGCAAATTGCTGGAATTCTTCTTCGTAAAACAGCCTTTTTAACAGACTTTTTTGCCAGGGTGCCGGCCTCGCCTGAGGCCAAAGGTCATCGAGAACGCTATCGAGACTAAACATGATCACTCCTCCTGCCGTCTTGCGATGACAGTAGAAGGGGGAGATGTCGGTTGTATTGCAGTTTGGTGAAGTTTCGTGAGGCAGGGAGAGCAGGCCGGGTCAGGCGAAACCGCCCCCCGGCACCGTTGCGCCTTAGCGCAGAATTTTCTTCTCAGCCAGATCCAGCGCAAAGTAGCTGAAGATCAGATCCGCACCCGCGCGTTTGATCGCACCCAGGCTTTCCAGGATCACTTTCTCTTCATCGATCGCACCCGCCATGGCGGCGAATTTGATCATCGCGTACTCGCCACTGACCTGGTACGCGCCCAGCGGCAGCGAGGTGCGTTCGCGAATATCACGCAGGATGTCGAGATAGGCTCCCGCCGGTTTCACCATCAGGGCGTCTGCGCCCTGGGCTTCATCGAGCAGGGATTCACGGATAGCTTCCCGACGGTTGAGCGGGTTCATCTGATACGTTTTACGATCGCCTTTCAGCGCCGTACCGGCTGCTTCACGGAACGGGCCGTAGAAAGAGGAGGCAAATTTGGTGGAGTAGGACATGATGGCCGTGTCGGTAAAACCGGCAGCATCCAGCGCCTGGCGGATAGCCTGCACCTGCCCGTCCATCGCAGCCGATGGCGCGATGAAATCAGCACCCGCAGCGGCAGCAACCACCGCCTGCTTACCAAGATTCAGCAGGGTAGCATCGTTATCCACACCGTGATCGCACAGCACGCCGCAGTGGCCGTGAGAGGTGTATTCGCAGAAACAGGTGTCGGACATCACGACCATTTCCGGCATGGTCTCTTTGCAAATGCGCGACATACGGGCGACCAGACCGTCCTCTTTCCAGGCATCGCTGCCGGTGGCGTCAGTATGATGGGAGATGCCGAAGGTCATCACCGAGCGGATCCCTGCATTGGCGATACGTTCGATTTCACGCGCCAGATGTTTTTCAGGAATGCGCATCACGCCAGGCATGGCTTCGATGGCCTTGTAGTCGTCAATCTCTTCTTCAACAAAAATCGGCAACACCAGATCGTTTAAGGTCAGTGTTGTCTCTTCAAACATAGCGCGTAGTGCGGGTGACTTGCGCAGGCGACGGGGACGAGCAATTAAATCGGTCATGGTATGCCTGAGGTTTGTGGAACAAAGAGGGTTAGTGTACCTCAAAGTGAAAGAAGGTGTTTTACCAAAGTGGGCATTTTGTCGAGGGGGAAATCCCGATGCCAACGTGTTACGCGATCAATAATATCCTCCCTTCCACTGGCGTTAATTGTTCACGAAATATTGGTTTTATTTCTATGATGAAGTAAATATATCATTG
>OBZY01000562.1_pt1 | contig 12458 bp, 9 predicted proteins | sample 1477051 | NCBI WGS metagenome assembly OBZY01 (sample SAMEA2580270, study PRJEB22360) | human gut metagenome | biome: human gut; feature: human-associated habitat; material: faeces | place: Denmark | collected 2008/2010
AAAAATGCCTGATATGTATATCCTGGGGATTGGCCCAGAGTCTCTACCAACTACCTTAAGAGTTGACTACATATGTTTATGTAGTCAGCTCTTTTTTGGTACCCAAGTGTTAAGAAAACGTGAATGGATGCCGGGCGGCAGTTTCTGTGTTTCAGGAACCTCGTCCGTATAAACTTTGGGAGAAAAAAGGGCTGATGGTCTATCTGGAGGTGTCGGCCGTTCCAGGCAGGAAACAGGCGTAAAGGAGTAAGGAGGAAATACAATGAAAGTTGTTGGTCAGGAAATCAACCGGGTGGATGCCCTTGGAAAAGTGACCGGCGAGGCAAAGTACACCGCGGATCTGGAACCCAGAGACATCCTTCACGGAAAGGTGGTTCATTCAACCATTGCAAATGGCCTTGTAAAGAGCTTTGATTTAAGCGAAGCGTTAAAGGTTCCGGGGGTGGTAAAGATCATCACCTGCTTTGATGTGCCGGATATCCAGTTCCCTACCGCAGGCCATCCCTGGAGCGTGGAGGTAAAGCACCAGGATATCCGCGACCGGAAGCTTTTAAACCAGAGAGTGCGCCTGTACGGCGACGACATTGCAGCGGTAGTGGCTGAGAATGAGGTTGCAGCAGCGCAGGCAGCCCGTCTGGTAAAGGCAGAGTATGAGGAATATGAACCTATTGTCACCGTAGAGGCCGCATTAAAGCCGGGGGCAGCTCCCCTGCATCCGGATATCCGCAGTGATAATGTCATCGTCCATTCCCATATGACCATGGGGCCGTCCGATTTTACCTATGAGGAAGGAAGAAAAAAGGCGCTGGAAGAATATGGGGAGGAAGGGCTGGTGGAAATTGACGAGACCTATGATACCCCCAGAATTTCCCACTGCCACATTGAACTTCCTGTTTCCTGGGCTTATGTGGATACAAACGGCAAGGCAACCATCGTCTCATCCACCCAGCTGCCCCATATTGTCCGACGCGTTACGGCTCAGGCCCTGGGAATCCCGGTAGGAAAGGTACGGGTAATCAAGCCCTATATCGGCGGTGGTTTCGGCAACAAGCAGGATGTTCTTTATGAACCTTTAAACGCCTTTCTCTCCATCTGTGTGGGCGGAAGAGCGGTCCGCATGGAGATCAGCCGCGAGGAGACTATCTCCGGCACCCGTACCCGTCACGCTATCGAAGGGAAATGCAGAGGTATTGTTACAAGGGACGGCAGGATCCTTGCAAGACAGCTGGAGGCATTCGCAAATAACGGCGCATATGCGTCTCACGGCCACGCCATCTGCGCCAACTGCGGAAACGTATTTAAAGATCTCTACAGAGACCGCCTGGGAGCTGAGGTGGACTGCTGGACGGTCTACACCTCTTCGCCTACGGCAGGCGCCATGAGAGGCTACGGCATTCCGCAGGCGGACTGGTTTGCGGAATGTCTCACTGAGGATATGGCGGTAGCTATTGACATGGATCCATGCGAATTCCGCTTAAAAAACTGTGTGGACGATGGGTTTGTTGATCCCGCCAACGGAATTTCCTTTCATACATATGGTTTAAAGGAGTGCATTAAAAAGGGGCGGGAGTACATTCGCTGGGATGAGAAGAGGGAGGCCTATAAAAACCAGACCGGTCCTGTAAGGCGCGGTGTGGGAATGGCTGTTTTCATCTATAAGACAGGCGTATATCCGATCTCACTTGAGACAGCCTCCTCACGCATTACATTAAATCAGGACGGTTCTATTCAGTTGTCCATGGGAGCTACGGAGATCGGACAGGGCGCAGATACGGTATTTTCCCAGATGGCCGCAGAAACCACGGGGATTTCCCTGGACCGGGTATACATCAATTCCACCCAGGACACGGATGTGACCCCCTTCGACACTGGCGCTTATGCGTCCCGCCAGACCTATGTATCCGGTATGGCCTGCAAAAAATGCGCCCGCGAGTTTCGCCATAAGGTGCTGGAATACGCCGCCTATATGCTTAACCATGATGTGACTGACCTTTCAAAGACGGTTTATTCCGATGTGGTAAAGGAGGCAGCAGGGAAGGTACGCCATGTACTGGGACTCACAGAGCAGGATGAGATCACATGGGATATGCTGGATATTGCGGATAGTCAGATTGTGGTTACCGGCGGCGATCCGGTGTTCTTTGACGTGGCAGTGGTGGCGGATACCGCCTTCTATTCCCTGGACCGCTCTGTCCATATCACCGCTGAGACGACCAACCAGTGCAGAGACAATACCTTTGCTTCCGGCTGCTGCTTTGTGGACGTTGAGGTGGATATGCCCCTGGGGCTTGTGACCGTAAAGGATATCGTAAATGTTCACGATTCCGGTATCCTGATCAATCCAAAGACGGCCGCAGGCCAGGTACACGGCGGCATGAGCATGAGCCTTGGCTTTGGCCTCTCTGAGGAACTTTTGGTAGACGAAAAGACAGGAAAGCCTTTAAACAACAACCTTCTGGATTACAAGATCCCAACGGCCATGGATGCCCCGGATCTCCACGTGGAGTTTATTCAGTTAGACGATCCGACCGGCCCTTATGGAAATAAGGCTCTGGGAGAGCCGCCGGCAATCCCGGTAGCTCCGGCCATCCGCAATGCCATCCTTCATGCAACGGGCGTTTCCATGAACACGGCTCCCATGACGGCCCAGAGGCTGATCGGGAAATTCAAAGAAAAGGGACTTATCTGAGAAGGAAGGAGACAAACGGTATGTTTGATATAAAATCATTCTATGAGGCAAGAGATGTACAGGATGCGGTGCAGGCTCTGGTAAAGGAGCCGGATGCAGAGATAATCAGCGGCGGCACCGATGTGCTGATCCGCATAAGAGAGGGGAAGGATGCGGGAAAAGCCCTGGTTTCCATCCACAATATCCCGGAGCTTAAGGGGGTAAGGCTCCTTGAAAACGGCGATCTCTGGATCGGCGCAGCAACGTCATTTTCTCACATTACAAACGATCCTCTCATTCAGAGGCTGGTTCCCATGCTGGGAGAAGCGGTGGATATGGTGGGCGGCCCCCAGATCCGCAATACTGGCACTATCGGCGGAAATATCTGCAACGGCGCTACCTCTGCTGATTCCGCCTCTACCATGTGGGCCTTAGATGCGCTGATCCTCTTGTCAGGGCCGCAGGGAGAGAGAACGGTTCCTATCTGTGAATTTTACACCGGGCCAGGACGGACGGTGAGAGAGCGGGAGGAAGTCTGCACCGGTTTTATCATCCGTAAGGAGAACTATGAAGACTGGTACGGGCAGTATATAAAATACGGAAAGAGAAAAGCCATGGAGATTGCAACCCTGGGCTGTGCAGTGCGGGTAAAGCTGTCTGAGGATAAGAGGGTGATCAAGGATGTGCGCCTGGGCTACGGCGTGGCAGGGCCTACGCCTCTTCGCTGCCGGAAGGCGGAAGAGATATTAAAAGGAGCGGGAGTGGACGACAAGGAGGCCCTTGAGCAGTTTGCAAAAACAGCTTTGACGGAGGTAAATCCCCGTTCCTCCTGGAGAGCGTCCAGGGAGTTTCGCTTACAGCTTATTGAGGAGTTAGCAAAGCGGGCGCTGACAGAATCCATCAGGAGAGCAGGAGGTAATTGCAATGCTTAAGATCATACATATGAAGGTAAACGGAAAAGAGCAGGAGCTGGCAGTGGATGAGAGAGAGTCTCTTTTGGATACCCTGCGCCTGCGTCTGGGGCTGACTTCCGTGAAAAAGGGGTGTGAGGTCGGCGAATGCGGAGCCTGTACGGTGCTTGTAAACGGAGAGGCCATTGACAGCTGTATCTATCTTACCATGTGGGCCGACGGAAAAAGCGTCATGACAGTAGAGGGCCTAAAGGGGCCAAACGGCGAGCTTTCTCCTATTCAGAGGGCTTTTATCGAGGAGGCGGCGGTTCAATGCGGTTTCTGCACGCCTGGCTTGATTATGAGTGCGGTGGAGATTGTGGGAACCGGAAAAAAATATAACAGGGAGGAACTCAAAAAGCTGATCTCCGGCCATCTGTGCCGGTGTACCGGTTATGAGAACATCCTAAACGCCATGGAGCGGATCGTGGAAGAAGTCTATCAGACCACGCACCAGGAGGCGTAGCTGCAAAAACAGGTCTGTGACCGGGCGCATTTTGGGGGAAATGCACCCGCGCTTACCGTCATAAAGAAAATGGAGGCAGTAAAAGTTATGGGGAATACAACGAAAACAGCAGTAAATGCAGCGGACTGCAGCATCAACAACATATACAGGCTGGAGGGACGGGTGCCGATCACAAAGGCGATCCCCTTCGGACTGCAGCATATTCTGGCCATGTTCGTATCGAATCTGGCTCCCATCACCATCATTGCAGGGGCGTCCAGGACGCCTCTGACTCCGGCGCAGCTGGGTATGCTTTTGCAGAATGCCATGTTTGTGGCAGGGATCGCCACCCTGATCCAGCTGTATCCCATCTGGCGCGTCGGCTCGAAGCTGCCGGTGGTCATGGGCGTCAGCTTTACCTTCGTAACGGTGCTCAGCGCCATTTCCGCCAATTACGGCTATCCGGCCGTCGTGGGAGCCGTGCTGGCAGGCGGTCTGTTTGAGGGGACGCTGGGGCTTCTGGCAAAATACTGGAGAAAGATCATTACGCCTATCGTGGCGGCCTCAGTGGTAACCGCAATCGGTTTTTCGCTTTTTACCGTAGGCGCAAGATCCTTTGGAGGCGGTTATAATGATGATTTCGGTTCAGCCCAGAACCTGATCCTGGGTTCGGTGACGCTTGCCACCTGTCTTTTGTGGAATATCCTGGCCAGGGGGTATTTAAAGCAGCTGTCCGTACTGGCGGGCCTGGTGGTGGGCTATATCCTGGCCATTGTAATGGGGAAGGTAGATCTGTCCATGATCCTGTCCGGCGGTATTGTTTCCCTTCCTCACTTTATGCCCTTTAAGCCGGAGTTTCATCCGGGAGCCATCCTTTCCGCCTGCATTATTTTCCTGGTATCTGCGGCGGAAACCATCGGCGACACCTCGGCTCTGGTAGCGGGCGGCTTAAACCGAACCATCACAGGAGAGGAAATCTCCGGTTCTTTGGGATGCGACGGCTATGGTTCCTTTATCTCTGGTCTCTTTGGCTGTCCTCCAGTGACTTCCTTCTCACAGAACGTAGGTCTGATCAATATGACAAAGGTAGTCAACCGTTTTACGATTATGACGGGCGCAGCCTGTATGATCCTTGCAGGACTCCTTCCGCCAGTGGGCAATTTCTTTGCTTCCCTGCCGGATGCGGTGCTTGGAGGCTGTACTATCATGATGTTTGGAACGATCCTGACCTCCGGCATCCAGATGGTGGCGGACTGCGGCTTTTCCCAGAGAAATATCACCATTGCGGCACTGTCCTTGTCCATCGGCATCGGCTTTACCACAGCCAGCGAGGCAGGAATCTGGGAGATATTTCCGCCTGTGATCCAGTCGGTATTTTCCGCCAATGTAGTGGCAGTGGTGTTTGTGGTCTCCATTCTCTTAAGCCTGATCCTTCCAAAGGATATGGATATTAAGAAAATGGACTCTCAGTGATCTCTTGAAAAGACCTGGAAAATATGCGATAATAATATGCGGTTCAGCCTGGAAATGCGGCTGGACCGTATATTTTGTTTTACGGCGGAGGAAGAACAGACCTATGAAGAAAAAACTAAGAAGCCTGTTTCGGATCGTTTTCGGGCGAACTGCCTTTGTGATCCTGGGACTGGCGCTGCAGATGTGGGTGTTTGTGGAGGCGTTCCGCATTTTAAATGGGCATCTCCACTATTTTTATATTCTCTGTATCCTCTTAAGCGCGGCGGCGGTGATCGCCATTTTAAATGAGCCCATTGACTCCAGCTTTAAGATGGCCTGGATCATCCCTGTGCTGGTGATCCCGGTATTCGGGGTGCTTTTGTATATTTTCGTCCAGATGCAGTTCCAGACGAAAGACCTGGCCAGGCGGCTTAAAAACTCCTCGGCTAAAACATGGCCCTATCTGGGGCAGAACAAAGAAGTGCGCGAAGAATTAAAGGCCTGCGACGGGCGTATGGCCGGGCTGGTGGACTATCTGGGCCGCACAGCCGGTTTCCCGGTGTATAAAAATACATATGCAGAATATTTTCCGCTGGGAGAGGATATGTTCGAGCGGCTCATGGAAGAACTCAAGGGGGCCCAAAAGTTCATTTTTATGGAGTTTTTTATCATTGACCGGGGGTATATGTGGGATGAGATCATAAAAGTCCTGGAGGAAAAAGCCGGGGCGGGAGTCGAGGTTCGGGTGATGTATGACGGTATGTGCTGTCTGATGCTTCTGCCGTTCCATTATCCCCGGACGCTGGAGCGAAAGGGGATCCGCTGCAAAATGTTTTCTCCCATCCGCCCGGTGCTTTCCACCCACCAGAATTACAGGGATCATAGAAAGATCGCCGTCATCGATGGCCACACAGCCTTTACTGGAGGTGTGAATCTGGCGGATGAGTACATCAACCGAAAGGTGCGGTTCGGCCACTGGAAGGATACGGCAGTGATGATAAAGGGCGACAGTGTAAAGAGCTTTACCATGATGTTTCTTCAGATGTGGAATGTGACTGAGCAGCGGGAGGAGGAATATGAGAAATACCTGCCGCCCTCAGATCTTCCGTTTCTTCCCGGACAGAGCCCCCAGGGGTATATCATCCCCTACGGCGACAGCCCCTTTGATAAAGAACAGGTGGGAGAGCAGGTGTATCTGGATATGTTAAACCAGGCCACAAGGTACGTCCATATTATGACGCCGTATCTGATTCTGGACGACGGCATGAAGGATGCCTTGCAGTACGCAGCTAAGCGGGGAGTGGACGTAAAGATTATTATGCCTCATATACCGGATAAAAAATACGCCTATCTTTTGGCAAGGACGTATTATCCGGAGCTGTTGAAGGCAGGAGTGCAGATCTTTGAGTATGAGCCGGGTTTTGTCCATGCAAAGGTATTTGTCAGTGATGATGAAAAGGCGGCAGTGGGAACCATCAACCTGGACTTCCGAAGCCTGTATCTTCATTTTGAATGCGGCGTTTTCCTGTACCAAAACCAGGTTATTGAAGCTATCTGTAAGGATTACCACGCTACTCTGAAAAAATGTATTCCTGTCACATTAGAGCCCTGCCGCCGCTATCATTGGGTGGGACGCAAGGTGGGGCGGCTTCTGCGCCTGATTGCACCGCTTATGTAAAACAGAAAACAGAGGACACAGCCTTCTGCCTGGAAGATATTGGCAGAGGGCTGTATTGTTTTTATAAAAATACAAAGACAAAACACAAAATTGACACAAACCAATGATATATTGAGTGGCATATAATCATTAGAGTGTATCATTATTCAAAGAGGAGTTTGCCAGTTATGAAACGTTCAAGAGCGCACGGCCGCCTGATCTGCGGCTCTCTGGCAGCAGCGGCTGCCCTTTCGCCTGTGATGTCCCTTACCGCATGGGCTGACAATATTTCCACAGCTAACTTCAACCTGCGTCAGAAGGTAGTAAAGCTGACCGGGATCATGGAGATCTCCAGCTTTCGCGGGGAAGTGACCCGCGCAGATTTTGCAAAGATGCTGGTTAAGGCATCCAGCTATCGTGAAAATCTTCCTTCCTCCAATGCATCCGTCTATGCGGATGTGGCTGCAGACGACCCCAATGCAGTCTATATCCGCGTGGCGGCCTCCCAGGGCTGGATGAGCGGATATCTGGGCGGGAATTTTAAACCGGATGATCCCATTACCTATAAGGACGCGGTAAAGGCGGTGCTTACGATCCTTGGCTATACGGACGAAGACTTTACAGGTGATTTGACAAGTTCCCGCATTTCAAAGTTTAATTATCTGGAGCTGAACGAAGATGTAAGCCGTCAGGCCGACGATACTCTGACAGAGACAGACTGCATGAATATTTTCTATAATCTGCTAAAGACCAAGAAAAAGGACAGCAATGAGATATACGGAACGGTGCTGGACTGTGAACTTAATTCCGATGGGGAGATCAATCCAATCACCATTCTGGATGATGAACGGAAAGGGCCGATTCTGGTTCACAAGAATTTCAGTGTAGCCCAGTCTGTTCCCTTTGATACTGAGGATGCCAATGTGTTCCTAAATGGCGTGGAAAGCACCCTGGCGGCGGTGAAAGCCTCCCAGCAGCAGGCAGGCTTTGCAGTGCTGTACTACAACGTAAAGTCCAAGACGATCTGGGCTTATACGACTACAGGGTGGGATACAAAGGATGACTCCGGCAACAATACATATGTGCTTATCAAGGGCGAGATTAAAAACATCTATTATCAGTCTACGGATGTAATGACGCCCACCTCTGTGCGCATTGATGTGGATGAGGCTAATTCAGACGATGACTTTGATACCAGTGAAGATGTGGACTCAGACGGCTATTTAAATATCAGCCTGGATTCCTCGGAACTCCAGTATATGTTCTCTATTTATGGAGACCTGGAGGTAGGAGACGACGTCGTTCTTGTATGTAACCGCAGCGGAAGCACCTATACTGCCGTAGACGCCATTGAATATTAAGGGGGAGAAAGGATGAAAAAGAAGAAAAAATGGGTCCGCATCATTGTGATCCTACTGATCCTGGCAGCCGCGCTTACAGGACTTATGGTATGGAAGAATAAGAAAGCAAAGGCCGCGGCGGCCGAAGCAGAGAGCCATAATACAGCCACGGTGGAAAAACGCAGCATTACCTCAGAACTGTCTTCCTCCGGCACCCTGGCAGCAAAGGACACCTACAGCATTACCTCCATGGTAGAGGGAGAGGTTGTTTCCGCTAATTTTGAGGAGGGTGATCAGGTAGAAAAAGGACAGGTTCTCTATGAGATCGACAAATCCAGCATGGACACCGAACTGACAAGCGCGGAAAATTCCCTGACCCGGTCCCAGAATTCCTATTCTGAGGCGTTAGAGGATTATAACCAGGCAGTAAGCGATTACAGCGGAAATACATACAAAGCCACGGAATCCGGCTATATTAAGGAACTTTATATCAGCGCCGGGAATAAGGTAAGCGGCAACACAAAGCTGGCAGATCTTTACAGTGATGATGTGATGGAGATCCGTATTCCCTTCCTCTCTGCAGAGGCTGCTCAGATCACTGCAGGGAGCGCGGCTACGCTGACATTAGTAGACTCCGGCGAGCAGGTGGCTGCTACGGTAAAGGCAGTTGCCAACCGGGAGGAGACGCTTTCCGGCGGTCGTCTGGTGCGCTATGTGACATTTACGGTCAATAACCCCGGCGGTCTTACCACCTCTTCCAAAGCCTCAGCACAGGTAGGCGACTGGATCGGAAGCGAAGAAGGCGTGTTTGAGGCATCTGTGGACACCACCATGGAGGCGGATCTTGCCATCAGCGTGGAGGTAGAGGCAGTGCTTGTAAATGAAGGCGACTATGTGACAAAGGGTACGCCGCTGTTTCGCATGACCTCTAAGACGGCGGATAAGCTCATCCAGAGCTATAAGGACAGTCTGGATAAGGCGCAGGAAAGCGTGGAGTCTGCTCAGAGCAAGCTTGAAAGCACCCAGGACAGTTATGACAACTATACGATCACAGCCCCTATTTCCGGTCAGGTCATCACAAAGACCTATAAGGTGGGAGATAATATTACAAAAAATTCCAGCAGCACCACAGTTCTTGCCACTATTTATGACCTGTCCAGCCTGACTTTTGAAATGTCCATCGACGAGCTGGATATCCAGAATGTAAAGGTGGGGCAGAAGGTGACGGTTACTGCGGACGCATATGAGGGGCAGACCTTCTCCGGAACCGTGACCAATGTGAGTCTGGAGAGTACCTATTCCAACGGCGTCAGCACCTATCCGGTTACAGTTACCATGGATGAGGTGGGAGATCTTCTTCCCGGTATGAATGTGGACGGAGTGATTACCCTGGATCAGGCAGATGATGTTCTGACTATCCCGGTAGATGCGCTGATGAGAGGAAACCAGGTTTATGTAAAGGACGATACGGTCAAGGAGCAGCAGGGTGCAGTACCGGCAGGCTTCCGGGCGGTAGAGGTAGAGACTGGCCTTACCAACGATTCCTATGTGGAGATAAAGAGCGGCTTATCTGAGGGAGATACGGTCTATGTGGCTGAATCCAGCACCAGCAGCAGTACATCCATGATGATGCCCGCAGGTGGAATGGGCGGCGGTCCCGGAGGCGGTGGCCCAGGCGGCGGTCCCGGAGGCGGCGGAGGGGGAGGCCCGCGCTAAGCGGGCGCCTTGTTAAAACGTCAGTGCTTTTGGCGGACATAATGATTTAGAAAGGAAGCTCTATGGACGAGACGAACAGACCGGCAGAGGAGATGCATCCTCTGATTGAACTGAAACATATATCCAAGATCTACTATCTGGGCGGAGAAGAAGTTCGGGCCAGCGACGATGTGAATATTTCCATCCACAAAGGCGAGTTTGTAGCCATTGTGGGAAAGTCAGGAAGCGGTAAGTCCACCCTGATGAACATCATCGGCGCTCTGGATGTGCCGACTTTGGGCGAGTATTATCTGGGAGGCGAGGATGTGAGCAAGATGGCGGATAAGCAGCTCGCCAGAATCCGCAACCGGATGATCGGCTTTATTTTCCAGCAGTATAACCTGCTTCCAAAGTTAAACCTTCTGGAAAATGTAGAACTGCCCCTGCTCTATGCGGGAGTGAGCGCAGAAGAGCGAAAGAAGCGGGCGCTGGCCTCCTTGGAAAAGGTAGGGCTGGCTGAAAAATGGAAGAATCTCCCCAATCAGCTTTCCGGCGGTCAGCAGCAGCGTGTCTCCATTGCCAGAGCACTGGCAGGAGACCCGTCTTTGATCCTGGCTGACGAGCCTACCGGCGCGCTGGATTCAAGAACCAGCCGGGAGGTGCTTAATTTCCTGAAACAGATCAATGAAGAAGGCAACACCATTGTCATGATCACCCATGACAATTCCATTGCCCTGGAGGCAAAGCGGGTGATCCGTATTGCGGATGGCCATAAAATATTTGACGGAGATGTAAAAGACTATGCTGCAATCCTTTAAACTGGCTATCAAAAGCATATGGGGAAACAAGATGCGGTCCTTTCTTACCATGCTGGGCATTATCATCGGTGTGGCCGCGGTCATTATCCTGGTCAGCCTTGTAAACGGCTACATGGGAAGCATCGTGGAAAGCTTTGCCAGCATGGGGGTGAATCAGATCAATGTAAACGTGACCAATCTGACCTCACGGACGGTGAGTGTGGATGAGATGTACCAGTTTTATGATGAACATACAGATCTGTTTGACGGCATCAACCCCAACGTGACCATTTCCACTACCATTAAAAAGGGAAATGATTCCATGACCTCTACCAGCGTGGCCGGACGCAGTGAACAGTATCTGGACATCAAGGACTATGACCTGCAGCTGGGGCGCAACATCACATACTCAGATATTGTTTCCCGACAGAAGGTCTGCGTCATCGGAGCGTATGTGGCACAGGAACTGTTCGGAAGCGCAGATAAGGCCATAGACGAAACGCTTAAGATTGGCGGTTACGCCTACAAGGTGGTGGGCGTAGTGGAGGTTCAGGATGAGGACGATATGGAGGACGGCGGCACCGACGACTTTGTATGGCTGCCCTATACCACGGCTACCAGCCTGGCAAAAAGCGCAAATATCAACAGCTATACCTTTACGGTATCGGATACGGACAATGCGGAGGAGGCAAAAACCCTGCTTGAAAGTTTCCTTTATGATATCTTTAAGGATGATGACCTTTACAGAGTGACAGCCATGAGCGAGATGCTGGACTCCTTAAATGAGCAGATCGCCATGATGAGCGGTATGCTGGGCGGTATCGCAGGCATCTCCCTTTTGGTAGCTGGTGTGGGCGTTATGAACATCATGCTGGTATCAGTAACGGAGCGGACCAGGGAAATCGGTATCCGCAAATCCCTGGGTGCGGATAAAGGAACGATCATGCAGCAGTTCGTTATAGAAGCGGCTGTGACCAGTTCCTTAGGCGGCGTCATAGGTATCCTCATTGGCTGTATTGCCACTACTGTGGTGGGAGCAGCCATAGGCATTTCGGCTACGCCTACGCTTTCGGCGATCGTGATCTCCTTTAGCGTATCCGTAGGAATCGGCCTGCTCTTTGGCTATATGCCTGCCAGCCGTGCGGCAAACTTAAATCCCATTGATGCTTTAAGAAGCGAATAATATGTATCAGATCAGAAATCCCCGACCGAAGGCTGGCCGGGGATTTTTCTTTAGAGAATATCCCACCGTTTCCTGGCAGCAGTTGACAGATTCTTCCTGCCGGTATAGACTGAGTAGGACAGAATGTAAAATTTTACACACTTTTTACATTCGATTGGTTCGGATTTTACTTGTTTTTGGTATGCTGTTTACATGAAAATCAAACGGCAGACAGCCGGTACAAGGGAAAAGGCAGGAGAGAGAGTTATGGAAAAAATTTATATTATAGAGG
>OBZY01000570.1_pt1 | contig 12345 bp, 9 predicted proteins | sample 1477051 | NCBI WGS metagenome assembly OBZY01 (sample SAMEA2580270, study PRJEB22360) | human gut metagenome | biome: human gut; feature: human-associated habitat; material: faeces | place: Denmark | collected 2008/2010
AATTATGGATTTTAATTCCTACAAAAAAGTTATTTCAAACTGTAACCATATCGTTAAAGTTGGTATGGTTTCGGCTTATGCTCTTTTTTTAGGCGTAAATACTGCCCTGGCGAGTGTAACCGAGTACATGGATCAAAAAGTATCCCTTAAGACACAGAATTATACCATTGAATCTGTGATTCAACAAGTTGAGAAACAAACGGATTATTTGTTTGTATATGACAAGAACGATGTGGACGTAAAACGCACCGTATATGTAAATGGAAGCAATACCGATGTAATAGAGCTGCTGAAAGGCATCTTTGACAACACCGATATTGATTGCAAGGTGCTAGGTAACAATATAACTCTCTCTAAAATTACTAACGTAGCGACTAGAATTGCTCAACAAGACAAGAAAACAGCCAAAGGTAACGTTATCGATTCTACTGGTGAACCGGTAATCGGTGCTTCAGTAGTAGAGCAAGGTACTACCAACGGCACTGTGACCGACATCAACGGTAACTTTACACTGAATTTGAGTACCCCAAATGCCAAAATTGAAATTTCTTTCATCGGCTACAAAACTCAGGTACTGACTGCACAATTTGGCAAACAGATGGCTGTAAAGCTGGTGGACGATACCGAATTACTGGACGAAGTTGTTGTAGTAGGTTACGGTTCGCAGAAGAAAGTTAACATGACCGGCGCTGTTGCTACGATTGACTCTAAATCATTGGCTTCTAGACCAATATCCAATATATCTCAGGGATTGCAAGGTTTAGCACCGGGTGTAACTGTAACCAATGCCGGCGGTCAGCCAGGTCAGGATACCGGTAAAATTCTAATCCGTGGTTTGGGTTCATTCAATGCTTCTTCTCCGATGGTTTTGATTGACGGTGTAGAAGGCGATATGAACGTGGTTGACCCGAGCGATATCGAAAGCATCTCTGTATTGAAGGATGCTTCTTCAGCTGCCATCTACGGTTCTAAAGCTGCTAACGGTGTAATCTTGATTACTACCAAGCGCGGACAGAGTGGTAAACCCAAATTGACTTACAGTGCTTTGTTCGGATGGTCAAAACCTGCCGATTTGATGGACCGTACCAACTCTGCTGAATTGGCTGAATTGACCAATGAAGCTGAATACTGGGATGCCATCTCTCAAGGCGCTTCTTCTGAACAAGCTGAAAAGAGAAAACCCTACACTCAAGAAGACATCCGTAAATATGCCGAGGGTTCTGACCCATACGGTCATCCCAACACTGACTGGTACGACTTGTTCTATACCGGCTCTGGTTTCATGAACCGCCATAACATAGGTATGGACGGTGGTTCTGAATGGGCGAAGTATAGAGCTTCCCTGGGTTATGTAAAACAAGAAGGTATCGTTGAAAACGCTTCTAACAGACAGTTCAATGTTCGTACCAACTTAGATCTGAAGCTGACTGAACGCTTGAAATCAAGAATCAATCTGGACTTCGCTAATACATTGATGAAAGAGCCTACTGACCCGATTTCTTGGTCAGACGGTGCTGCTTATCAAGTATTCAGACAAGTAAACCGTATCTCTCCGATGGTTCCTTACAAAAATGAAGATGGTACTTATGGTGCCATTGCCGATGGTAACCCCATTGCATTCCAAGACTTGGGTTCTACCGGTGATACAGACAAAGATTACTTGAATGCTTTCGCTGAATTTTCATACGATATCTGGGACGGTTTGAAAATTACCGCCAACGGTTCTTATAACATAGTGAACAAGAGTTACAAGCTGTACAGAAAAGACTTGCAATATAATGCAAACAAATACGACGGTCCAATCCGCCTGACTAAGAGCCACACTAAGGAAATCCGCAGACAAGGTGATATCTTGTTGAACTACGACAAGACCTTCGCCCAGAAGCACACCGTAAACACTTTGGCTGGTTTCCACACAGAACTCTATTCTTATGAATATGATGATGCTTACAGACAAAACTTCCCGTCATCAGACGTAACTGATATGAATGGTGGTTCAGTAGTAGGTATGAGAAACTCTGGTTATACTCGTGAACTAGCAATGAATTCTGTATTCGGCCGCTTGAAATACAACTACATGGACAAATATCTGTTCGAAGCTAACGCGAGAGGTGACGGTTCTTCCCGTTTTGCAGAAGGCAACCGTTGGGGATGGTTCCCCTCATTCTCAGGTGCTTGGCGCGTAACTAACGAAGATTTTATACAAGGTACTGCTTTCAACGAAGTAGTAACCGACATGAAAGTAAGAGGTTCTTGGGGAATGCTCGGTAACCAACAGATTGGTAACGACTACTATCCGTACATCAATACATATGCTACCAACGCGAAATATCCATTCGACAACAAGGTAAGCGGTGGTGCAGTACAAACTGAAAATAAAATCCAGGATATCTCTTGGGAAAAGACTACTACTTGGGGTGCAGCTGTAGACATGACTTTATTCAACGAACTGCAGGTCACTTTGGAATACTACAACAGAAAGACAACTGGTATCTTGATGCAGGTAAATGTACCGAATACTTATGGGTATCCTGGTTACTGGGACAATGTGGGAGCTATGAGAAACCAAGGACTTGAGGTTTCTTTGGCTTGGCATAAAACACTGGGTGGAGTTCAGCTGAACTTTGGCGGTAACTTTACTTACAACAAGAACGAAATTTTATCACTGGGTAATGTAGACGTTCAGAAAGATGCCCGTACTATTCGCATGGTAGGTAAGGAATTTAATGCCTTCTATGGTTACAAATCAGACGGTATCTTCCAAAGCAAGGAAGAAATAGCAAATGCTCCGAAATACACAATGATAAGCAACGACCGTTTAATTCCTGGTGATATCAAATTGGTAGACATAAACGGAGATGGTGAAATCAACCCTGATGATAAGGTAATCTTGAGCTCAGAAAACCCGAAATATACTTTCGCATTCAATCTGGGTGCCAGATGGAAAATGTTTGATATCAACTTGTTCTTCCAAGGTGCCGCTGGCGTATCACGCTACTTCACTGATGAATTCTACGGTGAATTTAACGGTGACTCTGGTCATCCTTCAAATCACTGGTTAGGCCGCTGGACCCCGGAAAACCCAACCAACAAATGGCCTAGAGCTTCTAAATTCAGAACATATAACTTGCCGGAAACTACCTGTTCAGACTTCTGGTTGGTAAATACCAACTACTTGCGTCTGAAAGATATCCAAGTTGGTTTCAATGTTCCTAAAGAATGGCTGCAAGCTGTACGCTTGGGATCTGCTAGAATTTACTATAGCGGTACTAACCTGCTTACATTCAGCAAGACTCCTCAAGGTATCGACCCTGAAGCTCCGGCAGGATGGGGTGCATACTATCCGCACGTGAAGACTCACTCTATTGGTATTAATATTACATTATAATTTAGCAACTATGAGAAATATATATTTGTCACTTATTTCAGGTCTCTTATTCACAGCTTGTTCGCTGGATAGAGTGCCGTACGATGCCTTATCTACCGCTACTTTCCCAAAAACAGAAGCAGATGTAGAAATGTTAGCTGTAGGTTGTTATGATGACTATGCCAACCAAGATTATACTATATACAATGACGTGTTCAGTGATAACGGTTATTGTGCCATCAATACTAACTGGGCTGTTTTTGCCAATGGTACAGCTACTCATGCCGTTCCAGGCATCAACTGGTATAACTACACTCTAATTACCCGTTGTAACAACTTCTTGCATCAGGTTACTACCAAAGAAATTCATTTCAATGATCCCAGACGTTTGGAAGTGTTGAAAAACGAAGTTCGCTTTCTACGGGCTTGGCGTTACTACATGATGGTAACTGCATATGGTGACATCCCCTTGGTTACAGAAGTGGTTCCTTCTTTGGAAGATGCCAAACTGCCGGCTACTCCAGAAACTGATGTAGTGGAATTCATCCTTGATGAACTAAATGACATCACCAAAGACGGAGCACTGGACGTAAGTCCAAAACAGAAAGGAAGAATTACACGCGGTGCTGCTTTGGCCTTGAAGGTAAGATTGTGTCTGTTCTACAAAAAGTATGATGAAGTGATTGACGCTGCCAATGAAATCAAGAGCTTGGGTGTGTATAATCTGAAGAGAATTTGGTAACCATTGAAAAATACTCTTTATTCCAGCATCTGATAGACAGCAATGGAATTGTAGATGAAGCTGTTCTGGAAAAGCTGAAACTCAATATACGTTCTCTGATCGCAAGTCAGGAAGAAGACAGTAAAGACCTGCTCGACCTTTGTATAGATGTGATTTATCACAACAATATGAAAGCATTCGGGTTGCAGCAACTCATCAAGCTCTATCTCACCTGGTTGTCAAAGCAGGAAGCAGAAGAAGAGGAGGAGGCATGATTACCGTCGATACCTGTGGAATGACGAACTATAGCCCGTTGATTCCGGCCATAAAAGCGATGTGTAATGCCAATCCCGGTGACAAGATGGAGATTGTAACGGATCAGGTGGCTGCATTCCAGGATCTTAAGGAATATTTATCAGAACAAGGTATCGGATTCCGTGAAATATATGATGGAGAACGGATGACTTTACAGTTTACTATTTTATGAGCGAAATACAAAATCAAATAAAAAAATGGCCGGTAACGGCAATCAAAAAAATCAAAAGTACATTCGGTAGCGCAGAAAAGTTCTACGCTACCGTTTATCTTATAGCCCGCAACGAACATCATTGCCAGATGATGGGAGTGGCCGGAGCGGAACAACGCTTGAAGACGATTCATGCCTATCAGGGTATGATTCGCTTTATGCTCGATGAAGAAGGACTCAATGGTAAGGAAATCCTGGACACAATAGCCGGAGAGTATCTGGAAGACTTTGTGAACTATCGCGAACAAGACTTCGGAATGACCAATGAAGAATTTATTGCCATTATCAAAAGAATAGGTTGAACGCATGGATATATTCCTGATTATTCTGGGTAGTATCTGCCTGCTTGTCGGATTAGCCGGATGTATCGTCCCTATGCTTCCCGGGCCTCCTGTCTCCTATCTGGCACTGGTATTTCTCCATTTCACCGATAAGGTTTCTTTTACCATTCCACAACTATTCTTCTGGTTGTTCATTGTGGTACTGATACAAATACTCGACTATTTCATTCCGATGTTCGGTGTAAAAAGACTCGGAGGTACCCCATGGGGTAAATGGGGTTGCATCATCGGTACCTTTGTCGGCATTTTTCTGTTCGCCCCCTGGGGCGTATTTATCGGCCCGTTTGTGGGCGCAGTTGTAGGCGAATTATTGGGTGGAAAAGAAACGAAATACGCGCTGAAAGCAGGATTCGGAGCATTTGCAGGGTTCCTGTTGGGCACCGTACTGAAGGTAGCCGTATGCGGTTGGTTCATCTTCTGCTTTATCCGTGCCCTCGTATAGCGAAATTATCCGTATCTTTGTCCCCATGAAAGAATATCGACTTACCGATTGGTTACCCACTACCAAGAAAGAAGTAGAGCTTCGCGGCTGGGACGAACTGGATGTTATCCTCTTTAGCGGCGATGCTTATGTGGACCATCCTTCATTCGGAGCCGCCGTTATCGGTCGTATCCTTGAAGCCGAAGGCCTGCGTGTAGCCATTGTGCCCCAACCCAACTGGCGTGACGACTTGCGTGACTTTCGCAAGCTGGGACGTCCCCGACTCTTTTTCGGCATCAGTGCAGGTTGCATGGACTCCATGGTGAACAAATATACAGCTAACAAACGCTTACGTAGCGATGACGCTTACACCCCGGACGGACGTCCCGATATGCGACCGGAATATCCCTCGATCGTATACACCCAAATTCTGAAAAAACTCTATCCCGATGTTCCCGTCGTTTTGGGAGGTATTGAAGCAAGTATGCGCCGCCTCAGCCATTATGACTATTGGCAGGATCGGTTAAAGAAAAGTATACTTTGTGAAAGCGGTGCCGACATGCTGATTTACGGCATGGGAGAAAAGCCTATTTGTGAGTTGGTCCGCCGATTGACAGCCCTGTGTGATAATCAGGATGGAGTGATTTCATCATCCGACATTCATTCTCCGGCATTATCCTCTATCCCGCAGACGGCTTATCTGACCAGGAAATATGAATCCGACGAGAATGATATCACCCTCTATTCACATGAAGAATGTCTGGCTGATAAAAAGAAACAGGCAACCAACTTCCGTCATATAGAAGAGGAAAGCAATAAATACGCGGCAGCCCGAATCGTACAGGCTGTCGATGGTAAAACAGTGGTTGTAAATCCACCCTACCCTCCTATGACAGAGAAAGAGCTGGACCGTTCGTTCGATCTCCCTTACACTCGTTTGCCTCATCCCAAATACAAAGGCAAACGCATTCCGGCTTATGATATGATTAAATTTTCCGTTAATATCCACCGGGGATGTTTTGGCGGATGCGCTTTTTGTACCATCTCTGCCCATCAGGGAAAATTTATAGTCAGCCGAAGCAAGGAAAGCATTCTGAAAGAAGTAAAAGAGGTAGTTCAATTGCCCGATTTCAAAGGAAATCTGAGCGATTTAGGAGGTCCTTCTGCCAATATGTATAAAATGGGCGGGAAAGATCTCTCCCTTTGCAAACGTTGTAAACGCCCCTCTTGCATTCATCCCAAAGTGTGTCCGAACCTGAATACGGATCACCGTCCGCTATTGGATATTTACTATGCAGTGGACTCTTTACCTGAGATCAAACGAAGTTTCATCGGAAGTGGAGTGCGATACGACTTATTGCTCCATCAAAGCAAGGATGCTACCGTCAACAAAATCACAGCAGAATATACTCGCGAACTAATAGCCCGCCACGTCAGCGGACGCCTGAAAGTTGCACCGGAACATACCAGTGACCGGGTACTGAGTATCATGCGTAAACCCGCTTTCAGCCAATTCGGAGAATTTAAAAAGATATTCGACAGAATCAACCGGGAACTTGGCTTGCGCCAACAATTGATCCCTTATTTCATCTCCAGTCATCCGGGCTGTAAAGAAGAAGATATGGCGGAACTGGCAGTCATCACCAAACAACTGGACTTCCATCTGGAACAAGTGCAGGATTTCACCCCTACCCCTATGACCGTAGCCACCGAAGCTTGGTATACAGGCTTTCATCCGTATACACTCGAACCGGTATTCAGTGCCAAGACTCAACGGGAAAAGTTGGCACAAAGACAATTTTTCTTTTGGTATAAACCGGAAGAACGACGGAATATCATCAATGAATTGCGCCGCATCGGACGGGCGGACCTGATAGACAAACTATACGGAAAGAGGAAATGACAACTTCCTCTTTCCACACTTCACTTACTCTTTCTCTTTCACCGGTAATGCCACAATTTCCAGTAGTACACTGACAGCCGTTTCCACATTCGGAATATCTTTTACCAACATAGACCGACGTCCGTTCTGCTCTCTCAAATCACATCTTCGGGTATACTTCATCATATAGTCGATCATCTTGCCGAAAGCAGCACTCTGATAATACGGGCTTTCTGCATTGTTGACAAAGAACAGTGTCATACGTCCTCCTTTCAAGAACACTTTCTCCACTCCCAATCGGGCAGCCAGGCGCCTTAACGGTACTATACGCAACAATTCTTCAGTCTCAGGCGGAATAGGGCCGAAACGGTCTTCCAATCGTGAACGGAAAGCATCTACATCTCTATCGAGAGTCAGTCCGTCCAGTTCCCGATACAGCAACATACGTTCGCTGCTACCCGTCACATAATTAGCCGGTAACAGCAATTCCAGATCGCTTTCCACCTGACATTCTTCAACAAACTCTTCACCACTAATGACACCTTCTCCTTTTAATTCGTCAGCATAAAGTTCGGCAAATTCATCCGTTTTCAGTTCATGCACAGCTTCCGACAATATCTTCTGATAAGTTTCATAACCCAGATCGGCGATAAATCCACTCTGTTCGGCTCCCAGCATATTACCCGCACCGCGAATGTCCAGATCCTGCATGGCAATATGAATACCACTACCCAGATCACTGAAATTCTCGATCGCCTGCAGGCGACGTTTGGCTTCGGGGGTTAACGAAGACAACGGAGGAGCCAGCAAGTAACAGAACGCCTTTTTATTGCTACGTCCCACACGTCCGCGCATCTGGTGCAGATCGCTCAATCCGAAGTTTTGTGCCTGGTTGATAATAATCGTGTTCGCATTCGGTATATCGATTCCACTCTCGATAATAGTGGTTGCAATCAGTACATCGTAGTCATAATTGACAAAGCCGAAAATGATCTGTTCCAATTCCGCCGGCTCCATCTGTCCGTGTCCGATGGCTATCCGGCAATCCGGAATGTGACGAAGAATCATTGCTTTCAGTTCCGGAAGATTGGCTATACGGTTGTTTACCAGAAAAACCTGCCCATTACGACTCATCTCAAAGTTAATGGCATCAGCTATCACCTCTTCACTGAACGTATGTACCTCCGTCTGTATCGGATAACGGTTGGGAGGTGGAGTTGAAATCACACTCAAGTCACGCGCTCCCATCAGCGAGAATTGCAAAGTACGCGGAATAGGGGTTGCCGTCATTGTCAATGTATCCACATTGACCTTCATCTGCCGCAGCTTCTCCTTGACCGACACACCGAACTTCTGCTCTTCGTCAATAATCAGCAGTCCGAGGTCTTTGAACTTGACATCTTTTCCCAAGATACGGTGCGTACCGATCAGAATATTCACGTCTCCAGCTTCCAATCCTTTGATTACCGCCTTTGCCTGTGCCGCCGTACGGGCACGGCTGAGATATTCTACCCGGCAGGGAAGTCCTTTCAGGCGATCACGAAAAGTCTGGAAGTGTTGGTATGCCAAAACCGTTGTAGGCACCAGTACGGCTACCTGCTTATTGTCTGCTACGGCTTTAAATGCGGCACGGATGGCCACTTCAGTCTTACCGAAGCCAACGTCTCCGCATACCAGGCGATCCATAGGCATATCCCGTTCCATATCCTGTTTCACATCCGCCGTAGCCTTACTCTGATCGGGGGTATCTTCATAGATGAACGAAGCCTCCAATTCCCGTTGCAAAAAACTATCGGGACTGTATGCAAACCCTTTCTCTTCACGACGTTGTGAATAAAGTTTTATCAAGTCACGAGCTATATCTTTAATCTTTGTCTTTGTACGCTCTTTCAGTTTCTCCCAAGCGCCCGTACCCAATTTGTTCAGTCGGGGGGCTTCTCCTTCTTTACCTTTATATTTTGAAACTTTATGCAACGAATGGATAGAAACAAATACCACATCTTCATTCTGATAGACCAGTTTCATGACCTCCTGTGTCGTATCTCCGTTAGGAATACGTACCAGACCGGAAAAACGTCCCACACCATGATCGGTATGTACCACATAATCACCGGGGGTGAACTGATTCAACTCTTTCAGCGAAAGGGCGACCTTTCCCGAACGGGCTTTATCACTCTTCAGATTATATTTATGGAAACGGTCGAACAACTGGTGATCGGTAAACAAACAAAGTTTCAAGGTATCGTCTGCAAACCCTTCATGCAGAGTCCGCTCCACAGCCGTAAACTGAATCCGGTCTCCCCGATCCTCAAAAATGGCTTTGATACGATCCGTCTGTTTCGTACTGTCACTACAGATATAAAGTGCATATCCCCGGTTCAGATACTCTTTGAAAGACTCCGCCACCAAATCGAAATTCTTATGAAAAATAGGTTGTGCCGTAGTATGAAATGTCAAGGTAGCATCCGGTGTGCCGGTCGGCTTGTTACCAAACTCCATCCGCCGGAAATCGAGCGCACGAACAGTGAACTCACTCCCATCGATCAATTTTCCTTCCAAAGTAATGCCTCCATTCTCTTCGGCCTCCTGAGAAGCAAGAGCCTGCGGTGTGAGCGATTCATCGTGAACAACCTGAATACGCTCCCGCAACCAAAGGAAATCACGCATCGCCAAAGTGGTATCTTTCGGGATAAAATCAAGAAAAGAAGTTGTAACCTTTCCGGTTACGGCAAGATCGGGCACAATCACAATACTCTCTTTCTTCTCTTTCGACAACTGTGAATCGACCTCAAATGTACGTATACTCTCCACGTCATTACCGAAAAAGTCAATACGATAGGGATACTCGGACGAAAATGAAAACACGTCGATAATACTTCCACGAACGGCATACTGCCCCGGTTCGTATACATAATCCACGTATTCAAACCCGTAACTATGCAATACATCCGTAATGAAACCCGTATCCACCCGCTCACCCACGTGCAGTTTCAGGGTATTCTCGCTCAACTCCTGCCGTGATACGACCTTTTCGGCTAATGCATCGGGATAAGTGACGATACACAATCCCTCCTCACCCTTCTGCAAGCGACTGAGCACTTCGGTACGCAAAATCTCGTTAGCAGCATCTTTCTGTCCGTACTTCACCGAACGACGAAACGAAGAAGGGAAAAACAAAATGCGCTCTGTACCCAACACTTGGGTAAGATCATGATAAAAATAACCGGCTTCTTCCAGGTCACCTAATATAAAAACAAACGGGCAAGGACTCTTTTCAACCAACGCCGAAGCGAACAAGGAAGCAGCGGAAGCATATAAGCCGCCGCAATAGATATGTCTGACTGCGGGCTCCCCCAACAGTTTATTCAGGGCCTCTACATTCGGATGCCCCGCATATTGATGTTGCAGTTCAGTAATTGTCATAAATGCAATTTTAGCCCATCACCGATCCTATGGATTTACACGGATGAAACATGTTTCCGAACCATCTATGCAAATCCCTGTAACCTGTGATGCAAATTCACCGCAAAAGTACTAAATTATCCTTAGTTTTAATGCGCTATCTTTGGTTAGTAGCGGAAAAGCATTACATTTGTCTTCAAATTTAGACACAATATGCAGACATCGGACAGCATCGTAATCATCCCTACCTACAACGAACGGGAAAACATAGAGAACATCATCCGCGCCGTTTTCGGACTGGAAAAGACCTTTCATATTCTGATCATCGAGGACGGTTCTCCTGACGGGACCGCCGCCATTGTAAAGACCTTGCAGCAGGAGTTTCCCGACCGCCTTTTCATGATAGAACGTAAAGGTAAACTGGGATTGGGAACAGCCTACATCACCGGATTCAAGTGGGCACTGGAACATTCATACGAATACATCTTTGAGATGGATGCCGATTTCAGTCATAATCCCAACGATCTGCCACGGCTCTATGAGGCTTGTGCCGTTCAGGGAGGCGATGTAGCTATCGGCTCTCGATACGTAAGCGGAGTGAATGTAGTAAATTGGCCGATGGGACGTGTGCTGATGTCTTATTTTGCATCTAAATATGTACGAATCGTTACCGGACTGCCGATACACGATACGACTGCCGGATTTAAATGTTACCGTCGCCAGGTACTCGAAACCATCGATCTCGACCACATACGTTTTAAGGGGTATGCTTTTCAGATAGAAATGAAATTTACGGCCTACAAATGCGGATTCAAGATTATCGAGGTACCGGTTATCTTTATCAACCGCGAACTGGGTACTTCAAAAATGAACAGTAGTATCTTTGGTGAAGCGGTATTCGGTGTCATCAAACTGAAAGTGAACAGCTGGTTTCACACATTCCCCCAGAAAACAAAAATGAATTAAGATATGAAAAGAACATTAATACAAAACGCTACCATAGTAAACGAAGGACGTTCTGTGCGCGGTTCGGTAGTTATCGAAGGGGAAAAAATAGCCGAAGTACTTGAAAAAGGACAGAAACCTGCTATCCCCTGCGAAGAAACAATCAATGCCAACGGATGCTATCTGATTCCGGGTGTGATCGACGATCATGTACATTTCCGTGATCCGGGACTAACCCACAAAGCCGACATCTCTACCGAAAGCCGGGCTGCCGCAGCTGGAGGTGTAACCTCTATCATGGACATGCCCAATACAAATCCGCAAACGACCACACTGGATGCGCTCAATGCCAAGTTCGATCTGCTTGCCGAAAAGTGTAGCGTTAACTATTCGTGCTATTTCGGGGCAACCAATAATAACTATACCGAGTTCGACAAACTGGACAAGAACCGTGTATGCGGAATTAAGCTTTTCATGGGATCGAGTACCGGAAATATGCTGGTAGACAAAATGAACAGTCTACTGAATATTTTCAATGGAACCGATCTGCTGATTGCCGCTCACTGCGAGAATCACGAAACGATTAAAAAGAATACGGAGAAGTATGTAAAAGAGTATATTGAAAAATATCCTCACCAATATTACCATGTTCATCATGAGACCCTTCCGATGGGTTATCATGCTAAAATACGTTCGATTGCGGCTTGTTACGAAACCTCCGCAACGGGCCGTTGACTGCC
>OBZY01000571.1_pt1 | contig 12314 bp, 7 predicted proteins | sample 1477051 | NCBI WGS metagenome assembly OBZY01 (sample SAMEA2580270, study PRJEB22360) | human gut metagenome | biome: human gut; feature: human-associated habitat; material: faeces | place: Denmark | collected 2008/2010
CAAACCGCTGGCCTATTCTTATTGTCACTACATCTACATATTTGTCTGGAGAAACACCTATAATATGATCAGGGGTGACGTTAGCAGTATAAGCATCATTGTCCGTAGAATTTACAAAATTGCCACACTTCCACTTAGTAACATCTTTATCATAGTAATTATCATTGCTATCAAGATATTTATCTATAAAAGTAACTTCTTTGCACTCCCCTTTATCAGCAGATAATTTATCACATATAAATTTCATTCTGTCCACGGCTTCTTGAATAACTGCTCGCGCACTTTTTGTTTCTTTTGTTACTTCTCCGTTCAGTTTAAATTTTATGGTTATTATTTTTTCAGATGGCACGCCAAATATTCTCCTGAATTCATCTTCTGCTTCATCACTCCAGTGCGTTAATGTTTTTACCCTTTTATCAATTACCTTTTTTTGTTCCTCTAGAGACTCCTTCATCATTTTCTTGAATTGATTCGTAACTTGAAATTCCTGTATGCATTGTTCAGTTTTCTGATTTTCACCACTTGAACTACCTCTATCATTACTCATGCACGCCTCCCAATATCATGTCTATATTTTGATTCAATAATCTGACATCAATTGTTTGTTTGGAATCAGTATTAAAATTTTCTGTATACCCATTCTCATCAGTAATACCTTCTTTTTGAGTGCCATCAGAAAAACATGCAATATATTTTGTGTTGGCATAAGGTAGACCATCATCATCAGTAAAAAGGAACTTAGCATTAAATTCCCCGCTCTCAATCACTGGAAACGCCATCAACTCCGGTGTCAGCTTCGCCTTCGGCTTACGCCCATAATATCCCGCCTTAACGTTATATTCTCCCGGCGTTCCCGCTTCTATTCCGCAGGCATCCAGCCGGATGTAGCTGCCACCGCCGTTAAGGGTGATTTTCTTCTTCGCGGTGATCTTGATCTCATCTTCCGTACTGGTGATCACTATCGATTTCTGTGCCAACAGTTCCATCAGGTCGTTCTGTGCCTGTACCGAGATCGCCCCCTTGTTGGCAAACAGTTTGATGCCCGCTTTACGCACAAACACGCTCAGCGCCTGACCCACACCGATAAACATATTCTTCACAACACCGATATCAGCGTGATTTCCTGCGTTCGCGATCAGGTTTTTCGATGCGGCCAGTTGCAGGTGCTCTCCGCTGGCGATCGCCACGCCTTTGGGTGCGCTTAGCAGGATCGCCGCCTGCGTCAGATCTTTTACACTCTGCTGCAACAGCGCTATTTGTGATGACAGATCTGCCGGATCGGCATTCGCCGTCTGCGCATCAGTGGACAGCGACTTCATCTGTGACTGTGCGCCATCCAGTATTGCCATCGCCGGAGCCATTTCGCGCACCTGACCCTGCGCCTTGTCCTGCGTATCGGCGCTGATAAAAATCCCTTTCTTCGCCCGTACTGCCCCCCACATATCGGTACGCAGTTCAAAGCCTTCGCCGCGCTGCTGTTTCCCGGCATCCACCAGATGACCGAGGTTGAGCTGGCTCTTGCCGCCGTACTCGGTACTGACCTTGATATGCTCTTTGCCGCGCTCATCGTCGAGGCGGATTTTGTTGTTCGCCGGGGTTCGCAGCACGTTGCGCTTGTAGTTCTGGATGGTCACATGGTCGGTGTGCGCCGAGTCGTGCTTTACCCCGGCGATATACGGCCTGTCCGGGTTGCCTTCCTCAAAGGCGATGCTGACTTCCGTTCCTGCCAGCAGCGGCAGGTGCAGGCCGTAGGTATCCCCGGCATAGGGCCTCGACTGGCGTACCCACAGGCTCTCATAGCCCGGTTTCCACGTATCGCGGTCAAAGTCGAGGTTGACCCGGTAGCGCCCGTCCTTGTCGATATGGGCGTAGATGTCGTTCTTCACCGTGCTGGTGACCCGCGCCGGGAGCGTGCCGGCCATGACCGGGCGGGGGATAAACGCCGGGCGGTAGCCGTAGCGTTCTGAGTAGGGTATCGCCGTGAACGTCAGTTCATAGCTGCGGTCACGCGCCGCGCTGGCCGTCACGCCGGTAATCAGCACGCCCTTGCGGAACACCGCAGGCGCGTCGTCGCCCTGAACCCTGATTTCCAGCCCCGGCATCAGCAGTGAACTGGTGCTCTGGCCTTTAAGAATGGCCTGTTCATTCAGGTAACGTTCGTGACGGATACGGGCGTAAAACGCGCCGCTTTCCGCTACCTCTTTATCGCCTTTTTGCAGGAAGTTGTCGGCATAGTGATAGGCTTCGCCGTAGGTGGTTTTATCGCCCCCGGTGGCGTCATGCTGGCCTGTGGTCATTTCCGCCGTGGCTTCACGGTAGTTGTAGTCCCGCGTGGTGACGCTTTTTTCCACCACGCTGTACGCGGTGTTCAGCCCCCATACGGCTTCCGTTTCACCATCAAACAGCCCAGAAGGATGGCGAAGCGGCAGCGTCAGCCCGCGCTCGTAGCCGCTCTGGTCGTCGTAAAATTCGATAACTTCGATTTTCAACCGGGCGTCGGTGGCAAAGCGGAACCAGATACCCACCTCTGACAGCAGGCGTGAAACAAACGTCAGGTCGTCCTCACCGTACTGCATCACCTGTTCGCGGGCCGGGTATTCGCTTTTGAGGTTAAACACGAAGTCCTGACCGCGCATCTGGTGCCGCTCGCGCAGGATTTTTTCGACGATTTGCGGCACCGTCTGGTTCTGGTAGATGGCGTTCTGGCGGCTGCGGGTAAGCAGCGCCATACGGGGTTCAAGGCGCACTTCGTAACGGGCTTCGTCCTGTGACGATGAGAGATGTTTAAAGCCGGTAATGACGCCGTGCAGGGTGCGCAGGGCAGTCTGTACCGGCATTCCCTGTACCGGCGGTGCCGTCAGGCTGAATGCGCCATCCTGCATCAGCACCGACTCCGGCGCGATGGCTTTATCGCTGCTGGTAAACTGAATGTCGTAGCGGAACGGGGTACTCAGTTGCTCGCGGCCTTCAAAGGTCAGCACATCCACCGGACTTTGCAGGCCGCGAATTTTGAGCTTGTGGTGTGCGTGGTCGAAGAACTGTACGTTCATAAGAGCCTCCATTATTTCTCATCAAATTCCAGCACAATCCCGTCTTCATCATCCCAGTCAAGCCGCAGTCGGGCAGGCTTATGATGCACGGCCTGCTGCGCCAGCAACTGCTGGCTTAAGACCGGCAGGATTTGCTGGTTCAGCAGGCTGTCGATATTACGCGCACCGGTGTCCGGCAGCAGGCAGGCGGCGGTCAGGGCGTCGTACAGGCTGTTACTGATTTCCGTTTCCAGCCCATAGTGCTGGCGAAGACGGCGGGCCACCTGCGCCAGTTTCATTTCCACAATGGCGCGCATCGCCTCCTGTCCCAGCGGGCGGTAAATCACCGTCTGAAAGCGCGCCATCAGTGCAGGCTGAAAATGGTCTCGCAGCAGGGGGTACAGCAGTTCATGCAGGTCTGCGTCCGTGGCGTCCGGTTTTTCCTCCAGCAGCTGCATGATGTGGTCGCTGCCCAGATTGGCGGTCATCAGAATCACGGTGTTACGGAAGTCGATTTCCCGCCCTTCGCCGTCGCGCATAAAGCCCCGGTCGAACACCTGATAGAACAGGTTCATCACGTCGCGATGCGCCTTTTCCACTTCGTCGAGCAGCACCACGCTGTAAGGGCGTTTGCGTACCGCTTCGGTCAGCACGCCGCCCTGACCGTAGCCGACATAGCCCGGAGGCGAACCTTTCAACTGGGAAACGGTATGCGGTTCCTGATATTCCGAAAGATTAATGGTGATAAGGGATTTTTCACCGCCAAACAGGGTGTCGGCCAGTGTGAGCGCAGTTTCGGTTTTACCGGTGCCGCTGGGGCCGGTCAGCAGGAATACCCCCTGTGGGCCGTTCTCCGGCGTGAGGCCGGTTTTAGCCGCCCGCAGCCGCTGTGCGATGGCGCAGAGCGCCGGGCTTTGCCCGACCACGCGGTTTTCAAGGCTCTTTTCCATACTGAGCAGGTCGCTCTGCTCGTCTTTGAGCAGGGAAGAGAGCGGGATGCCGGTCCAGTCCGCCACCACCGTGGCGACGGCGCGGGCGTCCACATCCAGCGCCAGCAGCGGTGCAAAGCCCTGATGCGTTCGCAGTTGCTGTTGCAGTTCAGTGCTGTCTGTCCCTTCCTGACGCAACGTCATAATCTGCTGCGCCAGTGCCTTTTCCTGCTGATACTGCGCTTCCAGATGCCCGGCTTCTGCCTGTAGCTCATCACGCAAATCGGTCAGTTCCGCCAGCCGCTCCGGGCTGGCTTCGGGACAAAACACGCAGTCCTGCTCAATCGCTTCCCGCTCAATATCCAGAGCCGCCAGTCGCGCATGAAGCTGCGTCAACGGTTCCGGCAGGGTGTCGAGGCTCATGCGGACTCTTGCTCCGGCGGTATCCAGCAAATCAACCGCCTTGTCCGGCAACTGGCGTCCGGTCAGATAGCGGCGCGACAGGCGCACGGCGGTCTGAATGGCGCTGTCCAGCATATGTACGCCGTGGTGCTGCGCATAGCGGGCTTTCAGCCCCCTGAGCATCAGGCAGGCGGTGTCATCATCCGGCTCGTCCACTTTCACCATCTGGAAGCGGCGCTCCAGCGCGGCGTCGCGCTCAAAATACTGTTTGTATTCGCTCCACGTTGTGGCGGCGATGGTGCGCAGTTCGCCCCTTGCCAGCGCCGGTTTCAGCAGGTTGGCGGCATCCGCGCCGCCTGCCTGATTCCCCGCGCCGATAATGGTATGGGCTTCATCAATAAACAGCAGCACCGGCTCCGGCGATTTCTGCACCGCGTCAATCACGTTTTTCAGCCGCTGTTCAAATTCACCTTTAACACCCGCCCCGGCCTGCAACAGCCCCAAATCCAGCGTGCGGATATGCACCGTTTTCAGGCTGTCCGGCACGTTGCCTTCGGCGATACGCAGCGCCAGCCCTTCCACCAGCGCGGTTTTGCCAACACCCGGTTCTCCCACCAGAATCGGGTTGTTTTTGCGGCGACGGGAGAGGATATCGACCATCTGGCGAATTTCCGTGTCGCGCCCGAATACCGGGTCGATTCGCCCGCTGCGGGCTTTTTCCGTCACGTCTTCGGTAAAGCGGTTAAGCACCGCCAGCAGGGCGTCATCCTGTTTCTCCGTCAGCGTTTTTGCCGGTGCGTCCGCCGTTGCCGTCTCCGGCAGTGCAGAGGTCAGCGGTTCGGTGACCTGTGGCTGACGTGCCGGACATTCATCCGACTGCGCATCCAGCAGGGGACGCAGCCGCTCAAGCTGCTCGCGGCTCAGACTCAGCAATACCCACAGGTCATTACAGGCGGGCAGCATCGGTTTTTCTGTCAGCGCCATCAGCAGATGCTGGCTGCGGATTTGTGGATCGTCGCCTTCCAGTGACGCTATCAGCCACGCCTGTCGGATAAGCGCTGCCAGCGGTTCAGAAAGTTGAGGACGTTCGCGGACCGGGCGGGGTAAGGTGTCCAGATGTGCCAGCAGAGACTGCCAGAGCGTGTCGATATCCCATTCATAGCGGCGGGCAATCACCGTGATATCGCCTTCTCCCTGCTCCAGCAGTTTCAGCAGCCAGTGTTCAATGGTTATTTCCGCATGGGCGCGGGTCTGACACAGCGAGGCGGCGGCGTCCAGCGCCCGTGCACAGTATGGGTTAAGGCGACGCAGCAGCGCGGCGGGGTGATTTCCTGTCATAGAAGGGTTTCCTTATCGTGTTCTGTATTCCTGCGATCCGCGTTCAGGCACGCTACCGCCCATAGCCGTTACCTCACTCAGGCCCATCAGGTTTCACCAGATTGTGGGTATGCTTTGCTCAGTACCGGTGCCTGCGGCACTGGACAAAGCACACAACAGAAAGGCAGACAGTTTCCTGTCTGCCGCAGTTATCAGGCGGAAGGACGCTCATTCCACGAGTCGGAATGAATGATGTTGCCGTCTTTGTAAGTCCAGGTGATTTTCTCGTAGCGGAACTCAATACGTTCCAGGTGGTTATGCTTCTCTCTGGAAGGATCCTTGATGTCGTGCATAAGCGGAGCGACTCTGACCAGCTTGACGTTATCAAGCGTGATGTTGAAGTACTCCACTTCCTGACCGGCATCGTTGATGCGGTAAAACTTAAATTCTGCCGTTTTCAGGGTCTGTCCGGTGGTCACAGCTTTGTAGAGATACGGGCTGGAGGCATCGATTTCTTTGGTAAACGTAAAGGGCTTGTGAGTACGGGTACCGGTCAGTTTGCCGGTGTTGTTGTCGGTCGGGATGTACACATCGTGATCCAGCGCCACCACTTCGATGCTACCTTCGCGCCCCTGAACGTCCACGGAACCTTTGATATCCGCGCCGCCGTCATCTTTCAGCCAGAGATAAGCAGGAATAGCCATGAGAATTACTCTCCTTGTTAGTGTGATTGAAGCACCGCCTTCTTCCGGCGGTATGTTTTATTTCACGTCCTGACAGGCGTCAGAACGCGGAACAAGACTGATTTCGACACGCCGGTTGACTGCCCGGCCCTGTGGCGTGTCGTTGGTCGCCGCAGGCTGGCTCTCGCCCAGTCCCTGTACGGCAAAACAGGTGGCCGGGATGTCGCTGGTCTGCAGCATCCAGTTACGCACCGCTTCGGCACGTCGCAGCGATAACTGCTGATTGCTTTTTTCGTCGCCGGTGGCGTCGGTATATCCGGCCACGAGGATCAGCCAGCCCGGTTTTGCCCGGATGTTCACCAGTGCGTCCACCAGCACTTTTGTCGAGCCGTCTTTCAGGCGGGCCTGTCCGACGTCAAACAGCGACATACTGTCAAGACGCACGGTCTGCGCCTGAAGCGAGGCTGTCACTTCCATTTTTTGCTCAGGCGGACGCCAGTCGCGAATGGCGCGTAATACCGGCTGGCGGATTTGTTCACCGGGGTATAACCCCAGACCGAGACGCAGCGGTTCTCCTTCCCGGTAATACCCATCGAGCATGACCGCATCGTCTTTCAGCACCGACAGGTGACGGGCTTTGGTGATAAATTCCTCCGCCGGAACGGCATAAAACTGGTGCAGATCGTCACCGATATGCCGTAATAACTGGCGATTTGCCGTGGCTGACAGGCACAACATGGTGATACCCGCCGCGGTGGTAATGCCCAGCATGGTCACGCAGGCCCGCCGCAGCGGGGTAAAGCCCGACTGACGCGGCAACTGCCGTAACAGGGCATCCGGAAACGGCAGCGTGGCGTCTGTGCCGGTGTCCGCGATATCCGTCGTCAGGCCGGTTCTGGCGGTGATCCACACTTGCCACAGGTTGTTATCCACCGCAGGCAACGAGGTGACCAGCCCCACGGCCATCGCCAGTGGCGGGCATTTCGCCTCCGGGCCGTTCAGTGCCGTCAGCACATTAAGATTCAGCCACTGCATCAGGCTTTCAGCTTTCAGCAGGTAACAGAGTCGCTGACTGCGCTCCTGTACGCCGGATTGTGCAATCCACTGCGCGGGCATCGCGTTCTCTGTGGATGTTGCTACCTGAACTTCGTCTCCGGTACAGATAAACCACGGTGAATTCGCTCTCTCCGGCAAGGGCGAGCCGGACAGCCCGCTCCAGAGAAGCCAGGGGACGTTTACGCCCGCCCGGCGACGCACTGTCGCCATACTGTGGGCGAACCGGCGCAGTTGTCCGGCCAGAACCGCCGCATCCCGGTACATGCCGGGCATGACGGTATACGCCACGGCAAGCTGCGATGCCCACGCCGGGCGAAGGGTCAGTAATCGCTCCACCTGCGCCACAAGCTGTTCTTCATCAGAAACATGCAGATACAGCCCTTCTGAAACCTGCCGGACCGGGCTGTCAGTGAACAGATGCGCCGACATATCGCCACAGACCAGCACTACCGGTTGTCGGTACGTTTCCGGCGGCAGCGATAACAACCCGGCATCGCCGGTCATCTCCGTCCACGTCTGCCTGCGCCGGTAAATCAACAATGCGGCAACCGCCAGAACGATAACTGCTGCACCGGCCCATCTCAGTACGCCAGACGGACTGACAAACACCCACCACAGCACCAGCAGTAACACCATTCCCCACAGCACGATGGCCTGTTTCAGCGTGTTCCTCACTCACGGCTCCCTTTAACGCAGGCTTTGCGGCAGCAGTTCATCCACCAGCACGTTCAGCCAGTGGTGCAGTCCCCACCAGACACCGGCCAGTAGCAGCGTCAGCGTTACCAGCCAGAAAAACGGCGAATGCAGCAAAGGATGCTGACGGGGGGATAACGGCACGTTCAGTACCGCCGTTTCCGGCAGCACGCCAAATGGCGCGACCAGCCCGTTGAGCGTCGAAATAAGCTGGTCACGCTCCGGGGCCACCGGATCCTGATAACGCCCGCGAAATCCCAGCAGCAGGACACGGTGAAAGCAGGTCAGCACTGCCTGCGCGGGGGCGGGCTCCTGCAACACCTGCTTCATCCGTTCGTACAGCAGCTCGCCTGCCTGCAGAGTGTTGAAGAAATGCGACTGGAGTGGATCCTTCATCCAGATGGCCTGACCGTCGTCCATGCCGCCACGGCTCAGGACCGTTTCGTCCAGCAGGGCGCACTGCGCGTAAGTAATGTGCTCCACGCTCTCCCGGCTGAACCCGGCATCTTTCAGGCGTTCGCGGACCAGTTCCACCTGCCGCTGGCAGTGGCGATACAGCTCCATACCGTGACGCACGGTGGTTCCCTGACGCAGTTCCACCACCGTCAGAAACGTATCGCGCAGCAGCGCGTCGATATTGATATCCGTCTCTTTTTTCATGTGCGCAGCACCGCAAACAGTTCAGGTTTCAGGTCGCCCATGGTTCCCGGCGCATAAATCATGCAGCACCCGGACTCCAGCATCGATTTAGCCGCGTCACTGTGCATATCCAGCGCAAAATACTGGTTCTCCAGCCGCAGTGGCAGCGCTGCCGGAACTGAGGTAAGCGGCACCAGTGGAACACCATTCAGCGCCACATTGATAAGCAGCGTGACGTCATCAGGCGCACCGATTTTGCAGACCAGCGGTAGCTGGTGCAGTACCTGATGCGCAGGCAGAGAGGAACGAACGGACAGGTAAAAGTCGGCCTCTTCCCGCAGGCGCGGATCGTGCAGGTCTGCTTTCCAGCGGTTGCCCGGCAGGGACGCCAGATCCAGCGCGATCACCCGTGACGGCAGGCTGGCTTCCAGCAGTTCGCTGAGCAGGGAGAAAAGTGGCGGAAAGACGATGGACGGCGATTCGTGGACATAGGGCGGAACGGCGCTGACGTTATGTTCAAGGGAAAACGTCAGCAGCGCACCGGCAAGCCTCGCCAGCTCCCGCCAGACCAGTTCGGGATGAACCGCCGGGTAGCGCAGGAAATCACTCAGTACCGGCTCGGCGGAGTTCAGCGCGTTAAGCAGCCAGAACAGGGAGACATCGGCGACGGCAAAGTCCGCCATACGCTGGTTGCTTTCCCGGCGCATCGCCATCAGACGCTGGCACTTCGCCCGTAGCTGCAACAGCAGTGTGTCCAGACGCTGTACCAGCCCGTCATGGGCGTTAAACGCCAGTAACGGCGGAATATAGCCCTCATCCTGCGTCCAGTTGCCCTGAACATCCCGCACCAGACGCGCCAGCGGACAGGTGATGTAATCCTGATTGTTATCATGGGCAAAGCGCAGGGACAGTGCATGGCGCTCAACGGCCATATCTTCACTGTCACTGCCGTAGATATCCTGCACCTTTTGCCATTCCTGACGATAGCGCAGCGGCCTTTCAGCCTGCTCGCCCTGACCGAGATTACCGCCGTTACCATGCGCAAGCGGCAGCGCCAGCAAAACAATCGCGCTGCCGCCCTCCAGCGTGCGCAGGTCACAGGCAGGAGGCAGAATATCCGCCACGTCTGAATCGATCAGCGTACCATCAGCAAAACGCAGGCGTACTGCCTGCGTTTTCAGCTTTCCGGGCGTCAGGGCATCCCGGTCAAAGAGCACGTTTGCGATCCCCCACGGATGACGAATACAAAGTTGCGCAATGCTGTCATTGCTGAACGCTTCCCAGCGGGCCTGCTGCTGAAACTGCTGAGAGGACAGGAATGTCCCCTCAGCCCACAGTGGTCGATGAATTTTCATATCACATCACCGCCCGGTCAGGCTTTCGCTTTCGGCATCTGGGAAACCAGTGACAGGTTGATATCCATCCCTTCAATCTGGAAATGCGGCACGGCAAAGAGTCTGACGCGGAAGAAGCCCGGATTGTCCTCAATATCTTCCACGATAACCTTGCCGTCGCGCAGCGGGTGAGACGCCTGCAGTTCATCACCCGGATCGGTCATCTCCGTCACCAGTGTGCGGATCCAGGTGTTCAGTTCCAGTTCCAGTACGCGGCGGTCTTTGGTGGTACCGATATTCTCGCGCTGGATGATTTTCAGGTAATGCGCAATGCGGGACAGCAGGAAAATATAGGGCAAACGGGCATTAATACGGCTGTTGGCGGTGGCGTCAGCGGTATCATACAACGCCGGTTTCTGGGCGGAGTTTGCCGAGAAGAAGCAGGCGTAATCGCGATTCTTATAATAAGAGAGCGGAATAAAGCCAAGGTTGGCAAATTCAAATTCGCGGGTTTCCGGGATCATCACTTCGGACGGAATTTTGACCTGATTGCCGGTGCCGAGATCGTAAAGATGGATGGGCAGATCGGCCACTGCGCCACCTGCCTGTGGACCACGGATCTGCACACACCAGCCATTATTCACAAAGCTCTTCACCATATTGGCGGCAAAGGCGAACGAGGCGTTTGTCCACAGGTACTTTTCGTGATCCGGGCCTTTGACTTCTTCCACATAGTTAAAGCTGCGTACCGGCACCGTGTCCGGCCCATAGGGCAGACGGCCCAGCACGCGCGGCATCACTAATCCCACATAGCGGCTGTCATCCGTATCGCGGAACGACTTCCATTTAATATATTCTGCGCGGTCAAAGTAGTTGCCGATATCTTTAATCGCGGCGACTTCTTCCATCGAATTTTTAAGGAAGAATTTCGGTCCGACAGAACCGATAAAAGGCATATGGGAAGCGGCAGACACTCTGGAAATATTACGCAGCAGGGCAATATCCTGCGGGCTGTTATCAAATTCATAGCTGGATATTAATGAGGCTACAGGTTCGCCACCCGGCGTATCATATTCCTGAATGTATGTATGGCGATATAAACCACTCTGAATGATTTCCGGAGAATCATCAAAGTCCTGCCGCAGATGTTCTTTACTGATATCCAGCAATTCAATTCTGACATTTTTGCGAAAATCAGTGCGCTGTACGACGAACCATGTACCACGCCACAGCGACTCGACTTTCTGGAATTCAGGGTGGTGCATGACCGCATCAAGCTGTTTACTGATTTTCTGATCCAGATCGTCGATATGAAAATCCAGCAGGCTCTTGTCGAGCTTAACCACGTCCTCGCCTGATTTCGCCAGACAGGAAAGCAGAACGTGAATCGCCGCCGTCACGCGCTCATCGGGTGAGGCATCGGCCAGCGTTTCGCTGTTTTGCCATAAATCGATTTCCTGAATGGAAGAGACCGGGGTTAAATTAATTTTATCGAACAGGGACTGATAAACGCCGCCGGACTCAGTGGTGGTGAGTGTTGCAGTTTCAGAGGTGGCATGTTCTTGTTGTACAGACATCAGCATTTCCTTTTCAGTGATCCTTTCTTCTCCGGTTTAACCTGAATACGCGTTCGGGTTAAACGTTCTCCTGCGGCGCAATTTTCGCCAGTTCATCACGCAGTTCTGAACTGAGCGTCGGGTCTTTCAGGATATTTTCCAGTTCACGGCGAAACGTTGCGTTATCCAGCAGATTGGATTTCAGGTCACGTAGTAAATTGCGCATAGCGAGTAATACACGAAGCTGCGGAATATTTTTTGCTACCTGTTCGGGTTCAAAATCCTTCAGGCTTTTAAACTCAAGCGCGATATTTTGTTCATTACCGTTTCCGCTTAGCGTATCTTCTACTGTTAAATTAACCGCAGGCGAAAACTCAGCCATGACGCTGTTGAAGTTGTTTTTATTGATATCAATCTTGTCCCGTTCGGACAGCGGACGCTGCTCTTTTCCGTTACTGTAATCGCCTACGGCAAGAAGCTTGAGGGGGAGTTCAACTTTCTTTTTTGCATTGCCTGTATGCAGATCAAGCTTGATATTTACACGAGCGGCGGGAACTTCATTCTGGAAACTGTCGGCCATATCCTTTTCCTCATCATCCACTTTTTCTGATGGTTATTGACATAATTATATTCAGGGGATTATCGGATGATTTAAATAAAAAGCAATGATGAGGAA
>OBZY01000588.1_pt1 | contig 11985 bp, 14 predicted proteins | sample 1477051 | NCBI WGS metagenome assembly OBZY01 (sample SAMEA2580270, study PRJEB22360) | human gut metagenome | biome: human gut; feature: human-associated habitat; material: faeces | place: Denmark | collected 2008/2010
TGAATATAGATAATTACTGACTTTATGCGTTAACATAGTACGTTAACATTCTCCGAATTCGTTAACATTCTAATGTTAACGAATTCGGAGAATGTTAACGCTTAATTGAGAATGTTAACGTTATAATTTCAGTTTTGACTCGTTGATTCTGAACCCTCTTTGATGTCCATATTCACCAAATCTCATTAACTGACTTCCGCCCATTGTGTACGGGGAGTCCGCCAGTATTTGATTAATTTCCCTGGTCTCGATCTTCTTCATTCGGCTTGGGTCATTACCAAAACATTCCCACCATACCTCTGCCGCACAAATACGGTCACGATATGCTAACTCTTGACCCTCGGCAGGTTTAGCATTCATACTAAGATACGTCCTCCTGGCACTCCGACTCATCACATTCCAATTTAACGGCACTTTGATTAATAAAAACTCATTAATCAATCCTGCTTTGGTATTTGATTCCATATGCGCCTCTCTTGCCGCATCAGCCAGTTTTAGTACAGCCGGGTCATCCTCGATAATGAGGCTTTCCCCGCTTTTATACCGATACAAGGCCTCCGCCCATAACTGGTCTACTTCCCCCGGAAGATTAACGAATATATTCTTTCGTGGAGTCGTCATTTCAAGATCAATAGGCCAAAATCGGCGATTACCAGTGATATCTTTTAGGAATTCATATTGATTCGTACTACCAAAGAATACACACTGCCGCGGATATTCTTGTGTACGTCGGCCATAGGCTTGACGAAATACATCTACTTGACGACTTAGAAATTGCTTAGACGCATTTTCTTCAGCCCTCGAATACCCCGCCATTTCACCGGCTTCTATGATCCATTTACCTTGAATACCTTCTGCAGCTTCTTTACCCTCAAAGGTATTTAACCCATCAGCGTACCACTTCTTGCCCATCGTGCGGATAAGGGTACTTTTACCAATACCCTGACCGCCAATAAGAATTGGCATCGTGTCATACTTGCATCCGGGCTCAAACGCTCGCGCTACTGCCGCCGTAAATGACTTTCTAGCAGCCGCACGAGTATACACATTATCCTCAGCCCCTAAGTAGTCGATGAATATGGTATCTAATCGGGCAATGCCGTCCCAGGATAACCCGTTAAGGTAATCTAGTACTTCATTAAATCCATTTTGTTCAGCACACATGATGAGGGCATCCATGATTTTATCTTTGCCGGTAATATCATATTTATTTTCTAGGTACCACCGTAAGCCCGCATCATCTGCGTCTGTCCATATGCGAAGTCCTGGCGTTGGGTTCCACGGTAGGGCCCCTTTTGCCACGTATCTTGAACCAAATCTATCATAGGCAAGTCTACCGACAAGCGCCGGATCATGATGCATGATTTTAAGCATATTATCTAGCGTATTCTTAGGTCGACCGTTCTCGTCGTACTTTAAAGTCGAGCTTTTCATCCAGTCGACATTCGTCAACGCATTAGGGTCGAGGTCGGATGTCTCAACATGAGCCGATACGTCCGTGATAATATCAGCAAATACATTTGATGCCGATTCTCGAGCACGGGCCATGTTGAGTTCATTAACGACTACCGTATCTTGCATAGCTAGTTTAGACATGGCCATGTAAGATGGCAGCTTATGTCCAGGTGTCCCATCCTTAGCAGTTTCATCTAAGCTGTGGAACTTATGCAACCGGATAAGGTCAAAAGCATTAACCAGTTGACCACTGCACGGGTCAGTATTATGGTGACTGAACAGAAATGTATCGTTATCATAGATAACCGCCCCTGCTACCGTTGAGCCAGTAACGAATGTTAAACGATCCTCGCTGCCATCAACATCGACATATGCATGAGGTATGAATTTATCAATCGCCTCACGGATGCCATATATTCGACAAAAAGCACCTACAATACCTGGCTTTTCTCTCGGATCAGCTTGTTTCGCAAGTAACTGTTTCTCATGCTGCGATGCTTCCTTACCAGGTACTTGTGGCCAAGAACGTACATCTCGCCAATCAGTATATTGGCCGAGCATACCGTCAGCAGATAAGAACGCCTTATCGCCTACGTAATATACATATTGAGCATCGTTAGGACATGATGGCCAGTACATAAGCCGAGATGCCTCGAACGTAGTTCCATCCATCATACCGATGCCGATGAGCTCCGCCAGCTTACGGGCAATAGGCTCATACTCGTCAGGTGTCATCGTTCTATCAGTAGGGACGATAACACGTAACCGTGGACGATGCACAGTGTGAGAGCGAGTTGAGTAGATGGCATAAGCCATGCCGAGGCTGTCAATCGTGCGAGCGACGTTCTCAGTTTCTCCAGGTGATATGGCATCCATATCAAGAGTAATCAGATCACGCCCAGACACGTTAATAGCTTTACGTTGTAGACCATTTAAAGTACCACCAACAAAGCCGCCTATGTCCTTTAGCTTGCTTTTCTCAGATTTTGGCAATCTGTGGTACTCGTCCACGGTTTCTGTTGTACGAACGGGGATTTTGAGGCGTTCACAAAACTCGGACCACAACATCTCCGTACGGGTCCATTGCTTTGATGTGCGACTCGCACCGATACTGATGATAATCAGTTTATCGTTTTGCAAGTGTATCCCCTCCTAATCTTTCATATAATAGTCGTTAGTAAATCCTGCGGATGATAATAGTAGCCCCTCTGCCCAAGGTATGGAGATTGAGAATATAGCATTAACATCATCCAGTATTGATTCTGCGTTATGCTTATTGACTTCAAGTACAGCTTCGTCATGGATGTGCATGATAATTTGATATCCTACATCCTCCAATCGGCGTAATGTTAATGCTAAACAATCGCGAGCGACTGCTTGTGTGATGTTTTCGACTAATTTGCCTCCATAAGTGCTTTCAGTCACCCATGCAGCGTTTACCTTAGTCTTAAAATGTACAGCATCCTTGCCGAATGCATTCTGTTTAATGCTTGGGCTAGGATAAAACAGCTTACGTCCGCTAGGTAGTTCAATCGTCATATATCGATATCCATATATTGGATCAATTTCTAACCGGAACATAATGCCATGGTCAAGGCCTATAGGATTCCCGGTAGTAACGGTGTACACGGCCGCATTTTCAACGGCATACCATAAATCTCGTATTCTAGGTGATGCGTTACGCCACAAATTTACGATTTCAGGTAATTCCTCCTCATGGAGTCCCATATCAAGAGCACCCATGGCTTTTAATGCATTCACTCCGCCTTGATAGCCGAGTGCCAATTCAGCGACTTTACCTTTTTGTCTAAGATGACCATTCTCGCCATGCTTAACAACGGGAACACCAAACATCGACGATGCAGAAGCACAGTATATGTCTCCGCCCTCAGCGAATACACGTTGGCGCCAATGTTCTCCCGATAACCATGCAATAACACGAGCCTCAATGGCTGAGAAGTCGGCCACACATAATGTATTGTCCTCTTCAGCAATAATTGAGGTACGAATTAATTGAGATAGCGTATCCGATACATCACCGTACAGAAGTTCTAACCCTTGACGGTTTTTGGTCTTAACGAGATGCCGAGCCGTGTCGAGGTTCTCGATGTAATTTCTCGGCAGGTTCTGCACCTGGATAAGACGACCCGCCCAGCGTCCGGTACGGTTGGCACCATAGAATTGCAATGTTCCTCTGAGACGAAGATCAGCGCCCATAGCACCATCCATCATGGTGTATTTAGATACCGATGACTTCGCGAGTTTCTTCCGAATCATAAGCACTTTTGTGGCAATATCATCAGCATCCGTCAGAGCATCGGCCACAGTGTCCTTAGTTAACTTCTCAAGACTGACATTAGTATTATTGTTTAGCCAATCAAGTAATTGATTCCGACTGTTAGGGTTGTTAAGTCCCGTGATTTGGTAAGCCTCATTCATCAACATTTCGCGATTTTCTTCATCAATGTATAAGGCACCCTCAACCAATTCATGGTCGATGCGTACCCCTCTACTATTGATTTGGATATCAAGATACCAATCTTTCCACGTATCATCAGGTACAGGGAACGAGGCTAATCTGTGATAACATTCCATCTCGGTCACAACGTCCTGGCGGTTGTACTCGATAAAAGCATTCCATTTATCCATATCGTGTCTAGGTAGATTACGGGTACGGCCCCCATTACGTTTAGTAGGCTTACATGGCGTACAAAAGTACTTGATAAGTGCTTTCCCCGATGCGTCCTTTTTCTTATCCTGAGGTAATCCCAGGGCCTTGCCTAGTAAGGCTAGGCCCATAGGATATCCTAGGTAGGCACCATGAATCATCGTGCACTGCCACTGATCAACAGATGTGAGTAACCCTGCACGATTTAGACACGTAATTTCAAATTGCGCGTTGTAGGCGTGTTTAATGACATACGGATTCAATAAATCACGAATTACACAGTCAGGAATTACCCCTCCCTGCGCTAAATCTACGACTTCAACAGGGCCAAAGTCGTAGGAATACGCAAAGAGCAATATAGCGAAATCAGGCGATTCAGTGTATTTGTACACTCCGAATGAGATATCAGTCGATGAATATGTTTCTATATCAATACTTAGATGCCTCATATCAGGCACCTATTAGTAAGGTTGACCAGTTACAGGGTTAATCCCTACAGGAGCTTGTTGTACAGATTGCTGAGGTGTCGTAGCATATACCGGTTGTACATAACCTTGTTGAGGTGCTTGTTGTTGCACAGGTTGACCTGCTACTGGAGCACCAGTATATACATTAGCTGCGCTACCTTGAGGCGCGCCAAATACAGAGGATGCAGCTACTGGCATGCTACCCAACGCTTCACCATCGCGTACTTTTTGAACAGGACCTAAACCACATCCGATACCAGTGGATTGATTGGAGTAGAAGAAGAATCGAACGAGTACATTGACATACATGCCGGAGTATACTTGTGTAGGATTTGTGAGAGGATTACCTTGAAGATCTACTACTTCAACTTTATAGCTAGCATCTTGCGCTGCTGTAAATACCCAATGACCTTTACATTCAGGACCAAACTCCTTACCAGATTGTGTGTAGCCATCACCGTCATGAATTGGTACTTTAGGCTGTGCTGGAACACGTGCACCGAATTTGGTACGCGCGGCTTGAATGGCAGCCTCGATAGCATTCATAAGTGCTTGGTGTTGAGCTACATCAGTTTTAGGCAAAAGAATAGTAGCTGAATATCTAGGTTTAGCACCAGGCTGTGTGGAATTAGCCCAAGGTTCTAATAGATGGCAATAGGATACACGAACATTTTGCAATAATACTTCAGTTGGTTGTGGAACGAATGACATAATTAATTACCTCCATTATTATCATTAGATACATTAAATATTTGCGCCGCAGTAGGTTGATTGGTAATCCGAGGGCGCTTATCGGATTCCTCAACTAGGGTAGGCTTGCCTGCTTTCTTAACGATCATGTCGCCTACCATATCATTAAATTGGGTTTTACCGATGGTCTTTTCCATCTGAGCCAATGTTAATGTCTTGCGTTCATATAGAATGTTTTCATCGATGCCAGCTTTGATTAAAGTATCAATAGCAGCATCGGTATCTTGAAAGGCTCGACTACCACGACCCTCTACAGCTTTCCAGCCAGGGACTGTCACCCCATTAAGAGATTCAGTGAGTGCGTAGTCTTTCATATCTTCGAGCCAAGCAGCGACGTCTTTCCCTCGACGAAGGTATTCACCGAGCTCTGTCATCGAGATAAGTCGAGGATCATGATTAGTAACTAGCGCACTGTGCAATGAGTCGTTTACCTCATATCGGGCTTTGCACTGTTGTTTTGCTCTACAGAATCTGCACCAGTCGCCGGGTTCAAATTTACCGTTTCCAGACATAGCCTCGTCTGCACGAGGTTTGACAAAGGTATTACCCCACTCCAGTAGTTCTGCCGTAGGGATTTCCCATTCACTGATGTTATTAACACGGGGCTGCACGATAGTCATTTTGACCGTATTGAACATATAGAGTAATCTATACGCGTCAATCGCACCGAGAGCATATAACATCATTTGCGGATTGCGTTCCGCATCAACGACTACCCCTTTTCCGTGCTTATAGTCAACGATATGCAAGGTGTCGCCAGATAGGATAATACAGTCAGCCGTACCAAATCCATCGGGTACATAACGGCTAAAGTCAACGCGTTTTTCAATGGCTACTACTGGAGTTGCCGTGCACCCTAACATAACACCTTTGACATATTCGAGATATGTTTCCGAAGTATCGTCCATTTCTGGTTGCCACAACTCATCCTTTTTGATTTTGTTGAACTTGCGAGTGTATGTGGATTTAGCCATGGCCGTAGTATACTTCTGTAGTTTTAACTCACACAGTTCGTGTGCCAGGGTTCCTTCCTTTGCATACACAGATGTACTATCGGGAAAGTTCTCCTCTAGAAGAGGGGCGGCTGTACAATGCAGCCACCGGTGCGACCCCGATGCGTTTAATAATGCATGTGATCGAGGTGCCATTAGATTCTTGCCCCCAATCCTCTAATTGCATTTACTAATTCAGGGTATCTGTCCTCAGGTACTTCACCCAAGTATTGAACACCGAATTGTGCCATTAATTGTTGCAATTCTACAGCTTTCCCTGCGTCAAGTAATGGCGCAAGAGCCGCTTGAATTTCAGGCAATGTATACTTCTTAACTTCCTGAGATACTGGAGCAGTAACAGGTGTTTGTACAGGTGCTGCAGTTTGTACTTGGGCATCAGTGGCCACGTTGACAGTTGGTGCCGTAACAGCTACTTGAGTAGGAGTAACTTGTACAGCTGCATTAGGTGATGTCATGGATACGGAGTTTGGTTGTACTGCTACTGTTGTAGTAGGCACACCTTGATTCGTATCTTGTGGTGTGAGATTAGATACGCACACGGGCGGTGCTGCTACTGTAGATACCACTGTATCTACTATGCCAGGGGCTTTATCATCCATTGCTCTGTCGTTATCTACAAAACTTCTGAATTGATTTAACACAGCTTTTAGCTGGTTATATACATCTAGTACATTAACTCCTTGAACTTCAACTTTAATCATTGTTTAAATCCTCCTGAATATTAATAATTGATTGGTTGTAATACGATTCTTTTAACTCAAAGCCTAAAGCCCTACGCCCCATACGAAGTGCCATAACTGGGACAGTCCCTATACCGGCAAATGGATCAAGTACGATATCATTCGGATTACTCCACAATTCGATGCATCGCGCCACCGTATCTAGCTGTAGCGGGCATATGTGACGTTCATCCTTATTGTCACGAGCCGCTTTATAATTCAGCGTATGCGTTTGACGGATGTCAGCCCATACAGGATTAGCGTATCGTCGCCATACTTGATGGCTATACATAGGCTCCGTATTGTATTTTTGCTTTTTATCAAACAAATCTGGATCGGGCGCAGGTCTTTCAATTCCTTTGATTCCCTCGGGTTCCTCTTGACCGAAAAACTGAGTAAACCCTTCCGGGTGTGCAATAGGTTCTGGATTGTCACCAGGTTTACGCAACGTCACGATGTAATCAGGCGCCCCCATTCTACACATGGCAGAATCTTTTACAATTTGTTTGTGTAAAAGCCCTAGCGCCTTTGTCCGAGTAGCCTCAATGAGAGGATCTTTCCAAATCGTGACTCGAGAATGCATCACGAATCCAGCATCCTGAAAGGCTCGAATAATGTCACCCGGAAAGTCTTTCATTCCGATAACACCGTCCCTGGATTTCGTGAGTGGTAAATCCATACAATGAACTGATACTAATCGCCCAGGCATTATTACACGATGTAATTCAGTAATTAAATACTTGAAGTGCTGCCAAAACTCGCTATCGGTAGATGAGTTGCCCATATCCCTATCAGAATTAGAGTAGACATACAAACTACTAAATGGCGGGCTAAATATGGAGTAATGAACGCTATCATCAGGTAGCCCTTTCAGCACTTCTACAGAGTCGCCATTATATATTGCAAATCGGGACTCAATTAACTGATTTAGCACGTTCACGTTGTAGGTCCTCCTTTGCTTTCTTATTTAGCGCTTGCAGCATTGCAAATCCAGTCAGGGCAGCTATAGCTTTATCCATACCTGCATCAACAGATAATCTAGTTAATCTGGCTGCTTTTAATTCATTGATATGGATGACTCTTATGTTATGATCCTTAGCATAAGCTAGCTCCAGATTGCACCCGGTTGAGTTCTCCCATCCGTTGCACATTATGATTGCATCACAACCACTTAGAAGGTCAATACACCAGCCTATGCCGGTATCATAATCAACCTTGTTATATAAATGCCCAAACATATGTATAGGTGATAGGAATATGTTATGCGTATCACTGCCAAAAGGTTCCTTTATCGGAAATACGCCCATATCGTCCTGCAGCCACTTTAATACAGAGTCAGCATTCTTTTTATTTTTAGCCAATCCTCCGAATGGATGGCTTACGTAAATCTTAGTCATATAACAGCCCTCATTTCTGCCCAGTTAGGTAGCATCATCGGTATACGCGGATTGTATTCCGTTGATTCCCGTCTAGTTTTAGATAATTCAGTACGAACAGCGTCACGGGTTAGCGCAATCATAGCGTTCCTCATTTTTATAGCATCCGCTTCCTTACGTTCGATGTTCGCCTTAACCGCGCCCTCCTTTTCGGAAATTACGATATAGGCGTTCACCTCATGCTTCTGACCAAATCGCCAGCATCGGCGAAGCGCTTGATAATACTGTTCATAACTATCGGATAGTCCAACAAAAATCATATTGTGGCAGTTTTGCCAGTTCATTCCGAATCCGGCGATACTTGGTTTTGTTACCAAGCATTTTAGGAATCCAGAACCAAAACCTAACATCATGCCCTGCTTTCGAGTCGCCTTATCGCTACCTTTGACGTCCTCTGCGAGATCAATCATTTCTTTCAGAGTAGTCGATTCATCATTAAGGTCGCACCACACTAGCCATTGCTCATTAGATGCATTGACTAAATCTGCTGCTGCTCTACATCTTGATTCAAGAGATGCCTTGCGGGCTCTGCGGCGTTCCAATAATGATAAAGTAGGGACATCTTCGCCAGTTTTATCAACTACGATTTCATGTACTTGTAACTCAGGCAATTCATAGCCATCATCTTCATACCCCAGGGATGCCGGGTTGTCTAACACGACTGCCCATGACGCCATCCATTCCCAAAAGGTATTCTCTGCATGACCTTTTAATCGCCATTTAGCGGTGTCGCTACCATCGTGCGTGAAATACATAGATAACATCTCATTACGGCTCATGATGCCGAGGAACTCCGCATGATTACCAAGCTCCATATAGTCATTCGGTGCAGGTGTTGCCGTACATGCCAACCGATATGGTGTATTACTGAATCGATTTATTAAATCCGTACGTACTTTACCAGTAAATGACTTTAGGATACTCGATTCATCAAGCACGACACCTATCAGATTGTCGGTATTAAATCGACCCAATTTCTCGTAATTCGTAATATTAACGCCTGGCACAATATCATCATCAGATTCGCATATAGTCACAGGAATATCGAAACGTTCACCCTCGGACTGTGTTTGAGCGGCCACAGCTAGTGGTGCTAATATGAGAACTGATCCACCTGTATGTAGATAAATCTCATACGCCCAGGACAGCTGCATTAAAGTTTTACCTAATCCGCAATCTGCGAATATGGCAGCTTTACCTTTTGCCAAGGCCCATTTAACGATATCTCGTTGGAAGTCAAATAAATGTTTGTTTAACATACCTGCGTCAATAACAAATCCATGAGATTCTGACATTTTAGACTTGGAGTTGATGAAAGCGTTATAATTCATCGACAGACGCCTTCACAGATTCATACTCAGTAAGTAATGCCGAGAATTCTGGGTTATCTTTTGCAAGTAACCGATACATTGTCAAGCGCTCAGCGTTCTTAGCCTTTTGCTCGAGTTTATTTTCGATGTCTTCTAGCTTAGCTCGATCACTTTCGCGTTTATCACATTTAGAAGTATCAACAACAGCGATAACCTGCTTAACAATGTTCCCTTTAAAACCTTGCATCCGAACAGTATCGAGGTCTTTTGCTTTTTTCAAAACACGAGCAAGACCTAAGCCGTTTCTTGATTTAACAACAACCCAATCACCAACACCAATGTTATCGATTGGAACATTTGTATCGGATTCGTAATATCTAAACCAAAATTCATCTGGGTTATGAATAGGTGTGTTATTTTGCCAGTAATAATCACTGGTATCGTAAGTAACTAATAGGAATTCCATAAGTTGTCCTTTCTGTGATATAATCAACGTAGAATAATATTTTTCTAATTTGAGCTTGTTGATGTTGCAGCATCATCAGGCTCATTTTTTATGCCCAAATCCTCGCATTCATCAGGAATGCAGTAGTCTCGTTTTGGACATTTGCTACAGTCTCGCAATTTAATCACCTCCTTATATGCCTTTAGTTGTGATATGGATTGCGGCAGTATTCGCCGCATTTTCTTACTTTAGTGGTATACGCAACGCCTTCACGTTCCTCGGCATCCATTTCGGCTTTATCTTTGTAAAAGCCATAAAGTGATAGGGCGAAGCCAATGAACGATTGTAGTAAAAACTGTTCCCATCCGATATGGTCAACTTCTAAGGCTCCCATAGAACCTACGACCAAAAATGCCCCAAACAACATATAACTCATTATTCATCCTCCTAGATTCGTTCAGCCGTAATGCCATCTGTAGTGACGATAATACGGATTTCCGACTCATCATAATCACACATAAAATCTTGCAACTCATATGCTGCATCCATAATATTGCTATTGATGTGATTTAAAATACGATCAGATTCGATTGCTTTTAGATGTGCAGCCATTGCTGTTTCATTTACTGGGATAGCTTTCATAATTATGTTTCTCCTATAACATCATCATTGATAAAATAGATGCTACTGCAGCAGTAGCAAAGCTTAAATGCATTCCTGCGTCAATCCATGTCATGATTTACATCTCCTTTAAACCTTTAAAATAACCAGGAACGTGCCTGAATCCAGAATGGCATAGTGTTGATACCTGACAGTTTGACATGTCAGTACTTTTAACATGCTTGATGGCCTTCCGGATGGCGTTGTCAATTAATCGCGTTTTTAAGTTAGAAAATCCCCAATTCGATGTACCTAACTCTTCAAGCTCCATCAGCGCCCATCGTTTTGTATTACATTTTCTGTCTAGGCTATACTGAAATCCACCTACGATTCCTTTAATTACGGATATTGTGTAATGGTAGGATGTATTACTCCATTTCATGATTAGTTCCTCCTAATGAATTCCTGCGGATTTAAACTCCGCATCAACTACTTTCACATCCCAGCCTAGCGAATTGACAAGGAATGTTCTAAACCCCTCTTTGTCAATAACAAAGCTACGGGATTTCTTACCTGGCGACTGCCAGGCATATGCAAACGGAAATCGGTCTCTTGCGATTCCCTCTCGGATAGCTGTTAGGCTAACGCCGAGCACGGTCGACATTTGAGCGACCGAAATTACTTTTCTAAACATGCGCACTGTCCCTCCTTTTACTTGATTTTAATTCAAGTTTCTAGTCAAAAAAATTTGGTCAACCGTACAGCCGAAGTACTCCGCCAATGCCACTACTTTACTAATGGCCACATTAGATATATCCTTTTCCCACGCATTATACGTGGCAACAGATATGCCAAGATCGGCGGCAACTTGTGCCTGTGTTGCCCCTTTCCGAGCCCTCAACTCGGAAATATAAAATTTGTTTGGCATTACTACCACCTCCTTATCGTGACCTCATAATAACATGAATTAAATTCAAGTGTCAATAACGAATTTGATTTTTTTTCAAGTTTACGATAAAAAATATAAAATATAATTGAATTTAATTCAAATGCATTATATAATTAGTATATAAGTTTGGGAGATCGAGAGGAGGATATTATGAAACTTTCAGATAATATTAG
>OBZY01000603.1_pt1 | contig 11758 bp, 8 predicted proteins | sample 1477051 | NCBI WGS metagenome assembly OBZY01 (sample SAMEA2580270, study PRJEB22360) | human gut metagenome | biome: human gut; feature: human-associated habitat; material: faeces | place: Denmark | collected 2008/2010
GCGTCTCCCGCACCAGATATCTTATGATTATCACTTTAAATACGCCCGTAAAAACCCGTCTCTTTGCTGGAAAATCGCTTGTTTCATGGCTTAAACGTCATTTATTCTCTTGAGTCGTCGAAATCATCGCTAAGATTAAAACATCCGGCGGATTCACGCTTCAGGACTTTTTCTGACGTGTCGAAACCGTAGTAACGTAAGATTAACACGAAGTCACCACAACAGCGGACATGAGTTACGAAAGGTTTCAATTCTATCTGTAGCAGCCGCTGTTGTCTTTAAGATTCAGGAGCGTAGTGCATGGAGTTCAGTGTAAAAAGCGGTAGCCCGGAGAAACAGCGGAGTGCCTGCATCGTTGTGGGCGTCTTTGAACCACGCCGACTCTCCCCGATCGCCGAGCAACTCGATAAGATCAGTGATGGCTACATCAGCGCCCTGCTGCGCCGTGGCGAACTGGAAGGCAAACCTGGGCAGACGCTGTTACTGCACCATGTTCCAAACGTACTGTCTGAACGTATTCTGCTGATTGGCTGCGGTAAAGAGCGCGAGCTGGATGAACGTCAGTATAAGCAGGTTATTCAGAAAACGATTAATACGCTGAATGATACCGGTTCAATGGAAGCCGTTTGCTTCCTGACCGAGCTGCACGTCAAAGGCCGTAACACCTACTGGAAAGTGCGTCAGGCGGTCGAAACGGCAAAAGAGAGCCTGTACAGCTTCGATCAGCTGAAAACCAACAAAAGCGAGCCACGTCGTCCGCTGCGTAAGATGGTCTTTAACGTACCGACCCGTCGCGAGCTGACCAGCGGTGAACGCGCTATCCAGCACGGTCTGGCAATTGCTGCCGGGATTAAAGCCGCAAAAGATCTGGGCAATATGCCGCCTAACATCTGTAACGCAGCCTATCTGGCCTCTCAGGCACGTCAGCTGGCTGACGCCTACAGTAAGAATGTCATCACCCGCGTCATCGGCGAACAGCAGATGAAAGAACTGGGAATGCACTCCTATCTGGCAGTCGGCAACGGCTCCCAGAATGAGTCGCTGATGTCGGTTATCGAGTACAAAGGTAACCCGTCTGAAGATGCGCGTCCGATTGTGCTGGTTGGTAAGGGTCTGACCTTCGATTCCGGCGGTATCTCCATCAAGCCTGCCGAAGGCATGGACGAGATGAAGTACGACATGTGTGGTGCAGCAGCAGTGTATGGCGTGATGCGTATGGTGGCGGAACTTCAGCTGCCGATAAACGTCATTGGCGTGCTGGCGGGCTGTGAAAACATGCCTGGCGGTCGTGCGTACCGTCCGGGTGACGTTCTGACGACCATGTCCGGCCAGACCGTTGAAGTGCTGAACACCGACGCCGAAGGCCGTCTGGTGCTGTGCGACGTGCTGACCTACGTTGAGCGCTTCGAGCCTGAAGCGGTCATTGACGTGGCCACGCTGACCGGTGCCTGTGTGATTGCGCTGGGCCATCACATCACCGGGCTGATGTCGAACCACAATCCTCTGGCGCACGAGCTGATTGGCGCGTCCGAACAGGCCGGTGACCGCGCATGGCGTCTGCCGCTGGGTGACGAGTACCAGGAACAGCTGGAGTCTAATTTCGCCGATATGGCGAACATCGGCGGTCGTCCTGGCGGGGCAATTACTGCGGGCTGCTTCCTGGCGCGCTTTACCCGTAAGTACAACTGGGCGCATCTGGATATCGCAGGTACCGCCTGGCGTTCCGGTAAGGCCAAAGGCGCAACCGGTCGTCCGGTCGCATTACTGTCACAGTTCCTGCTCAATCGTGCGGGTTTTAACGGCGAAGAGTAATTGCCGTCAGATGCCCGGTAGCGCTACGCTTACCGGGCCTACGGAAAGATGCCGTTTGTAGGCCGGGTCAGCCCGGCCTTGCATTTAAATCCACAACAAGAAGCCCCATATATGAAGAATGCAACGTTCTACCTTCTGGACAACGACACCCATCAGGACGGCCTCAGCGCAGTTGAACAGCTGGTGTGTGAAATTGCCGCAGAACGTTGGCGCGCAGGTAAACGCGTTCTGATTGCCTGCGAAGATGAGCAGCAGGCCATCCGCCTTGACGAAGCACTCTGGGCACGCCCGCCGGAGAGTTTTGTTCCGCATAATCTGTCTGGCGAAGGCCCTCGTGGCGGCGCACCGGTAGAGATTGCCTGGCCGCAAAAGCGCAACAGCAGCGCGCGCGATATTCTGATTAGCCTGCGGATAGATTTTGCAGATTTTGCCACCGCTTTCACAGAAGTGGTAGACTTTGTCCCTTACGAAGAATCTTTGAAACAACTGGCGCGCGAACGCTATAAAGCGTACCGCCTGGCTGGTTTTAACCTGAATACGGCAACCTGGAAATAATGGAAAAGACATATAACCCACGCGATATCGAACAGCCGCTTTACGAGCACTGGGAACAGCAGGGCTATTTCAAGCCTAACGGCGATGAAAGCAAAGAGTCCTTCTGCATCATGATCCCACCGCCGAACGTCACCGGCAGTTTGCATATGGGTCATGCCTTCCAGCAGACCATCATGGATACCATGATCCGCTACCAGCGCATGCAGGGCAAAAACACCCTGTGGCAGGCGGGGACTGACCACGCGGGTATCGCGACCCAGATGGTGGTTGAGCGTAAAATTGCCGCTGAAGAAGGTAAAACCCGCCACGACTACGGTCGCGACGCGTTCATCGATAAAATCTGGCAGTGGAAAGCAGAATCCGGCGGTACCATCACCCGTCAGATGCGCCGTCTTGGCAACTCCGTGGACTGGGAGCGCGAGCGCTTCACCATGGACGAAGGCCTTTCCAACGCCGTTAAAGAAGTGTTTGTCCGTCTGTACAAAGAAGACCTGATTTACCGTGGCAAGCGCCTGGTAAACTGGGACCCTAAACTGCGCACCGCTATCTCCGACCTGGAAGTGGAAAACCGTGAGTCTAAAGGCTCCATGTGGCATATCCGCTATCCGCTGGCCGACGGCGCTAAAACGGCAGACGGTAAAGATTACCTGGTGGTAGCGACCACCCGTCCGGAAACCCTGCTGGGCGATACCGGCGTGGCCGTTAACCCGGAAGATCCGCGTTATAAAGATCTGATTGGCAAATTCGTGGTGCTGCCGCTGGTTAACCGCCGCATTCCCGTTGTGGGCGATGAACACGCCGACATGGAAAAGGGCACCGGCTGTGTGAAAATCACCCCGGCACACGACTTCAACGACTACGAAGTGGGTCGTCGTCACGCGCTGCCAATGATCAACATTCTGACGTTCGACGGTGATATCCGTGAAAGCGCGGAAGTGTATGACACCAAAGGTAACGAATCCGACGTTTACTCCAGCGACATTCCGGCTGAATTCCAGAAAATGGAACGTTTTGCCGCGCGTAAAGCGATTGTCGCTGCAGTGGATGCACTCGGCCTGCTGGAAGAGATCAAACCTCACGATCTGACCGTGCCGTACGGTGACCGTGGGGGTGTTGTTATCGAGCCAATGCTGACCGACCAGTGGTACGTGCGCGCCGACGTGCTGGCGAAACCGGCTGTTGAAGCGGTTGAGAACGGCGACATCCAGTTCGTGCCGAAGCAGTATGAAAACATGTACTTCTCCTGGATGCGTGATATTCAGGACTGGTGTATCTCCCGTCAGCTGTGGTGGGGCCACCGTATCCCGGCCTGGTACGACAGCGAAGGCAACGTCTATGTTGGCCGCAGCGAAGATGAAGTTCGTCAGGAGAACAACCTGAGTGCCGATGTTGCCCTGCGTCAGGACGAAGACGTACTGGACACCTGGTTCTCCTCCGCACTGTGGACCTTCTCCACGCTGGGCTGGCCGGAGAACACCGACTCGCTGCGTCAGTTCCACCCAACCAGCGTGATGGTGTCCGGCTTCGACATCATCTTCTTCTGGATCGCCCGCATGATCATGATGACCATGCACTTCATCAAAGATGAAAACGGCAAGCCACAGGTTCCGTTCCATACCGTCTACATGACCGGTCTGATTCGTGACGACGAAGGCCAGAAGATGTCCAAGTCCAAGGGTAACGTTATCGACCCGCTGGACATGGTTGACGGTATCTCCCTCGAAGAGCTGCTGGAAAAACGTACCGGCAACATGATGCAACCGCAGCTGGCGGAGAAGATCCGCAAGCGTACTGAGAAACAGTTCCCGAATGGGATCGAACCTCACGGTACTGACGCCCTGCGTTTCACTCTGGCGGCACTGGCTTCAACCGGTCGTGACATCAACTGGGACATGAAGCGTCTGGAAGGTTACCGTAACTTCTGTAACAAGCTGTGGAACGCCAGCCGCTTCGTGCTGATGAACACCGAAGATCAGGATTGCGGCTTCAACGGCGGCGAGATGACCCTGTCTCTGGCCGATCGCTGGATCCTGGCAGAGTTTAACCAGACGGTGAAAGCCTTCCGCGAAGCGCTGGACAGCTACCGCTTCGATATCGCGGCGGGCATTCTGTATGAATTCACCTGGAACCAGTTCTGTGACTGGTACCTTGAGCTGGCAAAACCGGTAATGAACGGCGGTACTGAAGCTGAACTGCGCGGTACGCGCAACACGCTGATTACCGTTCTGGAAGGTCTGCTGCGTCTGGCGCACCCGATTATTCCATTCATCACCGAAACCATCTGGCAGCGTGTGAAAGTGATTGCCGGCATCAACGCCGACACCATCATGCTGCAGCCGTTCCCGGAATTCGATGCAGCGAAGGTCGATGAAGCGGCGTCAGCCGATACCGAATGGCTGAAACAGGCGATCGTGGCGGTACGTAATATCCGTGCCGAAATGAACATCGCCCCGGGTAAACCTCTGGAGCTGCTGCTGCGCGGTTGCAGTGAGGCTGCTGTTCGCCGTGTCACAGAGAACAACACCTTCCTGAAAACCATGGCGCGTCTGGAAAGCATCACCGTGCTGCCTGCGGATGACAAAGGTCCGGTATCCGTGACCAAAATCATCGACGGCGCCGAGCTGCTGATCCCGATGGCAGGTCTTATCGACAAAGACGCTGAGCTGGCCCGTCTGGCAAAAGAAGTGGCTAAGGTCGATGTGGAAATTGGCAAAATCGAAAGCAAACTGGCGAACGAAGGCTTTGTTGCCCGCGCGCCGGAAGCGGTTATCGCGAAAGAGCGTGAGCGTCTGGTTGCCTTCGCCGATGCTAAGACCAAACTGATCGAGCAGCAGGCGGTTATTGCAGCCCTGTAATGCTTTTACCCCTTACGCTTCAGGGCGTAAGGGGTATCCTTCCTGAAAACTCCTCGCTTGCGCTCCCTTTACTGCGGTGCTATTAACAGCAGTTGTGTGTCAATTTTTGTAATGAGTAAGACTATGAGCGTGATTACCCCCATCGCGACGACGATGCGTCGGATCACTGAGCAGGACAACCCGGCTATTGCCGCCGTTATCCGAACGGTTTCCGCTGAGTATGGCCTGACCGCCGACAAAGGCTATACCGTTGCCGACCCGAATCTGGATGAGCTGTTTCAGCTGTACAGCCAGCCGGGCTACGCCTATTGGGTTATTGAGCAGAACGGTCAGGTGGTGGGCGGCGGTGGCGTGGCGCCTTTAAGCTGCAGCGAGCCGGATATCTGCGAACTGCAAAAAATGTATTTCCTGCCGTCGGTACGCGGGCAAGGGCTGGCGAAAAAGCTGGCGCTTATCGCCCTTGAACATGCGCGTACTCAGGGTTTTAAACGCTGTTACCTGGAAACAACCGCCTTCCTCAAAGAGGCCATTGGCCTGTATGAACATCTGGGCTTTACGCATATTGATGCGCCGCTGGGCTGTACCGGCCACGTCGATTGCGAAGTCAGGATGCTGAAAACTCTGTAAAGGGCATTCCTGCCCTCTTCTGTTAAGCGACTGTAAACTGAATGCTCTACACTCTCAGTTCACACCATAACGGGGGAAACACGATGTCGAAGATAAAAAGCTACGCCGCACCGCAGGCGGGTGCAGAACTTGAGCTGTACGAATACGATGCGGGCGACCTAAAAGCAGAAGACGTCGAAGTGCAGGTTGATTACTGCGGGATCTGCCACTCCGATCTCTCCATGATCGACAATGAATGGGGCTTCTCACAGTATCCACTGATTGCTGGCCACGAAGTCATTGGCCGCGTTGTGGCGCTCGGTAGCGCCGCACAGGACAAAGGGCTGAAGATCGGCCAGCGCGTGGGGATTGGCTGGACGGCGCGCAGCTGTGGTCACTGCGATGCCTGTATCAGCGGTAACCAAATCAACTGCCTCGAAGGCGCAGTCCCTACCATTCTGAACAAAGGCGGTTTCGCCGATAAACTGCGTGCCGACTGGCAATGGGTTATTCCCCTGCCGGACAGCATTGATATCGAATCTGCCGGTCCGCTGCTGTGCGGCGGTATCACCGTATTCAAACCGCTGCTGATGCATCATGTCACCGCCACCAGCCGTGTGGGTGTCATCGGGATTGGTGGTCTGGGCCATATCGCAATCAAACTGCTGCACGCGATGGGCTGTGAAGTCACGGCGTTTAGCTCGAACCCGGCCAAAGAGAAAGAAGTGCTGGCGATGGGGGCGGATAAGGTAGTCAACAGCCGCGATCCGCAAGCGCTTAAATCGCTGGCAGGTCAGTTTGATCTGATCATCAATACTGTTAACGTCGATCTCGACTGGCAACCGTACTTTGAAGCGCTGGCCCACGGCGGTAACTTCCACACCGTCGGTGCAGTGATGAAACCGCTGCCGGTGCCTGCGTTTACGCTGATCGGGGGGGATCGCAGCGTCTCCGGTTCCGCAACCGGTACGCCGTTCGAATTGCGCAAACTGATGAAGTTTGCCGGACGCACTAAAGTGGCGCCCACCACCGAACTGTATCCGATGTCTAAAATCAACGAAGCTATCCAGCATGTGCGTGACGGTAAAGCCCGTTATCGCGTGGTGTTGAAAGCGGATTTTTGATGTGAACGCGCGGGGTGCGTGCGGCCTGATTGCACGCATCTCCACCCTCTCCCGTCGGGAGAGGGTGGAATACTCAAAACGCTACCGTTTTGCTGCGGTCATTGCCTTGAACACCTCTGCCACCGCCACGGCCCCCGGGTCGGTCACACCCTCCAGGTTCTCTTTGTTGACATACGACGAACGTCCGGCACCCGCTTTCACCATATTCGCTGTCGCCTCAGCGCCCGCGTTCGCAGCCTGCGCAGCAGCCTGAAGGTCGCCTTTCTGCAATGCCTCCAGCGCCGGTTGCAGGGCATCGATCAAGGTGCGATCGCCAAGATCTGCCCCACCATACTGCTTCATCTGCGCCAGCCCGCTTAAGAGCGCTTCCGGCAACGGCTGACCGTCGTGCAACGTCTGCCCGGCAGCGGTAAAGAAGATCGACATCAGCACACCGCTTGAGCCCCCCATAACCGTTGCCAGCCGCTCGCCAACCAGCAGCAACAGCGTCGACACATCATTTAGCGGAAGCTGTTTCTTCTCCAGACGCTGCGCAATATCCCGCGCCCCTTGCGCAAAGGTAGAGCCCGTATCGCCATCACCCACTTTGGCATCCAGCGCATTGAGGCGGTTTTCCAGCTGGATCAGCGTCTGCGTGACCGTGGAGACGATCTCTGCGACCCGTGGATTGTCCGAGGCGGTATATTCCACGCGGTCATGGATCGCGCTATGTTCCTGCACGCGCAGCGGCGCAAACGCCACCGGCTTCTGCCAGCCCAACGTCTCCACCTCTTCATGGAGAGCTTTTTCGAACAGATCGTTAAGCTTCAGCAACGTCAGCGAAAAGCCTTTCATATCCAGGGCACTCACCAGCGGTGCCGGACCAATCAGATAAGCGATATTCTCTTTCAGCGCCGAGTGGGCCAGCTCTTTGGTGAGCAACGCCATCTCCAGCGCCGACACGCCGCCGAGGTTATTGATAAGCACCGCAAAACGCCCGTTACCGGCCTGCGCTTTGAGCGGCTCGACCAGCGTGTCGATAATGGCTTTGCTGTTTTGCGTATCGACAACCGAGGCACCAGGCTCGCCGTGGATCCCGAGCCCCAGCTCCACGTGCCCCTGCCTGATCCGCCCCTCTTCATCATCACTGCCCGGCAGGTTACAGGTTTGCATTGCCACGCCCAGGCTCCAGAGATTATCGCAAGCCTGTTGCGCGATATCGCGCACCTCGGTCAGTGATTTGCCGTGCTCTGCCGCATAGCCCGCGATTTTATGAACCAGTGCCGTACCGGCGATACCGCGCGGCTGCTTGTTATCCGGCAGGGCAATATCATCGGCGACAATGACCATCTCGACCTTCAGGCCATAACGCTTGGCTTTTTCTGCCGCCAGGCCGAAATTAAGCCGGTCGCCGGTGTAATTTTTCACGATCAGCAGACAACCCCGATCGCCCGTTACCGCCACAATAGCGTTCAGCACCGCATCAACGCTCGGCGAAGCAAAAAGATCCCCGCACACCGCTGCCGTGAGCATCCCTTTGCCGACAAACCCGGCGTGTGCAGGTTCGTGACCAGAGCCACCGCCTGAAATAACCGCCACCCGGCTTTTATCCCAGTCGCTGCGCGCCACCACCCGAATGGCCGGGTCGATATCAAGTTTGACGAGATTAGCGTGTGGTGCCGAAATCAGTATGCCTTCGATGGCGTCATTGACCAGCTGTTTGCGATCGTTAAAGAAGAATCTGGACATAGTTTTCCAAAATTTTGTGAACCGTATGCAAAAGCATAGTCCGCGCTGGATAATGCGCCGCAAAGTCAGCAATTTACTCAGCCATTTTGCCGTCAGGTTGCCTATACTCGACCGAGGACTAAGAGAGGAAGCGCATTATGAGTACACCATTGTTAATTGCCCGCACGCTGGACAAAGAGCTGTTTTTACTGCCCGCGATGGCCAACCGTCACGGTCTCATCACCGGGGCCACCGGGACGGGGAAAACCGTGACCCTGCAGAAACTGGCAGAGTCGCTTTCAGAGATCGGCGTACCGGTCTTTATGGCCGATGTAAAAGGCGATTTAACCGGTGTGGCTCAGGAAGGCACTCCGTCCGAAAAACTGCTCGACCGACTCAAAAATATCGGCATCACGGACTGGACACCGCACAACAATCCGGTCGTGTTATGGGATATCTTTGGTGAGAAAGGTCACCCGGTACGTGCAACCGTCTCCGATCTCGGTCCGCTGCTGCTGGCTCGTCTGCTCAACCTCAACGACGTGCAGTCCGGTGTACTGAACATCATCTTCCGTATTGCCGACGACCAGGGTCTGCTGCTGCTTGATTTCAAAGATCTGCGGGCCATTACCCAGTACATCGGTGATAACGCCAAATCGTTCCAGAACCAGTACGGTAATATCAGCAGCGCCTCAGTCGGTGCCATCCAGCGCGGGTTACTGACCCTGGAGCAACAGGGTGCCGAACATTTCTTTGGCGAGCCGATGCTGGATATCAAGGACTGGATGCGCACCGACAGCAACGGGAAAGGCATCATCAATATTCTGAGCTCAGAGAAGCTTTACCAGATGCCGAAGCTCTACGCCGCCAGCCTGCTGTGGATGCTCTCTGAACTGTACGAGCAGTTACCTGAAGCCGGCGATCTCGACAAACCCAAGCTGGTCTTCTTCTTCGACGAGGCGCACCTGCTGTTTAACGATGCGCCACAGGTTCTGCTGGATAAGATTGAACAGGTGATCCGCCTGATCCGCTCTAAAGGCGTCGGCGTCTGGTTTGTTTCGCAAAACCCGTCCGATATTCCTGACAACGTGCTGGGACAGCTCGGCAACCGCGTACAGCATGCCCTGCGCGCCTTTACACCGAAAGATCAGAAGGCCGTCAAAGCCGCCGCACAAACCATGCGAGCGAACCCGGCATTTGATACCGAAGCGGCCATCCAGGCGTTGGGCACCGGTGAAGCGCTTATCTCTTTCCTGGATGCAAAAGGCAGCCCGTCCGTTGTGGAACGCGCAATGGTGATTGCCCCTTGCTCCCGGATGGGACCCGTGACGGACGATGAACGCAACGGCCTGATTAACCGCTCCCCGCTGTATGGTAAGTATGAGGACGACGTGGATCGCGAGTCGGCATTCGAGATGCTGCAAAAAGGGGTACAGGCCACCACCGAATCCCAGGACGCGCCTACCGCCAAAGGCCAGTCTGTTGCCGTGGACGACGGCATCCTGGGCGGGCTTAAGGATATCCTGTTTGGTACAACCGGACCACGCGGCGGCAAACGCGATGGCGTCGTGCAGACCATGGCGAAAAGTGCAGCGCGTCAGGTCACGAATCAGATTGTACGCGGCATGCTGGGGAGCCTGTTAGGCGGTCGCCGCCGGTAAGCGGGGAACCCAGGGGCGACCAAGCGCCGATCCCTGTACGCCGTGCTCTTGCAGATAACGGTCGATTTCCACCATCCCCGTCCAGCGGTTCTCACACCAGAGCGGTGCAAGAAGCGTTGGACGGCGGGCGCTGGCGGAGATGCGGTGGTAGACAATCTCCGGCGGGGTGTGCCGAATCATCTCCCCCGCCGTCATCGTATACGCATCAAGCTCAATACCGGTTAAGCGCCCGGCTTCCCAGGCTTTGGCCATGATACTGCCCTTTACGATGTGCAGTGGATGCAGCTTAATTCCGTCTACACCGGTTTCGACCACCTTTTCCAGTGTCTCAAGACCGTGCTGCTGCCCTTCGCCTGGCAGGCCGACAATCAGGTGCGAGCACACCTTTAGCCCACGCTCACGCGCGAGACGTGTGGTGCGCTGGTAACAGGCGAAGTCATGTCCACGGTTGATGCGGTGCAGAGTTTTGTCGTGCGCACTTTGCAGGCCCAGCTCCAGCCAGATCTCATACCCCTGCTCCTTGTACTCGCTGAGCAGGTCCAGTACCGCTTCCGGCACGCAGTCCGGGCGGGTGCCCACACACAGCCCTACGATACTGGCCTGGCTTACCGCCTGCTGATACATGGAACGCAAGACCTGTACTTCCGCCCATGTGCTGGTGTAGGCCTGGAAATAGGCCAGATACTGTTTCGCACGGTTGACCAGACTCGCCTGATGGGACAGCTGTTCGACGATGGAACGATGCTGCTGCGCTTCGTCAGCAAAAGACGCCACATTACAGAAAGTACAGCCACCGCGCCCGATCGTCCCGTCACGGTTCGGGCAGCTAAAACCGCCATGCAGCGTCAGCTTGTGAACCTTTTGCCCATAACGCTGCAAAAGATCCCCACCAAACATATTGACTAATTTCTGTAACTGCATAATCTGATAGACCGTCCCAAAGAAAGGGGACAAGCCTGCCATTTTTAGCCTCTGTCGGCGATGACCTGGATCAATCGCCCTGGACGGCCTTTATCTCTATGAATAAATACTCAGGATTACTGCAATTTCATTCACGCCAGTTGTGATTACTTTTCCTTATGTTCTGATTGTTTTTTTCACTTATAGCGTCAGCACTGAAAAACAGTGACTTTATGCGGGTTTGCATTTCATCGTAGAGAATTATTCTGCTAAAAAACGGCTATTCAGCACGCTACATCGATAATACCGCTTTCATATAGTGAGTCAGATCACACTCCGCTGCGTCTCACCACAGCTTACAAACGTTGTAAATAGAGTTGAATTTCTTTTATATACAAATAGTTAACAGCTCTTTAGCACATTTTTGTATAAATAAGATTGCCATTTGACCTGTGTACCAATTCCCGATAAGTTGGAAATCCGCTGGAAGCTTTCTGGATGAGCAGCCTGCTCATCATATTTATGCAGTAATTGAGAT
>OBZY01000605.1_pt1 | contig 11734 bp, 8 predicted proteins | sample 1477051 | NCBI WGS metagenome assembly OBZY01 (sample SAMEA2580270, study PRJEB22360) | human gut metagenome | biome: human gut; feature: human-associated habitat; material: faeces | place: Denmark | collected 2008/2010
TTTGCAATAACAGAATAAATAAAGAATAAAAGACCATGAGTAAACTGAATATGAAAGAGTGGATAAACGAAATTATCCAAAAGAAAGAAGTGGTGGCTATGCCCATCATGACCCATCCGGGCATAGAGATGATAGGGAAAACGGTGCGTGATGCGGTTACTGACGGACAAGTGCATTACAACGCCATCAAGGCATTGAGTGAGAAATATCCCACAGCCGCCGCAACCGTGATTATGGATTTGACGGTAGAAGCCGAGGCTTTCGGAGCGGAGATTGTCTTCCCCGAAAATGAGGTTCCCAGTGTAGTGGGGCGTCTTCTTGCTAATGAGGAGGATATTGAAAAACTGAACATTCCTGCTTTGAATAAAGGAAGAGTCCCCCAGTATCTGAAAGCAAATATGTTGGCAGCCAAGACAATAACGGACAGACCTGTCTTTGCCGGTTGCATCGGCCCTTACTCATTGGCAGGACGTTTGTATGATATGTCTGAAATCATGATGCTTATTTATATCAATCCGGCAGCGGCGAATTCGTTGTTGAAGAAATGTTCGGATTTCATTCTCCGTTACTGTATGGCACTGAAGGCTACAGGGGTGAATGGGGTAGTGATGGCCGAGCCGGCTGCCGGACTCTTGTCTGATGAGGACTGCCGGCAATACTCGTCTGTTTTCATTAAGGAGATAGTAGAGAAAGTGCAAGACGATCACTTCACAGTCATTCTGCATAATTGTGGAAATACCGGTCATTGTACTAAGGCAATGGTAGCTACAGGAGCTGCCGCTTATCATTTTGGAAATAAAATAGATATGGTCGAAGCTCTGAAAGAAGTACCTGCGGATGCTCTTGCAATGGGAAATCTTGATCCGGTGAGTTTGTTCAAGGCGGCTACTCCGGAGGTGATGAAGAAAGCCACACTCGACCTGTTGGGGGCTACCAAGTCCTATCCCAACTTCGTGCTCTCCAGCGGATGTGATACACCGCCTCATACACCTTCTGAAAATATTGATGCATTCTTTGCCGCATTAAATGAATTCAATAATGCTTGAAAAAGAACTTTCTTTTGCTGATCTGCCTATCTCATTGTCCGAAATCTATGAGACGATGGGATATGCAGATGCTGTACCCGACGAAGCAGTAGAAAAAGAAGTCCGTGGGGTGCTTGGACGGGTTGAGGCAGTAACTTCTCCCCGTTTTTGTTTTTTCATATCCGGTGGAGATTTGGATGAAACAAAAGATTTGCTTACTGTCGGTAAAACTAGTTTCAGTATAGGTAAAATAATAACCCGGCAACTGCGTGGTTCGGAATCCTTCGCTTTCTTTGCCGCGACTGCCGGAACTGGCTTTGAAAAGTTCCAGCATACGTTGCAACAAGAGGGGGATATGGTAAAGGTTTATATAGCGGATGCCATAGGAAGTATCATAGCCGAGAAGACTGCGGATTGTATGGAAATTGCATTGGATGAATACATTCACGACAGAGGGTGGAGGCATACGAATCGTTTCAGTCCCGGATATTGCGGCTGGCATGTGTCGGAGCAAAAGAAATTATTTCCCTTATTTCCTTCAGCGGAACCTTGTGGCATCCGGTTGACAGATTCCAGTTTGATGCTTCCTATAAAATCGGTCAGTGGAGTAATAGGACTGGGGGATAGTGTCCGTAAACTGGAATATACTTGCGGTCTCTGTACGTACGATAGATGTTACAGGCGGAAGCAGCGGGGATAATAGGATGGCTACAAAAATCAGAGTCCCAAATGGCTAGATGTTGTTATTAATCTCATTGATTTTACAATTTGTTGCAATCTTAATGAATCTCCTGTCCTATCAAGACAGGTTATAACAGCTGTCCCCATCTGCTGTAACAACTACTTTCATCTGATGTTCCACCCTGGTGAAACTCCAGTCCCACCGAGGTGGAACTGCAATTTCACCGGGGTGGGACTGCCTCACTACCCGAGTGGAATACCAAACGTAGGCATATAAAAATACAATCTTTTCAGCCTTCTGCACCTTCTTTTAATGCCCATTGAAGAATAGATAAAGCCCGATCATGATAATAGTCAGTAGCGTCCATGCAAGGATAACCGATTTGGCCGGTTTCTCCATGACTTTCTTCATGTTTAATGTACATTCTTGCCGGCGTTTATCCAATAAGGATACCAAAATCATGCCTGCGCTGATGACAACGAACAGGTAGAAAGACAGCATCATGAAGTGAGGCCATGCTGTATATTTTTCTGCAGGAAATACCCATAAATAGAGAATGCCCACTCCCATGCTGAACGCCGTACCAAATGTCAATGCCATGTTGGCAGCCATCGTGGTAGTTCGTTTCCAGAAGATGCCGAACAGGAAAACAGCCGCCATAGGCGGTGCGATAAATCCCAGTACCGATTGGAATACATTAAACAGATTCAATCCTTTGATACTGTCTATGGCAATGGTGATGATCACCGAAATCAGTGCTCCCGCCATTGTAACCACATGCCCTGTACGGATGATCTCTTTCTGGCTGGCAAGCGGTCTGAATTTCTTGACATAGATATCCATCGTGAAGACGGTACTCAGCGCATTCAGGGCAGAGCCGACAGTGCTGATCAGTGCGGCGGTCAATACGGCGAGTACCAACCCCACCATGCCCTACAGGAAATAAGTTAGTGACCATAGTCATGTAGGCTTCATCGGGGTTCTTCAAGCCCGGGTAGAGTGCCAGACAGATGATACCCGGAAGGATATAGAGAGGAACATCCAGTATCTTCAACCAGCCGGTGAAGTTGGCACCCATTTGGCCTTCTTTCAGATTCTTAGCAGCCAATACAGGCTGTACCATGGATTGGTCTGTGCACCAGAACCAGACTCCCATGATGGGATACCCCAGAATAATGGGCAGCCACGGGAAGGCGGGATCGTCATTCGGGCGGAACAGGTTCCAGTAATCGGCCGGAACCGCTTCGGCCAATGCGCTGACGCCACCCACTTTGTAAAGACCTGCTATAGTAAGCGTGGCCGATACGAAAATAAGCAGAAGCATTTGGAATACATTGGTATAGGCTACCGCTTTCAGCCCTCCGGCCATGGTGAAGAATGCGGAGATAACGAGCAGGATTAATGCTGACTGCCACATGGGAATATCGAAAACCTGACGGATAAGGATACCTCCGGCGAATAAGGTCAGGGCAAGCCACGAGATAAGGATTGTCACAATGGTGTACCAGGCAAGAATGTTGCGGGTGGACTGTCCGAAACGCCGCCCCATGAACTCCGGCAAGGTGGTGATACGTGCTCCTAAGTAACGAGGGGCAAAGACAAAAGCCAGCAAGCAGATGAAAACAAACGCATACCAGGCATAATTACCTGAAACGATACCGGTGGTAAATCCGGCACTGGCGGAGGCTATCAGCATGGAAGGGCCCACATTGGTTCCCCACATGGAGAAACCGATGTGATGCCACTTCAGGGAACGCTCGGCAAGAAAAAGGCTACTGCCTTTTTTGCGTTTCAGACTGGCCCATATGCCGATGCCTATAAGAATCAGAAAGTAGGCAATAAGAATGCCCCAATCTAATGTATCTAAATAATTAGCGTGCATAATTCATGTATCAGATTAAGATGAATATTCCGTTTATTTATGAAGCCCCATCAGTTCTTTGGCTACCGCTACGGCCGTATTGGCATTGTCGCTATACCCGTCCGCACCTATTTCATCGGCGAATCCCTGGCTTACGGGAGCGCCGCCTATCATCACTTTCACTTGATTACGGATACCGGCTGCTTCCAGGGCGTTGATGACATCCTGCATATAAGTCATGGTTGTTGTCAGCAAGGCGCTCATACACAAGATATCTGCCTTGTTTTTCTTGACCTCTTCCACGAACTTGTCACAAGATACGTCGATACCTATGTTAATGACTTCAAAGCCGCAACCTTCAAGCATGGATGCCACCAGGTTTTTACCGATATCATGCAGATCACCTTTGACAGTTCCGATGACTACCTTGCCTATGGTAGTTGCTGCACTTCCCTGCAATAAAGGTTTCAGAAGTTCCAAAGCTCCCTTCATGGCGCGTCCTGCCATCAGCAGTTGGGGAACAAACGCTTTTCCATCTTGGAAGCGTTGTCCTACTTCCCCCATAGCTTTTATCATGTAATTATTGATAATTTCTTGGGGTTGTATGCCTTCAGCTATGGCCTTTTGGGTTACCTCTACGGCCGGTTCCAATTTTCCATCTACAATGGCGTTGAACAAAGGTTTTAGGGCTTCATCTTCAGCGGCTTCGGGACTTTTGATTATAATTGTTTTTTGTTTCGTTGCAGCGGCTTCCTCTTTCGAAAGGCTTTCTTTGGATGCGGCAGGGGATGAAAAGGAGTATTCCTCGACAATGCGCATAGCTTGTTCCACTTCTTGTTCATTATGAAAATCCATTTCCAGATGTACACCGTCCGCTCCAATGTTGTCCAATAAAGGTTTCAGTTCATCCAAAGTTACCCAACATGCCATGATACTCTTTCCACCGGCAAGGATTTTCTTGTAAAGGTCATACCATTTAGGTGATCCTCCTTGTGGCTCACCTACGCCCGGAGTCCATTGAATGGCATTCAGTTCCTCAATTTCAAGAAGGGCAGGCAGATGATGCATGGCGCCCACACCGTCCAGATGATACAAGGTATAGTCTATCTTTTGACATTGTTCGCGGATAAAGGGTTGTACAAAACGACGATAATCATCTTCGCTGATCATGGTAGAAATATCGCTTTGTAATTTGCTCATTTTACCGGGAGCCCATGAAGAAAAATAGCAGAAGGCCATTTCATCCCCTTCACGGATGATATCGTAAAGTTCATCGAACACCTTGAAGTAGATGTCATTAATCTGTTGCATCTGCTGTTCCAGTACTTCGGGTTGCATTACAGTATCCAGCAACACTTTATCCGTACCTTTCAGTGCGGCCAACACATCCAGGCCTTCCATCAGATCGGGCATTCCTACGTAATAATGACCGTTTGCCTTCGCTTTGCATGCTTTCAGTAATTCCTTATGCAGAATCCAGTTAGGGTGCTCGGGATTGAAAACAATTTCATCGTTGAAATCCGGATCAGGATGAATCCAGATTGTATCTTCTCCTCCTTCGAATACGCCTCCTAAAATAGCTGCCAGTGAACCGGGGCCTAACTGGGTATTGGCAACCGGCAGGATATCTGCTTTCAGGCTGCTGTGCGCTACGTACCAATCCAGATATTCTGCACGCCATTGTGGGTCGAACCATTTTTGATTCAAATCTTTCGCCGGAGCCGGTGCTGGAATATCTGCGTGGGGCTTCACTCCCTTTTGGAAGTGTTCCCACATATTCAGTATGATTCCTTTATGATTCCACCAATCTATATATCGCTTTTTTGTTTCTTCTAAATTTGTTTTCCAAGTTTCCATTTTCGTTAGTCTTTAAATATTCCTTTAAAATGATTGTCAATGTGCAATTCAACGCTCTTACTTAAATCCATCTCATCCGTACACTCCACCTCATCCGGGTAAACAGGAATAGTCGCTCCCTGACGTACATATACGGGCATTTCGTCCAAGGGGACATCCAGGTCTTTTAACCAACGTCCTCCTTCCAGCACTTCACCGGTGAAGAAATTCACCCATTGTCCTTCGGGCAGATAGACGTCACGGCGGTTTTCACTGTTCATGACCGGAGCTACCAGGAAGTCGTTACCGAAATAGTACTCATCGTCGATGTGCCAGCACAGCTTGTCTTCAGGGTGATGAAAAATCAGAGCTTGCAAGAGAGGTGCTCCGCTTGAGATAGCTTTCCGACTTTGTGCTATAATATAAGGTATAAGTGTATAGCGTAATTTCCACCATTTTTTTATTATCGGAGCAATAGCCGGATAATGCCACGGCTCACGTTTGTTTGTTCCGTGATAGCGGATGTGTGAGGAGAATACGCCGAATTGTGTCCAGCGCATGTATACATCATCGGCTACTACAGAGTTCATGAAGTTAGGTAATGTATGGAATCCCGGAACATCATGGCTCCAGAATGCAAATCCGGAGAGTCCGAAATGTAAGCCGCCTTTCAGTGAGCCTGCCATCCCATCCCATGAACTGCATGAGTCACCTCCCCAATGCAGCGGATAGCGCTGGCATCCTGCCCATGCCGAGCGTGCCCATACAATGCCGTCACCGGTAACGTCTTTTGTGATTTCATAAGCGGCTTTCTGATAAAGCAATGCATACAGGTTGTTCAGCAATTCGGGTTTCATGCCTTTATAGAGAGCATCCATGTGGATGTTTTCTCCAAAATCGGTTTTGATACAGGTCACGCCCATATCCAGCAGATTCTTCAGCAGTTCTTTATACCATTCGGTTGCTTTGGGATAAGTGAAGTCAATGGTTCCGGCATAGTCCAAAGCGGAGAAATTGGAACCTTCCGAATCTTGTTTCTTTGTTAGCGGAGCTATATAATCGTTTTTGCGTGCTTCGTCTATCTGTTCGGCGTTTTCGGCCACGTAGGGGAGTTGCCATAAGGATACGCGGTATCCTTTTTTCTTCAGGCCTTGGATGAACCCTTTGGGATCGGGAAAGCGTTCTTCGTTGAATTTCCATTCGCACAGCCAGTCGGTCTTGAACCAGCCGGTGTCCAGGTGGATTACATCGCAGGGGTAATGCTCGGCACGCATCCGGTCGCATATCTCATTAACCTCATCAGCACTGAAATAAGTCATGCGGCTCATCCAGATGCCGAAGCTCCAGAGGGGAGGCATAGAAGGATATCCGGTCAGATCCCGGTAGCCCCGGAGGATTTCTTCCATAGTATTACCTGCTATGATGAAGACGTCCAGCATGGCCTGATCGCTCAGAAACTGTACCGAGCGGGTGGATTGTCCTGCCAATGACAGTTTACTATGGGCGCAGGTATGATAGAATGTTCCATACATCCGGCTGGAGAGGTAGAAAGGAATATTCTTATAAGTACGGCGGTTGTTTACACCTTGGCCATCCTGATTCTTTAAGAAGAAAGTTTGTCCGCTTAAGTCCATTTTTGCGAAGCGTTCCCCTGTTCCGGCAAAACATTCATCAGGCTTTGATTCAAAGGAAAGAGTGGCACGTTCCTTCATTCCGTTTCGTTTGCAGAAAGCCAATGGCAGCGCATCGTAACGGGGAGGGGAGAAGTGGTCGTAGGCAGCCAGGCGGATTTCACGTTTGCCGTCAGGGTAAAGGCGAAGATCCAATGTTTCTTGAGGATCGGGCAGGAGTTCGCTCCAACGGTCTAATACCGGAGGCTTTATATTGATAAGTGCCCGTTGTATTCCGTCTTGGGTGGAGATAATCCATTCACCTTCTACTTGTGTTACTTGCAAAGGAAGTTTCTTTATCCGGTCGCTGAATTGAAGCATTTCTGATTGATCCGTCATGCTTTCTTCACCGAATCCGATAAAGAGCCGGGTGATGCCTGAGGTATATTGACGGATGACCAGCGTATATTCTTCACGGGGGAATGCAGTATCGGGTGCCATATCGTTAGAGAGCACTTGCTTTTGGAAGGGGACACTTATGCAGATATCTCCATCTTTTTCATAGACTGCGGTGGGCTTGTATGCTTTCCATAATGATTCGTCTCTTGACAGATCAGGATCAAAGTCCAGAAAATCGAATAAGTGGTAATTGGTTGGTTTCATTCTTTTTTTGTTATTTTGTTTTTATAATGATTTTCGGTTGTTTTCCTTTGCTCTGTAGGGGAGGACTCAATGTGCCCATCCGGTGGCATAAGGGGGATTCAAGGCGACCCTGCCTGCCTTTTGTTTTATACTTTCATCTACTTGCGGACCATTCTTCTTCCACACATTATGAGGTCCCGGACGGTTGAAGTCGAAACGTTCGGACGGACACCAGTTGTTTTCTATGGTATAGCCATCCGTCGCTTCATCAAAGTAGATGTAAAACGCACGGTCGTTGGTAGCGTATGGCGCGTCGATTAAATGTTCAATCCGGTTATTGCGCATCACGGAGCCGGGTTGGTTGGAGAGGGTATAAAGTCCTCCTGCATCATACAGCCTCCGGGCAAAGTGGTGGACGTAATTGGCTTCAATCCGATTGCCCCTCATTCCGCTTTCCAGCAGGGTCCATCCCCAGCCCACACAGATACCTGAATAATTGACGTGGCAGACTTCATTATGTATGATATGGATATTCTTTACATATCCGGCTCCGATGCCTACACCTCCCCAATCTTCATTGGTCACTTCCTCAATCAGGTTGTTCCGTATGGTGATTCCCGTACATAATTCCTGTTCATGAAAAGGTGTATAAGGCACATGGGTTTCAAATCCTTCATCGGGAAAGGTGCCCACCAGTAAGGCTGTTCCACCAATATCGGTGAAATGGCAATTCTCGACAATGGAAGCCGATACGGCGCGTTCATAATCTACTCCCGTAGCTGCCAAGTGCTGAAATGTGCAATGGTTGAAATTGATGTTATTACCGCATTTTATCTGTATTGCAGCTTTGGGTCTGCCTATCCATGCCTGGTTTTCCAGTTCCGCTTTTTCAGGCAGCCCCGGTATGGGTAGTTTGTAAGCATCCAGCAGATGGAAACCTCCTTGCAATGTAACGTGTCCTTGATAAGAGGGGCGCATCCATGAAGTATGTTCGAAAGATATATTTTGAAAATGTATGTTCCTTACCGGACGTTCCAAAGTGCCGTTTACCGTTAGCAAGGTTTCTAAAGCCGGGATAATGACTTGCGCCTTCGTCATGTCTTCGTGAGGACGCGGGTAATAATAGATGCGTCCGGAAGGATAATCCTGATACCATTCTCCGGGCTGGTCCAATAACTCCAAAGCGTTGACCAGACAAAAGGAGGAGTTTCCTTTTTCTCCGTCAATGACAGGTTGAGGCCAGGGATGGGCAAACTCCAACCGGCTTTCGGGATCATGAAAACGGACAACTGTTTTTGCTCCTTCAGTAATCATTTCCTTCACTCTCAGTATGGCGATGGCCCAACGTTGGTGAACGATCATCTCTACTTGTGAAGCGGTATTTAACCCTGCTGTTTGTGGAGTGGGAATGGTGATCGTCTCTTCCTCAGGGTTAAAATCAATCATGCGTTCCATTACTCCGTCGGGAAACTGTGCGGCCCGCTGTGCTTTTGCTCCGTTGACCCACATTTGTCGGGTTTCCAATATCCTGTTTCCCATACGGGGCGCTTCCGCTACCCATATTTTATTTCTAAGTGTTTTTGGTATTCTGGTATCTTCGCATCCTTGTTCCCAACCTGTCACAGGAACTCCGCCACTTAAGACTACATGGGCATTGGGAACAGTGGTGATACGAGTGGGAGAGTCTGTTGTCCCGCTATCTTCGGGGCGGATGAACAGGCTTTTATATTGTGGGTATATTCCTTCCTCCAATAGGATATTTATGCCTCCGGTTGTTTCGGGTGATTGCAATCTCCTCCATTCGCGCGCTTGCTTGATGGCTTGTTCCAGAGTCTGGAGGGGAGATTGGCGTGTACCGGCAGCTTTGTCGTTACCGTAAGGAGAAACATAAATATCTCCTGCGGTTAAATAAAAGGTATAACTGATAAATGCGATAAAGCAGATCATTTTTGTTTTCATGGGTTCTCCGGATTTAAAGGTCTTTTTAAGCAGACGGAAGGAATCTGTTTTTGTACCCATTGGATAATTTGCTAATGTGTCAATTTGCTGCATTCTACTCTACGTGGTAATGGGCATATTAGCAAATTGATGCATTGACATATTGATTGAAGTATAATAAAAAAACAGGCCATACCTTAATGAAAAGGTACAGCCTGCGTCATTTAATAAAAAAGATTTATTTTTTATGAGTTCATGCTCATCAGGAATTCTTCGTTGTCTTTGGTATTTTCCAAACGGCTTTTTACAAAATCCATTGCTTCGATAGGATTCATATCTGCCAGATATTTGCGGAGAATCCACATACGGTCCAAAGTAGTCTTGTCGAGCAGCAAGTCGTCGCGGCGGGGGCTTGATGCCACGATGTTTACTGCCGGGAAGATACGTTTGTTGCTCAAGTTGCGGTCCAGCTGGAGTTCCATATTACCTGTACCCTTGAATTCTTCGAAGATTACTTCATCCATCTTGGAACCGGTGTCAATCAGTGCGGTTGCGATAATGGTCAGCGAGCCACCGTTTTCAATGTTACGGGCAGCACCGAAGAAACGTTTGGGCTTATGCAGGGCATTTGCATCCACACCACCGGATAATACCTTGCCGGAAGCAGGAGAAACCGTATTGTATGCACGTGCCAGTCGGGTGATAGAGTCGAGGAAGATTACCACATCGTGACCACATTCTACCATGCGTTTCGCTTTTTCCAGTACGATACCTGCAATCTTTACGTGACGTTCTGCCGGTTCGTCAAATGTAGAAGCGATCACTTCGGCATTTACGCTGCGCGCCATATCTGTCACTTCTTCGGGACGTTCGTCAATAAGCAGCATGATCATGTACGTTTCCGGATGGTTGGCTGCTATTGCGTTAGCGATGTCTTTCATCAGGATCGTCTTACCGGTTTTGGGCTGCGCCACAATCAAAGCACGCTGTCCTTTACCGATAGGTGAGAACATATCTACCACACGGGCTGAAAGGTTGTCACTATATCCTCCTTTGCAAAGTTTGAACTTTTCATCGGGGAACAGCGGGGTCAGGTGATCAAACGGAACGCGGTCACGTACCAATCCGGGATCCAGACCGTTTATCTTTTCCACCTTTACCAACGGGAAATATTTTTCTCCTTCTTTCGGCGGACGGATAGAGCCTTCCACTACATCACCGGTCTTCAAACCGAACAGTTTTATTTGCGATTGTGAAACGTAAATATCATCGGGTGAGGAAAGATAGTTGTAATCGGATGAACGGAGGAAGCCGTATCCGTCGGGCATGATTTCCAATACCCCGGTACCGGTCAGGATACCTTCAAATTCGTAAGGCTTTTCCACCTGTTTGCGTTCCGGTTGTTGAGGAATGCTGGCAGACGCTTCTCCCTCAGCCGTCGTATTGTTATTATTGTTTGCCTGACGAGGATTGTTGTAATTGTTGTTGCGCGGATTGTTATACTTCTGATTTTGATCGCGCTGCTGGCGTGGTTGGAATTTGGGGGCAGGTGTCTGTACCGGAGCCGGTGTTTCTACTTTGGTAGCCTCAAATTTGCCGAACAACTCAGTAGGAAGTTCTATTTTTTCTGAAGGAAGATCCTCGATAGGAATAAAATCATCGGTTTCACTGCCGAATTCCAGTTCGGGAAGAATCACTTCTTTTTCTTCGGGAATAGCCGGTGTTTCTTCTTTTTTTGCTTTTTTGGGTGTCGGTTTCGCCGGTGCTTCAGCTTTCACTTCCTCTTTTGCGGTTTCTTTCGTTTCCGTTGCAGGTTGTTCTTCTGTCTTGGCTGTTACTTTCTTACTACCCGGTTTGCGTCCTCTTTTTTTAGGTGTTTTTTCTTCCGTGCTTGTTTCGGCCACGGTTTCTGTTTGTGGTGTTACCGCTACAGGAGCAGTTTCTTTTACTGTTTCGGCAGCTGTGGCGGCAGGTTGCGGGGTATTGGCTTCCAGCTTCTGTGCCTTGTCCTTGGTTGCAGTATAGACCTTGTCACCGTCTTTTTTAACGTTGATACGTGATCTTTTACGGGGTTGACTTTCATTGGCTTTTTCTGCCGCTACTTTTTTGGTTGCTCCGACTATGGCTTGCTCGTCCAGAA
>OBZY01000606.1_pt1 | contig 11724 bp, 8 predicted proteins | sample 1477051 | NCBI WGS metagenome assembly OBZY01 (sample SAMEA2580270, study PRJEB22360) | human gut metagenome | biome: human gut; feature: human-associated habitat; material: faeces | place: Denmark | collected 2008/2010
CGCTCACGGAGATGCCGGCGTCGTGCAGCACGTTGTTGAACGGCGTGCGGCAGCGACCCAGCAGGTCGGAGGTCATTTCCTCGAAGTGCGCACGGGTCAGAGTCTCATCCAGGTGCACCGGGGTGCCGTCAGGGGTCATGGCCAGGTACTGCATGGAGATGCTGGTGGAGGTGGAGGAGGAGAGCTCCTTCTTCGCCTGCTCAGCGGCTTCCTTCAGACGCTGCAGCGCGATCTTGTCCTTGGACAGGTCGACGCCGTACTTGTTCTTGACTTCGGAAACCAGCCAATCGATGATCTTCTGATCCCAGTCGTCACCACCGAGGTGGTTGTCGCCGTTGGTGGCCTGAACCTGAATGGTGGAGAAGCCGTCGTCATCCTTGCCAATCTCCAGCAGGGAGACATCGAAGGTGCCGCCGCCGAGGTCGAAGACCAGGATGCGCTCGTCTTCCTTGCCCTTCTCAAGGCCGTAGGCCAGAGCGGCTGCGGTCGGCTCGTTGATGATACGCAGGACGTTCAGGCCGGCGATCTTGCCGGCGTCCTTGGTGGCCTGACGCTGGGCATCGTTGAAGTATGCCGGGCAGGTGATGACGGCGTCGGTGACGGGCTCGCCGAGGTAGGCCTCAGCATCCCTCTTCAGCTTCATCAGGATCTGCGCGGAAATCTCCTGCGGGGTCCACTTCTTGCCGTCGATGTCGACGGTCCAGTCGGAGCCCATGTGGCGCTTGACGGAAGAAATAGTGCGGTCAACGTTGGTCACGGCCTGACGCTTGGCCACTTCGCCGACGAGGATCTCGCCGGACTTGGAGAAGGCCACCACAGACGGCGTGGTGCGCGCGCCTTCAGCGTTGACGATAACGGTGGGCTCGCCACCTTCAAGAGTTGCGATGCAGGAATTCGTGGTTCCCAGATCGATACCAACTGCACGTGCCATAATGTGTGCTCCTTAATTACTCGTTTGTTCTTACGTTCTTTGCCCAAGTTCCGATTGGTCGTCTCTTGGACCTTCCAAACTTGAGCCTACATCACTCAACTTCCATTTGGCAAGTTCTATTCCCAATTTCAACACAAAAAGTTGAGCATGTTTGGCTCAAGTTTTTTGTGGGAGTGACTGACGGCGATGACGGAGTGGTGCGTTTGGAGCCAAAATCCACTTATACAGAAAACTGCAAGGGGTGACTGGGGCGCGCCATCGGCCTTGTCGTCAGACTTGCCATCGGCGGCGCGCGATTGCAGCGCATGGGGTGCGTCGGCGACGTTATTGTCGCTGGGGCATCGATGCGCTGAATAACTCAGACACAGTGTTTGTCGCCGATTTTCTGCGGGAATTGTTCGGCAATATCGCTAGGTATGCCGATTCGACGCAGCGTTACGTGGTGCTGGTTTCCGCCGCTCAGGACCGCGTCACCATTGATGTGACGGACCGTCCGCGTCAAGGTGACGCGACGTTTGAGGGGGCGGCATTCCGGGCTTGCGTACTATCGGGAGCGTGTGCTGCATGCGCACGGGGATTGGGATGTGCGGGAGAAACGCGGGCAGTGGGTACTGCATGCTTCAGTGCCGGTCGATAACGCTGGCTAATCGACAACACCGGCTCATCAATAACGCCGGCTAATTGATACCGCCAATCACTCGATAACGCCAGCCAGTCAATAACGCCGGTCCCCGGCCGCGCCGGCGTGGGTCGCGAGCGAGGCCGCCATCGCGACCGCGCAGACTGCGGCGGCCACCGCGACGCCCTTGTGCTGTTTCACCTTGTGCATGAAAAGTTCCTTTCCACTGACCGCACGATGAGTGCAATCGCGAAGGCCATCCCACGCACTGCACCCGGTATGCCACGCTCTTCGGCAACCATGCCGAACTTATCGCCGCATACCGGGGCGCACCCGGATGTTGCAGAAAACTGCAACCGGGCTCAGCTGCGCAGCAAAATTTCTTCGAGCGCGCCGGCCACCGCATCGGGCATGTCGGTGATCCAGAAATCGTTGGCGTAGCGCGGACCACGGTTCATGGTGCGCAGGGCGCCGATCGCGCCGATGCCGAGCTTGTGGACCGCCTGCAGCGCGAGCTCCTTGGTGCGGTAGAGCATCTGGGCGTGCAGCAGTAGGTCCATCGCGTCCGATTCGACCGGATTGTCGGCGATGCGCAGACCGCCGGGAATCTCGATGCGCAGACTGGCAGCCGAGCTGATGCCGGTGACGGACACGGTCAGGCTCATGGTCGCCTCGTCGTACGCCACCGTCGCCTCGACCGGAGCCTCGCCGGACCATGCACGCACGCCGCTGGCCGCGTCAACCGGCGCGACGCCGCGGAACACGACCGTCCAGTCGCGCGACTCGGGTACGGCGGACGTATCGCCGGTAACCGGCGCGACGGTGAAGGCGCTGGGCGACGCATCGGCCCCGCCCCACGTGAACGCTATCGCGGTGTCGGCGCTGGGGGCGCCCCACGTGCCGCGATCCTCGCGCATGACGAACGAGCCGTCGGCACCAGGGAACACCAGCACGCGCAGGGCCTGCGGGTTGGCGATAGAGTTGATCGCTTCGCCGGATTCCGCGACGTCCTGCAACGGCACGATCGCGCCGGCCTTGGCGAACACCGGCGTGCGGTCGAGCGAGCGCCAGACCTCCAGTCGGCGGCCGGCGGCGTCGGATGAGACGTATCGGCGGCCGTCGAAGAAGTCGAACCACTCCCCCTGCGGCAGCCAGGCGTCGGCGCGGCCGCGGCAGGCGGCGGCATCGTCCGGGGAGACGATCGGCGCGACCACGAGCTCGGTGCCGAAGCGGAACTCATCCGGCACCTCGTAGGCGTCCGGCGTATCCGGGTTCTGCCAGTACATCGGCTCGACCAGCGGACGGCCGGCTTCGGCGGCACGGTAGTTCATGGTGTACAAGTACGGCATCATCGCGTGGCGCAGACGCAGCGCGTCCACCATCGCGGCGCTCACGTCACGGTTGAAGTTCCACGGCTCCTTGCCGGAGAACGGCGAGTTGGACGAATGCAGTCGGTTGATCGGGCTGAACGCGCCGAGCTGGTACCAGCGGGCCTCCAGCTCTTCGTTGCGGTAGCCGAACATGTGGCCGCCGATGTCGTGGCTCCACCAGCCATACCCGATGTTGGAAGCGGTGGCGGTGAACTGCGGCTGGAAGGCGAGCGATTCCCAGGTCACGATCGTGTCTCCGGAGAAGCCGACCGGGTAGCGGTGGGAGCCGGGGCCGGCGTACCGGGAGAAGGTGAGCGGCCAGTTGCCACCGCGCCCTGAGTCGAGGTAGTGCATGTGGTTGAGCATCCACAGCGGGTCGAGACCCTTCTGGCGGGTCACGCCGCCCTGCTGCCAGTCCAGCCACCAGAAGTCGACGCCTTCGGCCTCCATGCGGTGGTGCATGTCGAAATAGGCGTCCACGAAGTCCGGGTTGGTGAGGTCGAATTCCACGTTCTCCTCGGTGGCCGGGTCGATGCCGACGCGCTTGGCGACTTCGGGGTAGGCGTCCTCGAACGCGCGCACGCCGTCGCGCGGGTGGACGTTCAGTGTGGTGCGCAGGCCGCGCCGGTGCAGGTCGGCGAGGAAGGCCGGCGGGTCGGGGAACAGTTCGCGGTTCCACGAGTAGCCGGTCCAGCCGGAACCGTACTTCGGGTCCACGTCGTCCACGCGATGCCAGTCCATGTCGATCACGGAGGTGGTGAACGGGATGCCCTCGCGCTTGAAGCGGTCCATCAGGGCCAGATAGCCGTCCTGCGTGTACCGGTAGTAGCGGCTCCACCAGTTGCCCATGGCGAAGCGCGGCAGGAGCGGCGTGGGGCCGGTCAGGCGATAGAAGTCGCGTACGGCCTCGATGTAGCGGTGGCCATAGCCGAAGAAGTACAAGTCCGTTTCGGCGGTGGCGCGCGGGGATACCCAGGTGCCGAACGGGTTCGCCTTGCCGTTCACCGTGTCGGTTTCGATGATGATGTTGGCGGCGGAATCGTCGATGACGGCCCAGCCATCGCGCGAGATCACGCCGTTGTCAAGCTCGATGGCGCCGTCCGCCTCGTCCAGCGTGCGGGCGGTGCCTTTGAGGTTGCCGCGCTGGGCGTCGCCGTAATGCCAGGTGTTGAACTGGGTGTCGGCCACGCCTTTGACGACCACGCTCAGGCCTTCCTTGCTGAACGGCTGCTGGTCGTAGACGATGGTCAGGGCCGCGGTGTCGATGATGACGCGGCCGTCACGCTCGGTGACGCGGCGTTCGACTGGGCTACCGAAATCGCGGTTCAGGACGGTCTGGGTCGGGCGGTTCTCGAATACGCCGGAATCGGACCATTCGAATCGCACGAGCGAATCGGTGATGAGTCCGATGCGCCAGTGCTCGCCGGACACCACATTGTCGGCGCGCATGGCCGGCGTGGCGTCGAGGCGGAAGTCCTGCGGATCGGGCGAGGTCGGAGACGACTGCTTGAGTTGTGGTGACTGTGCCATGGTTACCCCTTCTGTACGGTTATTCACGATGATACGAGTGATGCGGCCGCGGCTCCCCGGGACTGGTGGGAGACTGCGGCGCGGTTCGGATTCGGCCGAAACCGGCCGGGTTTACTTGCCAGAGCCGGTGGCGATGCCGGCAATGAACTGCTTCTGGAACACCAGGTAGACGATGACCACCGGGATGATGGTCACGGAGGTGGCGGCGAACAGTCCGCCGTAATCGGTGCCGTACTGGCCGGAGAACATCTTGAGGCCCACCGACAACAGCTGCTTGTCGTCATCGGTGATCATGAGGAACGGCCAGAGGTAGTCCTCCCAGTTCCACAGGAAGGTGAAGATGGCGAGCGCGGCGATGGAATTGCGGCTCATCGGCAGCACCACCTGGTGGAAGATGCGCCAGTCGCTGGCGCCGTCGAGGCGGACGGCGTGCGGGCGGAGCAGGGCATCCTCGGAGTTGTGGACGTTGAACAGCACGGGGGCGTTCTTGTTGCCCTTGAGCGAGAGCGGGGTCTTGACCCAGTAGTCGCTCCAAGCCACCTGCGAGATCTTGAAGGTGACGTTCGGGTGGATCTTCTCGTACTCGTGGAGCATGGAGATCACCGGGTCAGTGCTTTCGTCGCCCCAGGACCAGTAGCCCAGTTCGATGGGCTGGCCGTCGTTGACCAAGTGGTTGGGGTCGTAGGTGATGGTGTCGCCCATGACGGCCAGGCCCTTGTCGGCCTGGGTGTCGACGACGCCTGACGAACCGCTCGAACTGCAACCGGTTGCAAGTGCCATAATGCTCACGGTTGCAGTCAGCGCGGCGAGAGATTTCTTGATCTTCATTATCTCCCTTACTTCCTCGCAAGCTCTAAGTGAACACGGTTCAGTATACGGGCGTCGAACTAGTTCGGCAACCCGGCTTTCTCAGCCATGCAAACCGTTACATTTGCAACCTGTTACATTCCAAAGCTATTGAGACCATATTGGTCTATATTTTCGGCGTGTCGCAATATCGCAACCCATTGCACTATGACTGTCGTAAAACGTACTGCAATGATTTACAATGAAGAGAAGTTTGTCACACCGTCAACTTTGAAAAACCGGGAGGGGCCATGAAAGCCAGCATCGAGGACGTCGCCAGGCAAGCAGGCGTCTCCACCGCCACGGTCTCCCGCGCGTTCTCCCGCCCTGACATGGTCTCCGCCAAAACGCGCGCCAAGGTGATGGAGGCCGCCCAACAACTCGACTTCTCGGTATCCCGCATGGCCGGCATCCTCAAATCGGGCCGCTCCCACCGCGTGGCGCTGCTGGTGGGCAGCAGCAAGCTCGACTGGTTCACCTCGCGCATCATCGAAGGCCTCAACGAAGTGCTGCGATCGGCCGGCTACGATCTGGTCATCCAACCGATCGGCGACGCGGGCGCGCGCGAGGAGTTCTTCGACGAACTGCCGGTGCGCGGCAACGCGGACGCGGTCATCGTCTCGTCGTTCGCCATCACCCCGGCCGAAATCAGGCGACTCAACACCACGCGGATCCCGCTCATCGGCATCAACACGGCCTCGCAGGGGTTCACCGCCTCCGTGGGCATCGACGACAAGGCCGGCATCCGGCTGATCGTGCGCCATCTGACCACGCTCGGCCACCGCAACCTGTTGTATTTGTACGAGACGTTCGATGCCACGATGGGCTTCAGCTCGCACAACCGCGTCACCGGATTCCTGGAGGCGTGCAGCGAACTGGACGGCGTGACCGGCCAGACGATGGACATGCAGGCCGGCGACGATCCGGTCGACGCCGCCCTCACCGCGCTGCTCGCGCGCGACGACGCCCCGACTGCCCTGTGCTTCCATCAGGATTCGCTGGCGATTCCGCTGTTCTTCCGCCTGCGCCAATGCGGCATGGCGATTCCGACCGACCTGTCCGTCACCGGATTCGACAACAGCACGTTCTCGGGCGAGGTGGGGCTGACCACCGTGCGCCAGAAGCCGTACGACATGGCCGTCGCCGCCGCGCGCAAGGCCCTGGACCTTATCGAGGGGCGCACCCTGGACCAGCCGCACGAGATCTTCCCCGTGCAACTGCTGGTACGCGACTCCACCGCCGCGCCGCGGGTGCGCGGCTGAGCGGGGCCGAATCAGTCGTTATTCGGGCCGCTGTTGTCGGACTGGGCTTTGCCGTTCCTGCGAGCTATCGCCATGAACGTGACGCCGACGATGACGGGCAGGAGGATGGCGGCGAGCGTTGCGGCGCGGCGGATGGCATCGGACGTTGCCTTTCCGGACTTGGCGTCGCCTGACTTGGCGGACGCTGCGGAATCGGCGGACTTGGCGGCGGTGTCATCGCCCTTATGCGGTGTTTCGCCGGTGAACCAGGCGGGATCGGACGGATCGTATTTCCGGGTGCCGGCCCAGTTTGCGGGCGTCGCGCCGGCGTATAGGGCGACGGCCGAGCCCTTGGCCACGGTGGCGGTGAAGGTGCCGGCCACGGCGTTGCGGAAGCCGATCATGCCGCGGATGGCGGTCCAGCGTTGCGCGCAGTGCCAGGTGCCGGCGGTTTCGATGCCGTCGGTCGGACAGGTCATGTCCGGCACGGAGGTGCGGGTGGCGCCGGGAGCGCCGTCGTCGACGCCGGCGTAGTAGTAGCCGGAGAAGATGTGCGGCTGGCCGTAATCGTAGGCGAGCATGAAGGCGTTGGCGAGCAGGTAGCTGGTGCCGTCACGGGTGGTGAGCGAGGAGCCGTTGCGCTCGGTGTCCCAGTTGGTCACCCATACGGCCGCCTTATCGGAATCCACCCAGGTCGGTCCGCCGATGGCGTCCAGGCCATCCGAACGAATCGATGCAGGCCGGCTTCGACATGGACCTCTACCTCGACTGGCGCCGGGACGGCCACCCGAACGGCTACAACCTGTTGCTGCGCAATACCGACACGCCTATGGAGCACGAAGGCGATTCCAGTTATTTCAACGCCGATTCAGGTGCCTCAATCGCCTCATTCCTCACGGAATACCTGCCGGACGAGCTCTCTTCCGACGCCGACGTGCTGCTCAGTCTTGGTGAACCGGCCGTGAGCGGCGGGCAGCTGACGCTCTCCCCGCAATCGTTCGTCGTGTTTGGTTAAACCCGTTCGACCTCACCTCCGCCGGCGAGGCTGTCGGCAAAGTCGACTGGGGATAGTCAACGGGCCATCACGACAAACACCAACACCTCTAGCCTCGTCCAACTCACCGAATGTATTGCAATCGTTGTCAATATGAGTTACGGTAGAGGCAGAACAGCTCGAACATTGGTCTGTCAGGTTGCCGGAACCTCAACGCAGAGCGGCCCTCGAACAGCAATGCAAACGACTAGCAGTACCCAATTTGCAAGCAAGGAGTCATCATGACCGACGCGTACAGCAACGACGCAGCGACCAGCACCGGCACCATCGCAGACACCACCAACGACGCCGCTTCCGGTGCCCCGCAGCGCGCGGAAAGCACGGAACGACTCGCCCGCCCGCTCATCAAGCTCGCCAAAGCCTGCGGACTTGCCACCTCATTCATCAACCAGCTCGGCACCTACACCGAAATCAGCGACGCGGCCTTGGTCGCCGTACTCAAGGCCCTCGACGTGGACGCATCCAGCGACGAGGCCATCGTACGCTCCATGACCCAACTTGAGGTGGAAAACAGCAAACGTTTGCTCCCCTCCACCATCGTCGCCACCACCGGCAAACCGACCGGCATCACCCTGAACTGCTCGTCGGACGCGGACATCACCGCCTCCATCGAACTGGAGGACGGCACCGCGTTTGGCCACTTTGCCCTGCTGCCGAACCTCAATTCCGGCAAGCCGGACTTGACCATCGCACCCGACCTGCCGATGGGTTACCACACGCTGACCGTCACGGTTGACGGGCGCGAGGGCAAGGCGGCCATCATCGCCGCCCCCGCGCGCATTCCCGTGCCGGAGGCGGTCGCCGAGCACCAGCGGTGGGGCTGGATGACGCAGATGTATTCCGTGCGGTCCCGCGAATCGTGGGGCATCGGCGATTACGGCGATCTGAAGCGTCTTTTGGCAGATGCCGCCGAGAAGTCCAAGGCCGACTTCATGCTCATCAATCCGATTCACGCCGGCGCGCCGATTCCGCCGCTTGAGCCATCGCCGTATCTACCGGAATCGCGCCGATTCCTCAACGTGACGTACATCCGGCCGCAGGATATCCCCGAATATGCCACACTGCCGGCCGACGTGCGCGCGCAGGTGGATGCGCTGCATGATTCGGTGGCCGCGCGCAACGACGAATCGACCCCGATGGACATCAACGCGGCGTGGGAGGCCAAGCGCCCGGCGCTGCGCCTGATCTTCGAAGCGGGCCGCAACAACAAGCGCGAGCTCGAATTCGAGCATTTCAAGACCACCGCCGGCCCGGACCTCGATTCCTTCGCCACATGGTGCCTGTGCTTCGAGGTATGGGGCGCGCCGTGGGGCGAGAACCGTTGGTTCTTCGAGAAGACCATCGACGACCCGGCCGTGCGCCAGCTCGTCGAGGAGCACCACGACCTGTTCGAGTTCAACCGCTGGCTGCAGTGGATCGCTGCCGAGCAGGTGAACGCCGCGCAGCAGGAGGCGCTGGACCACGGCATGACGCTGGGGCTGATGCAGGACATGGCCGTGGGCGTGCACGGGCTCGGCGCGGATGCCTGGGCCAATCCGGAACGCTTCGCCTCAGGTGGCGTCACGGTCGGCTGCCCGCCGGACTTCTATAACCAGCAGGGCCAGGATTGGGGCCAGCCACCGTTCAACCCGCGCTACCTGGAGGCCACCGGCTACCAGGTGTACCGCGAGATGGTGCATTCGATGTACGAGCACGCGGGCGCGGTGCGCATCGACCATGTGCTGGGCTTGTTCCGCCTGTGGTGGATTCCGCAGGGGCTCGGTGCCCGCAACGGCGCATACGTGACGTACAACCACGAGGCGATGTTGGGAGTACTGGCCATCGAGGCCACGCGCGCCGGAGGCATGGTGGTTGGCGAGGATCTGGGCACCGTACCGGATTACGTGCGCCGCATTCTGGCCGATCACGGCGTGCTCGGCACTGACGTGGAATGGTTCAACCGCGTGGACGATTCGCCGAACGCCGGCGACCCGTACCGTGCACCCAAGGACTATCGCAAACAGGCATTGGCCTCGGTGACCACGCACGATCTGCCACCCACCGCCGGCTACCTGAACTTCGCACACGTCAAGCTGCGCGAGGAGCTGCATCTCCTGAGCGAGCCGGTGGAGGCATTCGCCGCCTCGGCGATGGCCGAGCGCACGGCCATGATGAACCGTCTGGTGGAGAACGGCTATATCTCGCAGACCGTGGCGGATGATGTGGAAGGCCATGTGCAGGAAATCGTGGAAGCGATGCACGCCATGCTCACCGATACGCCGTCGCTGCTGCTGCAGGCAGCGCTGGCGGACGGCGTGGGTGAATGCCGCTCCCAGAATCAGCCGGGCACTTCCAGAGAGTATTCGAACTGGCGCGTGCCGCTGGCGGACAGCTCAGGCCACGTGGTACATACCGACGAGGTCTTCGACCTGCCACGCGTGCAGTCCCTAGCCGCCGTGATGCGCCGAGAGAAGCGGTGATCGATTCCGGCAATGGGAAATTGGTCTAAATCAGCCCCTCGTAATCGAGATAGCCGAAGACGACGACTTGTTATGGGCATGTTATCGTTGTCATGACAATGATTGTTCGCGACGGCGAAGGAGCGACGGCATATGACCAAGGCAAGCATTCAAGCGGTGGCCCGCGAGGCCGGCGTTTCCGTATCCACGGTGTCCCGAACCTTCGCCAAGCCGGATCTAGTGCTTCCAGAGACTCGAGACCGAGTGATGACCGCGGCCGAAAAGCTCGACTACTCCGTCTCTCGCTCGGCCGCCGCACTGAAGTCCGGCCAGTCGTTCCGCATTGCGCTGCTGGCCAGCGAGACCATCACCACCTGGTTCAATGCAAACATCTTCGCCGGCCTTGACTCGGCGCTGCGCCCCTCCGGCTACGACACTGTGCCCTACCCCATGCGCAACGCCGCCGAGCGCCATGACTTCTTTGCGGATTTGCCCGTGCGACGCAATGCGGATGCGGTGATTGTCAGCTCCTTCGACATTGAGCCGGCTGAAGTGGAGCGACTGAAGCATATGCACGTGCCGATTGTCGGCATCAACATTCCCTCCACCGATGGGTTCGACGCAGGCGTGAGCATTGACGATTACGCCGCCACACGTTCGGCCATCGAGCACCTGATTGCACTCGGCCACCGGCATATCGCGTTCGTCGGCAGCGCCCCGACCGAAACCAACATGCGCTACAGTGCCGAGGCTCGTTTGCAGGGCGTCATTGATGCCGCTGCCGCCCATCCGGGGATCGAGCTAACGCCCCTGAGCATTCAACGCGGTCTTGGCGAAAGCAACGCGGCATTGAACGCCGTACTGAACGCCTCCCCCAGCATCACCGCCTTCTGTTTTGAGGATGATGAAATGGCCGCACCCGTGCTGTATCGCCTGCGTCAATACGGGCGGCGGGTACCTCAGGACATCTCCATCATCGGCTTCGACGATTCCACCCTGTCCGCCGCCGTGGGACTGACCACACTGCATCAGGACCCGTTCGCAATGGGCGTGGCCGCCGGGCACATGGTATTGGATGCCATTGCGGGCAAGTCAATCGAACCGGCATTCGTACGGCCGGACACTCCGCTAATACTGCGCGAAACCACCGCGCCGTCTGCCGCAACAGCAGCGTCCGCGCAGGCGTGACTACGTTACCACCGCAAAACGCCGATAAATCGACTTTTGCATGCGTAATTCACATGATATCGTTGTCATCATCAATACAACGGTTGGGCCTTCACACAGCAGTTCGAGCACAACCGGAACAACCCAACCACAACGCACCCGGAACAGGAAGGAATCGGCATGACCGCCAACAACCTCAATGACGACTGGTGGAAGCAGGCCGTCGTCTACCAGATCTACCCGCGCAGCTTCAAGGACGTCAACGGCGACGGACTCGGCGACATCGCCGGCGTCACCGAGAAGATGGACTACCTGAAGAACCTCGGCGTCGACGCGATCTGGCTCTCCCCGTTCTACCCCTCGGATCTGGCGGACGGCGGCTACGACGTGATCGACTACCGCAACGTCGACCCGCGCCTAGGCACCATGGACGACTTCGACGCGATGGCCGAGGCCGCGCACGAGGCCGGCATCAAAGTGATCGTGGACATCGTGCCCAACCACACCGCCGACAAGCACGTGTTCTTC
>OBZY01000642.1_pt1 | contig 11223 bp, 7 predicted proteins | sample 1477051 | NCBI WGS metagenome assembly OBZY01 (sample SAMEA2580270, study PRJEB22360) | human gut metagenome | biome: human gut; feature: human-associated habitat; material: faeces | place: Denmark | collected 2008/2010
TGCCCTTTCTTCAAGATATGCTTGAAAAAGACTACTGTCTTCAAAACCCCGGCTTTTTTTATCAATGTGCTTACCTTTCAAAATCTGTAATAAAACCTGTATCGCTGGAAAACTATTCTTATTTTTCGATTCCGAAATGCTACTCCCTGCTCAGTATGCAGGCGCTAAATCAGGCCGGAATCCTTCCGATCCAGAACCACTCCACCATTCAATTAAGCGGAAAACAGGTTATGATCGGATTTCTGGATACCGGAATCGACTATCAAAATCCGGTATTTCAACATCTGGATAAAACCACTCGAATCGCAGGCATCTGGGATCAGACGATCCAAAGCGGCACCCCTCCGGAATCCTTTGACTATGGCTCTCATTATACACCCGATATGATCAATGAAGCGCTTGCCTCGGAAGATCCGTATTCCCTTGTCCCAAGTGTGGACAATAATGGACACGGAACATTTCTCGCAAGTATCGCTGCCGGTTCCGGAGATCCCGATGCGCAGTTTATCGGTGCTGCGCCGGAATCTGTAATTGCCGTTGTAAAGTTAAAGCAGGCAAAACAATATCTGAGAGACTACTATTTTATTCCCAATACAGCCCCTGCTTTTCAGGAAAATGATATCATGCTTGGTATGCGCTATCTCCACCTGCTTGCCGAAAAACTGGGACTTCCTCTGATCTTCTGCCTGGCACTTGGCAGCAATCTGGGCGGACACTCCGGCTCTCTCCCACTCTCGATCATTGCCCAGCAGTATACCTTGTTGTCTAATCGGATTCCTGTTATCGGGGTCGGAAATGAAGCAGATCAGAGACATCACTTTTACAGCGAGATCATGAATACTTCTGATACAAAGACCGTAGAAATCCGTGTCGGAGAAAATACTAGCGGTTTTGTGATGGAGCTATGGACCGAACTCCCCAATATCCTCTCCATCAGCCTGACCTCTCCGTCTGGGGAGAGTACGTCCCGCATTCCCATTCGTGCGGGAACAAGCACAACTTTCAATTTTCTTTTTGAAAATACAACAGTCTACATCGACTACCGTCTGTTTGTAGAAAGTACAGCCTCGGAACTGATTCATTTTCGTTTTTCCGATGCTGCTCCCGGAATCTGGAAGCTTGTGGTAGAACCCGTCCAGATTATTGACGGGCGATTCCACATCTGGCTTCCTGTGCGGGAATTTTTAAGCGGAGAAGTTTATTTTTTAAACTCCAATCCATACTATACACTGACTGCCCCTTCTGATTCCGTACAGCCGATCTCCGTCTCCTATTACGATTCTTCCAACAACGGTCTTGCACTTTCCTCCGGAAGAGGGTTTACTCGTACGGAGCAGGTCAAACCGGATTTTACAGCCCCGGGAATCAGCATTACCGGTGCTCTTCCCGGCGGACAGTTTGAGAGCAGGAGCGGTTCCAGTACCTCGGTCGGCATCACTGCAGGCGCAGCCGCTTTGCTTGTGGAATGGCACCTTCAGCAGAAAAAGATCCCATCCGTGAGTACCGCTTTGATCAAAAGTCTGCTGACGTTAGGCGCCACCAGAAACCCGGATATGAAATATCCGAACCGAGAGTGGGGATACGGCCAGTTAAACCTTTACAATACATTCGAAGCCATGCGTCAGTTATAACAAAAAGGGACGCCTTCTCGCGTCCCTGAAAAAATCATTCTCTCTTTTTGGATTCGTAAATTGTCTTTACACGCTCTGATTCCGGTACGATCTGTTCCGGTACCGGAGCCGTGCCCGGTGCAAATACCACCTTCAAAAAGACTGGTGTAATAATTGTCGTGATCACGACAACAATAATGATCGGACCTAAAAATGCAGAACCTAACAGCCCCAGTGCTGCGCCCTTGCTGGCTACGATCAACGCTACTTCTCCACGCGAGATCATACCAATTCCGATTCGTTTTGCCTGATAATTCTTGTAATGACAGATCTTTGCACCAAATCCACATCCAACGACCTTCGTCAATACTGCAACAATCGTCAATGCTACTGCAAATCCAACGATCGCCGCAGACATCTTCGGCAGCTCTACTTTCAGCCCGATACTTGCAAAAAATACCGGCGATAAAAGCAGATAAGACAGTGTATCAAATTTTGTCTCCAGATAAGTAGAACGCTGTACGTTTGAAATGATCAGACCGGCAATAAACGCACCCGTAATATCTGCCACTCCAAAAATATCCTCTGCAATGTATGCCATCAGAAGACAGAACACAAATGCCACGATCGTGTGTCGATGTTTCTCCTTATTGGCTTTGTCCACCCAGTTCTTGTACAATTTGTAGAAGATGAATCCTACAACTGCTGCAAATACAAAGAACCCAACACTCTTCAGCATGACCATTCCAATTTTCACGCTTGGATCTGAAATGCTTGTCACGATTGTCAACGCCACAATTCCCAGAATATCATCAATGATCGCTGCTCCCAGGATTGCATTGCCGGAACGGGTTTTGAGCTTTCCAAGCTCTTTTAATGTCTCCACCGTAATACTGACTGAAGTTGCTGTCAGAATTACTCCGATAAAAATATTCTGCAGGAAAATACTTGCTGATGCATCTGACTCGATCATCCCCGGCCGATTGAACAAATATGCCGTAGCAAATCCACCCGCAAGCGGTACCAGTACTCCACAGAGTGCAATAATAAAGGATGCCTTTCCGCATGCTTTCAGTTCTTTGATATCTGTCTCCATACCTGCACAGAACATCAGAACGACCACACCAATCTCCGCTACAGACTGCAGAAATGATGTCTCTGTCAGAATGCCGACTCCGGCAGGTCCCAACAGTAATCCGGCCAGAAGCGCGCCAACGACCTGCGGCATCTGTACCCTTCTTGTCAAAAGCCCCAGCGCTTTTGTACAAAGTAAAATAATTGCGAGATCTAGTAAATACTTGTAGTCCATAATGTGCCCCCTTTTTGTCAAACATCTATAAGGATACACCTTTAAATTCCTTTTTTCAATACATTTTCTACATTTTATGACGTTTTTACATAATTTTTACCATAATTCTGCACAAATCCGCAATAAAAGAGAGTCTGTTTCCAGACTCTCTCATACTCTTTCTTTTCCTACGGCAATCTCGGCACTTCCTGTCCCCGAAGACTGATCAGAGGACCGCCGGTTCCTTCTATGTAAGATCTTGTGATCGTCACCTCTCCGATGTTCTCATCCTTTGGAATCTCATACATGATATCCAGCATAAACTCTTCGATAATCGCCCGCAGTGCTCTTGCTCCGGTCTCTTTCTTCATCGCCTTCTCCGCAATCGCCTCCAGCGCTCCATCATCAAAATCCAGCTTGACTTCATCCAGTGCAAGCAGCTTCTGATACTGCTTTAAGATGGCATTCTTTGGTTCTTTTAAGATCTTTACATACATATCCTTGTCCAGACCTTTCAGTGTAAAGATGATCGGAAGACGTCCGATAAATTCCGGAATCATACCGAAATTGCGCAAATCTTCCACCGTTACTTTAGACAGGATATCCTTGTCATTGTCATACTGATCTTTTAGCTCTGCATTAAATCCCATGGATGTCTTATGCATCAGCCGTTCCTTGATGATGCCTTCCAGATCCGGGAATGCACCCCCGCAGATAAACAGAATATTCTTCGTATTTACTGTCGTCAGAGGAACCATGGCATTCTTGCTGTTGGCTCCTACCGGAACCTCTACCTCACTGCCTTCCAACAGCTTTAAGAGTCCCTGCTGTACGGATTCTCCGCTTACATCTCTCTGGCTGGAATTTCTCTTCTTCGCGATCTTGTCAATCTCATCGATAAAGATGATTCCCTGCTCGGCTTTCTCTACATCATTATCTGCTGCTGCCAGTAATTTAGATACGACGCTCTCAATGTCATCCCCGATATAACCAGCCTCGGTCAGGGAAGTGGCATCTGTGATCGCAAGCGGTACATCCAACAGTCTCGCAAGTGTCTTTACAAGGTATGTCTTACCACTTCCTGTCGGTCCGATCATCAGCATATTGGACTTTTCAATCTCAATATCATCGACCGAATCTGTCGCTACCCTCTTATAGTGGTTGTAAACAGCAACAGCCATCGCTTTCTTGGCATACTCCTGTCCTACCACATACTCATCCAGCTTTCCTTTGATCTTGTGCGGCGCCGGAATATTCTTAATATCCAGTTTTTGGAACTCTTTTGGCTTTTCTTTTTTCTTTTTGATCTTCTGTGTCTTTGGCGGAGCCATATTCTCCAGATCTGACAGATTTAAGAACTGTACACCCGGCATATTCATCAGTCTGCTGTAATCAATCGAGCCGTTTGTCATGGCATCAAAACTTTTCTGCATACAATCCGGACACACCGTAATATGGTTCGGCAGATCGATCATCTTTCCTGTCACGCTCTCCGGACGATGGCAGATAAAGCAGATCTTCTCATACTCATCCTCGTGTTCCTCTTTTGCGGAAGTCTGAAAGACTTCCTTTTTCTCTGTATCGGAAGACTCTTTTCCTTCTGTGGTGACCGGAGTCTCCTTTTCTTCATCTATGATAATAAAATCGTTATCTGACATGTTCTTTCCCTTCTTTCCAGTTACTTGCCCTTTGTACATTCACCGAGGGTATGTCCACATTATAATACAGAATACCGGCAGTTACAAATTAACTTTTTCTAAACCGTCCCTGTTTCCAGCATTTCCAGAAACTGTGATTCAGAAATAATCGGAACGTTCAGTTCTTTCGCCTTTTTATTCTTGGAAGAAGCAGACTGCACATCATTATTGATCAGATAATTCGTCTTTCCGGTCACGCTTCCTGTCACTTTACCCCCTCTGGATTCAATGATTTCTTTCACTTCCCGGCGGTTTGCAAAGTGTTCTACGCTTCCTGTAATCACAAAATTCATATTTTCAAAAATCTGTGCGCTTTCCTCTCCTTCTTCTTTCTGGAGCTTAACCTCCTGTAAGAGGTGTTTGAAAAGATCTCTGTGTGTTTCATCTGAAAAATAATCCACAAACGTTCTGGCGATCACTTCGCCTACTCCCTGGATATCGACCAGTTCTTCCACGGTTGCCTGCATCATCCTCTGGGGATCATTGTCAAATGCCCGGCAGATCATTTTTGCATTGGAAAGTCCGATATTTGCGATTCCAAGGCTGTAGATTACTTTCGGCATAGTCGTACTTCTGGAGTTTTCCACACTTGTGATCAGTTTTGCATAGGATTTTTCTCCGAACCCCTCCAGTGTTTTGATGGTTTCTTCATATCTGTCCAGATGATAAATATCTGTAAAATCCCGGATAAATCCTTCTCCAATGAACTTTTCCAGAGTTGCCTCCGAGAGCCCTTCAATATTCATGGCATCCCTGCTGACAAACAATGCAAAAGATTTCAAATGCTTTGCCTGACACTCCGGATTCGTACAGTACAATGTCTTTGTCTCATTTTCCATCTTTATCTTTGTCGCACCGCCACAGACCGGACAGACTTGCGGGATATCTTTTACACCGCTTCTGGTCAGATTTTCTGCAATCTGCGGAATGATCATGTTGGCTTTATACACCTGAATGACATCTCCTACGCCAAGCTCCAGATCTTCCATAATGCTGATATTATGCACACTGGCACGGCTTACCGTAGTTCCTTCCAGCTCTACCGGTTCAAAGATCGCTACCGGATTGATCAGGCCTGTCCTTGACGGACTCCACTCAATCTCCAGAAGTGTCGTCTCTCTGATCTCATCCGCCCATTTAAAGGCATAGGAATCCCGCGGGAATTTAGCCGTTGTTCCAAGAGACTGACCATAGGCAATATCATCATATACCAATACCAGTCCGTCAGACGGGAAATCATTGTGCACAATCTGCTCCGAAAACCATGCAACTTCCTCTTCGATGGATGCACGGTCAGCCAGATGATGCTCGACCACCTCAAATCCTTGTTTTTCCAGCCAGCTTAACTGCTGCATTCTCGAATTTTCAAACTCTGCACCATCTGCTTTTACCAGTGTAAATGCAAAAAACTTCACATTTCTTCTCGCTGTGATCTCATTGTTCAGCTGACGCACCGAACCACTGCACAGATTCCTCGGATTCTTATATCTTGCATCTACATCCTCGATCTGCTCGTTGATACGCTCAAAATCCTTATATCCAATCACGGCTTCCCCACGCAGGATCAGTTCTCCCTGATACGGGATCTGAAGAGGAAGATTGCGAAATACCTTCGCATTGTTGGTGATGACTTCTCCCACCTCTCCATTTCCTCTTGTGACCGCTTTTTGAAGCCGCCCGTTCTGATATGTCAGAACGATCGTCAGTCCGTCCATCTTCCAGGAGATCACGGCCTTTTGCTCTCCTAAAAATGATTTCAGCTGTTCCACGTCTTTTGTCTTATCCAGTGAGAGCATCGGTTTTTCATGCCGCTCCTTCGGCAGCTCACTGAGCACCTCATATCCCACATTAACCGTAGGACTGGATGCAAGAGTCGTCCCCAGCTCCCGCTCCAGTCCTTCCAGTTCGTCATATAATCTGTCATACTCATAGTTGCTCATGATCTCCGTGTCTTCCTGCTCATATGCACGTCTGGCACGGTTCAGAAGTTCTACGAGTTCCTGCATTCTTTTCTTTTTTGCTTCCATATTTAGAGTCCCTTTACTTTTTATATCACAGTTTCATTGGAAGAATCCTTAATCTGATCATACAATTCATTCAATTCTGCATCTGTCAGCTTCCGGTATTCTCCCTCTTTCAGACGCCCCAGATGGATATTCATGATCCTCACCCGGATCAGCTCTCTCACCTGATATCCAAGTGCCTCACACATTCTGCGTATCTGGCGGTTCAGCCCCTGTGTCAAAATGATCGAAAATGTATATTTTCCGATTTTTTCTACTTTACACGGACGTGTCACCGTATCTAAAATCGGTACACCGGATGCCATTTTTTCCAGAAACTCCTGCGTGATTTCTTTATCCACCGTCACCTTATATTCTTTCTCATGCCGGTTTCCCGCACGCATCATCTTATTGATGATATCACCGTTGTTGGTCATCAGAAGCAGTCCTTTAGAGTCCTTATCCAGACGCCCTACATACGTGATCCGGATCGGGTAATCCAGAAAACGCACAATACTGTTTCTTTCCCTGCGCTCTTCTGTACAGACGATTCCCGCCGGTTTGTTCACTGCCAGCACGACCATCTCATCCTGCTTTGAAACTACTTTCTTTCCGACTTTTACGACCTGCCCCGGAACAATCTTCATTCCGGTCTGTGCACGCTTTCCGTCCACACTCACCCGGCCGCTCTCGATCAGCCTGTCCGCTTCTCTGCGGGAACATACCCCCGCTTCGCTTAAATATTTATTCAGGCGAACCTCTTCCTTCGTCTTTTGATATTCCTGCAAAATCCGATTATTCACTGCTCAATACCCCGCTTATATTATTGTCCTGTAGAAATATGTTGGCACTGTATAAAAACAATGTATCTGTAATTTCATACGTATCCATAATATCCCCGATCGTACCGGAATAATACCTCGGATCTACCATCACGATCTCCCGGAAATACGGTGTAAGAAACGGAACAAATGAATTCGCATAAGAATCTTTGATCAGTAAAAGTCTTCGATTGCTCTCCGATACCGTGCGGATATCCACTACAGAAAAGTTGCCTCCCAGGTACACTGCATATTTATCTCTGCTGTTTAATTTCGATGAATCATACAAAGACGCTGTTTTCTTCTGCTCATCCACATAGTTGACGACAACATCATTGTCTTCTGTCTTTGGTACATAAATATCAATCTGCTCTTTCTCATTCAGACGGCATCCGCTCTTAGATGCCAATGAACCATTAAAATCCGTTGTGATCGGATAAGAAGCATATTCTGTCTCCTGTTCTTCCAGGTTCAATGTCCTGGCTGCTTCCTGAAAAACGTAATATGCCCCTTTTGCCGTCCAGTGATGGTCTGTTTTATAATAAATCTTCTCATCACTGTGTCTGGTCAATGGCTTTACCGCATCGATCCACTGTACACTGTCCCCCAGTTCTTTTTTCACCTGTGCGATATACTGGCTCTGATCGGCAACTGTAGCGGTAAACGGAAGCCTGTCGCTTAAAATATTCGCCGCATCCGGAACTAACAGCATATTCACCGGAATATCAGAATATTTCTGACTAAAACTCTGGATGGCTTTCATATTTGCTTTCAATACATCCTGATCGGGAACTGCAATGTCTTCCAAAAGCTGTCCTTTTTTCCCGATAAAAACACCATTTTCCTCTTTACTTCCTGCCAGTCTGCTGAATCCGACTTTCAGACTGCGCCACATATTTCTTCCCATAAACTGATCGGCCTGATACTTCTCATACTGATCCATATAGCTCCCGGAAGTAACCGCGCTGACTGAAAGCTCCGGCTTTTGCTGCAATCCGCGGTTTTCCTCTTCTGAGATTTTTTTTGACGGAAGGAGCAGATTGATGATCCCGATCCCGAATACACAGATAAGGAATCCGATTCCGATCATATATTCGATTCTTTTTCTTTTCCTTGTTTTTCTTCTTTCTGACATATGCTCACCTAAAATCTAAAATATAAAAACGGATTAAATGACTGTGTCACCAGAAATGCCAGCGAAAGTGCAAACATGACCAGATACATCACACCTGTCATTATATATTTTCCAACTCTGCTTCCAGGAGCCCTCTGAATATTCCTCATCAGTCTGTATCCAATGGAGGAGGATCCCAGCACTGCCATCAGATAGATCAGCCAGTTGGAGAGCAGATAAAACCAGCCCAGCTTGTCCATAAGCCCGCTGGCACCGATTCCAAACATCACACCTACATACTTCAGGGCATAACCAAGTGACGGGCTAAAGAACAGTACCCATCCGATCAGTATCAGCACCATCGCATAAATATGCCGTACTGCACCCGGCCACTTTTCCACATATTGTCCCCATACAAATTTTTCCAGAATCAATATAATTCCATAATACAGTCCCCATGCGACAAAATTCCATGCCGCACCATGCCAGAATCCGGTCAGCATCCAGACGATCAGAAGATTGGTGATCGTTCTGGAATCTCCTTTGCGGTTTCCTCCCAGTGGAATATACACATACTCACGGAACCAGGTGCTCAGAGATATATGCCATCTTCTCCAGAATTCTGTCACACTCGTAGATACATACGGGTAATGGAAGTTCTCCAAAAACTCAAATCCGAACATCTTTCCAAGACCGATCGCCATATCCGAATATCCGCCGAAATCAAAATAAATCTGGAATGCATAAGAAATACATCCGATCCACGCAGTCATCACCGAATAGCTGCCCAGATGCATCGCTGCGATCTGCTCAAAAACCGCTCCTGTCGTATTTGCAAGAATTACCTTTTTGGCAAGTCCCCGCATAAAATACATGGCTCCCTGTCCGAACTTGGTCAGGTTCATAAATCTGTGCTCCAACTGCTCCTCAATATCCACATACCGCACGATCGGTCCTGCGATCAGCTGCGGGAACATAGAAATATAAAGTGCAAAATACATCAGCTTTTTCTGCGGCTTTACCTCCCCCCGATATACATCGATAATGTAGGAAAGCGCCTGAAATGTATAAAAAGAAATCCCGATCGGAAGCGGCAGTTCTCTGTATGGAATATCAAACGGAAGAACTGCATTTACGGATTCCATCAAAAAGCCGTAATATTTGAAAAAGCCAAGAAGCAGCAGGTTTACAACCACCGCAAAAATCAGACTGTTTCGTTTTTTTCTGTCATCATCTGCCTTTTCGGCAATATCCAGACCGCACACATAGTTCAGACAAATGGATACATAAACAGGCTCTCCCCATGCATAAAAGAAAAGGCTTGCGATCAGCATGACCAGATTCTTGAACCGATACGGAACAAGAAAATATACTGCCAGTACAATCGGCAGAAATACAAATAAAAATGTTATACTGCTAAACAGCATCTTTTGTTCCCCCTGCGTTTCTATAAACTTTTTGAAAAAACAGACTTATAAGTCTCTGCTTTTGGAGAGACTGCGTAAAATACGAACTTCCCTCTTACAGAAATCTGAGCTTCATCCAAAAGCTGCACCTGGTCAGGCGCATAACCGTCAAAGTCATTCCTTCTGTTCGCACGGCGCTGTTCTACAGCTGCCTTTACCTCTTCTGCCTGTTCCGTGGTCTTTGTTTTGACCAGTAAGATCTCCTGTGCTGACATACTGGATTCTGCCGTGTAGAGCATTACACCTTCATAATCTGCACTGTTGAGCCCATAATAGCGCTTCAGCCCCTGCACTCCTGCTTTTTTCATAGCCTTCGTATCCAGAGATGCCTCTACTTTTTTCTCTACCGCAGCAAAGCTCTTCGTACTGCCGCTGGTGAAAATCAGTAACAGTGCCACGTAAACAACGATCACTGCCACCAGTGCATACTTGATCACCACTGTTTTTTTGAGATTTTTTATCTTATCTGTCATAAAGTTGCTACCTCCGCCATACGTTTGAGCCAGATTGGATAAAAATCCGCCTTGAAATGAATTCCATCCTCTTCATAATAAGTATCTGAAACCAACGAAGTATTATCTAAAAATGCAATCTGATTCTCATCACACATCTTCTGCAGTGCCGCATTGTACTCCGGAATCTTCTGAAATACAGGCTTTTCTTCCTGCTTCGCCGCACTGACCGGGAAGATAGAATTCACATACAAAGTTGTATCCGGCAATTTTTTACGCAGCTGGTCGATCACTGCTTTATACTCTTTGATAAATAAATCCGTATCCCCATTTGTTGCAATCACGTCATTCATCCCATAGGAAAGAAAAATAACCTGAGGGTTAATGTCTGCCACTGTTTTTATCTGATCATCCAGCTCATCCAATTCTACTCCGATCTTGGCAACCACACTGGATGCATTCAAAAGATCATACTCTGTAAATGCCTCAGAAATCGAATCTCCCATCACGACCGAGCTGGAAAATAAGCTCTTATAGTTGATCTCACCACTTGCTTCCTGACTTTCCAGCTTGTCTTTCGTGTCCAGCTTGTTGATCTTTTTTTCAATATCCTTTACATTTTCTTTTTCTGCCGCTTTTATGATCGCAAGTCCCTCCTTCGTGTCCACTGTTTCAGCGGAAAAATAGCTGATTCCTTCCGCGATCAGAGTAACTGCAGCAAGCACTGCGACTGCACCGGCTCCGATTATCACATACTTTTTTTTCTGTCTCT
>OBZY01000657.1_pt1 | contig 10882 bp, 9 predicted proteins | sample 1477051 | NCBI WGS metagenome assembly OBZY01 (sample SAMEA2580270, study PRJEB22360) | human gut metagenome | biome: human gut; feature: human-associated habitat; material: faeces | place: Denmark | collected 2008/2010
GATCCCGGTTATTTTGTGTCGTCGAAAGTACCGGCCGGATCGGACTGAACATCTTACACTGAATCCCGAACCGACGGATTTTTTTCGGATAATCGGGCGGAAGCAGCGAAATGCTGCACATTCCGTCATACATAAACCGTACCTCTACGCCCGCGGCTGCTTTTTCTTTTAATATTTCCAGCACAGACCCCCACATATATCCTTCTTCTACAATAAAATACTCCAGAAAGATAAATTTTTCCGCCTTCTTCAATTCTTCCAGAAGCACCGGAAATTTTTCTTCTCCACATGCAAAATATTGCACTTGTGTATTCCGATAAGTAGGAAAATTCAGCTGATACTGCATATAATGCGCAAGGTTTGCATTGGCCGGCTTGCTCTCACGCAAGGCTTCAATCACCTGAGGCTCCTGCTGCATATATTTTGCTGTATCAAGCCGGAGCATACACAATCGCTTTCCGATATATCTTGTTCCAAGCTGAGACTTTACCCAAATATAGAAAAGGCATCCAAATGCCGGAAAAATCAGGATCAAAAGTACCCAGGTCATATTAAATGCCGGATTTCCTCTTTCATTGATAATATAAATTACGATCACTGCTGCCAGAACTGTAAATCCGCCGTACACATAGACGGCATAGTCATTCAGTATCGTTGCCACTCCAACCAGAACGATCAGCTGGATCAGAACAAGCATAAGGATCAGTGCTGTACGGCCAAAAACAATGCTGAACAACCCTTTCTTCGCTTTTTTCACTGCTTTATGTTCCATCTTTTTGTTTCACCCCTGCTTTTTTCAATATCCCCAGTGTAGCACACTTTGTATTTCTCCACAATACAGCTTCTCAAAAGTTACTGTGAACAGTAACTCTCAAAGGTCTTGTAATTAACGGCGAAAAGTATTACAATGGATATCGATTCATAACATCTGCTGGAAAGGAGATTTTTACGATGAAAAAGTTTTTGAAATGGTTTCTTGGTCTTGCGGCTGTCGGTACTGCGATCGGTCTGATCATTGCTTATTTCTGCAAAGACAGTGACGCAGTTTCCGAGTATGATTGTACAGAAGATATGGAAGAAGAGGATTTTGATCTGGACAATGATTTAAAACCGGTATCGGAACGCGGATATGTGCATCTGAACAAAGCAGCATCCGATACTGCTGATACAGAAGAAGAACCTTCCCAAGAAACACAAGCAACTGATACTGAATCGGAAGAATAATGCAAAACAGGAACTGGCCACTTTTGAACAGTTCCTGTTTTTTACTTTATCGAACAAAGTCCGTCCGCCGCAGACATGTGCTGCTGGTTACCCGGATGAATATTCTCACTTCCACGCTTCTTCCAGCAATTTTACTGCTTCTTTCATCTTATCTTCACTGATATTGGCATATCCCAGCATGATCGTCGGTTTTAGCCCGTCAGGAGGATCGATATAATATTGCGAAAGTCCATATACTCGAACGCCTTTTTCCGCAGCTTTTCGAATCAATTCTTCTTCTGTCATATCACCGGCAAAATGCAGCAGCATATGTACTCCGGCATTCTCCCCCGATATCGTACAGATTTTCTGAAATGTTTTCAAACAGCCCATCAGCGTATCATGACGGCTCTTGTACAATGTCCGGATCCGGTTCAGATGCCTTTCATAATGTCCGTCCTCGATAAACTTCTGTAAAATCAGCTGATCTACCCTGGAAACCGTAGAACTTAAAAAACTGCTTTTTTTCTGAAACTCCTTTAAAAGCGGCGCAGGAAGCACCATATAGCTGACACGGATCGAAGGCGCGATGGACTTTGAAAACGTTCCGATATAGATCACCTTTTCCCATCGGTCATACCCCTGCAGCGCGGGAATAGGCTTCCCTTTGTATCGAAACTCACTGTCATAGTCATCCTCGATAATATAGCGTGCAGGGTCTTTGGCTGCCCACTTAAGCAGTTCCATCCTGCGTTTCATGGGCATTACGATTCCCAGCGGATACTGATGGGAAGGCATCACGAACGCAATATCTGCTCCGGAACTTTTCAGATCGGCCACTTTCATTCCTTTCTCATCCATATCCACTGTACATACATCATAAGACAGACTTTTAAAAAGCCGGTATGCCTGCTTGTAGGTCGGGTTTTCCAGAGCTACTTTATGATTCTGGCCGATCACTGTGGAAAGCAGCATCAGAAGATAGTCATTTCCTGCTCCGATAATGATCTGATCCGGATGTGCATTCACTCCTCGTGCCTGATACAAATATCTGCTGATCGCACTTCGCAGTCCGTACTCCCCCTGAGAATCTCCCAGACGGAACATCTCTGCCCGGTCATCTAACAGACTGTCCTTCGCAAGTCTTCGCCAGACATTATACGGGAAACTGTTCAGATCAACTCCGTTCGGTGTAAAATCATATTTCCACTCTTTTTTCTCTGTCTTTTCTTCCGCTCCCACCAAAGCAGGAACGACATCCAGACGATACATCCCTTCCAGTTCTGCCGCGAAATACCCTTTACACGGTACTGCTTCCACATACCCTTCCGAGATCAGCTGTTCATAGGCAAGCTCCACTGTGCTTCTGCTTACTTCCAGATATTTGCACAGAGAACGACTGGAGGGAAGTTTTTCCCCGCTGGTAATCCTTCCCTCCTGAATCTCTCTTTTAATATGCTGATAAATCTGCTCATACAGCGGTGTCTCAGATGCTGTGTGAAGATTTATAGTCAATTCATTCATAATTTCACGCTGCTTATTTCGGCAGTTTAAACGAACTCTTCAGTGACACGATCCGGTTAAATACCAGTGCATCCTCTCTGGAATCTTTTGCATCGATACAGAAATATCCCTGTCTTACAAACTGGAAGCTGTCATATGCTTTTGCATCCTCAAAATTCGGTTCTACATAGCAGTCTTTTAAGACTGTCAGGGAGTTCGGATTCAGGTTCATGGAACCATCCTCATTATAAACACCTTTTTCTTCATCGATCAGATTCTCGTACAGGCGCACTTCCGCTTTTACTGCATACGGTGCCGGTACCCAGTGGATCGTTCCTTTGACTTTTCTTCCGGTAAATCCGCTTCCGCTCTTCGTCTGTGGATCATACGTACAGTGTACCACTGTGATGTTGCCGTCTTCATCCTTTTCAAATCCAGTACAGGTTACAAAATATGCCTGCATCAGACGTACCTCATTGCCCGGGAAGAGACGGAAATATTTCTTCGGCGGTTCTTCCATAAAATCATCTCTGTTGATATACAGCTCTCTGCAGAACGGGATCTTTCTCATACCAAGCTCCTCATTCTCCAGATTGTTGATCACATCCAGATATTCCACCTGATCTTCCGGATAATTGTCAATGACCAGCTTGATCGGATCCAGCACTGCCATCATACGCGGTTTTTTCAGCTTTAAGTCCTCACGGATACAGTACTCCAGCATCGCATAGTCTACAGAGCTCTGGCTTTTTGATACTCCGCACATATCGATAAACATCTTGATGGACTCCGGTGTAAATCCTCTGCGGCGAAGTGCTGCGATGGAAACCAGGCGCGGATCATCCCATCCGTCTACCACACCGTCTTCTACCAGTTTTTTGATGTAACGCTTTCCGGTCACAACATTGGTCAGGTATAATTTAGAAAACTCAATCTGTCTTGGCGGCATCTCAAACTCACACTCTCTGACTACCCAGTCATACAGCGGACGGTGATCTTCAAACTCCAGTGTACAGATTGAATGTGTGATATGCTCAATTGCATCCTCGATCGGATGTGCAAAATCGTACATCGGATAAATACACCATTTGTCTCCTGTATTGTGATGCGTCATATGTGCCACACGGTAAATGATCGGGTCTCTCATATTGATATTCGGAGATGCCATATCAATCTTTGCGCGCAGCACCTTCTCTCCATCCTTGAATTTTTCGTCTTTCATTGCCTCGAACAACTCCAGGTTTTCCTCAACGGAGCGTTCTCTGTACGGACTGTTCTTTCCAGGCTCTGTCAGTGTCCCTCTGTACTCTCTGATCTCTTCCGGAGTCAGGTCACACACATATGCTTTTCCTTTTTTGATCAGTTTTACTGCGCATTCGTACATCTGCTCAAAATAATCGGATGCAAAGTAAAGATGATCCTCCCAGTCAGCCCCCAGCCACTGGATATCTTCTTTGATTGAATCCACAAACTCCACTTTTTCTTTGGTCGGGTTGGTATCGTCAAAACGCATATGGAAAGTTCCGTTGTATTTTTTTGCCAGTCCGTAATTCAAAAGAATGGACTTGGCATGTCCGATGTGCAGATATCCGTTCGGCTCCGGCGGGAAACGGGTGCACACATGATCGTAAACGCCTTCTGCAAGGTCTTTGTCTATTTCCTGTTCAATGAAATTTTTTGAAACTGCTTCGTTTTCCATAAATTCCTCCTCGTGTACAAACATTCTTCCGATTATCTTATCATAAATCCGCATTTCCGACAAGGTACATACCCAACATTTTCTTTACTTTGCCGCGCCAACGTGGTATACTAACAAAGTTTCCAAAGAAAACTCCCGCGGGGAGAAATAATATTATATGTTTATGGAGGTTTTTATGAAACGAGAACAGTTTGGTTCCCGCCTCGGTTTTATCCTGGTATCTGCAGGATGCGCGATCGGGCTCGGGAACGTCTGGAAGTTTCCCTACATGGCTGGAAAATACGGCGGAGCGGCCTTTATCCTGGTATACCTGCTCTTTCTTGTCATTCTGGGACTTCCCATCATTGTATGTGAATTCAGTGTAGGAAGGGCAAGTCAGAAAAGTATTGCCACATCCTACAATGCACTGGAACCGCCGCACACCCGGTGGCATTACGCCAGATGGGCAGCCATTGCCGGAAATTATCTTCTGGTCATGTTTTATTCTATGGTAGGCGGCTGGATGCTCTACTACTGCTTTCGCATGGCAAAAGGAGAATTTGCCTCAGTGACAGCTTCTGAAGTCTCTGAAAAATACACCGGAATGCTTTCTTCCGTTCCGACGCTGATGTTCTGGACGGTACTGGTGATCGTACTTTCCTTTGGAATCTGCAGCATTGGTCTGCAAAAAGGTGTGGAAAAGATCATGAAGATCACCATGCTCTGTCTGTTGGGAATTATGGTTATCCTGACGATCCGTTCCGTGACACTGACCGGCTCTTCCGAAGGGCTGCGCTTTTTCCTGGTGCCGGACTTTGAGCGTATGGCCAAAAACGGTATCGGAAATGTGATCTTTGGAGCTATGAGTCAGGCCTTCTTTACGTTGAGTATCGGAATGGGCGGTATGGCCATCTTCGGCAGCTACTTGGATAAGAAACGTTCTCTCGCCGGAGAATCTCTGAGCATTGTGCTTCTGGATACCTGCGTTGCACTGATGGCCGGGCTGATCGTGATTCCTTCCTGCTTCGCTTTTGGCGTAGAACCAGATGCCGGACCGGGACTTGTATTCATCACGCTGCCGAACATTTTCACACAGATGGCCGGGGGACGGATCTGGGGCTCTTTATTCTTCCTGTTTTTATTCTGTGCGGCACTGTCCACCATTGTCGGAGTCTTCGAGAACATTGTCTCTTTCTGGATGGATCTGTTTGGATGGAAGAGAACCAAAGCTGTGGGGATCAATATTCTCCTGATCACAGTTTTAAGTATTCCATGTATCCTCGGATTCAGCGTATGGTCCGGTTTCCAGCCGCTTGGCGCAGGCACAAACATTATGGATCTGGAAGACTTTATTGTATCCAACAATATCCTTCCGCTTGGCTCAGTTGTATATCTTTTGTTCTGTACGCACAAAAACGGATGGGGCTGGAAAAATTTCATTCAGGAAGCAAACAGCGGAGACGGATTAAAGTTTCCGGCAAAAGCTCGCTTCTATATGACACATATCCTGCCGTGGGTCGTAGTCGTAATCTATCTGAAAGGCTATTACGACATGTTCCGCCCGCAGGGAACGACTATTTTTGTGATCTGGATGCTGATCGCACTGGGTTGTCTTGGATTTATCGCATATATTTCCAGCAGCCGGAAAAAACAGAAAAAATCATAAAAAACTGGTATCGGCAAGTACTTTTTCACACTGCCGATACCAGTACTTTTTTGTCTTTTTATCTCTTTTCTAAAAGGCGGTCTGCCAGAATACACATTGCCTGTACAATGATCGCCGCGTGATCTACTGCAATCTCTCCGCCTGTGAGCACCTGAAACTTTCGCTCCCGAATCAGCCCTTCCCTGCATGTCTCTTCAACTTCCGCCCGGGTATCCATCCCATTCTCTTCATTTGACACATGAAGCTGCCAGACTTTTCTGCTGACTTCTCCTGTGTGGACTTCCTTTTCTTTCAGGCAGAGGCTGCACCATGCCGCGTCCGCCGCATCATCCCCTGCCCGTACCGTGATGTCCTGCTCGTTCACAAGCGACAGATATGCCGTTGTGATCACACGGGTCCTCGGATCTCTGTCATAATCTCCATATACTGCAAACTGTTCCAATGGAAGATCTTTTACTCCGGTCTCTTCTTCCAGTTCCCGTCTTGCTGTATCCTCCAGATTTTCCCTCATTTCGGCAAACCCGCCGGGCAGCGCCCAGAACCCGATGCTTGGATGATTGCTCCTTCGCACCAGAAGCACTTTCAGCTGATTCACCTCCAGAAGCTCTCCTGTTATAGAAAAGATTACCGCATCTGTGGTACAGCTCGGTGTCTCATATTTGCGGGGATCATAATGCTCCAGAAACGTCTCCAGATCCTCACCCTGCCGGTTTTTCTCTTTTGTCCCGTAAAATTTTTCAATTTCTTTTAAAAACGCCGCCATCTGTTTTTGCCTCCTGTCCGAATCCTTCTTTTCCTAACAGTATAGGCGTTTTTCCATTTTCTGTAAAGAAATCTAAACCACTTATTTTACTTTTACATATGGAGCGGCTACACCTTCCTCTGTGTTTCCATATCCCGGATATATATCCAGATATAAGGAATCCAGCTGATCCTCATCCGCCACATAAACCAGTGTATATTCCAGTGTTTCTCCTGCTGCCAGCGGCCGGAAGAATGCATCTTTCATTCTCTGCACGCCTTCTGTATAGTAGATCTTGTCAAAATAAATCGGGAAAGATGCCCCGTTTCCGGCTGTCCACTGCAGGTTATAATTTTCATTCGCTCCCACCAGCTGATAATCTGCCCTTGACAGGCTTCCGTCCTCATTGGTCTTCATGTATGCCAGATCCGGAGCGATGCTGATTCCCCCGCTTGCATTCCACTCTGTCTGGAAATCAGAACAATTCTCTGCCTGCATCTTTACAACTACATACTTGGAATTGACCGTTTCTGCCTCTTTGTTTGCCATTGCATCCGTTGTACCCCATTCTCCTGCATCGAGCACATATCTCTCATGCGGTTTCAGAGAGGTGTCTTCATTCACCCACAGAGCAACCTCATCTTCATACTGGGCATAGTTTTCTCTTGGAAACTGATCGACCGGCAGCGTATCCTGAATTTTGATATCCTTGACCGTAAACCGGATATCTTCAAACTCTGTTGAATTCTCATCTCTGAACGGATTTTTGATCTCCTCACCGATTGAACGCACGCCTTCTGCCGGAATCGTATTTCCCGCCTGCGCTTCCATTTCTTCCAGCCATTTCTTTTCTTCGATTTCCGTCTGGATCTCTTCCTCCGAAGGATATGGTACAGTCTCATCCAGAACGGTAACCTTCAACCCTTCTGCCACTTTTTCAATCTCTTCCTGTGGAAGATCGCTCGTATTGTGGATATAAATTCCATATCCCTCTTCTTCATTGAAAAGATATAACATTTTCTCTGTCTTCTCACTGTCCACATATTCCGAGTCCATCAAAAACAGATCCAGTTTGGTATTCTCTGTATCTGATGTCTTTACCCGGCTTTCCTTACGGAATTTCCGAAAAGAATCTTCATCCACTCTGGACATCTTGTAAAGCTCTGCCGCATTATACGGTATGATGGAAATCCCACTGTTGGTCTCTTTATTATGCCACTTTCCGCCATATGGACCTTCTCCCTGATATTCATACCCATCCGGCATATAGGTCGGCTCCACCTTGATCTGATGTGCCTCTTTCTGCTTTGTATCCACTTCAATCTGATACTGGAGTGTATCCCCCTCCTCACTTCGCGTTACATTGAGATATTTTGTCACCGCAAACACCGTGATGGAAAGCCCTGCCGTCAGTACTGCTGCCGCTGCCAGACCTGTCCAAAGTTTATATTTTCTGTTGTGTCTTCTCGTGGTCTGAATTCCAAGCTGTTCATACGCTTTTTTCATTCCCTCATCCACAGATTTCGGAACCTCCATATCCTGTCCCATAATTTTTTTCATCTCATCTACAGAATAGTCTTTCTTCATTTCACTGCCTCCTTCTTTAACACATGGAATACGCATGCTCAAATTTCTTTCGTCCTCTGGACAGCCTTGTTTTCACCGTATTCTCGTCCATCTCCAGTATTTGTGCGATCTCTTTGATCTTAAATCCTTCTCCGTAATACAAAAGAAGCACGATCCGGTATTTTTCATCCAGAGAGTTCATCAATTCCTGAAATTCATAATTCTGCATCTCCATACACGTATTCTCCTGTTCTTCAATCTGCTCCAGAGGATACACCCGCTTTCCTGCTGCCAGTATATCCTTGCAGTTATTGATCAAGATCCTGGTCAGCCATGTCTTAAAATAATCTGCATTTTTCAGGCGCCCGATGTGTTCATAGCAATTGATCACCGTCTCCTGGATCGCATCCGCAATATCTGCATCATCCTTTAAATAACTTCTTGCCACTTTATACATCCCGCTCTTACAGCGCTCCATCAGCTCCACAAATGCCTGATCGTCTTTCTTCTGTGCCTTTTTTACCAGATATTTCATCACCTCTCACCCCGCTTTCCTGCTGTTTTGAACTGCTTTACACTCATTAGACCGGATTTCCTTTTGAAAAGTTTCATCTGTTTTTCTTTTACTTACAAAAATCAGCCCCTTTTTACATGAGGCTGATCTTTCTCTTATTTTTCGATATCTTCTATTTTTGTCTTTCCGATCATAAGATTCAGGATTTCTACATCTGTCTGCTTCATTCCCGCTCTTCCAACATATCCGACCGCCTTGATCGTATCTTCCGGGCAGTCCATGACAAGCCCCTCTCCACTGCTAAACACCAGTCCGCGCATTGCCATCTTGTGACTTAAGATTGCAGCCTGCAGAGATGTTGCAATTTTCGCGGCACAGCTTGGCTTCGCACCGTCACATACGATCCCGCCTGCATCCGCGATCGTATTGACGACCGTATTCTGGATTTGTTCCAGATTTCCGCCGCACAGATACGTAATCCCTGCTCCTGCGCCTGCTGCCGCACAAACTGCGCCGCAATAGGCCGAAAGGGAACCGATATAACGCTTCTGATTCAGTGCTACCAGATTCGATACACACAGTGCACGATAAATCTCTTCTTCACTCTTTTTCAGCTCTTTTCCGTATTCGATCACCGGCAGAGAACAGGTCATCCCCTGATTACCGGAACCAGAATTAATAATGACCGGCAGGGAGCATCCGCTCATTCTGGCATCTGATCCTGCCGCTGCCGAAGCCACGGCCTTCCACTGTACAGTCGTCCCGAATTCCTCTGCGATCACCCGCCCAACCTGGGCACCCCATTCATGCTCCAGACCTTCCTTTGCAATTCTGGAATTGTACCTGATCTGCCGGGCAAGCACATCTCGTACCTCATTTAAATCCACTTCCTGCGCAAACACAAGGATATCTGCCAGATTCAACAGACTTTTATCCACCTCAATTTCTTCCCCTGACACTTCTTTCTTGTGCGCATACACAATTTTTCCGTTTTTCTCGATCCTTGTAATATTGGTATGCTCCTGCTCAATGATGACTGTCGCTTCATTTTCTCCGTTTACAACCTGAACTTCGATATACAGATTTGCCACACCTTCTTTTAAACAGCAGTCGCAAAATGATTCCCGAAGCAATTCCTTCGTTCTTTTGATATCTGTCTGGGTCACGGCTTCTAACACTTCCAGCGCCTGAGAAGGATCACCGCCTGCAAGCCCCAGTACTGCTGCAGCTTCCACACCCTTCATCCCACCGGAATTAGGAACCTTCACACCTTTTACATTCTTGATGATATTCCCGCTGCACCAGACTGTCATATGCTCCGGAAACTCTCCCAGCACTTCCCTTGCTTTTGCCGATGCATAGGCCAAAGCGATCGGCTCTGTGCACCCCAGTGCCGGAACCAGTTCTTTTCTTAAGATTTTTACATAATTATCATAAATCGTTCTGTCCATAATATCTCCTTTGCTCCCGTATTCCTACTATTTATCATACCAAATTCGTTTTTAAGACGCAACACGCAGAAAGTGCGGCAGATCACCACCCTTTCGGTCGCATCTGCCGCTCTCTCAATTCGCATAACCATACCTTTTTTCTTCCATACGCATCAGGCCTTTTCCCTCCAGATACCATTCAATCTCTGTCAGCAGCTGTAAAAATCGATACCTCTCTTTCTCATTCTGTAAATCCATTTTCCACATATCACCATACATCCGCTTCACCAGATTCCAGTCCCGTCTAAGAATTGCTTCCAGTTTTTCCAATCTGTCATCTCTCACTAAAATACAGATTTCCACATTGTTCTCCATGCGCTCCATCAGCCTGTAGAAGTAGGCATATTCTGTTGGTTCCATTTTGCGTGCAAAATCTGCCAACTCTTCCAGTGCATCTTTCAGTGGCTCCAGATTTTTCTTCATCCTTCGTCCCCTCCTGGTCTGTATGAAAACGCCACTTTCACTATCATTAAGTATACCATACTTCCGTATGGAATCTTTTCTGCGTTTTCCATTTTCC
>OBZY01000661.1_pt1 | contig 10837 bp, 9 predicted proteins | sample 1477051 | NCBI WGS metagenome assembly OBZY01 (sample SAMEA2580270, study PRJEB22360) | human gut metagenome | biome: human gut; feature: human-associated habitat; material: faeces | place: Denmark | collected 2008/2010
CGAAAATAAATCTATTAGCTAATTTATATTAATGGCACTTATTTATAAGCGCTCTATAATTCTTTAACTTAATTTAAACAAACTAAAAATAACATCGGAAATTATTCATTGGTTATTTGTTGAAGTTTTCTTATGTATTTGTGGTGGTGTTTTGAACACTCGGTGGCATTCTCACAAATATCATTTAGTAGTTTACGTACGTAAAAAATTGGTTATGCTGTTAAGAGTGGTTACTTCGTCACACAGCTTAAACCCGCCGTCGAGCGGGTTTTTCCATTTTTTGAGTCTCGATATTAGCTGATAACCCAATACCTGAGTTATTCACTGACTCCGAATCTGTTACGTTTCTGCCTTTATTGCGATACGTAGTATCCCCTTAATTTACACCCGCTTTGTCTGCGAGGTGGGGTTATGAAATCCATGGATAAGTTAACAACGGGTGTCGCCTATGGCACCTCAGCAGGTAGTGCCGGGTACTGGTTTTTACAGTTGCTCGATAAAGTCACGCCCTCACAGTGGGCGGCAATAGGTGTGCTGGGTAGTCTGGTATTTGGCTTGCTGACGTATCTGACAAACCTTTATTTCAAGATTAAAGAAGATAAGCGTAAGGCTGCGAGAGGTGAATAATGTCGCCATCATTACGCAAGGCTATTGCTGCTGCTATTGGTGGTGGGGCTGTTGCCATAGCGTCTGTGCTCATCACTGGTCCGAGTGGTGACGATGGCCTGGAAGGTGTCAGCTACATACCATACAAAGATATTGTTGGTGTATGGACTGTATGTCACGGGCATACAGGAAAAGACATCATGCTCGGTAAAACGTATAAAGGCAGCAGTAAGGGGCATACCCCGCGCGAAGCGAAGGACAACCTGAAATCCACGCAGTTACTGAGTGTGATCGATGCCATCAGCGAAGGGCCGATTGAAGGTCCGGTGGATGGGTTAAAAAGCGTGCTACTGAACAGTACGCCGGTGCTGGACACTGAGGGGAATACCAATATCTCCGGTGTCACGGTGGTGTTCCGGGCAGGTGAGCAGGAGCAGACTCCGCCGGAGGGGTTTGAATCCTCCGGCTCCGAGACGGTGCTGGGTACGGAAGTGAAATACGACACGCCGATCACCCGCACCATCACGTCGGCAAACATCGACCGTCTGCGTTTTACCTTCGGTGTGCAGGCACTGGTGGAAACCACTTCAAAGGGTGACCGGAATCCGTCGGAAGTTCGCCTGCTGGTTCAGATACAGCGTAACGGTGGCTGGGTGACGGAAAAAGACATCACCATTAAGGGCAAAACCACCTCGCAGTATCTGGCCTCGGTGGTGGTGGATAACCTGCCGCCGCGCCCGTTCAATATCCGGATGCGCAGGATGACGCCGGACAGCACCACAGACCAGCTGCAGAACAAAACGCTCTGGTCGTCATACACCGAAATCATCGATGTGAAACAGTGCTACCCGAACACGGCACTGGTCGGCGTACAGGTGGACTCGGAGCAGTTCGGCAGCCAGCAGGTGAGTCGTAATTATCATCTTCGCGGGCGCATTCTGCAGGTGCCGTCGAACTATAACCCGCAGACGCGACAATACAGCGGTATCTGGGACGGAACGTTAAAACCGGCATACAGCAACAACATGGCCTGGTGTCTGTGGGATATGCTGACCCATCCGCGCTACGGCATGGGGAAACGTCTTGGTGCGGCGGATGTGGACAAATGGGCGCTGTATGTCATCGGCCAGTACTGCGACCAGTCAGTGCCGGACGGCTTTGGCGGCACGGAGCCGCGCATCACCTGTAATGCGTACCTGACCACACAGCGCAAGGCGTGGGACGTTCTCAGTGATTTCTGCTCGGCGATGCGCTGTATGCCGGTATGGAACGGGCAGACGCTGACGTTCGTGCAGGACCGACCGTCGGATAAGGTGTGGACCTATAACCGCAGTAATGTGGTGATGCCGGATGATGGCGCGCCGTTCCGCTACAGCTTCAGCGCCCTGAAGGACCGCCATAATGCCGTTGAGGTGAACTGGATTGACCCGGATAACGGCTGGGAGACGGCGACAGAGCTTGTGGAGGACACGCAGGCCATTGCCCGTTACGGTCGTAACGTCACGAAGATGGATGCCTTTGGCTGTACCAGTCGGGGGCAGGCACACCGAGCCGGGCTGTGGCTGATTAAAACGGAACTGCTGGAAACGCAGACCGTGGATTTCAGCGTGGGCGCAGAAGGGCTTCGCCATGTGCCGGGCGATGTTATTGAAATCTGCGATGATGACTATGCGGGTATCAGCATCGGCGGGCGCGTGCTGGCGGTGAACAGCCAGACCCGGACGCTGACGCTCGACCGTGAAATCACTCTGCCATCCTCCGGTACCACGCTGATAAGCCTGGTTGACGGAAGCGGCAATCCGGTCAGCGTGGAGGTCCAGTCCGTCACCGACGGCGTGAAGGTAAAAGTGAGCCGGGTTCCTGACGGCGTTGCCGGATACAGCGTGTGGGGGCTGAAGTTGCCGACGTTGCGCCAGCGCCTGTTCCGCTGCGTGAGTATCCGTGAGAACGATGACGGCACGTATGCCATCACTGCCGTGCAGCATGTACCGGAAAAAGAGGCCATCGTGGATAACGGGGCGCACTTTGACGGCGACCAGAGCGGCACGGTGAATGGTGTCACGCCGCCAGCGGTGCAGCACCTGACTGCCGAAGTCACCGCAGACAGCGGGGAATATCAGGTGCTGGCGCGCTGGGACACGCCGAAGGTGGTGAAGGGGGTGAGCTTTATGCTTCGCCTGACCGTGGCAGCGGATGACGGCAGTGAGCGGCTGGTCAGCACGGCCCGGACGACGGAAACCACATACCGCTTCACGCAACTGGCGCTGGGGAACTACAGGCTGACAGTCCGGGCGGTAAATGCGTGGGGGCAGCAGGGAGATCCGGCGTCGGTATCGTTCCGGATTGCCGCACCGGCAGCACCGTCGAGGATTGAGCTGACGCCGGGCTATTTTCAGATAACCGCCACGCCGCATCTTGCCGTTTATGACCCGACGGTACAGTTTGAGTTCTGGTTCTCGGAAAAGCGGATTACCGATATCAGGCAGGTTGAAACCACAGCCCGCTATCTTGGCACGGCGCTGTACTGGATAGCTGCCAGTATCAATATTAAGCCGGGCCATGATTATTATTTTTATATCCGCAGTGTGAATACTGTTGGCAAATCGGCATTCGTGGAGGCTGTCGGTCAGGCGAGCGATGATGCTTCCGGCTATCTGGATTTTTTCAAAGGCCAGATAACTGAATCCCATCTCGGCAAGGAGCTGCTGGAAAAAGTCGAGCTGACGGAGGATAACGCCAGCAAACTGGAGGAGTTTTCGAAAGAGTGGAAAGACGCCAACGATAAATGGAATGCCATGTGGGGCGTCAAAATTGAGCAGACCGAAGACGGCAGGCATTATGTCGCGGGTATTGGCCTCAGCATGGAGGATACGGAGGAAGGCAAACTGAGCCAGTTCCTGGTTGCCGCTAACCGTATCGCGTTTATTGACCCGGCAAACGGGAATGAAACGCCGATGTTTGTGGCGCAGGGCAACCAGATATTCATGAACGAAGTGTTCCTGAAGTATCTGACGGCTCCCACCATTACCAGCGGCGGCAATCCGCCGGTATTTTCCCTGACACCGGACGGGCGGTTGACGGCGAAAAATGCCGATATCAGCGGTAACGTGAATGCGAACTCAGGGACGCTCAATAATGTCACGATTAACCAGAACTGTCGGATTCTGGGAAAACTGTCTGCCAACCAGATTGAAGGTGATATTGTCAAAACGGTGGGAAAAGCCTTTCCGAGAAATGGCAGTTATGCCAGCGGTACAATAACGGTCACTGTGTACGATGACCAGGCTTTTGACCGTCAGATAGTAATCCCACCCGTTCTGTTTCGCGGTGGTAAGCATGAAAACTTCAACAGCAACAACCAACAGTCATACTGGTATTCAACCTGTAAGCTGCAGGTACTGAAGAACGGACAGGAAATCTTTCAGCAACCCGCGACGGATGTCAGCAGGGTATTTTCATCCGTCATTGATATGCCAGCGGGACACGGCCATGTCACCCTGACTTTCAATGTTTCTTCATATGGTGCAAATAACTGGACGCCAACGACCAGTATCAGCGACCTTCTTGTTGTCGTGATGAAGAAATCAACAGCCGGTATCAGTATCAGTTGAATTTTATAACCCAAATACGGGCGCCAGAAATGGCGCCTTTTTTATTTGTGGAGTGAATATGGCAGTACAGATTTCAGGCGTGCTGAAAGACGGTGCAGGAAAACCAATACAGAACTGTACTATTCAGCTCAAAGCAAAGCGTAACAGCACCACGGTACTGGTGAACACGGTGGCCTCTGAAAATCCGGATGAAGCCGGGCGTTACAGCATGGATGTTGAGTATGGCCAGTACAGCGTCACCCTGCTGGTTGAAGGTTTTCCGCCTTCACATGCCGGGACCATTACCGTCTATGAAGGTTCCAGACCAGGTACGCTGAATGATTTTCTCGGCGCCATGACGGAAGATGATGTCATGCCGGAGGCACTGCGCCGTTTTGAGCTGATGGTGAATGAAGTGGCACGTCATGCCGGAGCATCATCACAGAGCGCAGCGGCAGCAAAGAAATCCGAAACTGCAGCGGCATCATCGAAGAACGCGGCGAAAACCTCAGAAACGAATGCAGCTAACAGCGCACAGGCGGCAGCGGCCTCGCAGACTGCATCGGCAAACTCCGCGACAGCAGCCAAAAAATCAGAAACCAGCGCGAAAAATAGCGAGACAGCCACAAAGGCCAGCGAAAAAAACGCAAAATCCAGCCAGACGGCAGCGAAAACCAGTGAGACGAATGCCAAAGACAGTGAAGCCAACGCAAAGGTGAGCGAAACAGCGGCGGCGAACTCGGCGAAAGCATCGGCAGCAAGCCAGACGGCAGCAAAAGCAAGTGAAGATGCTGCCAGAGAATACGCAAACCAGACAGCAGAGCCGTACAGATATGTTTTACAGCCGCTGCCGGATGTGTGGATACCCTTTAATGATTCGCTGGATATGATTACGGGCTATTCTCCGGGTTATAAAAAAGTGAAGATTGGTGATAATGTGGTTCAGGTTGCCAGTGATAAACAGGTTAATTTCAGTCGCGCATCAACGGCAACATATATCAACAAATCTGGCGAACTGAAAACGGCGGAAATTAATGAGCCGCGATTTGAGTGTGATGGCCTGCTTATTGAGGGACAAAGAACGAACTACATGCTCAATTCGGAAAGTCCAGCCAGCTGGGGGAAGTCATCAAACATGGATGTGCCCGAAACCGGGACGGATAGTTTTGGTTTTACTTATGGAAAGTTTGTCTGCAACGATTCTCTGGTTGGGCAAACTTCGGCTATTAATATGGCATCAATTGCTGCAACAAAGTCAGTTGATGTCTCAGGCGATAACAAGTACGTGACAACCTCATGCCGTTTTAAAACAGAACGACAGGTAAGGTTACGTATACGGTTTGATAAGTATGATGGTAGTGCAACAACTTTTCTTGGCGATGCGTACATTGATACGCAAACGCTTGAAATTAATATGACAGGTGGTGCTGCCGGCAGAATTACGGCACGAGTCAGGAAGGATAAGACCACGGGCTGGATTTTTGCAGAGGCAACGATTCAGGCAATTGATGGTGAGTTAAAAATAGGCTCTCAGATACAGTATTCTCCTGAGCAGGGTGGGGCAACAGTATCTGGTGACTATATTTATCTTGCCACCCCACAAGTAGAGAATGGGCCGTGTGTATCATCATTTATTATTTCAGGAGGCAGCGCAACGACAAGAGCCAGTGATTTGGTTAGTATCCCCACCAGAAATAATCTTTATAAGTTACCATTTACTTTTTTACTTGAGATTCATAAAAACTGGGATATTGCACCAAACGCCGCACCCCGCGTGTGGGATATAGCAGCAGCCAATACCGGGCAATCAGCAATTGCAGCAATCAACAGAGGTAGTGGTAAGTTATATATGAGTCTGTCAAACCCTTCAGGCTCGTATGTTAATAGCGCAGCGACAGATGTATTTGCAGAGAAAACCACATTTGGATGTATTGCAAAAGCTGATGGTCACTTTCATGTGGTGACAAATGGTAAAGCGGTTAATGAAGTTTATTGTGAATATAATGGCGTGACCGCTGATAAAAATATCCGATTTGGAGGGCAGACGAATACTGGAGAACGACATCTGTTTGGCCATATTCGCAATTTCCGCATATGGCATAAAGAATTAAATGACAGGCAATTAAAAGAGGTCGTATGAAAGATTTAACTTTGAAGTTTCATGACAAACTGCAGTTTAAGGCCTTCCTGTCATCTCTTGGCTGGGCGGAAGATGAAGACCTCCAGAATAAACTGTTAGTTGATGAAATTGGTTTCACCTACACAGAAACAGGGGTAACAGAAGAGGGAGAACCTGTCTGTATCCGGAATGATGGTTATTTTGTCAACATTCGCATTCTTGATGACTTGTTTGATGTTTCTGTATTCTCTGATTATGTCGTGGAGCTGGAAACACCGCTTCGGGAATGGAGCTGAAAGGAGGAAATAATGGATATAAGCCCCTTACTTCATGCACTTTGTGCTGTGGCTGCGCAGATACTGGTTGGTCTTTTTACCGGAAACTGGGCTTACGGAGCGATAGCCGGTTGTACGTTCTTCATTGCGCGTGAACATACCCAGGCAGAATATCGCTGGATTGAAATGTTCGGGCATGGCAAGCGAATGAATATGCCGTGGTGGGGCGGTTTTGATCCGCGTGCTTGGGATGTGGCAAGCCTGATGGATTTTGCTGTGCCGGTGGTGGCGTGTCTGCTGGTCTGGCTGTTGGTTAATCGTGGGCGAAAAAAGGTGAGCTGTATATGCAACGGAGGAAGAAACCCCGTTGCTGGAAGCCAGGAAAAAGTATCGGGTGTTGCTGTCCTCGGATGTTGTGCTAATTGGGTGATAACAGATCCTGTGTATGGGAGTTTCCCTTTTTGCGTGCGTTGATGCTGGTAACGGCAAACGTCATGATGAACAAAACCGCGAATAAGACGACAATCGTCGGAGCTGGTGCGCTGTCGATAAAAAAGGACAACCAGACACCAGTCATTGACACTATTACCGATATGCCAGTCGCCAGTAGGAGCGCAATATGAAAGCGTTGTGTCAGGAGTACCGCAATGGCGCCAGGCGCAATGAGCAGAGAAATGGAGAGAATGATACCTACCGCTTTCAGCGTCGCCACAATGGTCAGAGAGACCATGCACAGCAGCCCATAATGCAGCCATCTCGTATGCAAACCGCTTACCTGCGCCTGTTGATAATCAAAGCTGAACAGCAAAAAATCCCGCCATTTTACGCTAATAACAAGTGTAACCAGCCCGGCAATAATCATCGTCTGGATTATATCGCCGATGGTTATCCCGAGCATGTCGCCGAAAAGAATATGGTCAAGATGTACGTCTGGTTTGACTGCAATATACAAAATCAGACCTGCGGCAAACATGCCAGAAAAAACAATCCCCATCACTGTATCTTGCTTGATTCGGCTGTTGTCTTTCAGGTATCCCGTCGCCACCGCGCAGAATACTCCGGCGACGAATGCCCCTGTAGCCAAAGGTAACCCCAGAATCCAGGCAAGCACGATGCCAGGAAAAACCGCATGACTCATCGTGTCACCCATCAGTGCCCAGCCTTTCAGGACCAGAAAGACCGACAGCAGCGCACAGGGTATGGAAACTACCAGTGAAATCAGCAGTGCGTGACTCATAAAGGTGAACTGCAGTGGCTCCAGTAATAATGCCATCATGAGCGATCCTCCAGCGCCTTATGCGCACGCCGACGATTTGCCAAAAGCCCATGGGTGGGCGCAAAGACAAATGCTAAAAGAAACAGCAGTGTCTGCGCCACCACGATGATTCCACCTGTCGCGCCGTCCAGAAAGTAACTGACCCACGCGCCGAGGAAACTGGTTACACTGCCAATAGTTACAGCAATCATGAGCAGGCGGGGAAAACGATCGGTTAACAACCATGCTGTTGCTCCGGGAGTCACCACCAGACAGATCACCAGAAAGGCACCAACCGTTTGCAGCGCCGCAACGGTCGAAACCGACAGCAGGGTGAAGAAGAGGAGTTTTAATCTGCCCGGATGCAATCCAATAGCACGGGCGTGATTCTCGTCGAAAAAGGTCACCATAAGATCTTTCCATTTGAAAAAAAGCACGATGATCGAGAGAATGCCAATGATAGTGAGTTGCAGGATATCCGCCGGATCGATTGCCAGAATATTGCCCAGGACGATGGTCTGAATGTTCACAGATGTCGGGTTCAATGACACCATAAACAGCCCCAGGCCAAAAAAGGACGAGAAGATCAGGCCGATGATGGCATCTTCTTTTAAGCGGGTGCGTTGGTTAAGAAACAGCATGCTGCCCGCAGCCAGTCCGCCGGAAAAGAAGGCTCCCAGAGAAAACGGAAGCCCCAGCATATATGCCCCCGCAACACCCGGGACAATAGAGTGCGACAACGCATCGCCAATCAGCGACCAGCCTTTTAGCATCAGATAGCATGACAGGAAAGCGCAGAGACCGCCGACCATCGCCGAGACCCACATCGCATTGAGCATATATTCATAGCTGAAGGGTTCCAGTAGCACGTTCATCTTTCTTCCCTCTGCACCGCTGACGGTCGATGAGCCACAAAAGGGCGTTCATCGTCAGTAATAATGCTTTCTTCCGAGCCGTTAAGTGTGACATGGCGCAGTACGCCGCTAAAAGCCAGCTCCAGGTTCTCGGCTGTAAAAGTGGTGTCTGTCGGCCCGCTTGCCAGGACGGTGCCTTTGACCATGACCGTATAATCGCAAAATGTCGTGACGGATCCGAGATTGTGCGTTGAGACAAGCATCGTTTTGCCTTCCGCGCGTAACTCCCTCAACAGGCTGATGATTTTGGCTTCGGTTTTCACATCAACGCCAGTAAAAGGTTCATCCAGCAGGATCACATCACCCTGCTGTGCAATCGCTCTCGCCAGAAAGACGCGTTTCTTTTGTCCACCGGAAAGCTCGCCGATTTGTCGATGGCGAAAATTCACCATATCGACACGTTCCAGCGCATCGGTGACAATTTGACGATCCCTCTTTTTGGCGATACGCAACATACCCATATGCCCATAGCGGCCCATCATCACCACATCTTCCACCAGTACAGGAAATGACCAGTCAACCTCTTCTGACTGAGGGACGTAGGCAACCAGGTTTTTCTGTAACGCCTGTCGCGTGGGAATACCCAGAACAGATATCTTTCCGCTGGTCAGACGCACAAATCCCATAATCGCTTTAAACAACGTCGATTTTCCGGAACCGTTTACCCCAACCAGAGCGGCAATAGATCCACTTGGTACTGTGAAGGATGCATCGCGCAGTGCTGTGTGCCCGTTACGCCAGGTGACAGCAACATCATTAACGACAATGCCTGCAGATTGCATCATTATTTCTCCCTTTTCCCGGCTTTAATTCCCTGTACCAGCGTACTGGTAGTAACCTTAAGAAGGTCGATATACGTCGGTACCGGGCCGTTTTCTGTGCTCAGGGAATCGACATAGAGCACACCGCCGTAGTGTGCGCCGGTTTCACGCGCAACCTGACGCGCTGGTTTATCGGAAATCGTACTCTCGCTAAAGACTGCCGGGATATGATTTTTCTTAACTATATCAACAACCTTACGTACCTGCTGCGGTGTTCCTTGTTGATCGGCATTAATCGGCCACAGATAAAGCTCTTTTAGCCCCAAATCGCGTGCGAGATAAGAAAAAGCCCCTTCACTGGTGACCATCCATCGCTGATTCTCAGGGAGTTCCGTAATCTGCTTACGCAGGGGGGCAAGGGTTTGGGTAATCTTGGCTTTATAAGTATCGGCATTGCGTTGGTAGGTTTGTGCATTTGCCGGATCGTATTTTATCAACGCATCACGAATATTATCGACGTAAATCAGAGCATTATCTGGCGACATCCATGCATGGGGGTTAGGTTTGCCCTCATAGGGTCCTTCGGTGATCCCTACAGGCGTCACACCCGAAGAGACAATTACTTCTGGAACCCCATTGAGATGCTGGTAAAAGCGTTGGAACCACAATTCCAGATTCATACCATTGGCGAGAATCAGTTGTGCCCCCTGCGCACGTTTAATATCGCCAGGGGTAGGCTGATACTCATGAATTTCTGCACCAGGCTTGGTTATGGATGAGACTTCTGCAGCATCTCCCGCCACGTTTTTGGCCATATCCGCGATGATGGTAAATGTTGTAATGACCTTAAATTTTTCAGTTGCACTTGCCTGAAATGCGATCGAGCAGGTGAGTGCGAGGCCCCCCAAGAGCATGGTTACTTTTTTTATTGAGCGCATAATTTAGTACCTATAGTGAGCAAAATTAGAACAAACATAGCAACGGCTATGTTTTATAGCATAACCTATACAGAATGAAAATGATTATCATTAACATCTTTGAGGCCCAAAACAGGGATTAGTTTGTTTCCTGCTGGATGAAAGGACTCTTGGGATAGCACATGCCGCACGAAGAGCAGCATTACATGATGTTTTGTCGAATGAGCTACGAATCCTGATAGAAATACGAAACAAGCTAGCACATGGACAATGGATCTATCCCTTCAATAATGAAGGAAATACTGTGGACCCTGATAAATATAAATTAATCAATAAAGAAAACTTGCAGTCACTCCAATTCAAATATTCATTAGCACAGCATTTAGTTGACGCTGTACAT
>OBZY01000704.1_pt1 | contig 10342 bp, 9 predicted proteins | sample 1477051 | NCBI WGS metagenome assembly OBZY01 (sample SAMEA2580270, study PRJEB22360) | human gut metagenome | biome: human gut; feature: human-associated habitat; material: faeces | place: Denmark | collected 2008/2010
GAAGCATTTTTGAATTACATTTCTCATCTTTTGTACGTTGTCTATAACACCTCAAGTACTGCCCACCATTAGACATACTTTGAACGATCATTGGGCTACCGCATTCATGGCACTTAGTTAAACCGTTAAAGAGATTTCTTTGCTTCGTTGTAGTACTTCTTTGCTTTTTGGAGGATACATTTCTATCCATCATAGATTGAATTTTTGAAAACAACTCATCATCAATAACTACTGGATAGATACGTATTGCATTATCATTTGCCTCTTTCTTAATCTTAATATTTCCCAAGATTCGCTTTTCAGCGTCACTGGTACTTTCATTTTCTTTCTTCGGGATGGTTGAGTACTTGCCGATTAGATACCCATTAAGGCGGCGATCCCTCAACTTGTTATAGACTGTGACCGTGTTCCACCCTCTGCCATTGTATCTATCGCCTTCCCCGTTAAGCCGATTCACGATTTCTGTCACACCATAGCCATCACTATACCACTCAAAAATTTTGGTTATCGTTTGTAACTTCTGAGGGTCAATCTCATATGACTTTTTATCGTGGCTGAGAGAAAGCCAGTCAGGTGTATTGTTGTTAAGAGCAACACCCGTAGACAATGATTCTTCTTTTCGTCTGTTCCATGATTTTTTACTGATACGGGCTTTTCTTTTCGATTCCTGGTGAGCACGTTCGATACTGGTGGATAATGCGGATAACTTGTGGTCGAGTTTGTAGCTGTAAATTTGTCCAGTCTCAACCTCTACAATATCAATGTTACGTTTGATTAAAAAAGTAAACTCATCGATAGCATCGTAGCCTTGCTTACGTGAAAAGCGGTCTACAGACTCGATTAGCAAGCAACCTTCAGTTATCTCCCCTGCCTCTACACGCTGCTTAAACTGACCTAAAGAACCTTTGGTAAAGTTATGCCCTTTGTACCCTGACAGACCTTTATCACTTTCCAGTACTTCGTAATTGCTTGGATCAAGTTGATACCCTAATTCGGTGGGCAGTTTAGCGTTTTCGAGGAAGTCTAATACTGTACTAATCTGGCGATCTAAGCCAAAAGCATCAACCTGCTGTAAGCTCGATACCCTACTATAAATGTAGGCTTTGACAGTTCGCATTCATGCACCTATACATTTGATAAACATAATCATTGAGGAACTCATTATGTCCGATAAAGAATATGTATTCTATAGTACGCTGGAAGAAGCTATTGATGCCGCTCGTGAAGAGTTCCTCGCCGATAATCCCGGCGTTGAGGAAGAAAATGCTGACGTGCAACAACTTAATATCCAGAAATACGTTCTGCAGGACGGGGATATTATGTGGCAGGCCGAATTCTTTGCTGATGATGGCGAGGAAGGAGAATGTTTGCCGGTCCTGAGCGGAGAAGGTGCGCAGGCCGTCTTTGATGGCGACTATGACGAAATTGAACTACGGCAGGAATGGCTTGAAGAAAACACCCTGCACGAGTGGGATGAGGGCGAATTTCAGCTTGAGCCGCCGCTGGATACGGAAGAAGGACAGACCGCAGCCGATGAGTGGGATGAGCGTTAATTTCCCCTATTCATAAGGGCCGTGCTGAGCGTCGATCGGCAACAATAGCGTATCGAATACCAGTGAAAACGGTAAATCGAGCACGGTGAGATAGCGCCACGCTGAGTCACGTACATCCCATTTTACCCCGGGGTAGTACTGATTACCGTGGCCTTGCCCTGGAATGGTGCGGCTGATGATGCTGCCACAGCCGCTGAGTAAACACGCCATCATCACGGCGAGGATTATTTTCATCAATGACCTCTAAAAAAATACCGGCTTTTCAGCCGGTATTTTTATTTGCCGGGTAGCGTAACGCCGCCGGGCACAGAAGGCTTACTTCGCCTTCAGCGCGAGTGGATTAATTTTAATCTCTTTATAGTGGCTGACCCACGAAGAGTATTTTTCCGGCGCAGACCACACACGGTAGTGAAGGCGTGCCATCGTAACCGGATCGCTCAACAGCACCAGACGACGGTCGCGGTTGAGTTTTTCCGGCGTATCGTTCAGCGCCTGCTCAACGTGACGATCGCGGGCAATCTCCAGTACCTGGCTTGCACGGTGACGCGCTGTCGCCATGGCCGTCGCCAGAGCGTTAAATGACGGGTTAAACACCGCGTGCATAAAACCATCTTCCAACGAACGTTTGCGGTTCTGCTCAAGATACGTGTCGGTATCCACCAGCACCTGTGGCGGCGAATACTCTTCCGGGATCAGGAACAGTTTCCAGCGTTTGGTACGCAGCCCCACCGTTGAGCGGCTCGAAATCACTGACACAAACGGTGACAGGATCAGCGAGAAGACAATCGGTGCCAGCCAGAACAGGAAGCGCAGATCCAGCCAGGCCATACCTGCCGCCCATACCAGACCCAGCAGCAGCTGCGAGCCATGACGCATGAAGGCTTCCCCCCACGGCGTGGAGTCATCATCACGCTGCGGTGAATTCCAGACCACTTCCCAGCCGAGGAACGCGCTGACCACAAACACGGTATGGAACAGCATACGCACCGGCGCCAGCAGCACGGAGAACAGCACTTCCAGCAGAAGCGAGAGCGTCACGCGGCAGAAACCACCGTACTCTTTCGAGCCTTTGCACCAGATCAGAATGATACTGAGCAGCTTAGGCAGGAACAGCAGTACCATGGTGGAGGCAAACAGCGCAATCGCCAGCTCCGGACGCCACTGCGGCCACACCGGGAACAGCTGGCGCGGTTGCAGGAAGTATTGCGGTTCCGTCAGAGCATGCACCACCTGTAGCGCAGTAGAGAGCGCAAGGAACATAAACCACAGCGGTGCGGAGAGATAAGACATTACGCCAGTCAGGAACACAGCACGGTGAACCGGGTGCATCCCTTTAACAAGGAACAGGCGGAAGTTCATCAGGTTACCGTGACACCAGCGGCGGTCACGCTTGAGCTCATCCAGCAGGTTCGGTGGCAGCTCTTCGTAAGATCCCGGCAGGTCGTAAGCAATCCAGACGCCCCAGCCAGCACGACGCATCAACGCCGCTTCCACGAAGTCGTGCGACAGAATAGACCCCGCAAACGAACCTTCACCCGGCAGCGGAGCCAGCGCACAGTGCTCAATGAACGGCTTCACGCGGATAATGGCGTTGTGACCCCAGTAGTGAGACTCACCCAGTTGCCAGAAGTGCAGACCAGCGGTAAAGAGCGGCCCGTAGACGCGGGTTGCAAACTGCTGGCAGCGCGCATAAAGCGTGTCCATACCGGACGCTTTTGGCGAAGACTGGATAATCCCCGCGTTCGGGTTGGCTTCCATCAGACGCACCAGACCGCTCAGGCAGTCGCCGCTCATTACGGAGTCAGCATCGAGCACGACCATGTAGCTGTACTGATTCCCCCAGCGACGGCAGAAGTCATCGATGTTTCCGCTTTTACGCTTTACGCGACGACGACGACGGCGGTAGAAGATCTGGCCTTCACCCTGCACTTCCGCGATCAGTTCCATCCAGGCTTTTTGCTCGGCAACGCAGATGTCCGGGTTGTAGCTGTCACTCAGGATATAGACGTCAAAATGCGCCGCGTTACCGGTTGCCTTTACGGACTCCCAGGTCGCACGCAGACCCGCAAATACGCGGTCAACGTCTTCGTTACAGATAGGCATGATCAGCGCCGTACGGTGCTCAGGATTAAGGGGTTCATCCCCGACCGTTGAGGCTGAAATGCTGTATTTGTCCCGCCCCATCAGCAACTGCAGGAAGCCCATCAGCGCGGTCCAGAAACCGGCTGACACCCAGCAGAAGAGAACGGCAAACAGCAGAAGAATGCCGCTCTGCAGGATATACGGCAGCAGCTGCATGAAGGAGACCCAGATATCCTGGCCCATCATGTCTGCAGGGTTGATAAGTGCCCAGCCCTGGTAAGGCAGAATGGTTTTCATGTACCAGGTAGCGACCACGGTCTGCGCCAGCGTCAGTAACAGCAGAATGTAACGACGAATGGTCCCCACGGTACGCCATTTCTGTTCGGAGGCCTGCTCTTCTTTCGTCAGGCGCGACAGATAGCGCGGCGTAACATCACGCCCACGCAGACGATCCCAGAAGCGGCCAACCGGGTTGGTGCGCCATGGATCAGGGAACATTGAGGAACGCGTGGCTTTCGGCATTGCCTGAAGCTGATCGCGTCCTTCGTCGTCTTTAATCAACTGCCCTTCTGCCAGCGAGTCTGGCCATGCCTGCTCCAGACGCGCCTTTACTGACCCCAGCGGCGTATCATCGTCACGTGAAAACGGACGGTGTTCGCCATCCAGCGCGGTATGCACCGCGCGGATGTCGCTTTTAGGCAGCGCCGCTTTTTCAATGTCCGTCAGCGGCATGGCATCAATATATTCAGATGTATTATTCATTGGCAGGTAGCTGATAGCTCCAGGTTTCACTCAGCGGCTGATCGTTACTGACCAGCGCAGCACGCATTTCAGTGGTCTGTTTCGGATCTTTCACTTTCACGCGCAGCGTCAGACGCCAGCCTTTCGTTACCGGGTTATAGCGTACGGTGTTCTCAACGATTTCACCGTTATCACCGATGCTGGCCTGAGCCGCAACGGCAGTATCCGGGGACAGTTTTTTCATATCCTGGCCCGCGAAGTCCACAACAAAGGCCACGGTGCCATCAGGCTGACGGATCAGGTTAGACTGCTTCACATCACCCGTAGAACGGCGAGTCTGCATGACGTATGCGTTATCCGGCGCATGCAGTTTGTCTTCGTCGCGGCTAAAGGTAATGGTGTATTTGAAGTTCATCTCTTTACCGGCTTCCGGCAGCTGATCCGGCGTCCAGTAAGCAACGATATTATCGTTGGTTTCGTCATTGGTTGGAATTTCAACCAGTTCAACCTTACCTTTACCCCAGTCACCTTTCGGCGTGACCCAGGCGCTTGGGCGCAGGTCATAGCGGTCATCCAGATCTTCAAATCGGGAGAACTGACGGCCACGCTGCAGGAGGCCGAAACCTTGCGGGTTTTCCATCGCAAAACTGCTGACAGCCAGATGTTTCGGGTTATTCAGCGGACGCCAGATCCACTCACCATTACCTGCATGAATAGAAAGACCGTTGGAATCGTGCAGTTCCGGGCGGAAGTTCGTCGCCGGTGACGGCTGATTCGGCCCAAACAGGAACATACTGGTCAGCGGTGCAACGCCCAGTTTGCCGACTTTATCGCGCAGGTAAACTTTGGACTGCACGTCAACGACCGTGTCACGGCCAGGCATAATCACAAAGCGATAAGCACCGGTCGCACGCGGGGAATCCAGCAGTGCATAAATAGTCAGGCGTTTGTCGGTAGGTTTTGGACGTTCAATCCAGAACTCGCGGAAACGCGGGAACTCTTCACCTGATGGCAGCGCGGTATCAATGGCGAGGCCACGCGCAGAAAGCCCGTACACCTGCCCTGCCCCGATCACGCGGAAGTAGCTGGCACCGAGCATGCTGACGATTTCGTCGTTTTTATCTTTGCTGTTGATCGGGTAAAGCACCTTGAAGCCAGCGAAGCCCAGGTCTTTAACCGTATCTTTATCGTGCTGAACATTGCCAAAATTGAAGTAATCCGGGCTGTACTTGATTTTACGTACCGCGGTCGCCGTCACTTCATTAATGGCAACAGGCGTGTCGAAGTACATTCCCTGATGATAAAACTCAAGCTTGAACGGGGTTTTAATGTTGTTCCAGTACGCTTTGTCATGGTTGAACTGGATCTGCTGATAGTCCGCATACTTCATGTCGCGGAAAACGGAGGGCAAGTTACTTTTTGGCGCTTCGTAGCTCTTGCCTGCCATCGATTTTGCCTGTTTTGCGACATCGTCGATGTTAAAGGCCAGTGCCGATGAGGTATACAGAGATAACACCACTGCAGCACCCAACCAACGCATTTTCATCATCTGTGGTTTATGTTTCATAATAAGTAAGCACTTCCCCCTTTGTGTGCTTATATCGATCCGATCCATTTTAATGGAAACTCAGGCAATCCGACAACATTATCACTGCTTTGTTCAGCTCGCTGGCTCATGGATTAAGCAAATGAAAGAACCCGCTTTTCACTTTGCGTGCTTATCCTGGAGACAGGGTGTCGGTCTTGGTGTAGGGTTGGCTTCGAATGTAACCATTATGAGTCTTAGGGATAAGGCGAAAAGTCTGAGAATGCACAAAGTTATATGAGCTCAACACCTGTAGAACGTGAATATTTCCTCGACTCGATCCGGGCATGGCTGATGCTGTTGGGGATCCCCTTTCACATTTCATTGATTTACTCCAGCCACACCTGGCATGTGAATAGCCAGATGCCCTCATGGTGGCTCACGCTGTTTAATGACTTTATCCATGCCTTCCGTATGCAGGTGTTTTTTGTCATATCCGGCTATTTCTCCTACATGCTGTTCTTACGCTACCCGGTAAAACGCTGGTGGAAAGTGCGCGTGGAACGTGTGGGCATTCCGATGTTGACCGCCATTCCCCTGCTGACATTGCCGCAGTTTATTATGTTGCAGTACGTCAAAGGCAAGGCGGAGAACTGGCCAAATCTGACGCTGTATGAAAAGTACAATACCCTGGTCTGGGAACTGGTGTCTCACCTGTGGTTCCTGCTGGTCCTGGTGGTGCTCACCACGGTCAGCCTGGTCATTTTCAGCCGCCTGCGCCATCGCCTGAGTACCCAGGCCGATACCTTCTTCGCCAATATTACGCTGGGTAAACTGTCTCTGCTCTTTTTGCTGCTGGGTATCGCCTATGCGGCCGTGAGACGCACGCTATTTATCGTGTATCCGCCGATACTGAGTGACGGGCTGTTCAATTTCGTCGTGATGCAGTCGCTGTTTTACATCCCCTTCTTTTTAGCCGGTGCGCTGGCATTTATTCATCCCAAACTTAAATCGCTGTTTACCACCCCGTCGCCATGGTGCGCCCTGGGTGCCGCTATCGCGTTTGCGGCCTATCTGTTAAATCAGCGCTATGGCAGCGGCGATGGCTGGATGTATGAAACAGAAAGCGTGATCACCATGCTGCTGGGCCTGTGGATGGTGAATGTGGTCTTCGCGCTGGGACACCGCTTGCTGAACTTTAAGTCCAGCCGCGTGACCTACTTCGTCAATGCTTCACTGTTTATTTACCTGGTGCACCACCCGCTGACGCTGTTCTTCGGCGCTTATATCACGCCACATATTGCGTCCAACACGCTGGGTTTCTTTACCGGACTGGTCTTTGTGATTGGGATTGCCATCGTGCTTTATGAAATCCATCTGCGGATCCCGCTCCTGCGTTTCCTCTTTTCAGGAAAACCACAGGCTAAAGCCTCATAAACAAACGCGGCGCACTCAGTGCGCCGCGTTTGTTTTAGCTCTCTACGTCCTGTCCACGCTGCGTGAGAAGCCGCTGATAAAGGTGCGTGGTTTCTTCGTCGAAACAGACAAAAATCACCTTCTCAGGCATCGGCTTGAGGGAGAGGTATCGGTAAACGGTCTCTACCGCGATCGCGGCAGGGGGCGTCAGCAGCAGGTTTTGGATATCCGTATACCCCAGTGCTGATAGCCGGAAAAGCCATCGTCTTATAGCCGTTATCCGCTGCCAGGCGCAGGCAGTTGCGGTACGCCTCCTCCAGAATACTCGCCTCATGCCGATCGCCGCCATGCCATACAGGCCCCACTGCGTGAATCACCGCTTTGGCAGGAAGATCTCCCGCGAGGGTAATCACCGCATGACCCGGAGGACATTCACCCTGCTGCTGACGCACAGCTTTACAGGCCTCAAGGAGCTGCGGTCCTGCAGCCCGGTGGATTGCGCCGTCAACACCGCCCCCACCCATCAGTGATGGATTGGCCGCATTAACGATCACGTCGACGTGCATCGTCGTAATATCGCCATGAATGACTTCAATTTGCGGTTTCATACGTACCCTCTGCTACCCGCCTTTTTCTTAAGTGTATCGCAGAGGAGGTATGGATAAAAAACTATCGGGGAAAAACCTCTTCCGCCGGGGAGCGGAAGAGCGAGAATTAACGATACTGAATTTGAACAACCGCGAGCGTTTTTTCGGGATTAAGGTACTTCATGCTGAGAGTTGCGAGGCTGGAATCGTTGACCTGACCGTTAAGTACATCTTCATAGCTGACCCTGCGCGTTTGCATCCGATTATTATCCGGACATGTCATTGCAAACGCGTCATGATGCGGTGTGACCACGCAGGGGTCTGCGACAATAGCGCCGCGAAAATGAATCACACCACCGTCGACAATCGTGGCTGAAAAAGCGGGAGTAATAAATGCAGAGAGGATCAAACCTAAACCATAAACCCGTCGGGCTAAATATTTGGTCACTATATGTACTCCTCAATGAAAGTCGTCCTTGAGGGGTAAACGCGCTCCGCTAGGGCAAACGAAGCATCACGTTATGGAACAGCACTGCACAGTTCCTGATAACAGCATAGCTCAACCGCGCACGCCCGCCATATCCACAACGTCTTGATTTCATAATCATTAGAGCGCACTTCCCGCCGGGGACCATTGCTGTGATAAATGAAGCGATTTCCCGTCAGAGACGGTGACAGTAATGTTCACCTTGTCTCCGGAATCTATATTTAAACTCAGCCGCATTAAATCAATCGTCTGATTAGCGGGAATAAAAAGTGTGTTTTGTTGCCGTGAAGAACTTTGCCCCCCCTGCCCCTGTCGCAAAGAGACAATCTGCACCTGACATTCACACGGTTCCGTCAGAATAACCTGCGGAATAATGGTGGTCATATTTCCCTGTTGCGATGTTTTAAACGTGATCTGACTGGAAAGCGCCGCGAGGAGAATTAAGGTATTCATGATGAACTCCCGAAAAAAAACAGGGCAAATGCCCTGTTTTTTGTAGCACAGACTGGAAATTAATACTGATGTGCAGTCGCGTGGTTGCCAAAACCAACCTGCTGAACAGTCACAGTGGATCCGGATGCGGTTTGATCAACAGCAGCACCGTTGCCACCACCGTACTGGCTAACGTTCATCACCGAGTGGTTACCATTCCACTGGTCAAGCGTTGCGCTGTTACCGAAACCATTCTGAGTCAGACTAATTGAGCTGTCATCAGAGCCCTGACCAACGTCAGCACCGTTACCGCCGCCACTCTGATTAATGGTCAGTGTGGAATTTCTCGCACTGGTTTGCAAAGCGAGAGCCGAGTTACCGCCACCGTACTGGTAAATGCTCAGCGTTGAATTTGGACCACTGTCATGACCACCGTGGCCATGCCCGTTACCCCAACCGCCTTGATTAATACTACCGGCCATAGCACTACCAGAAACTACGATTGCTGCAATTGCTGCCACTTTGATAAATTTCATGGTAAACCCCCATCGGATTGATTAAAGTCGCCGCTAAATAACTAACGCTGAATAACGCGAATCGCCATTTGCGACTGTCTCTGCACTACAACTGCGGTTTTCTGCGTACCGTACTGCGTAATATTTGCTCTATTACCCGACCCTTTTTGGATAATTTTCGCACTATTACCATATCCATCTTGCGTAATACCTGCATCATTCGCGCTACCGCTCTGATCGATCCAGGCAATATTATAAGTCCCTGATTGATCAACTCTCGCTCTGTTGCCTGCTCCATCCTGAGAAACAATGGACAATAATTTTGACCCGTCCTGGCGAACCTGAGCATCATTTAACATGCCCTGCTGACCAATAATGGCTGCCTGATTTAATGATGAACGACTTAATTCATTAACCGTGAAGTTATATTCAGCGTTAGCCAAATCTGAATCAGCCGCGATTACAAATCCAGGCGCACCCAGTAATGTAAACATCATAAATAACGATGTATTTTTCATGTTGTCACCCTGGACCTGGCTATTTGATAACGCCATAACCTTGTTACTGTGACTTCGTGTTAGAACGACTCGTAATTTGTTAACGCGTCGTTACGGTGATGAGTATGTCTGCCGAAACATTTTAAATATCTCACCCGCGTGGCTTATTTTTATTTATCACGTCACCTCAAAGTAGTAATTCCATGCAAAAAAACGTTATAGACCGGGGTTCTTATTTTTCTATTAAGCCTTTCTTAATAATCGATTGTGCAGCGGGACGAGAGGGGTAAAGCCCCCATGCAACGGACGCTAAACGAAACGCCAGGAGGACATTTTACACAACACGTGACACGAGACCTGTTTTCTTAAGACGCAGCATCGTTCATTCCAGGACTTAGAAAATCTCTGTGACTCATACCTCTTTACGGGAAGAAATAAATAATTAATATTAATAAAAATCAAACAATTATAAATATTTGTATGATTTTTAAAATCTGTGCAGGGTTA
>OBZY01000706.1_pt1 | contig 10317 bp, 4 predicted proteins | sample 1477051 | NCBI WGS metagenome assembly OBZY01 (sample SAMEA2580270, study PRJEB22360) | human gut metagenome | biome: human gut; feature: human-associated habitat; material: faeces | place: Denmark | collected 2008/2010
CGAGTGATTCACCACCGCCCTGAAGGACGGTGTACCCTCACTCAAAAACGATGGCGACAAGGTGGGCGGGAAGTCCACGATCATCACCACAAAGGTATCCAACACCGATCCCCGAGACCATGGCAGCCAGTGGGAGACGTACGAAGGCTATTACCAGGTGCCCGAAGGACAGAAGAACACGGTATTCATGTTCAAGAGCCTCGAAGGGTTCAAAGAGGTTGAGACCCTGCCCGGCAACAACGTCGGCAATCTCGTGGACGACATCGAGTTCTCCCGTTCCTACAAGTTGACCTATGACAAGAACGCGTCCGACGCGACCGGCAAGGTCCCGTCGAATCAGCGCGGCAAGGAGAACGCCGTCGAGCCCGCCGAATCGAAGACTACCGGAAACGTGAAGACGGTGGCGGATAATACGTCGAATCTGCCGGACCATCTGGTGAACGGCACGTTCGATTATCGCGGCAACGAGATCATCAACGAGAACCAGAGGGTCTACGGCCAGCACGACACAACCTACCTCGCCATAATCAGCGCGAAGACCGGCGTCATCGGCAACCCGCTGCACAGCAAGCTCGACAATTGGGATTCCGGCAAGTTCGGCTGGAAATCCAACGACGACACCGCCGGTGCCGACACCGTCGAGGTGCAGCGCCGCAACCACACCCCGTATCCGACCAACGCGGGCAACGTGTGGGGCGAGATCGCCGCAGCCAAGCGGGGCAAGTACATCTACCAGGACATCGCCACCACGCCCGGCGTCGTGTACAAGTGGAGCCTCAAGCACGCGTCCCGCAACGCGGACCAGGACGACAGCATGCAGGTCATGATCGGCGAACCCGGCAAGACCGTCGCACAGCAGGCGACCCGCACCACATCCAACGGGTCGGACAAGACCGGCAGCGTCGGCACCACGATCACCACGCACGGCACCGCGCAGGACGGCAGATGGGAGACCTATACCGGCGACTACCTCGCCACCTCGACCACGACCCGCTTCACGTTCAGGAGCGTCAGGGACTCCAACGGTCAGGGCCTCGACTTCACCGCCGAAGGCAACTGCGTCGACGACCTAAGCTTCGACAAGGCGTACAAGCTCTCTTACGACAAGAATTCTTCGGACGCGACCGGCAGCGTGCCATCCAATCAATACGGCAAGGAGAACACCGTACAGCCCGCCAAGTCCAAGACCACGGGCAGTGTCGGACTCGCGGCTGACAAAACCGCTTCCGGCCTGACGGTGCATGATCTGAAGAAGAACGACAAGGGCAAGGTGCCCTCCAATTCGAAGGCGGATTCCACGCAGCCGGCCGCGTTCAAGACTCCGGACGCCAAGGTGGAGACCATCGCCTCCAGGGCCGCGGGCGACGAGCTGGCCGTGAACGGCGGGTTCGACACCCCGAAGTGGACGATCGCCAAGGAGGGGCAGGGCCTGCCCTGGGTGTATGTGACGCCCAATGCGGGCATGATTCGCTCCTACGCGCAGGCCATGGCCGGACAGACGGGCGTGAAGGCCGGCGGCCTGACCGCCGCCACGTTCGCTTGGCAGGATCTCGATGCCATCGGCAGCATCCAGAACTTCGAACTGCATCGCGAGAAGGACGGGAACACGGCCGCCGACGTGCATGCGGGCCGTACCGTCGCCCAGACCGTGAACACGACGCCCGGCGCCAGCTACACGTTCAGCATCCGCCACTCCGGCCGCTCCAAAGGCAACGCGGGCGGCGTGACCCTGCTCGCCGGCCCCGACAAGGATCATCTCACCCCAGTCAGGCTGACCCGCACCACGGTCTCCAAGACCGGCCAGAAGTACGGGGACAGGACCGGCGATGTGGGGACCGTCGCCTACACGCACTCCGATTCCATGGACGCCACGGAAGGCGGCCACGATCCGTGGGATCATTCCGACGATTGGGAATCCTACGAGGGCACGGTCATTATCCCAGCCGGACAATCCCGCACGATGATCGCCTACAGGGGCGTCGCCAAGGACGGTACTCTTACTGCCTCCGCCAATGACAGCATCATCGATGACCTGAGCTTCCGTCTCGCCTACAGGCTCGGCTACGACGCGAACGGCGGCGACAAGACGGACACGTCGCAGATCAAGGCATCCTCCGACGGTACCGTGAAATCCATCGCCGACAAGACCTCCAAGGTTCCGGTCCATGATCTGGAGGGCACGGACGTGCCCGGCCAGTACCGTGATTTCATCCTCGACACCACCAAGGTCAAGTTCTCCGATGTGAAGTTTGAGAATGGTGCATGGTTGAACGCGCCTATGCCGGACTCCGGCGACGGCGCAACCGCCATGTTCCCGTTGAAGATTGGTGCCAGCGCCACCCTGCCGAATGTCGGCGAGTGGACCGATGGCAGCGGGCACACCCATTCGATCAACGCGGTCATCTCGCTGCATTCGTGGAACGGCGGCAGCATCAGCCGATTGTGGACCTGGCTGGACGGCCAACCGTCCACAAGCCGTGACCTGTTCTGGATCAACACCGTCGGCAGGAACTCCGACCTGCCGGCGCAAGTGATCAAGGCACTCGGCGGCATCGACACGTCGAAGCGCGTCGGATGCCAGTGGACCGTGAACTTCACGTACGAGGACGGCACCCCCGTGCCCGACACGTTCCGTGGAGTCACCGGTTTCAACGATCTGGACGGCTGGGACGCTCAACCCGATCTGAAGTTCGAGGGTGTTCAACTGGTCTCCGGCTTCGACGGTGCCTACAAGACCCGCGATGCCGAGCTCGCCACCTATGGGGTCAACGGTTTCGCAGGCGCCAAGCATGACTCGGGCCCTGAGTCGAACCTCGATGGCAAGCAGCAGGTCAAGCATCGTCTGGCCGCCACGTGGACCGGCTCCAGCTTCACCTTCGGCTACGATCTGCAGAACCCCGAGGGACGCGATCGCGGCAGCCGAATGACCTTTGGTGTTCCGGTGACCCGCACCCAGGTCCTCACCTACAAGGCGAACGGCGGAACCGGCCAAGTGCCCTCGCATACCGAGGCAGGCAAGGTGGAGTCCGCTTCCGTCAAAACCGCCGGCAGCGTGCATGCCATCTCCGATGCCACCGATACCACCGGTTCCGCTGAGGGCAAGGCCGTGTCGGGTGTACTGACGGACACGACGGTTGATGCCGGTGACGGTACCAGGCAGCGGACGATCACCCGATCCGACGGCAGCGTGCGCGTGGAGACCATCGCCACGACGGGCACCGTATCCGGCTGCCAGGTCTACTATCCGGCCGGCACCAGGATCACATTGGCGACCGCGAAGGCCGACTCCGACTGCTGGGATTCCAGCCAGATCGGCAAGACCAACCGCACGTTCTACGGTTGGAGCGCGAACACGGACGCCAACGACAGGGACGTGCCCGTCGGCGACACCATGGACCGGAACACGCTGAACGCGAACGTCAGGACGGAGATCGTCATGCCCGCCAGGGCGAAGACCGTATACGCATTGTGGGCCATCAACCCCACGCTCTCCTACAACGTGAACGCGCCCGCCGGCAGCAACGCGCCCGGCACGCCCGCATCGCAGACCGTGCCCTACAACACGGCCGCCGCCGACAAATCCGGTTGGGCGGCCGGCGACACGGGCAAGATTCCCGGCTACCGGTTCGACGGCTGGTACACGGCCCCGAACGGCGGAAACAAATACGATTTCAACACGCCGCTCACCGGCAACGTGACCGTGTGCGCGCACTGGGTCGGCAACGGGTACACAGTCAGATTCGCCGGCAACGGGGCGACCGGCGGCGGCACCCCGGATCAGGCGTTCCAATACAACATCGGCCAGAACCTGCACAGGAACGGGTTCGTCCGCGACGGGTACACGTTCACCGGGTGGAAGCGCGCCGACAACCAGCAGGCGTACGGTGACGGCCAGTGGGTCACGAATCTGACCACGCAGCCGGACGGGATCGTCACCATGGTCGCCCAATGGTCGGCCAACGAGGCCCACATCCGCTACAATCCGAACCCGCCCGCGGGCAAGACCGCGGGAGGCCAGGGCACCCCCAACTGGGATGGCCACACCGGCGACACGCCGACCATCGGCCAGAACGGCTGGACGATCGACGGGTACACGTTCGCCGGCTGGGCCACCAGCCCGGACGGGAGCGGCGCCAGGTACGCGCCGGGAGCCAGGTGGACGGCGAACGGCACGCTCACCCTGTACGCGCAGTGGACGCCCGGCGAGGCCGGCCTGACCTACGACGGCAACGGCGCGACCGGTGGTAAGACCGACCCGCAGAACGGGGTCACCGACCAGAAGGTCAACGTACGCCAGAACGGGTTCACGCGCGACGGATACACGTTCGTGCGTTGGGACACCCAAGCCGATTGCAGGGGCAAGGCCGTCAACCCGGGCGACAAGTGGACGCTGCAAGGTTCCAGCACCCTGTACGCCTGCTGGGCCGGTAACGCACAAACCCTCACCTATCACGGCAACGGCGCGACCGGCGGCAACACGGCGGCGCAATCCGGCCACACCGGTGACGAACTGACCACAAACGCCAATGGTTTCACCCGCGACGGATACACGTTCGTTCGTTGGGACACCGCCAGGGACGGTTCCGGCACCGCATACGGCGAAGGCAAGAACGGCGTCAGCCAGTACGTGATGAAGCCAGCAGGCAACGACCTGTACGCCATCTGGAAGGCAAACCCGGCAACCATCCAGTACCGCAACGACTGGCCGAACACCACAGGCAGTACGCCCGACACCACCGGCAGCACGGGAGACACGGTCACCGTCAGCCAGAACGGTTTCGACCGTCCCGGCTACACGTTCACCGGATGGAGCACCAGCAAGCGCGGCGATCCGAGCCTTAACCCCGGCGACAAGCACACGCTGGAACCCGGCACCACCACCGTGTGGGCCCAGTGGAAGGCCAACCCCGCACACTTGGTGTACAACAGCAACATCGGCAGCATTGGCTCGGAAACCAAGACGGTGGACGGTGTCGTTGACCAGACCGTGAAGACGATCGACAATCCGTTCGACCGTCCCGGCTACACGTTCTCCGGATGGAACACGCAGGCCGACGGCAAGGGCAAGGCATACGATCCGGGCGCGGACTGCACGCTGACCGCGAACGACAAATCCACGCCGAAGAACACCTCGGTGCTCTACGCGCAATGGACGATCAACAAGGTCACGTTGAAGTTCGACCCGAACGGCGGCGTGGGTGGATACCCATCCATCAACACGGACGCATTCGGTTCGGTCACCATCCCCAAGGATGCCAAGGAGCCGAAGGTCACACGCCCTGGCTTCCGCTTCACCGGCTGGAGCCTGAAGAAAACCCCGGACAAGGATGAGACCCTGCTGACCCCCGGCAAGGATACGGTCAGCATGCCGGCCGAAGGCGAGGTCACCGTATACGCGCAATGGGAGCCGGCCATGACCACGCTCCCGTTCACCGGCGGCAACGCTCAGATTCCGACCATCTGGTTGTGGGCCGGCCTCGCGTTCCTGATCATCGCGGCAGGAGCCTTCTCCCCGATGATCCGACTGCGCATGGGAGCCGGTAGCAAAGGTCGTCACGCCGGAACGCCGACCATTGGAAGGCATTCCCGGTGAGCATGGCCGTAGCGACATCGCGGGACGTGTGGGAGTCCATGCGTCTCGCCGTCGATGACAGGCGGGCCCGTGACAACCGGGTCCGTCTGCTCATCCGCCGTTCACGCGTATACGCCACCGCCGCTCTCATCTGCGTGGCATTGGGGCTGATACTCATTGGCATGCCCCGAATCCAGCAGCTCATCGGAGATAGGGAGACCGACGCTCAGGCCCGTTCCGTCAGTCAGTCCGCATCACTGTTTCCTGAGGGTAGCCGTCAGAGCGCGATCAAATCAGCGATCGAATACAACCAGCGACTTTACGAGTCGGGACAACCTCAAATCGGCGAACCTGTTTTTGATGGAAAAGTCAGGGGAAACTTCGAGGGCGACGACGAATACCGGCGCCAACTGTCCGTCAACGGGTTGGACGCGATGGGTGAACTGCTGATTCCGAAAATCAGTGTGGATCTGCCTATCATGCACGGCGCGAGCCAGGATGTGCTCGAACATGCTGCGGGTCATCTGGCTGGCACGAGTCTGCCTGTCGGAGGCAAGAACACTCGTGCCGTGATTACCGGGCATTCGAACCTGAAGGGGGCGACCCTGTTCACCCGGCTCGGGGAACTCGATGAGGGGGACCCGTTCTATATCAAGGTCATGGGCAACACGCTCGCCTACCGGGTCACCAGCAAACGCATCGTCTCACCCACGGAAACCAAGGCATTGCACGTCCATAAAGGCAAGGATGAGGTCACGCTCCTCACTTGCACCGGTCAGGGAAACACTATGCGTCTTCTGGTCACGGGGGAGCGTAACAGCATGCCCGACCAGGCTCCTTTGCCGGGGGATGCCCCGGGTGATATGAAGCAGGCTGCTCTTGTTTCCGGTGTCACTGTGACGGGGGTGTTGACTGTTGGTTTTTCGCTTTGTCGGGGCCGGCGTGTTTCAGGCAGGCACGTGTCTTGCTGACAAAAAAGGAGGTAAAAGTTTGCGATAGTAAAATTTGTGCTACTATTTGTAGGTGGAAAACATACAACGCCTCCCAAGGAACACAAACCCCAAAAGAGGCACGACCAAGGAAAGAAGAGATCTTTCATGAAACGCAGCAACCTCACCAAGATCGCAGTGGCAAGCACAGCCGTAATGGCCACCCTCGCCTCGCCTGCAATCGCCATGGCCGACGAAACCACAACCACAGACAACCAGACCAAGCAGGCCATCGCACAGGCGCAGGACAGCGTCGCACAGGCCCAGCAGAGCACAGTGGAAGCCAACCAGGCCATCGCACAGGCATCCCCGACCGGCGTGACCGAAGCACAGGCCAAGGCCGACGCCGCCGCAGCCGCACTGGACACCGCCAAGCAGAACCTCGACAACGCCGCCGCCCAGCAGCAGACAGCCGCAAACAACCAGCAGCAGGCGCAGGCGAACTACGACGATGCCAGCAAGGCCCAGCAGCAGGCCGCACAGGATGCGACCGACACGGCCGACAAGATCGCCGCCGCCCAGCAGGCCGCGAACGACGCGTCCAACGCCATCAACGACGCCAACAAGGCCATGCAACAGGCCTCCGACAACCAGTCGAAGGCAGAAGCCGACAAGCAGACCGCACAGACCGCGAAGGATGAGGCCACGGCCGAATCCGCCTCCCATCAGAAGGACGCCGACAAGGCCCAGACCGATATCGATGCGGCCGACAAGCAGACCACGGACGCGCAGAAGAAGGCCGATCAGGCGGATACCGCCATCAGTGATGCGCAGAAGAAGGCCGGCCGGGCCGACGCGGACGCGAAGCAGGCCGCGAGCGACAAGGCCGCCGCCGAGAAGGAGCTGGCCGAAGCCAAGAAGCAGCAGGCCTCGACGACCGGCGACAAGACGAAGGCCGACGAGGCGGTGAACGCCGCGCAAGCCAAGCTGGATGCGGCCAAGCAGGCCGAGGTCAAGGCGCTTGAAGCCAAGCAGAAGGCCGATGCCAAGGTCGAACAGCTGTCCAAGGATGATGGAGGTCTTTCCGACCTGGCCGCAAAGCTCGAAGCGGCGAAGAAGGCCGCAGCCGATGCCGCCGCCGCCCAGCAGAAGGCGGAACAGGCGCAGAAGGATGCCGACAAGGCGGTGTCCGACTCCTCTTCCAACGCCGAGGCGAAGCAGCAGGCCGCCGCCGATGCCAAGAGCGAGGCCGACGCCAAGAAGGAAGCGGCAGACGAGGCTCAGGACAAGCTGTCTCAGGGCGCAGTGGCCTACTTCGGCGACAAGGGTGCCTCTCAGGCAGTCAAGGTTCTCACCGATCCGACCGTCACCGAGTATCTTGACGCCATTCATAATGGCGCCAAGGGTGATGCGACCACGTTGGACAACATGATCGAGGCCCTGAAGTTCATCCAGGAAGCCAATCAGCTTCGCGCGAAGGAAGGCCTGCAGCCCCTCAAGGTCAGTGACACCCTGATGGCGCAGGCCATGGCGGATGCGGATTATGCCAACAACAACGTGAACCATCCACTTCAATTCTCCGCCAGTGAAAACCTCGCCTGGGGTTATCCTGATCCCTTTAAGGGCTGGTACGACACGGAGAAGTCCATGTATGAGAAGGACATGTCCGACGGTGTCCTGGATTGCAAGGCCTCGGACGGCAAGCCCGTCAACCCCTGCGCTTATGGCCATTACACCACGCTGGTCAACACCGATTTTACCCTCACCGGTTTCGGCGTCAGCCAGAACGGCAACATCACGGGTATCGGCGGGAACACCCATAGTCAGCTGTTCACCGAAAACGCTAACGGAATCGGCTCCGACGCGGGCCACATCATGGACGTTGACGCATACCTGGCTGATTTGACTGCCTACCGTGATTCCCTGACCGGAGCCGACGCCGCATACCAGACCGCATTGTCCAAGAGCAAGCAGGCCGCACAGGACGCCTCCGATGCGGCCAAGGCGCTGGCCGCCGCCCAGCAGTCCGCGCAAAAGGCCGCTGAGGAAGCCCAGCAGGCCGCTCAGAAGGCCAAGGATTTGCAGGCTGCCGCCGACGAGGCGCAGAAAGCGTATGACGAGGCCGTGAAGGCGAACGAGGACAAGGCCAAGGCGTTGGAGGAAGCCAAGAAGGATCAGACGGCGAAGAACGAAGCGTACTCCGCCGCCCAGCAGGCCACCAAGGAAGCCCAGACCGCAGCCGCCACCGCCACCGACGCCCAGACCGCAGCCCAGACGGCAGTGGACAAGGCGAACACGGCAGTCGCCGCCGCACAGGCGAAGATCGATACCGCCGACAAGCTGGCCCAAACCGCCGCCAAGAACAAGACGGATGCGGAAGCCGCGATCAAGCAGGCCAACACGGACAAGACGAAGGCCGCAGCCGACCTGGCCGCCGCCAAGACCGCGAAGGCCGAGGCCGAGAAGGCCAAGCAGGCCGCGCTCGACGCCAAGACCGTTTCCGACGCGAAGGTTGAAGCCGCCGACAAGCAGGTCAAGGCCGCCGACGAGGCCATCGCCAACGCCAAGACCGCATACGCGAAGGCGAAGGACGACCTCAACACGGCCACCGGCAAGCTCAACGACGCCCAGAACACCATCAAGCGTCTGCAGAACGCCGAGGAGAACCTCAAGAAGGCGAACGCGAAGCTGACGGAAGCGCAGTCCAAGCTGGATGAGGCGAACAAGGCCAAGGATGAGGCCGACAAGGCATACGAGAAGGCCAAGGCCGACTATGACGCCAAGCTCGCCGACAAGCAGGCGTCCGACAAGGAGCTCGCCGCCGCCAAGCAGGCCGAAGCCGAAGCCCAGAAGAAGGCCGAGGAGGAAGCCAAGAAGCAGCAGGAAGCCCAGAAGAAGGCCGACCAAGCCAAGAAGGATGCCGAAGCCAAGAAGCAGAAGGCCGAACAGGCCAAGAAGCAGGCTGCAGGTGTGACGAACAATGGTCTGGCCTCCACCGGATCGGACACCACCGCAATCGCCACGCTGGCGGCGATCATGACCATCGCCGGCGCCGGCTGCGTGCTCCTGCGTGTACGTTCCGCCAAGCATGCCGATGGATGGCATGCAGTCGAGGACTGATTCTCACCGCACCAAACGTGTTTTGCCCGCCTTCGACCCGAAACAGGGGAGAGGCGGGCAAAACCGTATTCCCACATACCGAAGCAAAACGGTAGCTTCTTTTGTTACTATCAGAAAAAAGTCAGTGAATTGCGTGAAAGGGTCTGGCTATGAACGATGTAGGCCATGCGCCACTCCCAGGCGACGTACTGCTACACCAATACCTGCAACCAAACAACATCACCATGTACCGTCTGGCGAAAGCCATGAACCTGCCACAAATCACCGTCAGTGGAATAATACGCGGGAAAAGACGCATCACCACAGGCCTCGCATACCATCTTGCCTACGTGTTGGGCACATCACCGGAATACTGGCTGGAATTGCAAATGAATTACGACATAGAACACTTCGATAGATTCGATGCGAGTGGATTGACTGTCCTTATCGGTAGCGCCGCCAGCAGTGCCGGTCACTCAGGCAAGTGACGTGCTCCCCTCCACCTAACGTCCTGACGGACGTTTGAGGTGGGGGCTTCCCGTTCAAGACACCCAGCGGTGCCAGTATCAGCGGGCTATCCCCGTGCGCCCCACGGTTTCCCGACTTGATTATGTACCCCAGTTGGGGTACAATGGAGGTGTCAGCAAGGGAAGGACCACAAATTGACTTCCTCCCCGTCCTGAAGGGCGGGGATTCCTACACCGTTCGCCTTAATGA
>OBZY01000707.1_pt1 | contig 10313 bp, 8 predicted proteins | sample 1477051 | NCBI WGS metagenome assembly OBZY01 (sample SAMEA2580270, study PRJEB22360) | human gut metagenome | biome: human gut; feature: human-associated habitat; material: faeces | place: Denmark | collected 2008/2010
GGCCGGCCGTCAATCAGATTGAGCTGCACCCCACGTGGCAGCAGCGCGAAGTGGTAGCCTTTTGCAAGGAGCATGGCATCGCCGTGGAGGCTTACTCGCCGATGGCCCGTGGTGCTGACCTCAACGCCGGCAACGGCACTATCGAGAAGATCGCCGCCGCGCATGGGGTCAGCCCAGCCCGGGTGATTCTGCGCTGGCACATCGAAAACGGCACCATCATCATTCCGAAGTCCGTGCACGCAGCACGCCAGAAGGAAAACCTCGACCTGTTCGGCTTCGAGCTCACCGCCGAAGAACATGCAGCCATCGATGCTCTTGACGGTCCGACCCGCGCCGGTCATGACCCCCTCACCTTCACCTACGCCTGATGTCTCCGCACCGTCGTCCTTACCGTTCCAGCGCTCACTTCAGCCGCCGCTTCAACGCCTCCGGGCCGCTGGAGCGTGTGCTTATTCTCATTGTCATTGCGGCGGTCATTGGCATTACGGTCGGCCTGCTGCTGCCGCGAGTCAATCCTGATGCAGCCAAGCTCACCGGCGGATACACCGCCACCGGTTCCGCCGCTGACACGTTGAACAAGCTTACCGTGGATGACAACCAGAGCGCACATGGCTACGACCGCGATTCCTTTGCATTCCGTTCCGTCGATACTGACGGTAACGGTTGCGACGCCCGCGATGATGTACTTGCCCGCGACCTGACCGACGTCAAATACAAATACGCTGGTTCCTGTGTGGTGGTGTCCGGCACATTGGATGACCCTTATACCGGGCAAACCATCAACTTCGTGCGCGGCCGCACCACCAGCGCCAAAGTGCAGATCGACCATGTGGTAGCGCTCGAAAATGCATGGCAGTCCGGTGCCAACAAGTGGCCCGCAACCAAACGTCACGAGTTTGGCAATGACCCTTATAATCTGCTCGCCGTGAATGGCCCCGCCAACCAGGAGAAAGGCTCAGCCTCCGCCGCTTACTGGCTGCCCACCAACAGCGAATACCGCTGTGACTACGTGGCACGCCAAATTGGCGTCAAAGACAAGTACCAACTCACCGTCACATCCCAAGAAAAGGACGCCATGCTCGCCGTCCTCCACACCTGCCCCGGCCAAGCCGTGCCAGCGGATTAGGAGGAAGAGGCTATCTCCGAGGGATTATTCAGTAGAGGAGCGTGCCCCTCGTCAAATGCTCGTAGCAGTCGTCGCAAGAGAAATGTGGCGAAGTAAGGTGCAGTAAACACATGTTCACTACTGCCGATATTGCCTGCAGATAATTTCATGCCAAACTGAATCTCCGGATACGAGTCAGAAGAGATCAACGTTCGCATAGATTTGGCAGTAGTAAACATGTGTTTACTGCAATTACTGCGATTCTGCACTTTCATGAGCGAGTTTCTGGTGACGTAGCATATTTCATGAGTGAGATAAACGGCGTATCCTCTGTTGACTGACTCATCATTCGCCAATTGTCCGCAAATCGTTTGTGTATTGACACCCGAAACATGCCTGCGCTATAACTGGGCGCGGTATGAAGGAAATAGGGGAAGACGATATGACAGCACCACACACGGCAGCAAGCGCCACTGCGGCAGACATTGAGCAGGAAACGTCGGAAATCGAGAAGGAACGCCGAATCGCCAGCGATGAGGCGAACAACAAGGAAAATCCTCATGGACATGCGCTCGCTAGCATTTTGGGGCCCGCGTTCGTGGCCGCTGTGGCTTATGTGGATCCAGGCAACGTGGCCGCCAACATCACGTCCGGCGCACGCTACGGCTACCTGCTGGTATGGGTGCTGGTGCTCGCCAACGCTATGAGCGTGCTCATCCAATACCAGTCCGCCAAGCTCGGTATTGTGACCAATAAATCCCTGCCCGAGTTGCTGGGCGAACGTATGAGCGACGCCGGCCGGTTCATGTTCTTCATGCAGGCCGAGGTCATCGCCATCGCCACCGATTTGGCGGAGGTGATTGGCGGCGCCATCGCGCTGAATCTGCTTTTCGGTCTGCCGATGTTCCTCGGCGGCCTGATCATCGGTGCGGTCTCCACTGTGATGTTGTGGTTCCAAGGCGGCAAATCGCAAACCACATTCGAGCGCATCATCATCGTGATGCTGCTGGTTATCACGTTCGGCTTTATCGCGGGTCTGTTCGTGGCCCCGCCGAATCCCGTCGAAGTGGCCAAGGGGCTGATTCCGCGCTTTAAGGGTACGGATTCGGTGTTGATGGCCGCTTCGATTCTGGGTGCTACGGTGATGCCGCATGCCATCTACCTGCACTCCACGCTGGTGAACGACCATTACGCGGGCGGCGAGAAGCCATCGGTCGAGCGTCAGCTCAAAGGCTCGAAGATTGATGTGGCTTGGGCGTTGTTGCTGGCCGGCACGGTGAATCTGGCCATGCTGGTGCTTGCCGCCAACTCCCTGCATGGCATGTCAGGCACGGATTCCATCGATGGCGCTCAGCGGGCGATCACGCAGGTGCTCGGCCCGGTGATTGGCATGATCTTCTCCATCGGCCTGCTGGCTTCGTCGTTAAGCTCCACGTCGGTCGGCACCTATGCCGGCTCGGAGATCATGCACGGCCTGTTGCACGTCAACGCCCCGATGTGGGCCTGCCGTGTGGTCACGCTGGTGCCGGCTCTGATTGTGTTGTGGTTCGCCAAGGACCCTACGGAGGCACTGGTGATTGGTCAGGTGGTGCTTTCCATCGGCATTCCGTTTGCCGTGATCCCGCTCATGCGCTATACGCACAGCAAGGAACTCATGGGCAAATGGGCTGATGGCACGATCAAGCACATCATCTTCCTGATTGTGGTGTCGCTGATTGTGACCCTCAACGTGCTGCTCATCGTCCTGACATTGATGGGACGGGCGTAAGAAGCTGATGAGCCGGCTCCCGCCAGCGGAAGCGAGCAGCTTACCGAGCCATACGCCGTGCGCGGCGTTCGCGCAGCGCACGCAAGGAAATAATGTCACGCGTACGTCCGGCACCGTCACCCTTGACGCCGAAAAGCACCATAAGCACCATCACAAAGCACAGCAGCGCGGAGAATCGCAGCGCCCACTGGATGCCGAAGACGGAAGCCGCAACGGCCGAGGCTCCCGCTTGATGCCTCCATGCGGCAAACGTCTCCATAAGAATCACCAACACAGGTGCACCCACGGCACCTGCGATCTGCCGCGCGGTGTTCGTGACCGACGATCCGGCAGACACCTCATCCGGTCCGTTCAAGCAGTTCAGCGACCATGTGGTAATCGGCATAAGCAGGAATCCCATGCCGATCTGACGCGTGAACTGGCAAATCGACACCCACCAAATCCATGTATCCATAGACACCAAAGACATGCCGAGCGTACCGACGGTCAGCACAATCGAGCCGCACAGCGCCACTGGTCGCGCGCCAAAACGGTCCATCGCCCGCCCGCCGAAGAACTGGGAAACGCACTGGCCGAGGGCACCCGGCAGCATAATCAGGCCGCTCATGGTGGCCGAATAGCCCCGGTCGGTCTGGATATACAGCGGCATGATGACCAGAATCGAGCTGAACGCAAAGAACGCCAGAGATGCCGTGATGGTGCCGACGGTAAAGGACCGATTCTTCAGCACTTCAAGATCCAGCAGCGGAGGCTGGGGGAGTGCGGCCGGCTCCGCGGCCGACTGCGCCGCCTTGGCTTCGCGATACCGCCGACCGTGACGCAGGTTGCGCATCACAAACCACACGATGCCGACCAATCCCACAACCATCGGCCCCCACGTTACCGGAGCGGCGAATCCATAGGTTTCCGAATTGGTGAAGCCGAACATCAGCCCGCCAAAGCCAATCACCGACAGGCTCACCGAGAAGAAATCCGCGCGGGCCGACGGGTCATGAGAACCGAAGTTATGCAGTCCGAACATGGCCGCCACCAGCGAGACCACGCCAATCACGGTCATAGTCAGAAAGATGGAACGCCATCCGTTCGCATCGGTTTGCCAGCCGCCCAGCGTGGGTCCAATGGCCGGCGCCACACTCATGGCCATGCCCACCGTGCCCATCGCGAATCCGCGGCGAGACAGAGGATAAATGGAAAACACGGTGATCTGCAGCACTGGCCACATCACGCCCGTGCCCGCGGCCTCAAGCACGCGCCCGAGCAGCACCCAGATGAAGCTCGGCCCGACCCAAGACATTAGCGATCCGACCGTGAACACCGCCATTGAGCAAATCACGATCTGGCGGGTGGAGAAGCGCCGGGTCAGAAACGCGGTCAACGGCACCATCACGCCCATGACCAGCTGGAACACGGAGGTGAGCCACTGCCCGGTGGTCACGGAGATATGAAACTCGGAAACGATGATCGGCAGCGCCGAGCTCAGCTGCAGCTGCGTGAAATTACCGACAAAGGTAATAAAGGTCAGGATTGCGATGGAAATAAATGCCGCGCGGCTCAGTTTACCGTCCACGTATGATTCCTCACGGCTCAGTACCCGCTGCAATTCGCCGCGACGATTCTTGATTCCCTGAGCTCCAGTCACGCACTACCCCACTTCTGTTGCCCGGCCTGTTGCCTTGGCGGTGTCGGTGGCGTATCTGTTCAGTGATATATGCGCCTCGCATATCAATGCGTATTCGGTGTATTCGGCGACCGTCGTCTTCGCGTGCTTGGCCGAGCAGCCTCTCAAAGCACCCCAATACGCTATACCCAGGGGTGGTCCAGTCGGTTCGGAATATGTGCAGAAGCGGGGGCGAACACGCTTTGTGCACAAGACCGGGGCATAATAGGCGGTTGGTTATTGCAAGAGGTTACAAGTCAATAAGATCAGTTTGGGAGTTAGTATGAGCGTTCATAGGGCAAGTCACGCAACAAGTATTCCACGCAGAAGGCACCGCATCTGGCCGTGGGTGGTGTTGATTCTGGCGCTACTTGTGGTGCTGCTAGGCGTGAGCGGATTCTTCGGTTTGAAGCTGTATTCCGAAGCCAAGCAGGTAAAGGTGCATGAGGAACAGGCGATGCAGCTGCTGGACGGTGTGACCGACCTCGGTAACCTCGACAACCTCGATACGGTGAGCCAGCAGATCAGCCAGGCAAAGACCGAGACCGCGGCTGCGAACGAGATTGCGCACGGCACGCTGTGGAACATCGCTTCGAAGGCGCCGGTGTACGGCGACGACATCACCACTGTGCAGGGTATGACTTCGGTGGTGGATTCGCTGGTCAGTGATTCGGTGCCGCAGTTTATGAACGTGCTTTCCACGCTGAAGAGCGCACAGCTCAGCTCAGGCGACGGTCAGCTGAATCTGCAGCCGATTCTGGAAGCCCAGAAGAATATTGCCACCGCGAACCAGTCACTGCAGCAGCAGGTGCGGAAGTATCAGCAGCTGCCGAAGGCCCATATCGGCATGGTGAAGAACGCCTATGCCACAGGCAATACGCAGCTGACCAAGATGGCGGACAAAGTCAATCAGCTGTCCGGCACGTTCCAGATTCTACCGGACTTCCTTGGCTCCGATCAGCCGCGCACGTATGCGTTGATGGCTATGACCACTTCGGAGGAGCGTTCGTCCGGTGGCCTGATTGGTTCTGTGGGTGTGGTAACTACCGACAACGGCAAGATCAGTATCGGTGATTTCCGTTCGAATGGTGAATATATCCCATATGGTGCTGGTGATCCTACGGAAGACGAGCAGCGCATCTTCCGGCAGTGGGGACCATTGAACATGTCATTCGATGTGCGAGATTTGGCCGTATACCCTGATACTTCACGCAGTGCCGAAGGTATGCGCGCGATTTGGCAGCGCACGCCGTGGGGGAGCAATACTCAGCTGGACGGCGTGCTCATGGTTGATCCTGTATTTTTGCAGGAACTTACGAAAATCAGTGGTAATGTCACTATTCCTGATGGAACGGTGCTTACGGGAGATAACACTGCTGAGTTTTTGTTGAACAAGGTGTATGTCGATTACCCCGTCTCCATGCAGGATGCCCTATTTGCTCAAGTCGCAGAACAAACAGTCGGTAGTATGTTCAGCAATGTTGATTTGACTAAACTCACCAAGGTCGCCCAGCTCATGGGCAGCATGGCCGAAGGCCGCCACTTCTCCATGTACGCATTCGACGAAACTGCAGAAAAGACCATTAGTGATGCAGGCTTTACTGCACAGACTCCGAGCAGTGAAGAGCATCCGCAGGTGGGAGTGTATGTGACTGAGCAGAATCCGTCAAAGATGGGATGGTATATTCATCGTACTTCGAAGGTGACTCGTTCCACCTGTGGTAATGATGGTTCTCAGACCTATCATGTGGAATATAAGATGACAAATACACTTGAGAACAGCCAGATTGGTGCTCTAACGAGCTATATCCTTGGCTCCGGCGGACAAGGCGTGGAAAAAACTCTGATTTATGCGCCTGCCGGCGGCTCCATCTCAAATCTTAAGACCAGTGGTGGTTCAGTGACGGAGAGCCGTCAAGAAACATTGAATGGTAAAACCGTGTATGCGAGCAATGCCACGATAGCTCCTGGAGAGTCCGTCACCTATTCCTTCGACGTGACCACATCCACTAAGGCTGTCTCCGACCTCACTATCGACCAAACTCCAATGGGCTGGATTGATTCCGGTGTTACCACCGACACTGCTGCCTGCTCCATCAACAAGCAGTAAATTCCCTCTGACGGGACTGTCAGCCACAGGCTCTGAGGGAGAGACAAAAGAAGGGCGTCAAAGCTGACGCCCTTCTTCGCGTTGTGAAAACTACATACCAGTCCCATTAAATACCGCGCCCACTGTCTTCAGCAGAATCGCAATATCCCCCGTGATAGACCAATTCTGAATATATGACACATCTGCATATTCAGACTGTTCCTGAGACAAATCATTACGCCCGGAAATCTGCCAAGGACCGGTGATACCCGGCTTGACCAGTAGGCGAGTGGAATACAATGGCGAGTACTGGTCAACCTCATATTGACGTTGCGGACGCGGACCCACCATAGACATATCGCCCTTCAGCACATTGAAGAACTGAGGAACCTCGTCAATGGAAGTCTTGCGGATGAACTTACCAATTTTAGTAACACGAGGATCGTCCTTGACCTTGAATGTTATTCCCAGTTCCCCGCCAGCTGCGGCAGCCACTTCGGCATCCATCTTATCGGCGTTCAGCCGCATGGAACGGAATTTGTACATAGTGAAAGGCTTGCCGTAGATGCCGATACGAGTCTGTGAGTAGAACACGGGGCCACCGTCTTCTCGCTTAACCTTATATGCAGCCCATAGCATGATGGGCGAACTCAGAATGATTGCCACCAGGGAAAGAACGATATCGCACACACGCTTAAAGATGCGAGTCGGCAGAGAATACTGTGCAAGTCGGGCTGTCAAAATCGGCATAGAGGGGTCATTGTGTAGCTGCAGGTTTGCGCCGCTCAGATCTGCAACGGATGCAGTAAGAGCCAGCTCGATGCCCATAGATTCAACAGCGAGCGAAAGAGTACGCATGGTTTCAGAATCACGCGTCAGCACATCAGCGATCAGAATAGTGCGAACCTTCATCCGCTTGGCGGTCTGAGGCAAATGGGAGTTCAACGCCAACACCTTGAGACGCGCCTCTTCATCATTGGCAGGAATAAACGGAACCGATACAAGATGCTGAGCAGCATTCGGGTCATCCGAATCACACACAGAGGCAACAGGGCAGACCGCGATGGGTGCATACCCCAGGCTGAGGCATACCTTGAGCTGCTTCAGCGTTTCACGGATGCCCTCCGGAGAGCCAATGATAATAGTGGGGTAGTTGAACTCACCTTTTGCTCGATTACGGTGAAGCGCACGACGCATCAGCCACCGTTCAACGATAACGAGGATGAGAGAAAGGATAGGAATAAATACATTCAGGGAACGCGGCACATTCAGATGGAACAAGTAGCCCAATGTACAGAGCATAATGAAGTCGATAAAGGCCGCATTAAGCAGCTTGGCATATAGTCCGTATCCTAGCCCCATAGTGTGGCGTTCGTAGCTTCGAGCTGCATAGAGGCTGATGAGCCAGGAGATGCAGGCCAAGCTCAGGAAACTGAATACACCATAATCGGATGGTCCCATGTTCTGCACATTGGCATATGCTCCTGGATTGCACGCGAATACGATGCAGGTGGCGATGATGGTCATCAGCAGATCCAGAATCACCATGGTCGTATTGTACAGATAACGCCATTTGGGCACTGAATATTCGGTGAGATGAGGCCTATCGCCAGCATCGTTATGAGTAACGGTGCCATCCGGAGAAGACGAGAAGTAAGTGCCGTCAAAAAATGTTGGTGCAGCCGTATCAGGAGTTGCGTCCGCAATGTGAGAATCCGTATGTGCTGCCTGAGCACGGCTGATTTGCACTCGGTGCAGTGTCTCAGTCTCTGCTGTGGTGTTGCTCATATGTTGAGCCGTCGCTGATGCCGTGGTGCTGATTCTTGACATGGTACGTGAACTTCGTCCCCTTAAGGTATTTCCTGAAACTGCAAGGAAATCATGTTAATTTCATCTCTGTTGCACCCCCTACCATGAGTCCGCCCCCCCCCCTATAGCAAAATCGCTCAAAAAAACGAATTTACCATTAGCGTTCTGTGAAGATAAAGTGATGGTGGGCGGACGCGGATTGGTCACAGTCCGACGTATCGGACTAGAATGGTGCGCTAGTGGTTTGTACGCAGGCCCGCAAGGTGGCGTTGTAAGTATGAAGAAGGACTGAGCCCATGCACATTATGTTCGTCTGCACCGGCAATATTTGTCGTTCTCCTATGGGTGAGCTGCTGCTCACCCGTTATCTTTCCGGTACCACGGTGCAGGTTTCCAGTGCGGGTACGCATGGTTTGCCCATGCATCAGATTGATCCCAACAGCGCCCTGCTTATGGAAAGCGTAGGAATCGAACCGAGTGGGTTCCGTTCTCGGCGCCTGACGCAGCCGATGGCAAAGTCCGCTGATCTGATCCTGTGCTTTGAAAAGGATCAGCGTAAAGATATTGTCACGTTGGCTCCCGCTGCTGTGAAATACACGTTCCTGCTGGGCGACTTTGCGAACATGTGTGAGTACTGTGCGCGCAATGGACTGGTCAAGGGCTTGACCATTCAGGAACGCTTGCAGTCAGTGATCAACTCCGCGTCCATTATTCGGCCAATGCTTCCTGCGCCTGAGGATATTGAAGATCCGCACGGCAAGGAATACGCAAAGTTCCGTACCGCAGCAGAGCAGACGAACAAAGCGCTGCGCACCATCCTGACCAGCATGCGCAAGCACTACCGCGTTGAGGAAGCCCCGGTACGGCCTCAAATTACGCGTCAGTATGCTTATACGGTATGAGTGTTTTTGTGATACGAGTATCTATACTTCATACTTCCAGATGCGGAAGATAGTCTCGTTCAAATATATCGACAATGACGACCTTGACAGCAAGGTATAGTTTTTCTGCCAATCCGGCAGCGCTTCGTATATTGAATTCGTCGGCAGTTCTCATGAGCTGTGGAAATACAGGGTTTGCAGTGGGTTGCAAGGAATCTGCTTCTGCTTCGCTTCGTGGGAGATAAGGCCCGAAATCCTGCGCACTTTGTGATTCGGGCTTCTTGGAAGAGGACATGGCCCGTGCCGGGTACGATTCTCAGTCGCCAACACCAGAAGACTGCGATTGGAAAGAGGCAGAGGCCATGTCGGGGCTGAGGACGTTTTCTTGGAGACTGGACGAAAGGATTTTCGTATGTCCGGTCCCGAAGAACGGGAGCGCGCGGTGGAGCTGTACTTCGCCACACCGATGACCACCGCGCAGGTGGTGGAGCATCCGGGCTATCCGACCAAGCGGTCCTTGGGACGCTGTCTGGCAAAGGATTCCTGGTATGCCGGCCATATGGCCAAACCCGTCATCCCACTGGAGACCAGGCGAAGGGCAGTCGAGCTGGTGCCGGGCGGCATGCGGCGGAAGCAGGCCGCCCGACAGCTCGGCGCGGGTGTCGGCGCCGTCCACGACTGGGTCGGGGCATGCCGCGGGGGCGGCATGACCGCGCTGCAACTCAGGAACGGGAACGCCGCGCAGAGCGGCAAGCCCGCGGCCTCCCGCCGCCGGCCGTCCGCCGTCTGTGTTTTGTCAAATTTTTGTGGGCCGTTTCGGCGTTTCTTTTAGTCCGTTTGAGCGGTTGTTTTTAGGCCGTTTCGGCTTTGGCCAGTCCTGTGGGTTGTCGGTTATTGCATGAGGGCGTGGGTCTTGCGCCAGGACTCGCCCTCGAATCTGATCATCCTGCCGTGGTGGACGGTGCGGTCGATGATCGCGGCGGCCATGTTGGGGTCGCCGAAGA
>OBZY01000725.1_pt1 | contig 10133 bp, 8 predicted proteins | sample 1477051 | NCBI WGS metagenome assembly OBZY01 (sample SAMEA2580270, study PRJEB22360) | human gut metagenome | biome: human gut; feature: human-associated habitat; material: faeces | place: Denmark | collected 2008/2010
CCGCCACTGCCCCAAAAAGCCCCAGTTCCTCGCAGATAATGGCAAAGATCATATCGTTTTGAGACTCCGGAAGAAATCCCAGTTTCTGGATGCTCTCTCCCAGTCCCTGGCCCATAAGTCCGCCGGAGCCGATGGCGTAGAGTCCCTGAAGAACCTGGAAGCTCTTTCCCTCAGGATCCAGCTCCGGGTTCAGCCACGCCTCGATCCGGCGGAACTGGTATGGCTGAAGGAGATGGATATTTAAAAGAAACGTTCCAATGGGTCCGGCGGCCGCCAGCGTCCCCAAAGCCAGGCCTCCCGCCGCAAAAAAAGGCCATTTTACCTTGCACGCCACAAAAAGGACCACAAATCCGATTCCAGCAAGAATGATGCCGGTACTTAGGTTATTGAGGGCCACGACGGCGGCGATGGCCAGGGCCAGGAGAAATACCTTCCCCATGGTTTTCCACTGGTTAATCTTGCCTCCCAGTTTCGTGATCACCGCCGCCAGCATGATAATCAGCGCGATCTTGGCAAACTCCGCAGGCTGAAAGCTGAACGGCCCCACACCCAGCCATCTTTTTTTTCCGTTTACGTCTTTACCGACGATGCTTACCAGGATCATCAGCACATAGGACAGCGCATAGGAGGGCACTGCCAGCCGATAAAGCCAGTGATAATCCATCTTGGATATGAACAGCATAAGCACAAAGCCGCCTGCCGCAATAATGCCCTGGCGGCGCATAAAATACGCGCTGTTGTTTCCAAATTCCTCACTGATCTGAGCCGTATAGGAACTGGCGCTGTAGATCATCACCAGACCGAACACGGTAAGGGCCACTACAATAAGCACCAGGGTCAGGTCATAAAACCGGCGCACCTTCTTCTTTTTCGGTGGGTTCTGAGGCTGATAGGCCCTGGCGTCTCTGCTTTCGTAGGACTGAGCCGGGCGGGCTTTCTTCCTGTTTCCTGCCGCCGGATACCCTAAATCCGGCCTCCTGTCTGCCGCGGCCTGCCTCTGACCGGCCGCTGGTCTGGGCCGTTGTGCTGCCTGCTTCTGGCCTTCTGAAACCTGTCTGTTTCCTTCCTGTCTTACATTCCCGGAAACCGCCTGACGTTTGCCGGACTGGGTTCTTCTTCGTTCTGCTGTATTGTGCCGCGCCGGCACTCTGGCCGGCGCTGTCCCCGTCATTCCTCCCGGCCTTCCCGTCCGGCGCTTGTTTCCAGCCATTTCTTCTTACCTCCTACAGGTCCATGACGCTCTTCTTAAAGACACGTCCCCGTTCTTCAAAATCCTTAAACATCCCCCAGCTTGCGCAGGCGGGACTTAAGAGCACGCAGTCCCCGGCATCGGCGTAAACCGCACATACCTGCACTGCCTCCTCCAGATCCTCCGCATACATGATTTCGTTAAACCCGTGCTCCTTGGCACAGGCAGCGATCTTATCCCGGGTCTGGCCGATCAGAACCAGATATTTTACCCGGCCTGCAAATTCCCCGGCCCAGGCGCTGTAATCGCTGTGCTTATCATAGCCTCCCGCAATCAGAAGCACCGGCCCGGGCATGGCCCGCAGAGCCCGTATAGCCGCATCGGGGTTGGTTCCCTTGGAATCATTGTAATAACGCACGCCCGTACGCTCCCGCACAAACTCAATCCGATGCTCTACCGGCTTAAATTCCTTCACAGCCTCTGTGATTTTCTCAAAAGGCACGCCCATGGCCAGCGCCACCGCAGCTGCAGCCATCACATTTTCATAATTGTGCTGTCCTAAAAGCTGTAAATCATTTACATTTACAAGTACCTGCTCTTTACCCTCTTTTGCGTAAACAATATCCCTGTCCTTAAGGAAAAAACCGTCCTTTAACGTTTCTTTTGAGGAAAACCACACTGCCTTGGGTTTCAATCCTTCTTTTTTGCCGAATTCCTTTAAAATGGGATCGTCAAAGTTGAGAACCACTGTATCCTCGCTGGTCTGGTTCATGGTGATGCATTCCTTGATCTGCGTATAGACCTCCATAGTGCCGTGACGGTCCAGATGGTCGGGCGTAATATTCAAAACAGCACTTACATTGGGATGAAAATCCATGATTGTTTCCAACTGGAAGCTGCTGATCTCAGCCACAGTAACCGATTTTTCCGTCATCTCTGAGGCTCTGGCTGTATAAGGTTCCCCAATATTTCCCACAACAAAGGTTTCCTCATACTGTTTCTTCAAGATCGCGCCCGTAAGAGCCGTGGTCGTGGTCTTTCCGTTGGTGCCGGTGATGGCGGCCAGCTTTCCGGCGCTGCACTGATATGCCAGTTCGATCTCACCCAGGATCGGGATCTTCGCTTCGTCTACCACCGCTACAAAAGGGCTTGTGAGAGGGATACCCGGACTGATAATGCAAAGCTCTACTCCCAAAAGATCTGAGCGCTTGATTTCACCCAGAACCACATTTACCCTGGCCCCCTCATCAAACTGTTCCTTAATCTCTGTCTCGTTTAAGGCCGTATTTCCATCATAGAGTACGACCTCGCCTCCGCGGCCTAAAATCAGCTTTGCTGCAGCGATGCCGCTTACGCCGGTTCCCGCAACTAATACTTTCTGACTTTGATCCATTCGTGGTTTAACCTCCTTTTTCGCCGGAATACCGGCAGCTTACAGTCCCAGATACGCGATCATGCACAGGATCGCCGTAATAATGGAAAATACAGCTACGACCCTTGTCTCAGACCATCCGCACAATTCAAAATGATGGTGGATGGGAGCCATTTTAAAAATCCTCTTTCCCCCGGTCTTTTTAAAGTATGTTACCTGGATAATAACGGAAAGCACCTCCGCCAGGTAGATCAGGCCGATAATAGGGATAAATAAAGGCAGACGCATCATATAAGCCGCAGACGCCACAAAGCCTCCCAGGGCCAAAGACCCTGTATCTCCCATAAAAACCTTGGCCGGATACACATTAAAGAGCAGAAAGCCCAGAAGGCTTCCCACAACTGCCCCCGTAATCGGGCTGATGCCCATGTCCTCGCCGATTGCCACAATGGTTAAAAAGGTGGCCACCAGGATCGTCACGCTGGTACACAGACCGTCCAGTCCGTCTGTGAAATTCACCCCATTGTCAGTTCCCAGTGTCACAAAAAACAGGGCCGGAACAAACAGGATGCCAAGAGACAGGAACTTTCCAGCCTTAAAGCCTCCGGTAAAGGGAATCAGCATATCCGTTCCCACCTCTCCGCTGTGGACGATGTACCAGGCAAAGATGCCGGTGATCACAAACTGTCCTGCCAGTTTCTGGATAGGGCTTAGCCCCTCAGAGCGCTTCATGATGATCTTGATATAATCATCCAGAAAGCCGATGATGCCAAAGCCCGCCGTCATAAAAAGCACCGGGATGATCTTCGGGTAGGACGGAATATAAAACAGGGACGTGATAATGATGCTGGATAAGATAATCAGCCCTCCCATGGTAGGAGTTCCCTGTTTTTTCAGATGGCTCTGGGGGCCGTCATCCCGAACCTGCTGGCCGAATTTCAGCCTGTGCAGAAAGGGGATGATGATCGGGCACAGCAGAGCGCTGATGGCAAATGCAATAATAATCGCTAATATCGTCTCATGAATCATAAGGCACCTCAATCTCATATGTATTCTGCCGGACGAAAGCCGGACAGCAATAATAGTATACGTCTTTTTTTAAGAATAATCAACCGGCTTTGCGTTCCCGGCTGATTCCCATATATGGAAGGATATTTTCGAACAGATCACCGATCACCGGAGCCGCAATAGTGCCGCCATAGTAGATCCCTTCCGGCTCATCAATGGTAATAAGCGCCATGACCTTTGGGTCATCTGCGGGTGCAAAGCCCAGGAAAGAGGAAATATATTTTTTCATGCTTCTTGGAAGTTTTTCGGAGGTAGCAGTCTTTCCGCCGATGCGAAAGCCCTCTACGGCCGCCTTTTTGCCGCTTCCCTCTGCCACCACCTGTTCCAGCACATACCGCATGGCAGCGCTGGTCTTGGGAGACAGGATCTGATCTCCCAAAGGATAGGAAAGCTCTTTGACTGAAGCGCCGTCGGCGCTTGAGACACGGAGGCCAAAATGAGGCGTGACCCTGCGGCCGCCATTTACGATAGAGGCCGCTGTAGTGATCAGCTGGATGGGAGTAATCTGAAAGGACTGGCCAAAAGATACCGTAGCCAGTTCCACCGCCCCCATTTTCTCCTTTTTATGCATAATTGTGGCCGCCTCTCCCGGAAGATCAATTCCCGTTTTCCCCTTTAAACCGAACTGGGTAAAATACTGGTAATACCGGTCTACCCCCAGCCGCTGGCCTACGTCGATGAATACAGGATTGCAGGAATTCATAACCCCCTGCAGAAAGGTTTCCGACCCGTGGCCGCCTGCCTTATGGCAGCGGATCCTCCGGTCCTCTACCACCCTGAACCCCGGACAGCTAAACCGGTCCTCCAGTGTCACAGCTCCCGACTCCAGACCTGCGGCAGCGGTGATGATCTTAAAGGTTGATCCCGGCTCATAGGTATCGTTGATACAGGTGTTTCTCCACATCCCATTCAGCCGATCCTGAAGACCCATTACAGTTTCCTGCGCAGCCGCCTGCTCCCGCAGGCTTTGGCTGTTTAAATTCTGATCCGGGGTAAATGGGTCATTGAGATCAAATTCAGGAGCATTAACCATAGCAAGAAGCTCCCCGTCCTGGGGATTCATCACGATGACAGAAACCTTTTTGGCATTTTTCTGCTCCATCACCTGATATGCCAGCTGCTGGGCATATTTCTGGATATTTACATCAAGGCTGATCTGAAGATCATTTCCTGCAATAGGCTCGATCCGATCCTCAGCCGCCTCTTTCAGCTCCACGCCTTTTGCATCGGTCAGCGTCAGGATCACTCCGTTGGTTCCCTTTAAGTATTTTTCATACATGACTTCAAGGCCTATGATCCCCTGATTATCTCCTCCCGTAAATCCCAGAACCTTGGATGCAAGGCTGCCCCATGGATAATACCGTTTATAATCCTCATCCACCTTGACTCCGGGAAGTCCCAGCGCCCGGATCCGGTCGCCGGTCTCCTTATCCACATTCGTCTTTATGATCTCCCTGGAACTGCGTTTTTCTACCTTTTTTCTTACATTCTCCTCAGAAAGCCCCAGGATATCGCAAAGAGCACAGATCACTTCTTCACGGTCCTCTACCTGGCTGTAAATCACGGAAATCGTGCAGACCGTGCGGTTATCTGCGATCACCGTTCCATTCACGTCCAGTATCCGTCCTCTGGCCGCCTTGATGGTACGCTCCCTCTCGTGGAGTTCTTCTGCCATCTGGCTGTAATGATCCGCCCGGACCAGCATAAGAAAACCAAGCCGCCCTAAAAGTCCGGTCATTGCCACGGCAATGAGCAGGCCCAGGACGGCTATGTTTTTTCTGTGCTTTGTTAAATTCGGATTCATACCACACTTCCCCGTCCGCCATTGGTACTAAATATACGGATCAGGAAGTAATTTTATTCCGATGAAGCCTCTGAGGAAGCAGCCGTTTCCGCCGTGGAACCCTCTGTGGATTCCGACGCGCCCACGCTGCTGCTTTCTGATGCCTGGCTTTGTGTCTTTCCAGCTGCGGCTGAGGACGCATTTGGATCAGCCGGCACGGCGTCGGGAACACCGCTGTTATACCCTTCATCAATATATTCATCTGTCTCATAAGCCTTGGTTTCTGCCGGTGTCTCATCCTGCCCCTGTGCCTCTGTTTCAGATTCAGAGGGTGCATTGATTCCCTCCTCTGCCGTCTCACCGGCGCTGTTTTCACCTTCTGTCCCCTCTTCCGGGAACACATTCATATAAGGAAGGGCATCCTTCATGATCTTTGCAAAAATACCGCTTGCAAAGGAGCTGTGGGCCTGCTGTGGGCCTGGCGGATAGTTGGGAACATCCACTACCACATACACAAACAGCTGCGGATCCTCTACCGGAGCAAAGCCGGCAAAGGAAAGAAGGTAATTCTTGGCGGATCTGGGCTGCTTCTCTGCCGTACCCGTCTTTCCGCCGATGTGATAGCCCGCTCCCTTGGCCGCGCCGCCGGGGCCGGGCTCCCCCGGGGCCTACCGATATGAATGTGGCCGCGCCGCCGGTACCGGTCTCCACCGTTTCAAACATGGCCTCTCGGAGAAATTCCGCCGTAGAAGGCGATACAGTCTCGCGCACCAGCACCGGATCCTTTGTCTCTACCACAGACCCCTGGTCATTTAAGATCTGCTTTACCACATGAGGCTCATAATAGGAACCGCCGTTGATTACAGAGCAGAGCGCAGCCGCCATCTGGATCATGGTACAGTTATAGTTCTGACCGAAGGCGTTGGTTGCAAGCTCGGTAGGCCCCATCTTATCAGCTGTATAGCCCAGCCCTGCCGCATCTGCCTCACCGGGAAGATCCACCCCTGTTTTCTGCCCCATGCCAAAGATCGCCTGATATTTTGTAAAAATACTTTTTCCCATCATAGCGCCGATGCGCATCATAGCCACATTGCAGGACTGCATAATAGATTCCTTAAGGCTGATAGAGCCGTGTCCTCCTTTGCGGTAGGCAGTACATTTAATATCCCAGCCTCCCACGTTTAAAAATCCGTCGCACTGGAAATACTCATTCCCCTTTAATATGCCTTCCTCCAATCCTGCCGCAACGGTAAGAATTTTGGAGGGGGATCCCGGTTCAAATGTATCGCTGACGCAGAAATTTCTCCAGATCTGGTTCCAGACGACCTGGCGTCCGTATGAGATCACATTGTCGCGGGGCGTATCCGCAACCATCTGTTCATCTGTCAGCTTGGCATCCGGGTGTTCTTTCTTATAAACGGACACCGCATCCTTTTTTCCCAGCTCATAAAGCTGATCGTCTGTGTATCCGTCGATCTTTCTTGGATCGTTCAGATCGAAGGTATTGGTTGTAGCCATGCCCAGGATCTCACCGTTTTTTGGATTCATGGCAATGGCTGCTGTAACGTGGCTTCCTACGGTGGTCTGCCACTCGTCAATGTATTTCTGAAGAATGTTCTGGATATTTAAGTCAATGGTGGAAACAATAGTTTTTCCGTTTGCCGGCTCTTTTAACACTCCCTCCAGATTGTTCTCCTCGTCCAGATAGCCGTACTCCCGGCCGTTCACACCTATCAGCTCGTCGTTATAATACTGCTCGATGCCGCCGGTGCCAACGGTGCCGTCCGCGCTGGAAAAGCCGATCACATTGCAGGCTGCGGAGCCGTAAGGATAAACCCTCCGGTACTGATCCTCAAACCATACGCCCATGACGCGCAGACGGGACTGACTCTCATCCTTGCTGGAATAGTAGGCCGCATTGCGCTCCTTGCGCATAGTCTCAAAGGCCACTTTCTGATCATAGCTCAGCTGTTTGCCGTTTTTATAGGGCACGTAGGCTCTGCTGCTTTTTTCCTGGATGATGCTGCGAAGCTCCTCAGCGTCAAAGCCGAAACAATCTACCAGGGCCTGAATAGTAGGCTCCAGGTAAAGATCTGGCTTTTCCATGATCTGCTGCGGATCCAGGATCAGATTGTAGACCTTTTCACTAGTAGCCAGATAAGTGCCGTTTCGATCCACAATATCTCCCCGCCGGTACGGGAGGGTACGGCTGGAAAATTCCTGCTGCCTCTGGGACAGGACGATTTTGCTGTACTGGTCATTATTATCCTTAATGATTCGGTAGATAACTGCTATAAGTGCAAATAAAGCCAGCGTGATCACGATTGCCGTGATTGCCAGCTTCCCCCTCATATATTCACTGAATACGCGTTTGTTTTGGCCGCCCGTTGTCCCCTTTTTGCGGCCCTGAGGCCGGTCCCCCTTAGGGGACGGCCTAGTGTTCCGGGATGTCCTCATACTGTCTTACATACTCGCTTTCTGTCTTGTCATATAAAAGCACCTGATCCTTTTTCGCATAGACCATGCCCAGCTCCTTGGTGGCAATCTCATAGATCTTATTTAAGTCAATGCTGGTATTGATGCTCGTCTCCAAAGCGTCATTTTCCGTCTTAAGCTTCTCAAATCTGGCCTCTAACTGCTCAATATTGTGCATTCTGGCAGTAAGATCTGACTGAAGCTGCAGATAGCTGACGCAGATATAAAGCGTACAGATACAGGCAGCTGACAAAAGGATCACATATGGCAGATCCAATGCCATGGCCCGCTCCTGGTTGCGGCGTACCTGCTGCCTCTTACGCAGGCCTGTCTGCTTTCTCCGTTTTGGCCGGGCCTTGCTGGGCTGGCGCTCCGGTTCTAATTTTGGCGCTTCCGCACCGCCTATATAGGAAATACTGCGAGCCGCTCTTCTGTTATCTGCCGCGCTTTTTCTGGCTGAGGCCGCCGGCCTTCCCTTTTTCTGGGCCATGATCCTTTCCTCCCTTCCTGCGGTCTGTCGCTGCACACCGATCCTCTATGATACGTCAAACATTACTCTCCCCGCTCAAATACCCTTAATTTTGCACTCTTTGAGCGGCTGTTTTCCTCCAGTTCCTCCTCTGAGGGAAGAATAGGCTTTCGCGTAACCACCTTTCCCAGACTCTTTCTGCCGCACACGCACACCGGAAAATCGGGAGGACAGATACAGGGATCCTCATTCGTCCTGAATCGGTTCTTCACGATGCGGTCCTCCAGCGAGTGAAAGGTGATGATGCTTAAGCGGCCGCCGGGGTTAAGCAGCTTTATCATACCGTCGATGGACTCCTCCAGCACATCCAGCTCATGGTTCAATTCAATACGGATCGCCTGGAAGGTGCGCTTGGCGGGATGGCCGCCGGTAGCTCTTACCTTGGCCGGAATGGCCGCTTTTATGATCTCACAAAGCTCGCCTGTGGTTCTGACGGGCTTTTCCTCTCTGGCCCTTACAATGTGCTTTGCAATATTCTTGGCGAAACGATCCTCTCCGTAGTCTCGGATAATGCGAAACAGCTCCATCTCGCTGTATCCGTTTATAATGTCAGCGGCCGTCTCCTGATTTCTCTGATCCATCCGCATATCGAGAGGTGCATCCTCCCGATAGGTAAATCCTCTGGATGCGGTGTCTAACTGGTAAGAAGAAACCCCCAGATCCAGATAAATCCCATCCACCTTCGGAATCTCTAATTCCTTTAAAACAGCAGCCATGCTGCGGTAATTGCTCCTGACAATGGTAACCTTGTCCTTAAATGGAGCCAGACGGCGTCCCGCTGCCTGAATGGCATCCGCATCCTGATCGATACCGATGAGCCTTCCGCTTCCCAGACGTTTGCAGACCTCATATGCGTGTCCGCCTCCGCCTAAGGTGCCGTCCACATAAATGCCTCCGGGCTTTATATTCAGACTTCCTACTGTCTCATATAAAAGCACGGACTTATGTACAAATCCATGTTCCTCCATTAAATACCCAAGCCTTCCATATGTTCTGCGATTTCTTCCATATCATCAAAGGTGTTGGCCTGCGCCCACTTATCCCTGTTCCAGATCTCAATGCGGCTTCCAACGCCTACTAATACGGCATCCTTTTCAATACCGGCAAACTCTCTTAATACAGACGGAAGGAGGATCCTTCCCTGCCGGTCGACTTCACAGGTGGCGGCGCTTCCCAGAAGGAAACGGGCAAACTTTCGCCCTGCGGCATTGGTAAGAGGCAGGGAGCGAAGCTTCTCTTCCAGTGCTGTCCACTCCGAATTATCATACACAAAAAGGCAGTTATCGAGCCCCTTCGTAATCACGAACTCATCCCCTAACTGCTCTCTGAACCGCGAGGGAACGATAAGACGCCCCTTCGCGTCAATTGTATGATTGTATTCACCCATGAACATAGCTTATCACCCGCTGTACATCCCATGGCAAACCAGCGCGGCATGGGGAAGACAGATCTTCCCCACTTCATCCACGCAACAACCATTCTTTACCACTTTGCACCACTTTCTACCACTTGTATGTCCATAATAGTACAGAAACTGGGAATTGGCAAGGATTTTTTGCGTTTTTATTCCAAAAACGCAAGGGAAATTTTGGAAAAAAAGAAAGGGCAGATGCGTTAAATCATCACGCATCTGCCACGGAAGATATATTTTCCCGCTAATTTAATTTTTAAACCGTGCCGCTGTTCCCTTTTTGGCCCAATTTTCGGTAATAATAGG
>OBZY01000744.1_pt1 | contig 9964 bp, 7 predicted proteins | sample 1477051 | NCBI WGS metagenome assembly OBZY01 (sample SAMEA2580270, study PRJEB22360) | human gut metagenome | biome: human gut; feature: human-associated habitat; material: faeces | place: Denmark | collected 2008/2010
AAAGATTTACAATAAACAGCTGCAAAGCAGCAACAATTTTTTAAACCTTAGGAGGAATTAATCATGGCAGTAAAAGTAGCGATTAATGGATTTGGACGTATTGGACGTCTTGCATTCAGACAGATGTTCGGAGCAGAAGGATATGAAGTAGTTGCAATCAACGACTTAACATCTCCAAAAATGTTAGCTCACCTGTTAAAATATGACTCTACACAGGGAAAATATGAACTGGCTGACAAAGTAGAAGCTGGTGAAGATTCTATCACAGTAGACGGAAAAGAAATCAAAATCTATGCAAAAGCTGACGCTAAAGAACTTCCATGGGGAGAAATCGGCGTAGACGTAGTTCTGGAGTGTACAGGATTCTACACATCAAAAGCAAAAGCTCAGGCACATATCGATGCAGGTGCTAAGAAAGTAGTTATCTCTGCTCCAGCAGGAAACGATCTTCCTACAATCGTATACAATGTAAACCACGAGCAGCTGACAAAAGAAGATAACATTATCTCTGCAGCTTCTTGTACAACAAACTGCTTGGCTCCAATGGCAAAAGCTCTGAACGACCTTGCAGCAATCAAATCTGGTATCATGTGCACAATTCACGCTTACACAGGTGATCAGATGACACTGGACGGACCACAGAGAAAAGGTGATTTAAGAAGATCTCGTGCAGCAGCTTGCAACATCGTTCCAAACAGCACGGGTGCAGCAAAAGCAATCGGTCTGGTTATCCCAGAACTGAACGGAAAACTCATCGGATCTGCTCAGCGTGTTCCAACACCAACAGGATCTACAACAATCCTTACAGCAGTAGTTGAAGGAAACGTAACAGTTGATCAGATCAACGAAGCTATGAAAGCAGCATCTAACGAATCTTTCGGATACAACACAGATGAGATCGTATCCAGCGATATCGTAGGAATGAGATTTGGATCTTTATTCGATGCTACACAGACAATGGCTCTTCCATTAGACAATGGAACAACAGAAGTACAGGTTGTTTCTTGGTATGACAACGAAAACTCTTACACAAGCCAGATGGTAAGAACAATCAAACACTTCGGAACATTACTGTAAGTCGAAATATAGAAAAATTTAATCAGTTAGATTATATTTTTGAAAAATAGGCTCACAAAGGGTCCGGTCTTATTTGGACCGGACCTTTTTGTCTGACAGAAAATAAACACAGGGAGGCAATCAAAATGCTTAACAAAAAATCAGTAGATGATATCAATGTAAAAGAGTGCTTGTAAGATGTGACTTTAACGTGCCGTTGATCGATGGTAAGATCACAGACGAAAACCGTCTGGTAGCAGCTCTTCCAACAATTAAAAAATTAGTTGCAGACGGAGGAAAAGTAATCCTTTGCTCACACCTTGGAAAACCGAAGGGAGAGCCAAAACCGGAATTATCTCTTGCACCGGTAGCAGTAAGATTGTCAGAACTTCTCGGACAGGAAGTAAAATTTGCAGCAGATGCTGAAGTAGTAGGCGAGAATGCAAAAGCAGCAGTGGCAGCAATGAACGATGGAGATATCGTACTTCTTGAGAATACACGTTACAGAGCAGAAGAGACAAAGAACGGAGAAGCATTCTCCAAAGAACTGGCTTCTTTATGTGATGTGTTCGTAAACGATGCATTCGGAACAGCTCACAGAGCACACTGCTCTAACGTTGGTGTGACACAGTTCGTAGACACAGCAGTTGTCGGATACTTAATGCAGAAAGAAATCGACTTCCTTGGAAACGCAGTAGAAAATCCGGAGAGACCATTCGTTGCAATCCTTGGAGGATCTAAAGTTTCCAGCAAGATTTCTGTAATCAACAACCTGCTTGAAAAAGTAGATACACTGATCATCGGTGGTGGAATGTGCTTCACATTTACAAAAGCTCAGGGTGGAAATGTCGGAAAATCTCTTCTGGAAGAAGATTACTTACAGTACGCACTGGATATGATTGAAAAAGCAAAAGAAAAAGGTGTAAAATTACTCCTTCCTGTAGATGCTGTTGCAGCAGATGAATTCTCTAATGATGCAAACATCAAGGTTGTTCCTCAGAATGAAATCCCAGAAGGATGGATGGGACTGGATATCGGACCTGAGACAGCAAAATTATATGCTGAAGCAGTAAAATCTGCAAAAACAGTTGTATGGAACGGACCAATGGGATGTTTCGAAATGCCAAACTTTGCAAACGGAACAGAAACAGTTGCAAAAGCACTTTCTGAGACAGATGCTGTGACAATCATCGGTGGTGGAGATTCCGCAGCAGCTGTAAACCAGTTAGGATACGGAGACAAGATGACACACATCTCTACAGGTGGTGGAGCATCTCTGGAATTCCTTGAAGGAAAAGAACTCCCGGGAGTAGCAGCAGCTAACGATAAGTAAAAAGCTTAGCGAAAACAAGCCGCAGGCGCAGTTTGAGCTTAGCGTTTACTTAGTTCTCCGCACTTGGCGAGGTATTTTCGAGCCTAGTAAGGAGAACATCCCGTAAAGGAAGCTTAGCGAAAACAAGCAAAGCTTAGTGAAAACAAGCCGCAGGCGCAGTTTGGAATAAACAGTGTACATAACAGTACAGGAAAGAGTGAAGAGTATGTCAAGAAAGAAAATTATCGCAGGAAACTGGAAAATGAACAAAACTCCAAGCGAAGCAGTTGCATTAGTAGAAGAGTTAAAACCACTGGTAGCAAATGAAGAAGTAGATGTTGTATTCTGTGTACCGGCTATCGATATCGTACCGGTTGTAGAAGCCGTAAAAGGAACAAACATCCAGGTTGGAGCAGAAAACATGTACTTCGAAGAGAGCGGAGCTTACACAGGAGAGATCTCTCCGGCTATGCTCGTAGATGCAGGAGTAAAATACGTTGTACTTGGACATTCTGAGAGAAGAGATTACTTCGGTGAGACAAACGAAGATGTCAACAAAAAAGTTCTGAAAGCATTTGAGCACGGTATTACACCGATCATGTGCTGTGGAGAGACTCTGGAGCAGAGAGAACAGGGCGTAACAATGGATTTCATTCGCCAGCAGGTAAAAGTTGGATTCCAGAATGTAACAGCTGATCAGGCAAAAACTGCAGTGATCGCTTATGAGCCAATCTGGGCAATCGGAACAGGAAAAACAGCTACAACAGAGCAGGCTCAGGAAGTTTGCAAAGGAATCCGTGAGTGCATCGCTGAAGTTTATGATGAAGCTACAGCAGAAGCAATTCGCATTCAGTACGGCGGATCTGTAAACGCTGCAACAGCTCCTGAATTATTTGCACAGCCGGATATTGATGGAGGACTCGTAGGTGGAGCTTCTCTTAAAGCTGATTTCGGACAGATTGTCAACTACAAATAGAAATCGCATTTGCCGATCATTTACAAATTAAGGTGTGGGCATGACCTTTTGGTTGCGCCTGCACCTCTTTCATTTCCCGTTCGAGAGAGTAAATTTTGAGGAGGTACAAATTTCATGAATCAGAAAGAAGCGGTTCACGAACGATTAAAAGAATATGCGTGTGTCGCACCTGATCAGATGATGCAGAAGCTTCAGATCAATGCAGAGGGGATTACGCAGGAGGAGGCAATCATCCGGCGACAGAAATATGGAAATAATGCGCCGTCTGCAAAGAATAAGGATACGATGTTTTATTGTATTCGAAGAGCTTTTGTGAATCCATTTTCTACGATCCTGTTTTTCCTTGGTTTAATCTCTTTGCTAACAGATGTATTTTTGTCCAGTGATTATCAGAAGAATCTGACAGCGGTCCTGATCATTTTTTCCATGCTGATTCTCAGTGGAATTGTCCGGCTGACTCAGGAGCTGCATTCTAAACGAGTTGCAGATGAACTGTTTCAGTTGGTGCATACAACGGTTCAGGTATTGAGAGATGGACAATGGGTGGAGTTATCTTCTTCTGAATTGGTAGTTGGCGATCAGATCCGCTTAGAGGCAGGCGACAGGGTTCCGGCAGATTTGCGGTTAACAGGCGCGACGGATTTGTTTGTTTCGCAATCAGTGATCACCGGTGAAAGTGCCATACTCGAAAAATTTCCGGAGGCTTTGCCCAAAGAACCGCAGAAACTGACAGATTACAGCAATATACTGTTCGGAGGCACGACAGTTGCAGGAGGAACGGGAACTGGGATTGTCCTGACAGTTGGTCAGGAGACAGTTTACGGTGGTCTGACTCCGTCTGTGGAGGCACGCAAGCAGGGATTTGACCGTGGTGCCAATTCGATCGCATGGGTGTTGATCCGATTTATGACAGTTTTAGTCCCGGTTGTGTTTCTTGCAAGCGGACTGACGAAGGGAGACTGGTTAGAAGCGTTTTTATTTGCACTTTCTGTTGCAGTCGGAATCACACCGGAGCTGCTTCCGATGGTGGTCAACGCCTGTCTGGCAAAAGGCAGTCATTCGATGGGAAAGAAACAGACAATCGTAAAAAATATCAATGCGATGCAGAGTTTTGGAAGCATGGATGTCCTGTGTGTGGATAAAACAGGAACATTGACCCAGGATACAGTCCTGCTGGAGTATTACATGGATATTCTCGGGAATGAGAGTCAGAAGGTGCTGGATTATGCATATCTGGCAAGTCATTATTCTACCGGAGTGGGAAATCATCTGGACGAGGCGATCTGCAAGGCGGAGAAAATGCAGGGAAAAGCAGATTACTACAGGCAGCTGACAGAAAAATATCAAAAGACAGATGAACTTCCTTTCGACTATAACCGACGTTTTTCCAGTGTATTATTGAATACGGGAGAAGAAAATATCTGGATCATCAAGGGAAGTATTGAGGAAGTTGCAGAGCAGTGCAGCATGATAGAATACCGTGGAGAGAAAACAGCGGCAGGTGCGGATATCCTGCAAAATGTTCACGCTGTGGTTGATGAAATGCTGGAAGACGGGATGAAGGTAATTGCAGTTGCCTATAAAACAATGAGCAGAGCAGCCCTTGTTCCCGAGGAAGAGCATGACTTTATTCTGTTGGGGTATCTGGCATTTTTTGATGCGCCAAAGAAGAGTGCCGCAAGTGCAATTCAGAAGCTTCACAGTCTTCATGTGAATGTAAAGGTGCTGACAGGAGATCAAAAACAAGTGGCACGATCCATTTGCAGGCGTATCGGAATTCCAACAGAGAGTTGTCTGACAGGAGCACAGCTGGATGCTCTTTCTGAAAATGAATTGCCCATAGCGGTTGAGAAAACAAATATTTTTGCAGAACTCTCGCCAAAACAGAAAGCCATGCTGGTGGAAACGCTGCAGACAAACGGGCATACAGTTGGATTTCTGGGAGACGGTCTGAATGATCTGCCGGCTGTTATCCGGGCAGATGTGGGGATTTCCGTTGAAAATGCAACAGAAGCGGTGCGGGAGAGTGCGAATGTCATCCTGCTGAAAAAGGATCTGAATGTGCTGGAAGAAGGTGTTTTAGAGGGAAGAGAAGCATTTGCCAATATGCTCAAATACATTAAGATTACGGCATCTTCTAATTTTGGCAATATTTGTGCGATTGTTGCAGCCAGCGTGTTACTGCCGTTTTTCCCGATGACTTCCATACAGCTGCTGCTTCTGAACCTGCTGTATGATATCCTTTGTCTGATTTTACCGTGGGATCATGTAGATGCAGATCTGTTGACAAAACCGTTGGAGTGGTCTGGCAGGACACTGGGAAAATTCATGACCTTTTTTGGACCGGTCAGTTCGCTGTTTGATCTGCTGACCTTTGTGTTTTTGTATTTTGTTCTTTGTCCGGGAGTGTGCGGCGGCTCTTTTGGAAGTCTTTCGGCGGAGAAACAGAGCTTGTTTATTTCCATGTTTCAGACAGGGTGGTTTTTAGAATCCATGTGGACACAGGTATTGATTCTGCAGCTTCTGCGTACAAAACAGCTTCCGCTGATACAAAGCAGACCGGGGCGTATGGTCACGGGAGTTACGATTCTGGGGATTGTATTATTTACACTGCTGCCGGTTACTCCGGTAGGGAAGATGCTTGGAATGACTGCGATGCCTCCTGTCTATTTTCTGTTTTTGGTCATAGATGTGATTGCGTATCTTCTGTTGGTCACACTGGCAAAAGCATTCTATATCAAAAAGAATCAGGATCTGATCTGAGAAAGGAGGAGCCGGAATATGAAAAAAAATATTGGTTATGTGAATCTGGATTCCTCCATTGCTCTGTGGCTTATGGAGCATCTGCCACCCGGTGAATTGAAAAACGGAATCGAAGATTTGCTGAATAAAGAATGCAGTTCTCTTATATTGGAATCAGATACGGATGAATTATCTGTGTGGGATCATTCGGTCATCCGCTGCGGTACGCTGGAAATTTATCCGAAATCTCGCAAGGTGGAGCAAAACGGAACAGAGATTTCTCTCACGCCGAAGGAATTTGATATCCTTTTGTTTCTTGCGCGCAATCGTGGGGAAGTCTTTACAAAGGAACAGATCTATCAGGCTGTGTGGGATGGAGAATATTTGATGGATGACAGCAATATTATGGCTTTTATTCGTAAGATCCGTAAAAAGATCGAACCCAATCCGGATGCTCCGGAGTATATAGTAACGATATGGGGAATCGGATACAAATTCAGTGACAGGCTATAACAGTAACAATTCTTGCTAAATCGCAAGAAAATCGCAAGGTTTTGACTATGTGATTTTCTATGCGATTTTTTTATACTTTAATTAAACCCGTATTTGCGGGTTCTTATCGATATATTACATGAATGGATGGAGGTGAGAAAAATGGATTCTGACGGTAGTACGCAGATTTACAGGCAGATGTTTATAGAAAGAGAGAGGGCAGAATCTGTTTTTCTCCCTGAAATATAAGGATCTTGCCTCAAAAAGAAGGAGGTATAGACCGATGAATAAGAAAATAAATCGTATAGAAGTTCGTCAGACAGCACAGAAAGCTGCCATTCGAGATGAGCAGAATCGCCGCATTCAGTTTGCGGCAACACATCCTACACAGGAAACGTTAGGATATCTGAACACAACACTCTGTGGACTGGAACCGGGAAAAGTAGAGGAAAACCGTTCAGAATATGGTTCCAATAAAGTGACTCGTGAAAAAAAGAAAACTCTGCCGCAGAGACTGGCTGGTGCATTTATCAACCCGTTCACTGCGATTTTGTTTTGTCTGGCGCTGGTTTCATCCTTTACGGATATGATTTTTCCACATTTCTCTCTGTTTGGCTGTGTGCCAAAGGATTTTGACTGTCTGACGGTCGTCATTATTTTGACGATGGTATTTTTATCCGGAACGCTTCGTTTTGTACAGGAAAGCAGAAGCGGCAATGCGGCTGAAAAACTGCTTGCAATGATCACAACGACTTGTACTGTAACCCGCAAAGGTCAGGAAATGGCAGAAATTCCGCTGGATGAGGTGGTAGTGGGGGATATTGTTCACCTGTCTGCAGGGGACATGCTGCCTGCAGATGTGCGGATTCTGGATGCAAAGGATTTATTTGTCAGCCAGGCAAGCCTGACAGGAGAGAGCGAGCCCATTGAAAAGATACCGATGGTCAATGAGACCAGGGATGCAATTACGGATTACACTAATATTGCGTTTATGGGCAGCAATGTCCTTTCCGGAAGTGCGTCAGCAGTCGTTGTTACAGTCGGGGATCATACACTGTTTGGTTCCATGGCCTCAGAAGTGGCGCATGAAGCAGTGGAAACAAGCTTCAGCAAAGGAGTCAACGCGGTATCGTGGGTGCTGATCCGGTTTATGCTGGTTATGGTTCCGCTGGTATTTGTGGCAAATGGTATTACAAAAGGCGACTGGCTCTCTGCCTTTTTATTTGGAATTTCCATTGCAGTTGGACTGACGCCGGAAATGCTGCCGATGATCGTAACGACTTGTCTTGCGAAAGGTGCTGTGTCCATGAGCAAGAAGCAGACGATCGTCAAAAATCTGAATTCTATTCAAAATTTTGGTGCGATCGACATTCTATGTACAGACAAAACAGGAACACTGACACAGGATAAAGTTGTTCTCGAGTATCATTTAAATGTAAATGGGGAGGATGATCTTCGTGTGCTCAGGCATGCGTATCTGAACAGTTACTTCCAGACAGGATATAAGAATCTGATGGATGTGGCGATCATCCAGAAAACAGAAGAGGAAGAAGCGGATGATCCACAGCTTGTTGATCTGTCCGAGCACTATGTAAAAGTGGATGAGATTCCCTTTGATTTCGCTCGCCGCAGACTGACGACAGTTGTACAGAATCGGGATGGAAAGACGCAGATGGTGACAAAGGGTGCGGTAGAAGAGATGCTTTCTATCTGCTCTTTTGCGGAGTGTGACGGAAAAGTGCGGCCAATGACAAAGGAATTAAAAAGCCGTATCCTTGCAACAGTAGATGATCTCAATGAGAAAGGATTTCGTGTGCTGGCAATCGCACAGAAAAGCAATCCGTCTCCGGCAGGTGCATTCGGTGTAACGGATGAGTGCGATATGGTGCTTATGGGATATCTTGCATTTCTTGATCCGCCGAAAGAGTCTACTGCGGATGCGATCAAGGCTTTAAAAGCCCATGGTGTGACAACGAAGATTTTGACCGGGGACAACGATAAAGTCACCCGTACAATCTGTAAGCAGGTAGGACTTAAGGTCAGGAATATGCTGCTTGGTTCTGATCTGGAGAACATGAGTGATCAGGAGTTGGCAAAAGCAGCAGAAACTACAGATGTTTTTGCAAAGCTGACACCGGATCAGAAAGCGAGAGTGGTGTCTGTATTTCGGGAAAATGGCCATACAGTCGGCTTTATGGGAGATGGTATTAACGATGCTTCGGCAATGAAATCCGCAGACATTGGAATTTCTGTTGATACAGCAGTAGATGTGGCGAAAGAATCCGCAGATATTGTGCTGTTGGAAAAAGATCTGATGGTTCTGGAAGAAGGAATTATTGAAGGCCGCAAGACGTATGCAAATATGATCAAGTACATTAAGATGACGGCAAGCTCTAACTTTGGAAACATGTTTTCCGTATTGGCGGCATCGGCACTGCTTCCGTTTTTGCCGATGGAGAGCCTGCAGCTGATCTTTTTGAATCTGATCTATGACCTTTCCTGTACTGCAATTCCATGGGATAATGTGGACGAAGAGTTTATTTCTGTACCCCGCAAATGGGATGCGTCCAGTGTGGGCAGCTTTATGATGTGGATCGGACCGACAAGTTCGGTTTTTGACTGGATGACTTATATTTTTATGTACTTTGTATTTTGTCCGCTCTTTGTTTCCAAGGGAGTGCTGTACAATGATCTTGCCAGTCATTTTGCCGGCGCAGATTTGGTACGGATGCAGACGGCTTATGTTGCAATGTTTCAGACGGGATGGTTTATCGAATCTATGTGGAGCCAGACTCTGGTCATCCATATGATCCGCACACCAAAACTTCCGTTTATTCAAAGCCATGCATCTGCACCACTGACGCTGATGACATTTACAGGAATCGGAGTGCTGACGATCATTCCATTTACTACATTTGGCAGAATGTTGGGATTTGTGGCACTGCCGACGGCATATTTTGCGTATCTGATTCCGTGCATCCTGCTTTATATGGTGCTGGCAACAAGTTTGAAAAAAGCATATGTGCGTCATTATGGAGAATTGCTGTAAAAGGAGGAATGAAGGATGAACTGGACAAATCTTTGGATAAAATTATTTGGAACAACGAAGTTTATGGGACTCGATATGGGATTCTGGGTATCGATTGCAGTTGTGATCGTGGTTGTGATCCTTATGAATGTAATATTCTGGAATATGGAGCTGACAGAAAAATAAAGGATAAAATATTTCCCTCAAAAATCAGAAAATAAATGACGGTACAGCTTTCAAATGGTATAATCAAATCATATGATCCAAAGGAAGCGTGAGTGAAAAGAGAGGGTGGTTATCCATGCGTATGAAAGAGAAAAAGGTACTTCTGTTTCTGGCTCTGATGTTTCTGTGCATA
>OBZY01000750.1_pt1 | contig 9911 bp, 8 predicted proteins | sample 1477051 | NCBI WGS metagenome assembly OBZY01 (sample SAMEA2580270, study PRJEB22360) | human gut metagenome | biome: human gut; feature: human-associated habitat; material: faeces | place: Denmark | collected 2008/2010
TTACTAATAGTTTTCACTTTTTGCAATGTATAATAAACATATACAGTGAAGGCCGGAAACGAAAGGAACCGGCTGGGAAGGAGATTTTCTTATGGCAAATGCAACAACTGCAAGAAAAATAACAACACAATCTGCAGAAAACTTCGGTTTTCGGGATAAGCTGGCTTATGGGCTGGGCGACTTCGGCTGCAACATGAGCTTTGCGTTAAAGGGAACGCTGACTCTGTTCTGGACTCAGTTTATGGGGATCAACTCTTATGTAATGGCCTCTCTTCTGCTGTTAGTTCAGATCTGGGACGCTATCAACGATCCGGTGATCGGCGCTCTGGTAGACTCAGACAGGCACACCTACAAGCGCAACAAGTTCTTAGCCTACATCTGGGCCGGCGGTCTTGGCCTGACCTTTGCTGGCGCACTCTGTTACATCCCCTGGACAGGCGCTCCGGCAATGGCAAAAAATATCCTCTTTGTAGCCGGCTACATCATCTGGGACGCATTTTATACCGTAGCAAACGTGCCTTACGGCTCCATGCTTTCCCTGATCTCTGCGGATCCCGTACACCGGGCGCAGCTGTCCAGTTTCCGTTCCGCAGGAAGCATCGCAGGCTCTGTATCCACCAACATCCTGCTCCCGATCCTGATCTACGACGCAAGCAACAACCTGCGCGGCGAGCGCATCTGGATCATCGCTCTTGGAATGGGCCTGATCGGTCTGGCCTGTTTCCATTTCATGGTTAATAATACCAAGATCCGTGTAAATACCACAATTACCTTAAAAGAGGACGCGCCCAAGTTCAACGTTTTCAGGGCCGCCGGACACTTTATGCGCAACCGGGCCGCTGTAGGCGCTACTCTGGCTCCTGTGGGTAATTTCATCGGAATGTACGGGGCTACGGTAGCATCTCAGATCATGTTCCAGTCTTATTTTAAAAACGCACAGATTTCCGGTCTGATCTCCCAGATTGCCTACATCGGAACCTTCCTGTATATGCCTTTTATCGCCAAGATCGTAAAACGCTTCGGCAAGAAGGAGGCCATCACCGCAGGCGCTCTTCTCAGCTGCCTTGCTTACATCCTGATGCTGGTTCTGCCCATCACTCCCGACGGAAAGGGAATTGCCATGTTTGTTGTCTGCCAGCTTTTAAACGCCCTTGGAAACGGCATCGGAAACTGCTTAAGCTGGTCTCTGATGGCAGACGCCATGGATTACGAGGAATGGAAGTTCGGTACCCGCAACGAGGGAACCACCTATGCGCTTCATTCCTTCTTCCGCAAGCTGGCACAGGGCCTTGGGCCTTCTCTGGGCCTGGTAGCTGCTACCATGCTTGGTTACAACGCCAGCCTTCAGGCTGCCCAGACTCCTGAGGTCGCCTTAAATATGCGCTATCTTGTAGCTGCTATGTATCTGCTTGGCGCAGTCGTTCAGCTCATCGCTTACGGCCTTGTATTCAATCTGAATAAAAAGACCATGGCTCAGATCGAGTCCGACCTGGCAGCGAGAAAAAACGCACAGTAAACACATAAAAATGCAAGCTGATGCCCCGGTCCGAATTATCCGGCCGGGGCCTTTTCCTCATTATTGCATTGAACAGCAAAATATGGTATATTACAAAAAAACAAGAGAGGGGGGAAATCTATGCTCATTGATGCAATGACTGCACTGCGCAAGCTGATGGCTGTTTACAACGTTCAGGTAACGCCGGTAAAGCCCCCGTTTGCAGAATTAAAGCAGTTTGATCTGGGGCTTAGAGCCGGACTGGCACCCGGTTTTGACTGGCAGAAGTTTGGGGAAGATCTTCTGTCTGATATCCGGCCGGGTACGCTGACCTATGGAGAGGACTCCTTTCAGATGGTCTATGCGGTATTCTGCCCGCCCGGCGAAGAATCAAATGGAGAGGGATGTATCATTGGCCCCTGGCAGCGGGAAGTCAAGACAGCGGAGCAGCTTTTCTGGACCGAGAAGGAACTGGGGAGCCAGACGGCCGCTATTGTAAGGGAATACTGCAGCAATATTCCCTCTGCCGGAGTTGAATTTGAACAGGTGATCCTGACGGCAGTGGGGATGATGTTTCCTGAGGGTGAGTTAAAAGCGGTATATGAAAATCATTACCTGCCCTTTTATTTCCGCCCTGACCAGAAATATTTTAACGAACCCATGGCCCGCCAGGAAATTTCCTTTGTTATGCTGGAGCAGCGCTATCGGACAGAAAACCAGCTTCTGGACGCGGTAGCAGCCGGGGACGAAGAGACCGCGGAAAAAATATCCCAGCAGATGAACCGGTACAACTACGGCGGACGGTTTCAGGGAGACGTCATGGCGGTGCGGCATAAGCTCATCATCTTAAACACGCTGTTTCGCAAAAGCATTGAACACTGCGGCATCCATCCCTATTATATCGATGAAATTTCCGCCCGTTTCGCTGTTCGCATCCAGAATATGACCCTGGAGGAGGACAGGGAACTGATTCAGGAGATGATCCGGGAATACTGCGCTTATGTAACAAAGTATTCTCTGGAAAACTACTCCTCTGTGGTTCAGAACGCCATTCACCAGATCTGTTTCCATCTAAACGGCACCCTTTCCCTAAAACGGCTGGCAGAGCTGTGCCACATCAGCCCCAATTACCTTTCCAACCTTTTTAAGCAGGAAACCGGCGTCACCGTGACGGATTATATCAATACCCAGCGTATCCAGCTGGCGGCCAAGCGGCTGTGTACCTCCAATATCTCCATCGCCGACGCGGCAGAGGAGGTAGGGATCCTGGATGTGAACTATTTTACAAAACTGTTCAAAAAAGTGTTCGGCATTACTCCTACCTCGTACCGTAAGGAAAATGCCTCCAGAAAACGGGAAAAGCGGGCGGATCAGAACGCCTGATACGCCCGCAGAAGGGATTTTACCCGTGCAGCTCTTCTATTTCACCAAAGGCGGACTGTTTCATACGGTCCGCTAACTCCTTTCGGATAGACAGAGGATCCTCAAAAACCAGTTTCTTATCCCACACCAGGCGGGTTCCGGCCACATACACATCCCGGACATTGGAGGCCCCTGCAGAATAAACCAGGGCGGAGTAAGGGTCATACACGGGAAACATATTGAGGGAATCCGTTTCAACCAGCACCATATCTGCCTCTTTTCCCGGCTCAATAGAGCCGGTTTTTTTATCCAGCCCCAGAACCCTTGCGCCCTGACAGGTCGCCATGGATACAATATCCTTTGCGGGCATGGCGCTGCGGTCGCGGCTCTCGTTTTTCTGAAAACCGGCGCACAGGCGCATCTGGGTAAAGAGATCCAGGGTGTTTCCGCTGGCAGGCCCGTCTGTGCCAAGGCCTACGGGAACTCCCTCCTTTAAAAGTTTAAGCACAGGAGCCACGCCTTTGGCGGCCTTTGCGTTGGAACCAATACAGTGGGAAATCCCGCTGCCCTTTTGCTTTAACAGGGAAATATCGCCGTCGGTCAGATGGATCCCGTGGGCAGCCGCTGTATGGCTGTCAAGGACACCCGTGCGGTCTAAGTATTCTATGGGGGTGCAGCCGAAGGTTTTGGCCAGCCAGGTCAGTTCGTAATCCATTTCCGCCGCGTGAAGGGTAAAGGGCACATGATTCCTTCTGTCCATTTCCCAGGCCTTTTTAAGGCTCTGCGGGCTGCAGGTATTGGTGGCATGAGGGGCAGCGCAGCCGCTGATCCTGGGGTGATGCTTATACGCCTCTATAAGCTCTCTGGCTTTCCCAAGGGCGGTATCTGCGTCCGGTGCATCGCATCCCCCCTCATCCATCACGGTCTGCCCCGCAATCCCGCGAATGCCGGTCTGATCCATGACAGCGGCCACAGACTCTTCAAAATAATACATATCCATAACCGTTGTTACGCCGCAAAGAAGGAGCTCGCATATGGCATAGCGGCTGGGAAAAGCAACCCAATCCCCGGCCCTCACGGAGGGCAGCCATATCCCGGTCCATGGCTTTTTGCTCCATGGGAAGAAGAAAGACTCTCAGCCGATCCTTACAGTCATCTCCCAGTCCTCTGAAGGGAATCATGCCAAGATGGCAGTGGGTATTGATCATACCGGGCATCAGGATCCCTCTCTGACCGTCCCGTATCTCCCAGCCGGTGCGCTCCAGCTCCTCCTTTGTATCTTTGAGGGAGCCTGCGGGGCCGACTTCTGTAATTTTCGTTCCTTCTATTTTTACATAGCCCTCCGTGTATACGTTCCTCTGCACATCCATGGTGACGACAATGACATTTGTGATTATGGTTTTCATCGGTTTTCCCTCTCTTTTGGAAATTATTCCCATTCTCTAATGATAGGCCGCTGCTAACTCCACCCGTTTCTGGGTTTTCACATCCAAAAGCCCCCGATCCGTCAGCTTCAGTTCCGGGGATACGGGGAGCGCCAGGGTAGACATGGACATGATCTCATTGTTGTTTTTGTAGCCCAGGCCAGCCATAGCGGCTCTTACCCGTCCAAGGGAGCCGGAAAGCGCCTCAATTGGGCCGTCATTTATGATACCGCCTACATTCAGCCGTGCCTCGCCCAGACATTCTCCCTGAGAAAATACGGTGTATCCCCCTTCCAGCCTGAGGATATGCCTCTGGGCCAGAATCATATCCTCAGGGGAGGTTCCCAGCACCAGAAGGTTGTGGCTGTCATGACACCAGGTAGTAGCGGCGGCTCCCGGCTTTGTAAACGCCCCTTCTACCAGGCCGCAGCCGACATTTCCATTCTTTCCGTGGCGCTCATAAAGAACCGCAAGGCTCAGGCCGGCTTCCTGCCAGCAGATGCGTCCTTCTTTTACAGGAATCACACGCTGTACCTGTCTGGTGGCTGTTCCAAAGGAATGGATCTGCATCACATTTGCAGTGACCGCTTTTGCATCCGCCGGGGCTTTTAAGATAAAATCCTCTAAGACCGCAGGACGGCAGTGGACAGAATGGTAGAAGTGAGACGGAAAAAGCGGGGTATTCTTCTCTCCTTCCCCTTCTTTGAAGCCAGCAGCCCAGGCCAGCCTTCCGCTTTTTACCACGGCAGCCGGTTCCATTTCCTCCAGCCCCTTAAGCAGAATAAAATCAGCCAGCTTTCCCGGACCGATCATCCCGCGGTCATCCAGGTGCATCCTTCTGGCCGGGGTATAGGTAGCGCAGTAGATGGCCTTCTCCACCGGTATCCCCGCGTAAACGGCGGTGCGGACAATGTGGTTTAAATGGCCCTGCAGCAGCTGATCGGGCATAGTATCGTCGGTGACAAGGGCTATGTTTTCATAAAGACCGTAACGGCATACCGTATCTGCATTTTCCGGGGTCAGGGACTTTTTCTGCAGCTCCAGAAACATTCCAAGATCCGTTTTTTCCAGAATCGATTCCGGAGTCTGCTGGGTGTGGTCCCCATCCACGCCTTCATAGATAAAGCGGTTTAAATCTGCACCGGACAGTCTGGGGCAGTGGCCCTCAATGCGAATGTCTCTTCCCCTGGCTTTGCGGCAGTGACGGATCATACGGCGAATCTGCGTATCAGAGCCGTCCTCCGGGGCCAGCTGCTTAAAATTCATGACCTCACCCAGACATAAGGTGTACGGGTTAAGGAGAAGCTCTGCGGCGTCCTCCTCCGTGATGCAGGCTCCGGGGGTCTCAATGCTTATGTGGGTAGCCGGAACACTGGATGGAATAGCCCAGAAGATGTCTAACGGCGTTTTCTGAGACCAAAAAGCCTCAATACCTTCCATTCCAAAGACGTTGGCGATCTCGTGGGCGTCCGCTACTATGGTTGTGGTACCGTGGGACAATGCCACAGGGGCAAAACGGGCCGGACAGGTCATAGAACTTTCGATGTGCATATGGATATCAATGAGGCCGGGAATCATGTATAGACCGGAGGCATCATAGACAGGAACCGAGGGATCGGCCAGGGGACCGCCGGGGGCAAGAACCGAATAAAACCGGCCGTTTCGGACGGCTACATCCCTGATTTCAAAACATTGGCGGAAGGTCTGAAAAACATTGGCATTTTTTATGATGTAGTCTGGTGTCATGGAATGATGGCTCCTTTGGCAGAAAATAGTTTAAACCAAGAACGGGCCCCGATAAAACAGTCCCGGCAAAAAACTGCCTGCAAGCAAGCTTCACGTATGTTTTTGCCGGGACTGTTTATACTGTCCTCATTCTTTGCATTTAATTGTTGATGATCCGGTTCCACTGGTCGATCCACTGGTTGAGAAGCGGATTTACAAAGCCGTAATCCAACACCTTTGCGTTTTCTGCCGCAGCCCCGTAGGTCATGTTTTTGGACTCCTCCTCTGTGAAGCTGACCTTCTTATTGGTAGGAGCCTCGTTCAGAGTTTTGCCGGTCTTGGCCTGCAGTTCCGGGCTCAGGCGATAGTTGAGATATTCATAGGCCAGTTCCTTGTTCTTGCAGTTCTTTGTGATGCTGATGGTGTTAAAATTGGCATATGTCTCTTCAGGAGTGATATACACAAGATTCGGATTTGCCGCCTGGATGGTGGGTACGCCGAAGTCACCCACTACAGCGGCTGCCACCTCGCCGGAGGTAAACATATTGATCAGGTCGGAGGATTTTGTATAAGTCTTTACCAGATTTGGCTTTAACTCCTCCAGTGCCTTAAAGGCCGCGTCACCGTTATCACTCTTAATGTCTGCTCCCGCATGGTCGCTGGCCATATATACCATAGCCGGACCGAAGGTAGTTGTAATCTCTGGAATGGATACTTTGCCGGCCAGCTCCGGTTTCCACAGATCGTCAAAGCTTGTGATCTCAAAGCCTGTGGCCTCAGGATCATACATAATGCCGATGCTGTTAATGGTGTAGGGAACCCCCTGGCCATTTTCCGCCAGGGTTTTGGCTGCGCCGATCAGGTCTGCGGCATTTTCGATTTTGCTGAGATCAATGGTATCAAAGAGGCCTTCCTCCACGCCCTTGGCGGTCATGGCCTGAGACAGCTCGATCACGTCGATCGGGGTCTCGCTGTCCGCCTTCAGCTTGGTATAACGGTCATTGGTGCCGCCGGTCTCCGTGACGATCTGGCAGTTAAATTCCTGCTCAAACGGCGCGTAGACCTCCTCTGCGGAAATATCCTCACTGAGACCATAGGTAGAAAGAACCAGCTTCTGTTTTCCTCCTGCCTCTGTATTTCCTCCCTCAGACGCCCCGCTGCAGGCGGTTACTGTTACAGCTGCCGCACACAGAACGGCCGCCAATACTCTCTTTTTCATAACTTTTCTCTCCTTTTTTATTCTGTAGTTAACGGCGTACCAGCACCAGCTTATCTTCCGGCAGATACAGCCGTATGGAATCGCCCTCGGAAAATACGGTTTCTGTGTCCATATTCACCTTCAGGACGCCTGCCGCCGTTCCTACCTCATACTGATAGCTCTTTCCCAGAAAAGTTCGGACGCCTACGATGCCGGTCAGCACATTTTCCTGCTGATTTGCTCCTGCCAGACGGATATCATCCGGACGAATGGTGCCTGCAAAAGCACCCTCAGGACACTCCATAGCCGCCTTAAAGCGGCTGCCGTCTCCCGTCTCATAGAGTCCCTCTGCACACCTGGCAAGATCCAGGAAATTCTCAAAGCCGATAAAGCGGGCTACAAACTCGGTTGCAGGTCTTTTGTAAATATGCTCCGGAGTATCATACTGTTCGATCACTCCGCCGTTCATAACCGCCACTTTGTCTGAAATGGAAAAACATTCCTCCTGATCATGGGTGACAAACAGGGTGGTGATTCCAAGCTTCTTCTGAAGGCGCTTGATCTCCACTCTCATGCTGATGCGCAGCTTTGCGTCCAGATTGCTCAGAGGTTCATCTAAAAGCAGAAGCTTGGGTTCAATGACCAGCGCTCTGGCAAGAGCCACTCGCTGTCTCTGCCCGCCGGACATTTCCTTGGGAAAACGGGAGGAAAGCTCTGTCAGCCCGCAAATCTCAAGAATATCCTTTACTTTTTTATCGATCTGCGACTTGTCCATCTTCCGGGTGCGGAGGCCAAAGGCCACATTATCGTATACAGTCAGATGGGGAAACAGCGCGTAGCTCTGAAATACGATGCCGAAATTGCGCTTGTGGACCAGAACCGTTGTCATATCATTCCCATCCAAGGTGAAGGTTCCTTCCCCAGGCTCGATAAAGCCTGCCACTACCCGCAGAGTGGTGGTTTTTCCGCAGCCGCTGGGGCCAAGGAGGGACACCAGCTCGCCCTTTTCTACCGCCAGATCCAGTCCCTTCAGGATCTGTTTCTTTTTATCATAGCTGACGCCGATTTTCTCTAATGTCATAAATGCCATTTGTTTTATCCTCCTATTTCGCCAGTGAGGCGATACCCAGCGTCCGGTCCACAATGACCATGATGATAACTGTAGCTGCCATCAAAAGCACGGAGACCGCGGAAACGGTAGGGTCGTAGTTATATTCAATATAGTTCATCAGTGTGGCCGGGAAGGTGCTGACGCCAGGGCCTGTCAGGAACATGGATACCGGGATATTGTTAAAGGAATTGATAAAGGCCAGCATAAAGGCCGATGAGATGCCGGAGGTCACATTAGGAAGGACAATCTTGAAAAATGCACTTCCCTTTGGACAGCCCAGGCTCCATGCCGCCTCCTCAATGGAGAAATCAAACTGCTCCATGGCAGACCCCACTACCCGGATCACATAAGGAAGCGTCACCAGGAAATGGCCGGCCAGAAGGCTTACCATCACCGGAAGCCGGAAGGTCAGAATCAGAAACTGATACAGGATAAAGCCAACCACAATCCCCGGCACAATGGTAGGTGACAAAAATACGGAGCGCAGAAGCTGTTTTCCCCGGATTCCTGACCTTGCAAGGGCATAGGCCGCCGGAACTCCCACCAAAAGGGCGATAAAGGTTGCCAGAAAGGCTACCTCCAGGCTGGTGAGGAAGGAACGGCGGAAGGATTTTAATGTAAATACGTTCCCGAACCATTTCAGGGAAAAGGAGTCAATGGGAAAGGTGATGGCGCTTCCGCCTCCAAAGGCCGTCACTGTAATGATCACCAGAGGGATCATGAGAAACAGAAATACAAGGACTGCATATAATGTCAGCCACCGGTTCTTTTTCATTGGTTTCCTCCTCTTCTGTCCAGTCTGGCCGCCAGGGCGTTAAAGATACGGATCACAGCCAGGGTAATGACGATCATAATCAGGGCCACCACGGAGGCTCCGTTCCAGTCTCCTACGGACATGGCTCTCTGGTAAATAAGGGTTGCCAGCACCATGTTGCTGTTTCCGCCTAACAGCTGCGGCGTGGTGTAAGCGGTCAGTGTGCCGGTGAATACCAGAATGCCTCCTACGATAATGCCGGGAAGGCTCATGGGAAAGATTACCTTCATAAAAGCCTCAAGCCGTCCTGCCCCCAGGCTCTGAGCCGCTTCCATCATATCGTCATCGATATTTTCCATCACGCCGGTGACTGTAACGATCATCAGCGGCAGAAACAGGTAAACCGAACCGATGATGATGGCAAAATCGGTGTATAGCAGCTTCATGGGCTTTTCAACCACATTGAGGGCCATTAAAAACCGGTTGATCATCCCGTTGCTTCCTAAAATGTTGATCCATGCAAAGCTTCGGATTACAGAGTTCGTCATCATGGGGAAGATAGACGCTGCCAGCAGCAGCCCTCTCCACTTCTTGCCGCACCGGCTGATAAAATAAGCGGTGGGGATCCCTCCTGCCATACAGATAGCCGTTGTAATCACCGCGATCCGCAGGGTGCGAAAGAGGATCTTCCTGTAATACTCGTCCTGAAAAAACTGCACATAGGAACGAAAGGGGGCGTCTCCCTCAGTAAATGTAGGAGCCAGCACGGTTACAAGGGGCAGGGCCAGACACACCAGCAGAATGATAAGCCCTGGGGCCAGCATCATCCACGTACTGCTTCG
>OBZY01000753.1_pt1 | contig 9886 bp, 6 predicted proteins | sample 1477051 | NCBI WGS metagenome assembly OBZY01 (sample SAMEA2580270, study PRJEB22360) | human gut metagenome | biome: human gut; feature: human-associated habitat; material: faeces | place: Denmark | collected 2008/2010
CCGGCATCTCCACCGTTGCGTGCCCTTGCCGGTCCGTCCGTTCTTCTTCATCGCACGCCCGCATGCCGGGCATTTCTTCGCTTTGCTGGATGGCGTTCTCACACCATCCAGCCCACCACCGGGAGCGCATCTTTTTCCACGCGGGGAAAAAGACATGCCGACACGCCTACTCGTACAAGGCCAGACCTCGATCATAAACACCACAAAAGCTCCTATAGGCCCTACGTTGTCGTTGCTGGCTCATCGATGAGCCATCGAGGGTGAGTTTGGCGTTTTTCCCATCGGGTTTCACGGCAACGTGAGACCTTTTACGAAGAAACGGTTATGCTGCGCATATGCAATCGGGCTGACTTCTGCGGCGTACGGGTGTTGCTTTTACCCCCGTATGCATAATAGGGCTGCGGGAGTGACGCGATCAGGAGAAGAGGAACGCGTCCATGTCGGGGTAGCCGAGTGCGAATGCGGAGGTGATGTGGGAGGAGATCAGCGTGGAGAGGACACGCAGGCGTGCGTCGTTTTCCGTGCCGACGGTGTTGGTATCGGTGGCGTTGACGTCGGTGGTGTCAGTTGCACTGTCGGTATCGCCGCTGCCGTTGGTGTTGTTGCCGGTCTTGTCGGTGTGCTTCGACTTGGCCGACGCCCCGTCATCGGCCATTGCGGCGAGCTGCTCCCGGGCGCAGTCGATCTCCGTCAAGGCCGTTGTCGGCACGCTCAGGCCGGTCGTGGAATCGGTCATCGAGGTCGGCGAGGCGAGGATCTTCTGGATGTCGTAGACCTTTTCTCGCGGGTCGCGGCTCAAGCCGGACGCGGTGAAGAGCAATTGCCCCGCGGTCTTGTGCCGGTCGGACCGGCTCAGGGTGGCGCCGGGCGTATCCCGCGCGGCGAGCACCTCCATGACGAACCCGGCGCGGTCCTCGGCCAGCGACATGGCGCCCAAGGTGGCGCCGTCGAGGTCGATGCCCAGAACCTGCCTCAGGCTGTCGTCGGAGACCGTGCGGTAGGTGTCGTTGCCACCGAGCCTTGTGCCCAGCGTCACGGCCACATGCTCGGCCTGGGCGCTTCTGATCGTGCCCTGCGCGAATCGCTGGGTGCAGGTGGCGGCCACCTCGCTCCACTGCCCGACGGCCTGCTTCGCCGCGAGATATCGCATGATGATATGGTGACGGCCGTTCATGGTGGCCGTCGACGCGTCGGCGGCCCAGTAGGCGCTCTCGCAGGCGCTGGGCTGGTGTTCCGACTCCGCGCGCCCATCGATCCGGGGCGCGCTGCAGGCGCTCAGGGCGCCGCACAGGGCGGTGATGCAGAGTGCCGCGACGATACGGCGACACCACGAAGATATGTTCCTCTCACGGCATGGAATGCCGTGATCTGGCCAATGACGTGTCTGCATAGGCCTCTACACTAATAGACGACTGTGACCATATGCGCGCCACCACGGCTATAACTTCATAGGAGGTCTTGAGTATGGAACTGGACCTGGCAGGAATGCATCAGCTCGCCATCGAGCAAGGAATCGATCTCGAACAACTGGACGCCGCACTGGAAGAGGCGCTGCGTCTGGCCTATCTGAAAACACCTCATGCGGCCAAGCATGCCCGTGTCGAACTCGACACGCGGGCAGGCACGTTCACCGTGTGGGCTCGTAAGGAGATCCCGGTGGAGCCCACCGAGGATGACCCTCATCCCGCACCGGAGCTGGGAGAGGAGTACGACGACACCCCGCGCAACTTCGGGCGCCTCGCCGCGGCCACCGCGCGCCAGGTCATCGGACAGCTGTTCCGTAAGGCCGAGGACGACAAGGTCTTCGGCGCCTTCTCCGGCCAGAAGGGCAAGCTCGTCACCGGCATCGTTCAGCAGGATGCCAGCGATCCGACGAACGTGCATGTCGCCATCGGCGATGTCGAGGCGATTCTGCCCCGTCGCGAGCAGGTGCCCGGTGAGCGTTACCGTCATGGCGAGCGTCTGCGCGTGTATGTCGTCAACGTGGCGCGCGGCGTCAAGGGCCCCGAGATCGTCGTCTCCCGTTCGCACCCCGAGCTGGTGCGTCGCCTGTTCGAGCGCGAGGTCCCGGAACTGGTGTCCGGCGCCGTGTCGATCATGGCCATCGCCCGCGAGGCCGGCGCCCGCACCAAGATCGCCGTCCGCGCCAACACCGATGGCGTCAACCCCAAGGGTGCCCTGATCGGCCCCGGCGGCGCCCGTGTGCGCGCCGTCATGGAGAACCTCGGACCGGAGAAGATCGACATCGTCGACTGGTCCGCCGATCCGGCGAAGTTCGTCGCCTCTGCGCTGTCTCCCGCCGTCGCCACCGGCGTGCAGGTCATCAGCGAGAAGAACAAGACCGCCATCGCCTTCATCCATGACGACCAGCTGTCGCTGGCCATCGGCAAGGAAGGCCAGAACGCGCGTCTCGCGGCGAAGCTGACCGGATGGAAGATCGGCATCGAATCCACCGAAGCGCACGCGAAGAAGGTCGCTGCCGAAGGCAAGTGATCCGCGACACGGCGGTGACGCGCGGCCGACGGCACATCCAACGTCCCTAGTATGCTGGACACGGCACACCGGGTGTGGATGCGTTATGCCGTCATGCCACGGGATCGAGATATGAGGTAACACGACCATGGTTGCACGATGAAACGGGCAGAATCCGTCATCGGAAAATAGCCGCGCGAGTCTACGCGCGGCCCAGAATTAGGAGTAATGTGGCGAAAAAACGCGTGTACGAGCTTGCCAAGGATTTTGGCGTCGACAGCAAAACCGTCCTTGACAAACTCAAGGACATGGGTGAATTCGTAAAATCAGCTTCTTCGACGGTTGAGGCGCCGGTGGCGCGCAAGTTGAAGAACGCCTTCCAGAAGGGCGAGGCGAAGCCGGGAGCGTCCGCAGCGGAACGCAAGACACCGGCTCCCGCACCGTCGGAGCATCGTGCTCCCGCAGTCAAGCCCGCACCTGTAGCCAAGCCCGGTCTGGGCAAGAAGCCCGCCGCGGCACCGCGTCCGGCGGAACCGCGCTCTGCGGCGCCTGCTGCACATGTGCCGTCATCGAATCGCGGCACGACGCCGCGCGACAATCGCAACGAATCCCGCGGCGACATGCGTGACGCTCGACCGAACCGTGAAGGCGGCGAGAACCGTCTCTCACCCGCGCAGCGTCACAATCCGCACGCGCCTTCAGGGCAGCGCGGCGCCTTCCCCGGCCCGCGTTCCCACCAACCCGGTCACGGCGGCAACGCCGGCGGCCGTCCGCAGGATTCCCGAGGAGGCTCCCATCAGGGTCAGCCGCGCCAGGGCCAGCAGCCGGGCGCAGGCAGCGCACCTTCCGCCAACGGCGGCGCCCGTCCGTCGACTCCGGGGCCTCGTCCCGGCAACAACCCGTTCAGCCGCAAGCAGGGCATGCACGCGCCCACCCCGCGCGACATCCCCCGTCCGCACCCGATGGCCCGTCCGACCGTAAACGGCAACCACAACGACAATCGCGGCGGCCGTGGCGGTCGTCCCGGCGCAGGTCAGGGCGGTCGCGGAGGATTCCGTGGCGGTCGTCCCGGTCAGGGAGCGCAGGGCGCCAAGCCGGGGCAGTGGGGGCATAACCGTCCGGGTCAGACCGGCGGCGCCCGTCCCGCGGGCGGCAACCGCTTCGGTGCCGGCGCTGGCACCGGCGCTGGTCAGGGCGGCGGCTTCCAGAACAACTCCAACACGTCCGGAACCGGTCCGTCGCGCGGCGGCGGTCGCGGTCGCGGCGGCGCGGCCGGCGCATTCGGCCGTCAGGGCGGCAAGTCGTCCAAGGCCCGCAAGAACCGTCTCGCGAAGCGTCAGGAATTCCAGGAGATGAAGGCGCCCGTCATCGGCGGCGTGCGCATCCCCACCGGCAACGGCCAGACCGTTCGCCTGCGTCAGGGCGCCTCGCTCGCCGATCTGGCGGAGAAGATCAACGTCAACCCGGCGGCCTTGGTCACCGTGCTGTTCCATCTCGGCGAGATGGCCACGGCCACCCAGTCGTTGGACGAATCCACCTTCCAGATCCTGGGCGAGGAGATCGGCTGGAACATCCAGATCGTCTCCGCCGAGGAGGAGGACAAGGAGCTGCTGCAGCAGTTCGACATCGACCTTGACAGCGAGGAGCTGCAGGAGGACGAGGATCTGAAGCCGCGTCCGCCGGTCGTCACCGTCATGGGCCATGTCGATCACGGTAAGACCCGACTGCTCGACACCATCCGCAAGACCAACGTCATCGCCCGCGAGGCCGGCGGCATCACCCAGCGCATCGGCGCCTATCAGGTGACCGTCGATCTGGAAGGCGAGAAGCGCAAGATCACGTTCCTCGACACCCCTGGCCACGAGGCGTTCACCGCCATGCGTGCCCGCGGTGCCGAGCTCACCGACGTCGCGATTCTCGTGGTCGCCGCCGATGACGGCGTGATGCCGCAGACCGTCGAGGCCATCAACCACGCGCAGGCGGCCAAGGTGCCGATCGTCGTGGCCGTCAACAAGATCGATAAGCCGGGCGCGAACCCGGAGAAGGTCCGTGGCCAGCTCACCGAGTTCGGCCTCGTGCCGGAGGAGTACGGCGGCGACACCATGTTCGTCGACATTTCCGCCAAGCAGGGCACCAACGTCGACAAGCTGCTCGAAGCCGTGCTGCTCACGGCCGACGCCGACCTCGACCTGCGCGCGAACCCGGATATGGACGCCCGAGGCGCCACCGTCGAAGCCCGACTCGACAAGGGCCGCGGCGCTGTGGCGACCGTGCTCGTGCAGCAGGGCACCCTGCGCATCGGCGACGCCATCGTCGCCGGCACCTCGTACGGCCGCGTGCGCGCCATGCTCGACGAGAACGGCAACCACATGAAGGAAGCCACCCCATCCACGCCTGTGCAGGTGCTGGGTCTGACGTCCGTGCCGACCGCCGGCGACCTCTTCCTGGTCGCATCCGACGACCGCACCGCCCGCCAGATCGCCGAGAAACGCCAGGCCACCGAACGCGCCGCGCAGCTCGCGAAGCGCCGCAAGATCGTCTCGCTCGAAAGCCTCAAGGAGCAGTTCGCCAAGTCCGAGGTGGACATGCTCAACATCGTCATCAAGGGCGACTCCTCCGGTTCCGTCGAGGCGCTGGAAGACTCCCTGATGAAGATCGAGGTGTCCGACGAGGTCGGCATCCAGGTCATCCACCGCGGCGTCGGCGCGATCACCCAGAACGACGTCAACCTCGCGACCGTCGACAAGGCCGTCATCATCGGCTTCAACGTGCGCCCGAACCGTCAGGTGGCGGATCTGGCCGACCGTGAAGGCGTCGAGATCAAGTACTACTCGATCATCTACAAGGCGATCGAAGACATCGAGGCCGCCCTCAAGGGCATGCTCAAGCCGGAATACGAGGAGGTCGTCACCTCCCACTCCGAGATCCGCGAGATCTTCCGCTCCTCCAAGTTCGGCAACATCGCCGGCGTCATGGTGCAGGACGGCGAGGTCAAGCGCGGTACGAAGTGCCGTATCCTGCGCAACGGCGTCGCCACGGTCAACGACCTGGAGATCTCCTCGCTGCGTCGTTTCAAGGACGACGTGCAGTCGGTCAAGGAAGGTTACGAGGCCGGTATCAACCTCGGCACTTTCAACGACATCGAGCTCGGCGACATCATCGAGACCTTTGAGATGCAGGAAGTCGAGCGCAAGTAAGGCGCATATATACATGGGCGGCGGGCGCTTTCGGGTGTCCGCCGCTTTTTCGCGGACGGGCGCAGCGAACCATTTTCATTACGGTTCGTGCGCCCCCCGTTTTTCGCCAATGAACAGTATTCGCTGCTGATGGCCGGAACTCCGGGCTTTTCGGTTTTGTTCGATTGTGCGCTAATGTGCGCAATCCTCGCATGTTTCTTATTGAGAACGATTCGCTGTGAGCCTTCGAGTAGGGGATGTGCGAATATGATACGAGTGATATTGTCAGCGGTTCGCCGCGCAATCGAGGAAAAGGATTTTTATGGCAGGAACGAACCCGCGCGCCGCACGAGTCGCGGCGCTGATCCAACGGGTGATCGCGTCGTCGATGGAAGCTCAGCTGCACGACAAGCGGCTTGCGAGCGTGACCATCACCGATGTGCGCGTCACCAATGACTTGCAGATCGCCAAGGTGTACTGGACTCAGCTTGGGCATGATGGACGCGAGCAGGGGGAGCGCAAGCGCGCCAAGCAGGCGCTCGATCAGGCGAAAGGGCGGCTGCGTTCGCTGGTCGGCTCCAAAGCCGGCCTGCGACTGACCCCGCAGCTGCAGTTCATCTATGACGAGGTGCCGAGCGAGGCGCATGAGATCGAGGATATCCTGGCTGTCGCGCACAAGCGTGACGAGGAGATCGCCAAGGCGCGCGAGACCGCGCAGTACGCGGGCGACGCCGACCCGTACAAGCATCCTGAAGAGCGCGATGACGACGAGTTTGACGATGACGACGAGTACGCGGACGACCTCGACGATGACGACGTCGAAGGCAACGGCATCGGCGTCGAGACCCTGGAAGATGACGCCGAGAACGCGGCGGACGAGGCAACGGGCGACCGCTGAGCCGCATATCAGCGGTTCTGCGAGACGGGAGAGGATTCACTGATGGGGACCGTACCCGAAGCCTCGGGCGGCGAGCAGGCTCCGATCGTGGCTGCGGAAGCCGCGCCTGTGGCTGGTTCCGCCGCGCCGGCGACTCCTACGTCGGGATTGTTGGTCGTGGACAAGCCGCGTGGCGTCACCAGTCATGACATCGTCGCGGCTGCGCGCGGCGCATTGCATATGAAAAAGGTGGGGCACGCCGGCACCCTCGACCCGATGGCCACCGGCGTGCTGGTCGTCGGATTCGGCAACGCCACGCGGTTGCTGAACCATATCGTCGAACACGACAAGACCTATGAGGCGACGATTCGCCTCGGCCAGTCCACCACCACCGACGATGCCGATGGCGAACTGCTGTCGGCTACCTCGCCCAAGCGCTGGCAAGAGCTGCTGGCATTGCCGGTCGCCGGTGGGCCTCAGTCGGCTGGCGAGAATGGGCCTGCGAACGCGGCCAAGGGTTCGGCCGTGGCAGCCGCAAAGGTCGCGGATGACGGCTCCGCGTATCATCCGCATCAGGAAGCGTTTTTGCCGGATTGCCAGCAGCTGTGGCGCGACCGTATCGATGACATCATCGCATTGCAGCTCACCGGCAGCATCGAGCAAGTGCCAAACACGTTCTCCGCAATCAAAATCAACGGTCAACGTGCCTATGATCTGGCCCGCGACGGCAAGGACGTGCAGCTCAAGGCGCGTCGGATCACCGTCAGCGCGTTCGGTGTGCTGGATGTGCGGTTCGGCTATGCCCCGACGCGGCAGCTAGGACTTCCGCTCGTCTCGGTGGCGGACGGGCTGGCAACGACGGAACGGGATGACGCGGAGGCGACGCCGGTGATCGACGTCGATGTGCGCGTCAGCTGCTCGGCGGGCACATATATCCGCGCGCTCGGGCGCGACCTGGGCGCGGCGCTGGGAGTCGGAGGGCACCTGATACGGCTGCGGCGCACGCGGGTGGGCGGTTTCGACGTCTCCTCGCCGAATGTCATCACCGCGCACGTGGAGACACGCGAGTACACCGACCGCAACGGCAACCACCAGTCCCGCAACCGCGCCGTGCTCGATGTGATTGGCGACGAGCTCGCAGGCAAGGCGCTGACGATGCTGGATGCCGCGCGAGGCACCATGCCGCTGCTCGCCATCACCGATCAGGACGCCGTCAACCTGCGGTACGGCCGGCGTATCCCCTATGACATCCACGGTACGGCCGCCGCGTATCTGCCGCAGAGCGGGGAAGTGGTGGCGCTCGTCGAGCGCGCCAAGCGTGGCGAGGCCAAGCCGGCCACCGTATTTGGCGCGTAATGCGTCACTGTGTGCGAGGTGCGTCACGCTGTGCGTCCACGCACACAGTGACGTAATGCCAGAAATCCTTATTTTCCAAGGGTTTTGGGGTATGCGTCACGATGTGCGTCCACGCACACAGTGACGGCGCCCGCACACAGTGACGGCATCGGGACGGCATGATGCAAATCAGTTCATCATTTCGGTGGCGCAGCCGCACTAGTGGCGGGTATCATGGAAGGCCGGAACCATGCCCACAAGCCGCATATACGGCGCAACACGTGAAGGAACACCATCACCCATGAAAATCACGACTCTTGCCCCGGACGCCTCCGGGCTGGTCGAATGGCCGACGCTGAGTGCCAACAGGAAATCCGTGGTCACGGTCGGCGTGTTCGACGGCATGCACCGCGGCCATCAGGCGGTCATCCGACGAGCGGTGGAACTCGCCAAGGCCGACAAGGCGTTTTCCGTGGTGGTGATGTTCGACCCGCGTCCCGGTGTCGTGCACGCGTACGCGGCCGCCCATGACGGGCAGGAGCCGGGCGACGGCTTCCGCGACCCCATGGCGCTGACCAGCGTCGACCAGCGGCTGCGGACGCTGGAGAACCTTGGCGTGGACCATGTGCTGATCGTGCGCTATACGCTGGCGTTCGCCACGAAATCATATCGGTTCTTCCTCGGCCAGATGGTCGGCAAACTGGGCATGCGCACGCTGGTGCTGGGAACGGATGCGGCGATGGGCGCCAACCGCGCTGGCGATGTGAAGGCCATCGGAGTCCTCGCACAGGCCACCGGCGTGTTCGAGCTTGAGATCGTCGACGACCGCGGCCCAGGTCATGTGCGCGTGCCGGCCGACGTCACCCCGCAGATGCCGAGCGAGCCTGGGGAGCCTGTGGATCCGACCGAAGGCATGACCAAGGCGCAGCTGCGCGCGTGGAGCAAGAAGCATCAGGGGCGCGAAGTGCGCGTGTGGAGCTCGACGAACGTGCGATACCTGCTCGCACATGGTCGTATCAAGGCCGCCGACGAGATCCTCGGCCATGCGCACGCCATCGAGGGAACGGTGGTGCACGGCGAGGAGCGCGGCCGCACAATCGGTTTCCCGACGGCGAACCTGGGGAGCATGATTGACGGTTATATTCCGGTGGACGGCGTGTATGCCGGCTGGCTGATCGATTTGGGCGCGGCGGGAGCGACCGCCGACTCCGACGAGAATGCCTCCGACGGCAACAGCGGCAGCGGCAATGCCTCGGTGATTCCGTGCGTGTATGATTCTGGCTCATCCAAGGCCAGGCTCGCCGCCGAATCACCCTACCGGTGGCCGGCAGCGATCTCCATCGGCACGAAGCCGACCTTCAACGAAGAGACCGGTCTCAATGAGCGGGTGGTCGAGGCGTACGCGGTCACTGACGAATGGCTGGACCTGTATGGTCACGATGTGCGCGTCGAATTCGCGGGATTCCTGCGCCCGCAGGTGAAATTCGACAGTGCCGATGCGCTCAAGGACGAATTGACGCGCAACGTCCAGGAGACCAGGGAACTGACCTCCGCGCGTTGAGCGCGGCAGGAGCACCCGACAGACGCCGGTCTCTCCACCTGCGTCCGAACGGTATCGGCATAGGCTCGCATGCGCTGAATCGCGCCGCTATCGTGCCTCGCGCATCTTGCGCGTGCCGTGTCGCCACCGTCACCGTCACTGTCAGACGACGCCCAGAGACTCCAGCGCGTCGCGCAGATGCGTCACCTCTACGATGCGCAGCCCCTCGATGGTGACACGCTTGCGCATCGGCGGCACCACCGCCGTGGCGAACCCGAGCCGCGCGGCCTCGCGCAGCCGGTGCTCCAGCCGCGGCACCGGCCTAATCTGCCCGGTCAGGGAGATCTCGCCGATGGCGCACGTGTCTCGCGCGATTGGCTTCGACCTGGCCGCACTGGCCAGCGCCGCCACAATCGCCAGATCACAGGCTGGGTCCTTCGCCAGTCCTCCCGCGATCGGCGGTACATCCAGGGCGTGGCATCGAGG
>OBZY01000755.1_pt1 | contig 9879 bp, 8 predicted proteins | sample 1477051 | NCBI WGS metagenome assembly OBZY01 (sample SAMEA2580270, study PRJEB22360) | human gut metagenome | biome: human gut; feature: human-associated habitat; material: faeces | place: Denmark | collected 2008/2010
GCAAGGGCGGTTTCAAGCCGCGTCATGATGGTGAGGGTTTCAAGCCGCGTCGCCGCGAGGATGGCGAGGGTTACGCGCCGCGTCGCGATGGTGATGGTGAAGGTCGCGGCGGCTACCGCAAGTCGTACGGCAAGGGCGGCGACTTCCACAAAGGTGGTCGTTCCGGCTACCGCGGCAATGGTCCGCGTCGTGACGGCGAAGGCTTCCGCCCGCGTCGCGACCATGATGGTGAGGGTTTCAAGCCGCGTCGCCGCGAGGATGGCGAGGGTTACGCGCCGCGTCGCGATGGTGATGGTGAAGGTCGCGGCGGCTACCGCAAGTCCTACGGCAAGTCCGGAGGCTTCCACAAGGGCGGCTACCGCGGCAATGGTCCGCGCCGCGACGACGACGGTTTCAAGCCGCGCCGCGAGGGTGGCTACCGTTCCCACGAAGGCGAGAACGGCGAGAACCCGCGCTACCAGCACCGCGACAATGATCGCCGTGATTTCCGTCGCGATGGCGATCGTCGTGACTTCCATAGGGATGGAGACCGTCGTGATTTCCATCGTGACGATCGCCGCAATGATCGTCGTGACTTCCATAGGGATGGCGATCGCCGCAACTTCCGTCGCGATGACCGTCGTGACAATGACCGCCGTGACGGCTACCGCGAGTTCTCTCAGGAGGAGAAGCGCCAGTACCGTGAGGAGAAGCGCTCTGAATACATGAACCGTCCGCGCCGCAATTCCGACGGCACGATGAGCTTCCCCTCGCAGAACCCGTACACCGATCGTCGCCCTGACGAGCCGAAGATGCCCAAGGGTATGGAATGGTCGATGCTGTCCTCGGATGAGAGGGAGCGTCTGCGCGGCCTGTCCAAGGAGCACGCGGAGAACATCGGTCTGCATATTCTCGCCGCCTTTGCGCAGGAGGAGGACGATCCTCAGAATGCTCTCGAGCATGCCAAGTGGGTGGCTCGTCAGGCTTCCCGAATTGACTTCGCCCGTGAAACGTTGGCATTCATCGCCTACCGTCAAGGCGACTACAAGCTCGCCTTGCGCGAATTCCGCACCGCTTACCGCATGAACGGATTCCAGGACTACCTGCCGTTCATCGCCGACTGCGAGCGTGGTCTTGGCAACCCGAAGAAGGCCGTGGAACTGGCACTGTCCGACGAGGGCAAGGCACTGCATGGCTCTCCGAAGGTCGAGATGTTCCTGGTGTACGCTGGCGCTCTCGGCGATTTGGAAATGTGGGATAAGGCCATTGATGTGGTTCACGCCGTCGGACGTTCGCAGGGTCTGCCGGGGGAGTACCGCATGCGTGCGGTACAAGCCGAACAGTATTTCCTCGAGGAAGCCGGCCGCAACAAGGAAGCCGAGCAGCTTAACGATTTGCTTGACCGCCTTGAAGACCAGTACGCCGACGAAGACATCGACGAGGATAGCGATGACGTGGTCGTTGACCATGATCTTGAGGACATCACCGACGACTCCGAAGTGATGGAAACCCTCGGTATCGACCCGTCCGAAGCACAGTATGCTCCAGAGCTTGAGCCTGAAGAGTCTGAGGAGCCTGAGGAATCAGAAGACGCCGAGGAACCGGAAGATGATGAAGCTGCGGAGGAATCCGACGTAGCTGAATCTGATGCCACTGAGGAGTCCGAGGAGAGCGACGAACCGGCCGAATCCGAAGAGTCGGCTGATGATGCTCCCGCCGAAGCCGAATCTGAAGAAACCGAGGAGTGAGCGGCGTAATGACCCGTTTTCTCAAAGGCACCGATCGTCCGCTTGCCGAGGCCTATCAGCTTGCGCTGCTGGACCTCGACGGTGTGGTGTACCGCGGCAAGAACCCGGTCGACTATGCGGCTGATTCCATCCGCGCTGCCGAACAGGCCGGCATGACTATCGAGTACACCACCAACAATTCCTCACGATTCCAGCATGTGGTGGCCGATCAGCTCAAGGGTTTTGGCCTGGATGTGGAACCGTGGCAGATCATCACCTCCTCGGTGGTGGCGGCCCGTATGGTAGCCAAAGCGTTGCCGGCCGGTGCGCGCGTGCAGGTATTGGGTGCCGATCATCTTCGTGATGAGGTCACGCGAAACGGTTTGACCATCGTGAATGGCCCGGAAGACCATCCGCAGGCGGTTATTCAAGGATGGTATCCCGAGATGACGTGGCAGATGATGGCTGAAGTCTCCTATGCGGTCGAAGCCGGAGCCACATATTTCGTGACTAACCGCGATCTGACCATTCCGCGTGAAATGGGCATAGCGCCCGGCTGCGGCTCGATGATTCGAGCCGTGATCACCGCCACTGGCGTCGAACCAGTGGCCTCCGCAGGTAAGCCGGAAGCCTATATGTACGATGAAGCGCGTGAACTCAACGCCGCCGAAGGTCATGACTTGGTGCCCAAAGAGTCGTCCATCGCCATCGGCGATCGTCTCGACACGGATATCGAGGCAGGCAACCGTGGCGGCTATGATTCGCTGGCTGTGTTGACCGGCGTGACCAACCCGACCGAGCTTATGCTGGCTCCCGAACACTTGCGCCCCACGTTCATCGCCCGTGATCTGCGCGAGCTTGGCGAGATTCAGAGCGAACCAGTGCGTTGCGAGGACGGTACTTGGGAGTGCCGCAAGGCCAGCGCATGGTTTGAAAACGGACGGGTTCAGGTCAGTGATCCCACGAGTATGGATGGTCTTCGTGCTGCGGTATGTGCCGCTTGGGAAGCCGCCGACAAAGGCGCGCAGATGGATGAATCCATGGTGCCGAACTTTGTCCTTGGAGAGCAGCGATGAACAGCGAACCTCAGTCAGCCGGCCGTACGCCGGTGTCGCAACGGTACCCGGATCTTGTGGATATTGACAATCAGGACAATGACCGCAAGCTCGAGATTTACCGCAATGTGCTTGACTCATTGCACAGTGAACTCGACGAGAGCCGTGACTGATTGATGTCAGAACATCCGATTGATCCCGCAATGCCGCTTGACCGTCTTGACATGATGCTTGTGGCCTCCGGTCTCGTTGAGTCCCGATCCAAGGCGCAGCGCCTTATTAAGGCCGGACATGTGCGTGTTGACGGAGAGACCATCACCAAGCCGTCATTCATGGTCAAAGCCGGTCATTGTGAGCTTGCCGTGGATAAGGGTGATGATTATGTCTCTCGTGGCGCTTACAAGCTGCTTGGCGCGTTCAAGGCCTTTGCCGACGATGGGCTGACCGGGCCGCAAAGTCTGGAATGTTTGGATATCGGCGCATCCACCGGTGGATTTACCGATGTGCTACTGCGCGGGGGAGCGGCCAGAGTCGTGGCCCTCGATGTGGGGCATGGGCAGCTTGACCCGCGTATTGCAGGAGATAGCCGCGTCATCGAAATGAGCGGCGTCAATATCCGTGAAGTCACGGCCGATGATTTGCCATATCGCCCGGCGATGATCGTGTCCGATGTCTCGTTCATTTCACTGACCTATGTGATTCCGGTGATTGCGCGCATCGCCGCTCCCGGCGCTCAGGTGGTGCTGCTGGTCAAGCCGCAGTTTGAAGTCGGTCGGCAAGGACTCGGCAAGCATGGCATTGTGGGCGATCCGGCATTGCGCGAGCAGACCCTTGCCGATGTCGTCGCCTGTGCGCGGCAGCACGGGCTGCACGTCGTCAATACGGCCGACAGTCCCATTGAAGGCATGCACGGTAATGCGGAATATCTGCTTTATGCGGTTTTCAAATGATATCTTCGGCATTCTCGGTTGACCAGCATCACACAGGATGTTCGGTCAAGACCTATTGAAGTCGAGCAAATAGCATGCTCCACCATGCTGTTATCACACAATATGGCAGTGCCGGCTTGTAACGTACGGCACGTCAGCCGATGAGCCTCGATCTTGTTGACGTCTATATGCGAGGCTGAGCTGCCTCCCTCATATTTCAGCATGTCGAATCTGGTGAACATCGCGCTGCGCAATGGCCGGATCTCCAGACTGCTGCCGTTGATGCGATGCCCCTGAAGCACGCCGTGGAGCAGAATGTTGCGCGCGCGGATATGACGGCTGGTCAGCGATCCCTTAACGAGCAAATCATCGTTACACGTGATATCTCCGCCGGAGTGCAGGTCGCCGGTGAGCTCGATGCCGCCGCAGATGATGCTGCCATCGGTGATGATTCTGCCTCTGCCGGCAATGCGCTCGACATGAACATCGCCGGAACATCTCACTGTACCATTGTCGACAATCAGCTGATTGCCGGTAATGGTGTTTGCCTCAAGCGTGCCGGTGACCATGGTGGTGCGAAAACGTACATCGTCGGCGAATGTGGTACGGGTCGTCACGGTAATGAGCCCATAATTTCCGTTACGTACGTGCCCTGTGTTGCCGGTGTGGTGATGCAAGATACCTCCTGTGCTTTGCGTACCGCAAGTGTCATCATCGTTGATGAGCTAATGCTAACGTTTGCATTATGGGTATATAGTAACAGGACGGGGGTATCGCGAGAATCAGCCTTGGATAAAGCGGTCGATTTGATCCTGCTTGCCCATGATGATGAGCTCATCGTTGCGATGCATGATCAGTTCCTTGGAACCGTACTGGAATTCCTTGCCGGGGCCTTGATGCCGACCACGGTCACACCGTACTTGTCATGCACCTGCACATCCTCGATGTTGCGACCCACCGCGTACAGCGGGGTGTGAATCTTCACGACGTTGTATGGGCCGTCGATTTCGATGTAATCCAGATAGTTGCCAGCCACCAGATGACCCACGCGCTTGCCGGCATCGGTTTCCGCATTGATGATATGGTGGGCATCAATGCGCTGCAGAATGCGGGCGTGCTTCTGAGAGACCGATTTGGCCCACAGGTCGGAGATGCCGGCATCCAACAGGTTGCCGGTGATGGTTACGGAAGCCTCGACCGACAATCATTGCGGCCGCAAGAATGAACAGGCATGCTGGGTTGCCGGCGCTGGCCACGCCTGCGGAATAACCACCCAATGCGACTATCGAAGCAAAGGTCATCACGCCAAGTCCACCGAACTGGATGGAAAACAGGATGACCAACTTGGCCGAACATCGACCAGTACTCGCCGGTGTTCACCACCGGAATGCCGCAGGTGGACAGGGCGGAAACCGCGGTGAAGAACGACACCGGAAAGTTGCTGAAGCCATCGTGATTCGTAGTGGAGATGGGCAGCGTCAATAATCCGGTCGACAGCAATATCAATACGGAAAAATACAGAATGGACAGGCGGCCCGGATGCCTGATGAGGCGATCCGTGAGCTTCATGCGCCGGATGCGCTTGGAGGCCCGGTCGTCCTTGTCTTGGCTGATTACGTCGGTCGAGTACCACCATGACAGGCCTTTCGAGGTCTCCTTGTTTGAGGAGGACTCGTCAAAGTCGTTGGACATGGTTCCTGCTTCCCGCCATACTGATGGCGTAATGGTGTATGGCTGTAATCGTAAGCCGAAGCCTCACGATAATCGACTCCGCGGAACAGCATGCGGTGTGCAATAGTATCGACGCCCATATGTTGGCCTTGTCTGATGTCCGAGGGCCGGTGACGTGATGTGGCCGATGGCTCAGGCGATGATTAGGATAGTCATCAGTGCGACCGATTCAATAGGAGGATGTCCATGGCCAAGCGCAATGCGGTTGTGGTGACGCATACCAGGCTCAGGCAGTCCGGCACAGTGGTGTCCGAGGCGGTGAGCCAGCTGCGCAGCGCCGGCTTTGAAGTCACGATTATCGATAACACCGAAGCTCCGGATTTCGGCGTAAGTCCCGCATGCGTGACGGACGACACGGAAATCGTCGTGGTGCTGGGCGGCGACGGCACGATTCTTCGCGCGGCCGAGCTCGTGCATTGCACCCAGGTGCCGATTCTCGGCGTGAACATGGGGCATGTCGGCTTCCTGGCCGAATTCGAGAGCTTCCAGATCGACGAGGCGATTCGGCGCGTGGCCGAACATGACTATTCCATTGACGAGCGCATGATCGCCCATGTCGATGTCTGGCTACCCGGTGCCACCAAACCCATCGAGGATTGGGCGCTGAACGACATCACTTTGGAACGCGCCGACCGTGGCAAGATGGTGGAGCTCTCCATTCGCGTGGACGATGTGGAAATGAACTCCTTCGGCGCCGATGGCGTCATCGTCTCCACGCCCACCGGTTCCACGGCCTATGCCTTTTCCGCCGGCGGTCCTGTGATTTGGCCGAACGTCAAGGCTTTGCAGCTGATTCCGTTGGCCGCGCATGCGTTGTTCGCCAGGCCGCTGATCATCGGCTCCGGTTCGACCTTCACCATCGATATTCTGGACGATTCCATGTCCGAAGGCTGGATCTGCTGCGATGGCCGCCGCCAGCGCGCCCTGCCGCAGGGTACGCGCGTCATGGTGCGCGAATCGCGCGATACGTTGCGCCTCGCCCGACTCTCCGGTGTGCCGTTCACCAACCGTCTGGTCTCCAAGTTCGATCTGCCGGTGGTTGGTTGGCGTGAGCATGCACGAAATGAGGCCTCGGGCCAGCCACTGCATCACGGACACACGTTCCCGACTGCCGCTGATGCCGTGTCTGATAGGACAGACGAGCATAACGGCAAGGCGGAGGGCTGATGCTCGAAGAACTCGATATTCGTAACCTAGGGCCGATTCGAGAAGCCTCCATCGCGCCCGCCCGTGGCATGACGGCCATCACCGGCGAAACCGGTGCGGGCAAATCCATGCTGCTGTCCGCCATTCGTCTGGTGTCCGGCGATACGGCCGAATCCTCGCGGGTCGCCGCAGGAGCAGACGAGGCATGGGCGCAGGCGATTTTTGCGCTGGACGATGATGCTCTAGCCGTAGACTCCGGGAACCATGGTCAGGACGATTCTTCACGTGATGCCGATGACGGCGATGCTGCGGCCCTCATTGGGGTCGCGGCGGCTGTTGCCCGAGCTCGCGATGCGGGCGTCGAACCCGAAGACGGTGAGCTGTTCCTCTCTCGCACTGTGCCGGCTTCCGGCCGATCTCGTGCCGTACTTGGCGGCAAATCCGTGCCGCGATCTGTGCTCGGTTCCATTGCCGGAGAATTGGTGACCATTCACGGGCAGGCCGATCAGCTGAAAATTGCCTCCGCCGCACGTCAACGAGAATTCCTTGATCGTGTGGCCGGCGACGAGGCTGAGCTTGATGCTTACCGGCAGGCATGGAATGAGCTGACCGCCATGGATGAGCGGTTGGGGCGACTGCGCTCGCAGGAGTCCTCCGCTCGTCAGCAGGCGGACTATTTGCGTGAATCCATCGACCGTATCAACCGTACCAATCCGCAGCTGGGGGAGGACGAAGAACTGAAGTCGCGTCGCGAGCGTATCGAGAACGCGGCCGATATCGCCCAAGGAGTGGGCGCGGCGTTGGGCGCGTTGGATGCCTCACAGGTGGATGCCGATGCGGGTGGTGCGTCGGCCGTAGATCTCATTAACCATGCGGTGACTTCGTTGCGTGCGATTCGCGTCGGCGGCGAGTTCGCCGAGCAGGCAGATCGATTGGAATCCATCAATGCCGATTTGGGTGACGTAGTGTTCTCGCTCACTCAAGAATTGGGCGATGAGGGCAGTGTCGAAGACCTTGACCAGATCAACGGGCGGATTCACGAGCTGAACGAACTCACTCGCCGTTGGGGGCCGACCTTGGCGGATGTGATTGCGTGGCGTGACAAGGCCACGTTCGACTTGGAGGACCTGGACGCCTCGCCGGAGAAAGTAGCCGAACTGGAGGCCGAACGACAGTCGCTGTACAGTGCGGCTTTGGCTGCTGCCGATACGTTGAGCGCCGCCCGTACCAAGGCCGCCGCATCGTTGGGTGCTCGTGTGGCCGATGAGTTGAGCTCACTGGCTATGTCTGGTGCGTCCCTTGAGGTTCGTGTCACCCCTCGAGAATTAAGTGACGGCCATGACAACGACCGTGAAGCGGCGGCTGGTGATTCAGCGGGGGACACTGGGCCTCTCGAGCCGTACGGTCGCGACGATATCGCTTTCCTGTTCACCCCGTTTGAGGGTTCTGCGCAGTTGCCGATGGGCAAAAGCGCTTCGGGCGGCGAGCTCAGCCGATTGATGCTGGCTCTGGAACTTGTGGCGGCGGACGTCCGTGGCGGCAGCGACCAGACCTTCATCTTTGATGAGGTCGATGCTGGCGTGGGAGGCAAAGCCGCGGTCGAATTGGGCAAAAGGCTCGCGCGATTGGCTCGCAACGCACAGGTCATTGTGGTCACCCATCTGGCACAGGTGGCTTCTTGGGCGGACGCCCAGTTCGTGGTGTCCAAGGAATCGCAAGGCGCGGGGGACGAGACGGCTGGCGTTGCAACCACCGTCTGCGAAGTGCGCGACGACCAACGCGTCCATGAAATCGCCCGCATGCTCTCCGGCAGCGAATCCGAAGCGTCCCTGGACCATGCCCGCGAACTGCTGAAGGACTCCACACTATGACCAAAGTAGCCATATTCGACCTCGACGGAACCCTGCTCGACTCCATGGGCGTCTGGGACCAGGTAGACATCGACTTTCTCGGCAAGAGGGGCATTGAGGTGCCGCCGGATTACATGATCAAGGTCTCCTCCATGCAGTTCCAGCAGATCGCGGAATACACCATTGCGCGTTTCGGACTCAAGGACACGCCTGAGGAGCTGATGCAGGAATGGGACGATATGGCCCGCGTGGCCTATTCCACCACAGTGGAGGCCAAGCCCGGCGCGCTCGACTATCTGCGTGATCTCAAGAGTGCCGGGGTGAAGATGGGCGTTGCCACATCGTTGCCACCGCAGCTGCGAGAGCCGGCGTTGCGACATGTCGGCATGCTCGACATGTTCGATGACATCGTCTCCGTCGATGACGCCAATGATGTCGGCAAGGACCAGCCTGACGTATATCTGCTCGCCGCCGAGCGGCTGGGCGCCAAGCCCGCTGATTGCACGGTGTTTGAAGACCTGCTGGTCGGTATCAAATCAGCCAAGTCGGTCGGTATGAAAGTATGGGCTATGCACGACGATTCGTCTGATGCCGACTGGCCCGAAATCTGCGATATCGCGGACGGCGTCCTCTTCGATTTTCACGACGCCCCACGTCCGTTGTAAGCACATACAATAAGCCCCTCTGATGAGGGGCTCCCGCGAAGCGGGTGGGGGAGAAAAGTCATGGCATGAGCCGTGCGATTCAATATCGGGCACAGCCCGATTCCACTTGCGCTTACTCAGTCCCTACCGTCGAGTAGTCCTGCCAGACTGCCTTTCGGCCTCAAACCGTTGCTCTTCCAGCTTCTCACCCTCCGCACGCGCGGACTCCTCAGCGGCGATACGCTCCAGCAGCATGCTGACCGGCGCTTCGTACACCATCTCATCGAACCAATGACCGTCACGCTCCACCGCGTGCTCCGCGCGACCTGTCTCTTTGAATCTCAATGACTCATACATATGACGTGCCCGCAGGTTGAACGACCACGCCTTCAGCGTGATGGTCTTCGCGCCAAGCTGCTCGGCGGCCAGCTTGATGCCGAGCTTCATCGCCAAGCTGCCGTACCCGTGGTTCTGGTAGTACGGGCCGATGAGAATAGTCATCGTGGCGTTGTGGTCGGGCGCGGTGTAGTCCTTGGCGATGATATGGCCCACCGGATGCCCGTCCGGGCCGAGGGTCGTGCGGCCGAAGCGCCGATCGTCATCCTCGTCGCTCCACGTATGGAACATCTGGTCGATGGTCTTGTCCGGCACTTTCTCCATCGTATGACGGCAATCGTCGGCGATGGCGTGATCGTTCCACCAGATCTCAAGTTCCGGATAATCGTTCGGTTCGGTATGGCGTAGCGTAACGGCGTTGTTCGGTATAGGTACCCCTTTCCGAGGCCATTGTAGGCGCGGCCCATATTTCGACACTGTAT
>OBZY01000764.1_pt1 | contig 9786 bp, 9 predicted proteins | sample 1477051 | NCBI WGS metagenome assembly OBZY01 (sample SAMEA2580270, study PRJEB22360) | human gut metagenome | biome: human gut; feature: human-associated habitat; material: faeces | place: Denmark | collected 2008/2010
GAATCCTTAAAAATAGGGCGTTACGCCACTATATAAAGCAAGACGAAAACCTTTCACAACTAACAATAGGTGAGTGCTAATTTTTTTTAATCTGTGCGTCCCTCCCACAGATAATGTCAGCATCTCCCGCCATCTTAAAGCCAGGATAAATCTGATATGAATCAAACAGTTCAATATGGGATGGGATTTTTCTGACAAGCGGCTAACCGCTTTCAAAAAAGCAAAGACCGGATCATTTCGATCCGGTTCTCTCCTCTTCCTGTTTTATCTTCATTTTATCCTGATACATCCGCTCGTCCGCACGTTTCTGTGTGTCCGCTATATCACGATCCAGTTTTTCATCAAATGCCGCGTATCCCACTGCCAAAGCGACCGGTACTTCCAGATTCTCTGCATAGGCCCGGAATTTTTCTCTGATCTGTCCAAAGAGCTCCTCAGGGTCTGGCTGGTCCTCCATCAGTATTACAAATTCATCTCCGCCATAGCGGTATGCTGTGATTTTACTTGATTCTGTACTGTGCAGCAGCTTTGCGGCAGTCATGATACATTCGTCCCCAATATGATGTCCCAGCCGGTCATTTGCAAGTTTCAGGTTATTCACATCCACCACTGCCACCGTCATATCATTCATTTTCTTTCGGGCAGTCAGGTTCTTCCGGTCTGTCTCATAGGAATTTCGATTTTTCAGGTTTGTCATAAAATCCGTATTGGACATATCCCTGTATAATGGATTGGATATCCTTCGGAAAACAAAAATAGAAATTCCAAAGGCAATGGTACAGAAAAGCAGGCAGGTCATACAGACTGCTTCCGTCAGGCGCTTAAATGCAGCCGCCTCCACATCCGCCCGGATCTCTATGCCAAGAGCTCCCACTACCATCCCCTCACGGTCATGCAGGGGATAGTATGCAATAAAAATATCTCCCCATCCGGTTCCAAGAATCTTCTCAGGCAATACGGTTTCTCCCGCCAGCGCCCGTTCCAGTTCCGGCTGTATTTCAGGTTCAATCAAATCGCCGGGATATCGGAAATCCTCAGCTGTCTCAGGCAGTCCATCCACAACATATACAAGCTGTCCGGCCTCATTCTTTTTTGCCGTATACAGATACATCAGATCTCCAATCTCCCGTATCTCCTCCAGCCTTTCCTTCAGGTTCAGGTAGCTCTCGCAATCCATATCCTGCTGATCATCAATTTCCAGAATCCCTTCCGGGGTCAGTTGATGCTCAATATACGCATGAATGCTTTCCACACGACTGGTAAGGTTTTTACGGATCGTGTCATAATAAATCTGAGTGCTTACCCAAAATATGGATATGCTGAATAGGATCAGTACCGCCCCCAACAGCACTGCAACCTGCCGGTCTACCCGTGTAAAATATTTCTTTTTCATCCTCCATTTCTCCTTTGCTTCCTCCCGTATATTCTACCATAAAAACGAAACAGAGGATATCCCTGTTTCCCTTTTTTCAAACCTGTTCGTGCAATTATGCAGGGGAATAATGAACACTTTTACATAATCTGATGAAAGAGAGTCTGATGGCATCCTATCCAAACATTTCACGGCCGGAAACGCTGAGGCACTTTTAACTGGCTAATTAAAAATACCGCAGAAAGCAGCTTATATTGCTTTCTGCGGTACTTATTTTACAGTTCCCCGCAAAGGGAATCCGGTGGATTACAGGCAGCTTGCGTATGCAGCCCTTGCGCCTTCTGTGTGGATCTTCTTTAAGTTCTCTACTACCTTAGCCTCCAGGCCCTCGATCTTTGTAAGATCCTGATCCCACATCTTCTCATTGGTCAGGACAGCGTGTACCAGAGCCTCTTCAGAATCTGACTTGTGGTTATTGTAGAATTCCAGTACCCAGCGGTCATCGCTTACTGTGTACTCATCGCCTGCCGGGCGTCTGCATACAAGACCGGCCTCGGTAAGAGCCTGAATATCATTGCTGTAAAATGCAATATACGCAGCCAGGGACATGGTCAGGCACTCAGGCAGCTTGCCCTCCTCCTTGATGTACTCCAGGAAGGACGGCATATTTCTCGCCTTCCACTTAGAGGTGGAATTTAAGGAAATGCTCATCAGTTCATGGTTTACAAAGGGGTTGTTGAAACGATCGGATACGGCTGATGCAAACTTTAACAGATCATCCTTATCCAGAGGAAGGGTCGGGATCACCTCGTCATACAGCATCTTGTTCATAAAGCCCTTGATCACTTCATCATTCATACAGTCGCGGACGATATTCTCGCCTGCCAGGTATGCGCCCAGAACAAAGCCGGTATGTGCGCCGTTTAAGATGCGTACCTTTCTCTTCTTGTATGGGCTCATATCAGGCACTACGAATACCTTGTCCATCAGACCGGCCTTCTTAAAAGGCAGAACGTCATTTAACTTCTCATCACCCTCGATTACCCATACGCCAAATACTTCACCAACGTCTGTCAGAGGATCCTCATAACCGTTCTTGGCATCCAGCGCCTTTACTTCCTCGGCATCGCGAATCCGTCCAGGAACAATACGGTCCACCAGAGAGCCGCAGAACGTGCAGTCCTCATTGACATATTTCTTAAATCCGTCCTCAAGGCCCCACTGCTCGATATACTGGTTTACGCACTTTAACAGCTCCTTGCCGTTATTGTCGATCAGCTCGCAGGCCAGCATGATAATGCCGGACTTTCCAGCCTGATAACGGCGGTACAGAACCTGGGTCAGCTTTGCAGGGAAGCTTGCAGGAGGGCAGTCATCCTTCTGACAGGAAGGGTCGTACTGAATACCTGCCTCAGTGGTATTAGAAACGATAATCTCAAGGTCATCACTTACTGCGACCTCCATCATCTTCTCATAATCAGCCTCTTCATATGGGTTTAAGCAGCCTGCAACGCTGGAGATCACACGCTTGTCATCTACCTTTTTGCCGTTCTCGCTTCCACGCAGATACAGAGTATACAGACCTTCCTGCTCATTGATCATCTTTGCCAGGCCCGGAGCGATAGGCTGTACCAGGCAGCACTTTCCGTTCCATCCGGCCTTTTCATTCGCAAGATCAAACCAGTAATCCACAAACGCGCGGAGGAAATTTCCCTCGCCAAACTGAAGGACTTTTACAGGGGCATCCTCCAGGATATATCCGTCATAGCCGGATTTCTTCAACACGTCATAATTTAAAAGTGCCATGATAAATGTTCTCCTTTCCTTTGTGAACAATCTTTGCTTTCTATTTTACCACAGGTATTTACCCTTTTTAAATAGAAATATTTTATTTTGTAGAAAATATGAAAATCATGGCATTATTTTTGTAAAATTTGTTCTGTTTCGTAGTATTGTGCATTTTTTATCAATGTTACATTTGCTTACATTGAGTTTTTGTAAAACATATGGGTAAAAATCCCTTTTTCAGCCCCATTGCTTCAGCGGCAAACCCGATTTTCAGCCCAGCCGCAATTCATATAATGGGTATAGTACGCAGACAGATCATCTCCGTATGCGCCCGCCAGATCCGCATTATTTTCCTTGTAAGTATTCACATTAAATCCCTCAAATAAGGCTATCAAATTTATTGAGAATTTTTGCCACCACAGCAAGGGACGCAATGATTTACTGAAACTGGAACTATGGCAAAAGGCTATAGTTTCTGTTATTTTTGGAGTACAAGACAAGGAAAAAATACGTATTTTCCGAGAAATTTTTATAGTTATCGGCAGAAAAAATGGCAAGAGTTTATTTGCGTCTGCGATAATTGCATACATGGCATTTTTAGAGCCAGAGTACGGGCAGGAAATTTACTGTTTAGCGCCAAAATTAGACCAAGCGGCGTTAGTGTATGACGGTTTTCATAAAATGGTACTGGCAGAGCCAGAACTTGAAGAGCTGGCAAAAAAACGCCGCAGTGATATTTACATTGAGGAAAGCAACACGTTTGTAAAACCGATTGCTTTCAATGCCAAGAAATCAGACGGTTTTAATCCGCAGCTGGTGGTATGTGATGAAATGGCAGCATGGAGCGGGGACGCAGGATTAAAGCAGTATGAGGTTATGAAATCTGCATTAGGCGCACGTACCCAGCCTATGATTTTGAGTATCAGCACAGCCGGATATATCAACGATAGTATTTATGACGAGCTGATGAAACGCAGCACCAGCTTTTTGAAAGGCAATAGCAAAGAGCGCAGGCTTTTACCGTTCCTTTACATGATTGACGACGTGGAGAAGTGGAACGATATAGAAGAGCTGAAAAAGGCTAACCCTAACATGGGCGTTTCTGTAAAAGAGAGCTTTTTTGTTGATGAAATAGCCGTAGCAGAGGGCAGCTTAAGCAAGAAAGCAGAGTTTTTGACAAAGTATTGCAACATTAAGCAGAACAGCTCTATTGCATGGCTGGAATACACAACGGTAGACAGTGCAGGAGTTGAAAAGACTTTAGAGGACTTTAGGGACTGTTACGCCGTGGGCGGCATTGACTTAAGCCAGACAACAGACTTAACCGCAGCAAGCGTGGTAATTGAGAAAGAGGGCAAACTATATGCGTTTACTCAATTCTTTATGCCACGGGGAAGAATAGAACACTTGCAGGCAACGGACGGCGTGCCTTACGACATATTTGTTAAAAAAGGACTGATTACTTTAAGCGGCGAGAACTACGTAGATTACCACGACGTTTACAGCTGGTTTACTATGTTGCTGGAAGTATACGGCATACGCCCGCTTAAGATTGGCTACGACAGATACAGCGCCCAGTACCTTATTACCGATATGGCAAATTATGGCTTTCACATGGACGACGTATATCAAGGCGAAAATCTTACGCCAGTTATCCGTGAGTTTGAGGGCATCATAAAGGACGGCAATTTTAAGATTGCCGACAACAATTTACTAAAGACACATTTTTTAAACGTAGCGCTTAAGCACAATATGGAAACAAGGAAATTTAGACCGATTAAGATAGAGCAGCGGGCGCACATTGACGGTTTCGTATCTGTTATTGATGCAATGACGGTACGGCAGAAATACTGGGAAGAGTGCGGCGAGCTGCTGAAAAACGCCGCATAGAAAGGAGAGTGAACGGTATCAAATTCTTAGATTATCTTTTTCATGGGAAAGAGCTGCGATATATTGACAGCTATTTTAAGATGCTGAACGGGTACAGCCCTACGTTTACCAGCTATAGCGGCGGTGTATACGAAATGGACTTGACGAGGACAGCAGTAAATAATTTTGCTACACATTGCAGCAAATTAAAGCCGGAGATTACGGGCAGCGCCCTTAAGCATCTGGAAAAAACATTACAGCATAAGCCTAACTATTTCATGGATACTACAAAGTTTATTAAGCGGCTTGCGACCTACGTAGCAGTAGAGCATACCGCTTTTATTGTACCTATCGAGGACAAATTAGGCAGGCTATGCGGCTGGTATCCATTGCGTGCGGAACGTTGCGAGGTGGTAGAGGTAAAAGGACAGGTTTACTTGCGTTATCTGTTTGCAAATGGGGAGCATGGGGCGATTGAGTTTGAAAAAGTGGGTATCATAACCGACTTTGAATATACAGACGACCTTTTTGGAGAGGATAACCGCACGCTTAAGCCAACTATGCAGCTGATACATACGCAGAATGAGGGTATTATAAACGCCGTCAAAAACTCTGCAAATATCCGATTTCTGGCAAAGGTGGCAAATATGTTGAAACCAGAGGATATTAGGAAAGAACGGGAACGGTTTACCGAGGACAATTTAAGCGCCGACAATGACAGCGGAATGATTATTTATGATAATAAGTTTTCAGAGCTGAAACAAGTAGAGAGCAAACCGTACACGCCAAACGCATTGCAGATGCAGAACATACAAGAGAATGTATGCACGCATTTTGGCACAAACATGGATATTTTGCAAAACAAATTCAATGAGGAAACATGGAACGCATACTACGAGGGAAAGATAGAACCGTTTGCAATCCAGCTTTCCCTTGTTATGTCAAACATGACGTTTTCTGACAGAGAGATAGCGTGCGGAAATGCTATTACTTTTTCTGCAAACCGCCTGCAATATGCCAGCAACGCTACAAAGCTGCAAGTAAGCACACAGCTTTTTGACCGTGCGCTGCTGAACCGTAACGGGGTAATGGATATATGGAATATGCCACACGTAGAGGACGGGGAAAAGTATTATATCCGAAAGGAATATACGGAAGTAAGCGAGCTGAACAACAGCAACAAAGAGCCGCAGATTATCATACAGCAGATACCGCAGGCAGGGCAGCAGGGTACAGACGACGGAAAGGGAAAAGAACCGACAGAGGGCGAGCCGAAAGAGCCGCCAGACGACGGGAAACAGAAAGAGGGTGTAAACAATGCCGATTAAGAAAGAGAGGGAATATAGGGCGCTGGCGGCGCCGCTGACTGCGCAGGCAGCAGCAAAAAGAATAGATACCGACTATTACGTAGAGGGGTACGCTACAACTTTTGACAAGCCGTATCTGCTTTATGAATTTGAGGACGGGACGAAGTTTTACGAAAGAATAGACGCACACGCATTGGACGGCGCAGACATGGGCGACGTTATCATGCAGTACGACCATGCAGGCAGAGTGTTTGCCAGACAGTCAAATAAGACGCTTATTTTAGTGCCAGACCATAAAGGGCTTTTAGTGGCGGCTGATTTAGGAAAGACAGACTTAGCCCGTGGGTTATATCAGGATATTGACGCAGGCATGATTAATAAAATGTCATGGGCGTTTACCGTGGCAGAGGAAACATACGACAGAGTAACACGCACAAGGACAATTTTAAAAATTAAAAAGGTTTATGACGTATCCGCAGTGAGCATACCAGCAAACGGGGATACTGAAATAAGCGCCCGTAATTTTGCACATAGGAGTTATGAGGCAGAACGGCAGGAGTTGCTTAACAGACGGGGAGCATTACTAAAGATTAGAGCGAATTTATAAAACAAAAAAGGAGAACAGAAACCATGAGATTAAAAGAAATTGAGGCAAGATTAGCCCAGATTAGAAACGAGCTGAACACCAGAGCGGCAGAGTTGACCGCAGAGGAAATTACAGCGCTGGAAACAGAGGTAACAGACTTGCAGGAAGAGCGCACGCAGATTGTAGAGCAGGCAGAGAGAAGAAATAAGCTGCTTGCCAGAATTGCGGCAGGAGAACCGGTTGACGACGGACAGGGCGGCGAGGGAACAACGCCGACAGTGCTTAGAAATTTTAGCGGAGCAGCCGGAGAGGGGGACGACGGCGACAAGTACGGCAGCATGGAATACAGAAAGGCGTTTATGCGTTATGTATGCCGTGGCGCAGCTATTCCGGCAGAGTACAGAGCAGATGCCGTAAGCAGCACAACGGACGTAGGCGCAACAATCCCTACAACGGTGCTGAACCAGATTGTGCAGAAACTGGAAAGCACGGGCATGATTTTGGCGCTTGTAACCAGAACTGCATACAAGGGCGGCGTGGCTATCCCGGTGTCTACGGTTAAGCCTACTGCAACATGGGTAGCAGAGGGAAAAGGCAGCGACAAGCAGAAATTTACCGCTACAAAAGACGGCATGATTACTTTTGCATATCATAAGCTGCGCTGCGCAGTTGCGGTAAGTCTGGAAGTTGACACAATGGCAATCAGTGCTTTTGAGGCTATGCTGATTAACAACATTGTAGAGGCTATGACGAAAGCGCTTGAGCAGGCGATTATCAGCGGCGACGGAAACGGAAAACCGAAAGGAATTTTAAACGAAACACCAGCAGAGGGGCAGAAACTTACCAGCTTAAAACCTGCTTATGCGGACTTAATCGCAGCAGAGGCAGCATTACCGCAGGCATACGAAAACGGGGCAGTATGGTGCATGAGCAAAAACACTTTCATGCAGTATTACGGACTGACTGACAGCAACGGGCAGCCTATCGGCAGAGTAAACTACGGTATTGCAGGAAAGCCGGAGCGCTTTTTACTGGGCAGACAGGTAGTGTGCTGCGATTATGTACCGACCTATAGCGCATCAGTAGGAGAGAATACAGCGTTTGCGTTCCTTTTCAACTTTAAGGACTATGTACTTAACACCAACTACGCAATGGGCGTAAAGAAGTATGAGGACAACGACACCGACGACAAAGTAACAAAGGGCATTATGCTTGCGGACGGAAAGGTAGTTGATAAAAACAGCCTTGTTACTATCTGCATGGGGAGAAGTGCATAAGAAAGGTGGATATTTATGAAAGGGCATTTAGATGTTAAAGAGCTGGGGAAATACAAGAAAGCCGATTTACAGAAACTTGCGGAAGAGCTGGGCGTAAGTACAGAGGGGACAATCAAAGAACTTGCGGAACGTTGCGCAGAGGTTGAGGTAGAGATACCAGACGAAAGCGAGCTGACAGAAGAGGAAAAAGAGGCAGCAGAGCAGGCGGCGGCAGAATATGCAGAGGAAAACGGGCAGGAAGAGCCGGAAAAGGACGACGAACCGCAGGCAACCGGAACGGTTACGGTAGAGGTAACAGCCATGTACTTAGACAAGGTACTAAACGAAGTGAAAGAGCCGGGAGAAGTTTTTACTGTAAGTCGTGAACGGGCAGCAATTCTGGAAAGAGAAAAGGTTGCAAAAATCAAAGAGTAAGCATCTGGGCTATGGAAACGTAGTCCAGATTTATTTTGAAAGCGGGGTGCAGGATATGGCAGCAAATGCCACAATATTAACAGAGAAGATGCGGGCGGCGCTGCGTATCAGCAGCACAAGTGAAAAAATTACAGAAGAAATTAACGACTGTATAGCTGCCTGCAAAGCAGACCTTGCAAATGACGGCGTAAAGCGGATTGACGAAAAAGACGGGCTGATAATCAGAGCCGTTACGCTGTACTGTAAGGCTGAATTTGGTTATAACAACAATGCGGAAAAATTCAGAAACTCATACGACACATTGAAAATGCGGCTTTCTATGTCGCAGGAATACAACACGCCGATAGTGTCCGAAACGGACACCAAGAGACGAGAAAGCGGGGGATAAAATGGCAGAATGGGTGGACGAATTAACGCTTGTAAAACTGACAGAGCCAGATAAAAGGGTAAACAGTAACGGCTTTGCAGAGCAGGGCGAAGAAAGTAGGCGTACTGTTTTTTGTAACATGAAATCAGTAGGCTATAACGAGTATTTCAAGAGCCAGCAGACGGGGAAAGTGGTAGAGCGTAAATGTGATGTTCATAAGGCAGATTATGAGGGCGAGGACACTGTAGAACTGGGTGGGAAAGCCTATTTTGTGCTTAAGACGTATGACATTGACGACGACACGGTAGAGCTTACGCTAACAGACTTGCGATATAAGGATAGAGAGGCATAAAAAAGCGGCGGGGATACCGCCGCAGTGAATACTAATCATTTATCTTTAAAGTGTCTGGAACATTGATAGGCGGATTGTCTTTTAAAAATCGCAGTATGATTTTACAGCCGTAAGAAATCGGCTTACCGTCTTTGTGACCGCCTCCGTATACATCAATATGGCTAATACTTTCAATACGCTCTATATTGTCCTGCATAAAAGGTACTAAATTAGCGGGTATATTTCCGATTTGCATATCATTGGCATAGATGCCATAGGCAGGCGAACCTTTAAACTCATATTGCTTTATTTCTACGTCAACGTATTTGCTAAATGGGTTATCACGAAAGTGAAGTTTACGCAAAATAAGTTGTCTGTCTGTACCGTCGTCATTATTAAAAGTTACGCCAGCGACTTTTATAGGAGCAAATAAGTATTTTGACTGATTATGTGTAGGCGTGCTAGGAGAAAATAC
>OBZY01000776.1_pt1 | contig 9630 bp, 8 predicted proteins | sample 1477051 | NCBI WGS metagenome assembly OBZY01 (sample SAMEA2580270, study PRJEB22360) | human gut metagenome | biome: human gut; feature: human-associated habitat; material: faeces | place: Denmark | collected 2008/2010
TCTTTGTTCATCTGATCTAAAACAATTATTTTTGCAACCCCTTTTTCAAAAGAGTGATTATTTCAAATTTAAATGTAATTCTAATAAAGACAGACGATGAAAAAACTTTTTTCCACCAGCCTGTTGATTTTAGCAGGTATGCTTTTACTGCTGGGCGGCTGCAAAGAGGACGAACTTCCGGTTTCCGGAGAAGGAAACGTGGCAAACAATGAATTGCCCGTCCGGCTGGCCGAAACGGATTATAACCCGGGCAACACGTATTACCTGCTGAATGACAATGAATCCCAGGATGTTTATTTCGACTCCAGCCAGCGCAGCTTCTACGTCAGCCAGCCTCTTCAGTTCGGAATGGACGACGAGCACTGTTTCCAACTCCGTTTCTATAGTCCCAGAGCCTTGAAAAACGTGACTTTCTGGGCCAGGATAGACGGTTACGAGGAAGAATTCAAGTTCATGTCGCTGGAAAAGATCATGCCTTTCCAGCAACTCCGGGTACACATACCGTTCGCCACCAAGGACCTGACCGCCTATACCCGCAGCGGAAAGAAAATACGGATCATGGCAAACCCCTACCTCACGGAAGAAAACCTGACCTTCACCGTAGAGTGTGACGACCCGTACTGGGCAAGGCTGCAATCCATCCGTTGCAAATGGTACATCGCCTTCGGCAGATACAGTGACACCCAGGACAGCTGGAAGTACAAGATGAAGGCTTCGCACACGCGTGAGGCGGTGGCCATCGCGCTGAACATGGGATATATGTTCTCGTCGGAACGGTTCAAGACCGCCCTGTACGAGTTCGGCCCGCTGCACAGCAACAATGACAAGGCGGAAATAGACAAGACCGCCCTGCTGGCCAACGTGCTCAACCACCGCGGACTGACCTTCGGCTATACCACCGGCGTGATGGGACTGGGCGGAGGAACCACCTTCGGCATGCATGAAGTGTGTTATCTGGAACACTATGCCGATGACAAAAGCATCACCGAAACCATATTCCACGAGTTTGCCCACTGTGTGGGCTACGGCCATGCGGGAAACATGACCTACGAACAGACGGGACCGGGGTGGATCACCCTGTGCAACAACGTATATGTGGCGCTGTCGCTGGACAAGGAGCTGCCCGTCTATTCCCGCCGCTTCCTGCACACCCGCTGGAGCAGGAACCGTTATTTTGATGATATATACGTGGCTTCGAAACACATTATCGAAGACCCGGAACTCGATGCGCTGGACGGTGGCCTGTCTCCCCTGCGCGGAGAAACCGACCGGGGAGGAAACGACGGGGAGCCGGTGGCGTTCAAGCTGGATTATACAGACTTGCCCGGCGCTACGGGAACCACCTTCCGCCCCAAGGATGTATATGTGTACGGAGATACCCTGTATGCCGTGAACGATGCGGACAACCAGTACAGCGTAGAGGTGTTCGGCCTTGCCGGCGGCGGCAAGAAGCACTTGGGAAGCATCAAGGAATGGAAGCACGGAGAAGTTACCGGGAAATTCGGCGGCCGCCCGAACGGTGTCACCCGTGCCCACGACAAGATTTATGTCACCCACGAAGGAAGCCGTACCGAGATTTTTGATGCGAAGAGCCATCAGTTCCTTACCTGCATAGGCAATGGAAGCTGGGGAACGGGGCCCTCGCAGACCGTACATGCCTTCGATGTGCTGCTCTACAAAGGGCTGGTCATGATACACGACAAACGCTACGTCAACTTTGTAGAAGAGCAGGCTATACAGTCCGGAGTGACTCCGCGGATTTATGTACGCTCCGAACATCTGGGCGAGACAAACGGCACTTACGGCATGGCAGTGGACGAACAGACCGGCCTGCTCTACTCCACCCATCCCGCCAAACGCATAGACCTGTTCGCCCCCGACGGGATACGGGAAGGAGTTTCCCCCAAACGTACCGGGCAACTGGCTTATAAAAATGTACCCTACGACTTGGATTTCTACGAAGGAAGGCTGTTTGTAAGTTCCAACGGTACAGAAAAGTTCTGTGAGGTCAATCCCCGGACAGGAGAGATCGTGAAGGACCATACCACCATCGGCGGCATCACCCTGCAAGCACCCGAGAAGTTCTGCATCCGCCGCCACACGCTGTTCATCACCGACCGCGTGAAAAACGGGACATGCGTTTACGCCATCCCCATGAGTGAGCTGAAATAAATATATACCTATATAATATAGTAAGAACAACATGAAAATATACGCTTATATCCTGATTGTGCTGTCCGGAGTCCTGACGGCACAATGCAGCAAAGTCACCCTGGATGAAATCTGCGGCTACCCCTCCGCTCCCGGCGGAGGAAACGGGGAAGGAGAAGGAAACGGGGATTATAACAGTTACTGGTATTACTCGTATGAGGCGGCGCAACTGATTGATGCGGAAACCCTGGGCATGGAAACGGCCGAGGATTTCACCCCTTATACCGTCGCCCATCTGGGGGATACCCTTTTCATCGCAAACATCGGAAAGGCAGGCAGCAGCCTGTTGCTGTTCAGTATAAAGAAAGGTGAACGGCTGGGGACCTTGCAGAGCTGGCAGCACGACGGCGGGGAGAAGAGTTTCGGAAGTCAGATAGAGGCCATCGTCCCGTCGGGCAACCGGCTGTATGTGGCCGAACGCCAGTCGCGCATCCATGTATTCCGGTTGCCGGAACTGTCCTACCTCACCTGCATAGGCAACGGGCAATGGAGCGGCCCCGTATTCCAGGCACAGGCCATGACGGTAAAGGACGGGCTGATTTTCGCACGCGACAAGAACGGAATGGTCAGCATTTACAAAGAGGAGGATGCCACCCCGGATAATTACCAGAAGGTGAACCGCTACCGCCGGGCATCCGGCAACGGCAGTCCGGGCAACAACGGCTTTGCCAGCCATTCCATGCAGCCCGATGCGGAAGGGCATCTGCTGCTCACGGATTATGAAGGAAAGAAAATACGGGTGCTCGATCCGGCACTGGTCAACGATGATCTGGCAAACGACGCTTCCATCGATCTGGACGATCTTTCCCTGTCGCCCGGCTTCAAGCCCAAGACACTGGCGTTGTGCGGCGACCGCTGGTATGCTACCGGCGATAATGACGCCATCAACATATATGAACGCCAGTCCAACGAATGGAGCAAGAAAATAAAAACTGTAAAAGGATATGCTTTTTCCCAGCCTGCCCGCATCTATGCGCAAAACGACTCTGTGCTATGGGTTTCGGACACGCACAGTTCCAAACGGACACTGGTGAAAATGCTGGTGCATAAGGGGGAAATACGGGAATAGAGGTTCTATTCCGTTCTTTATTCAGAATGTAAATGACACGAATGGCGCAAATTGGGTTTATATCTCTGATTGGCGTCATTCGTGTCATTTTCATTCACATATATCAACATTGCCAATCTTTCAATGCAACTGTCAACACGAACCGGTCGTTCACTTGCAATATCGATTACGTAATTGGGGAAGCTATTCTTTTTATTTGGCTGCACACCCATCACAATCCCCTTTCACAGCTCCCCTATCGCCCCCACAATCAGCTGTACCTGAGCCGGCATATAGGTACGGCAGCTCAAGCCACTGCCCATCTTCTCCAGCTCCTCCCTGAGGTGAGGATAATAGTCAATCCAATACTGCAACTTACGGTAAGCCACCTGCGGATTCAAATCCGGGAAATAACACAGGGCCAGTTCGGTGCGGCCATACGTGCGTATCTCAAAATTCTCCATACATTCCATACTTTTTATTTACTTCCATAAAAGTACGAAAAACGGACGAGAAGAAAGAATGTTTTTCCAACAATAATCAACTAGAATCAACTGTTATCAACCACAATCCACCGGAATCAACTTTCCGGAATCCGCACATCGTATCTTTGTAATGTCGGGACGATGAAGGCGAAAGATCTATAATCTTACAGCTGTAAGATATAGGATCTTACACGTGAAAGATAGGGTTCTTTCAGCAGTCGGCAACCAGTGGCAGACGGTTAATGGACAGTGACTGACGGCTGACTTACTTCATTCCCCGGCAACAGTGTTTCTTAATTCTCAATTATCAACTTTTAATTTTAACAGACTATGGTAAATTACAGTATCGTTATGCGTAGCAATCCGATGGACGTGGATGCCGCCAAGAAGGCCTACGCCAGTGCACAGTATGCTGAAGTGATGGACATCAACCGCTTTGCCGAGCACATTGCCAGCCACGGCTGTGTGTACAAGCGTGCGGACATCGTGGCTATCCTCACCATGGCAGTGGACTGCATGAGGGAACAGCTTCTGGGAGGACAGAAGATACAGCTGGGCGACTTGGGGGATTTCTCCATCAGCATCAACAGTATAGGAGCGGAAAGCGCTGCCGACTACAATCCTGCCATCCATGTCAGAAAGCTGAATGTGAACTGGAGTGCCGGAACACGTTTCCAGAACTTGCAGGAGGAAGCTGTGTTCAATCTGGTGGCCACGCGCAAGGCGGCCCGACTGGTGGTGAAGGCGCTGAAAGCCGGAAAGACCAGTGTGGATCTTACCGGAGAGGCGAAGGAGCCGGAAAACGGAGGACAGGCCTGACGGAACCCCAGTACGACGGAGGCAAGGCACGACGCTAAAGGGCTGAATGTGCCCCAATGAAAAACGGCTTGTCATAGGGGCACATTCAGCCCTTGGCTTCCATTACAATTCACTTATTATCAACCTCTAAAACAAAATTCCAATGAGTTCAAGAACAAAGAAAAACACCTGGACACTGATTCTGAAAGTAATTATCACCGTAGCCACCGCCGTTGCCGGCGCACTCGGCCTGAACGCCTGCATCTGATGAACATGAGAACCATCACTTTGATTATTATCCACTGCTCCGCCACCCCTGAGGGGCGGAGGCTGGATTTTGAGACCTGCCGCCAGGACCACATCCGCCACCGGGGCTTCACGGACATAGGATACCATTTCTATATCACCCGCGACGGAGAGATTCACCGCGGACGACCTCTGGAAAAGGTGGGAGCGCATTGCAAGAACCACAACCGGCATTCTATCGGCATCTGCTATGAGGGCGGACTCTCGGCGGACTGCACACCTGCCGATACGCGTACTCTGATGCAGAAGGGAAGTATGCTGGCACTGCTGCGCGAGCTGCGCCTCCTGTTCCCCAAAGCGTTGATAGTGGGGCATCATGACTTGAATCCCGTGAAGCCGTGTCCTTGTTTTGATGCTGTAAAGGAATACCGCTTTTAAGGGAAGCTTTCTCCAAAGATAGGGTTTCCAATGAGAACTGTTTGTTTTCAAAGAGGCTTCTTCAAAGATACTGTATCCAAGGATGATTTCTCCAAAGATAGCATTCCTTTCCTCCGCTTTGATTTCCTGACTATCCATTCAACTAATCTTTTCATTTAACAATAATAAAAATGAACTATCTGATAAACCAACTCATGACCGTGGACAAAGCCTTCTACCGTCATTATCTGGAAATGCTGCTCACCCTGAACCGCATCCATGCCCTCACCCCCTGGCAGATGTCCATGCTGCTGTGGAGAGCCAAGATTTTCCATATACAGGTGCTCTATCCTGAACTGCTGCGCATCAGCCTGTGCACGGAGCAGGAAAAGGACGAGATACGCTTTATGAAGGGATGGAAACTGAAAGAACTGGAGAAAATAATGCCCGCATGGCAGCGACGGCAGTGCGAGGAGATAAAACGGGAACGGTGGAGAGGATTTTAATGGCTAATGAGGAATGACCAGTGATCACTGAGGAATGACCAGTGATCACTGAGGAATGACCAGTAATCAGTAAAGCCTGCCGGCAGCATGATCTACTTGTAAGCAACTTTTAAAGGGGGTATGTCAAAATAAAATAACTACTCCGAGAAGTTACAGACTGTAACTACAAGACCTAAAAGGCGGGTGTCAAAACTCAGTTTTTGAAAACATGAACTTACAATCTGAAATTTGAGCATCCTAAAAGACTAAAGAAAGGGTCGTATCATTACTCCATACAGAGCTTGATACGATCCTTTTACGTGTTATAATTACTATCTGTAACTTTTCGGGGTTGTCCTTTTTGTTTTGACATCTCCCTTCTCCTATCCCCAAGTTATTCAGGAACAGCAACATTCAACTACTTCATTCCCCCTCATTAAACCCCAGGCCCTGCTGTTCGGGTTTCAGCTTCTCTGTCAGGAAATTGGTATGCTCCCACTTCGGTTCGGGTGGATTATGATCCAAGGTCCTCTCCTCGGTAGGGGTGTAGCGTCCGTTGTAAGTGCTGAAGGCGAAAAAAGCATCTCCCGGTCCGCCCAGATGGTCGAAACGTACTTTGGCCACACGCACCAGCACCTGCCCCAGCTCATCGTTACGGTCTATCACCATTCCATAATCCGTCTTGTTGAAAAAAGCCGCCGAGCCGTTGATATCATACAGCGTGGGCACAGGCCAGCGTTTGCTTCCCGGTTCGCGGCGCAACTTGGTGGGATGCGCCACCAGGATGAGCAACACCTTGTGCTTCACGGCAAAATTGGAGAACTCGTCGAAGATGCGGCTGATGTACTGCGTTTCCGTTTCCCAGTCGGGAATCTGATGCTCGAAGCGGTTGAAGGGGTCCACTACCAGCACCTTCACTCCTTTCCGGCTTACCAGTTGGGCGGCAATGCGGAGCACGCTCTCTACCGAGAAATCCTCTTTCGGCATAATGGAGAAGACACTCTGTGCCAGGTAACGGATGGCCTGTCCGGCTTCCGGCAACGGCATCCCTTTGTGTTCGAAACGCTTGCCCACCACGCGGCGTATCAGCTTGCGGTAGTGATAGGCCAGCGGGGTATTCTCCGGGCTGAAATAGCCCACCTTCCAATCGTGGCGCAGGAGCAGGCGCATGGCAATTTCGTCCACAAACTCGCTTTTTCCGCTACCGGGAACGCCTGTGACCGTGAGCACAAAACCACGCTCGAACTTGATCAGACGGTCCAGATTCTCCAGTCCCGTATCGGCTCCTTCCGGCATTCCGTTGTAATAAATATCCATCAGCGTATCCCATTCGTCCATGGGGCAGAAGACTCCTTCCAACGGGATTTCCGCCGCCTGCTCCACCTGTTGGCGAAGCCTCGGAAGATCGTACTTCAACAGATACTCGTTGGCATCCTTGCAGCCTTCTCCCCAAGCCACCACCTTGCAGCGGTCCATGCCCAGGCGGCGCACCAGTTCGTCGCGCAACTCCACTCCGCGCTTGTCGGTATCCATGGCCAGGATAATTTCTGTCTTGTCATCGAAGTGCGACTCCACGAAGCGGTCCAGCCACTGAAGGTTCGCGCCTCCGGCTCCGTTGGGTACGGACACCACCTCTTCCAGTCCTGCGGCTATCAGGCTGAGGGCATCTATCTCGCCTTCGGTGATGTAGCACTTTTCCTTTCCTTTTATGGCGTCTATGTTCCAAGGAATCAGCTCGGCTCCTTTCACCATCTTGAAATGCTTTGCGGCATCCCGGAATTTCATGTTTTTCATTACTCCGTCCTCCAGGTAAGGGAAGCAGATGCAGGCTTCTTCCTTGCCGGTCTGCGACAGGAATTCCAAGCGTTCCTCTATCTTCATCCTTGTCAGGACGTCCATCGGAATACCTCGTCTGCCGACCATGTATTCCATCATTTCTCCATTCATAATTTGTTTGTTTTTATTGATTACCGGACATACGTAATGTACAGGCGGTTGCAGGGGGCTGTGCGGCTTGCGTTGCGCCGTGTTACGTTGCTGCGGTGCTGCATCGTGGTGCTGCGACGTGTTATGGTGCTGCGATGCTGCATCATGGTGCTGCGCCGTGTTATGGTGCTGCGATGCATCCTTCTGCTGTTTCTGCCGTTCCCGGTCTTGTTGTTTCTGTTCTCTTTTCCACATCTCGTCCTCGTTCCACGCTATGGCGAAATCACAATGAAAGCATTTCGCCCATCCCCCTTCACGGGTGATATGCACACTGAACGAAGGATCTTTGGGATTGCTTCGCGTTGCGGAACATTCGGGACAAGGCATACGGAAATGGTCCTTTCTGCGCGGCAGGCTTTTCAGCCACCGCACATAGTCTGCATGTTCTTCGCGCGTCATATCCAGCTCTGTTTCAGGCTATCCCAGGTGGCACGTCCGTTGGGGCGCGGTGGTGCACCGGCAGGAAGAGGCACACCGCAGTACGAACGTTCGCCGGTCAGCGGATTGTACGTTTCGTAGGGCGAGAGTGATGTCGATTCATTTTGCATCCGGCTCCTTTCTTTCAGCTTTTCTTCCAGAAAAAGACGGGTGGGCCTTTCTCGGCGGATGTAGTTGGCGAAATAAGCTTCGGCTTCGGACACGGAAGTGATTCCTCCTGTGTTTCCTTGTGCCACGACATGTTTCTTGAACAGATCACGAATAAAAGAAAGATTGTTCAAAAAGAGTTCCTTCAAACCTGACATCATCCCCACAGCCTCCAGCCAACTCTGGGTAATGAAAGCTTCATTGATGCATTGTTCCCATCGGGGTATCGTTTCGGACAATTCGGAAAATCGGGGAAGTTTATCAACAGCAGCAACAGCAATTATTTCTTTTTCTTTGTTATTGTTGTTTTTCTTCTCTCCTCTATTCTTTTCTTCTCTTATAAAGTTTTGCTTAAAGCTTGCTTGCAAGTTCTTTCCATATCGCTCATTATCAACACTTTGAATCACATTTTTGACTGGATTTTCATTTGTATTTTTTGCAGTCGTATTTTTCATACTTTCCGCACTACTTTTCACGTTGCTCTCCGTGCTGTTTTCCTTGTAGATTTCCTTATTATAATCCGAATGGATTGGCTTGCTGTTATCCATGCAGACAGCCTTGTCACTATCTACATTGCTGCTTTCCATATAAATTCTCTCCTTGCTATCCATACTGGGTGCACCACTGCTTTTCGTATAGACTTCCTCATTATTATCCATGCAGGACGCATCACCGCTTTTCATGTAGATTTCCTCGTTATTATCCATGCAAGGTGTATCATCGCTTTTCATGTAGACTTCCCCGTTATTATCCATGCAGGGCGTATCACCGTTTTTCCCCTCGTTGATTCTGCCCCTCCCTATTGCAGACGCTGTAGACGCAGTTGCTTTTGCAGATGCTTTCACCGTACTTTTCTTACAGCTTCTCCCTCCCTTACTACCGGCAGCAGCACGTTGCTCGGAAAGTTTACTCTGATATCCCATCACCTCGTCCAGATACAGACATCGGAAATACCCGTCCTCTGTAATGAGAAACAAATCGAAGTCCTTAATAAGATGTTGCAGATTTTCCACGGTAGCTCCCCACTGATCGGCCAGCAAATCTAGTTCATTAAAATCATGTTTGTATTCCTGCTGTTTGCGCAGAAACAATATCGTTTCAAGATACAACCCCAGCCCCATGCATTTCATGTCGGCATTCAGCTTCATCATTTTGTAATCCGACATCAAACTGCAATTCAGCCGGATAAACTGCTCTGTATAATCCATTTCTTTTGTGTGTTAGTATAAATATAACGCAAAGGAACGCAAAATATAAATAGGGCGTTGCTCACAAAAACAAGCAATTGTTAATAAACATTTCCTATCTTTGCCGAGACATTTTGTAAGTAGCTATGTTTATGCTGTTTACAAATCATTATTTAATAATT
>OBZY01000783.1_pt1 | contig 9535 bp, 9 predicted proteins | sample 1477051 | NCBI WGS metagenome assembly OBZY01 (sample SAMEA2580270, study PRJEB22360) | human gut metagenome | biome: human gut; feature: human-associated habitat; material: faeces | place: Denmark | collected 2008/2010
TATAAATCATTGTCCTCATATATACATTATTATATTATACAACAGTTATCGAATTATGAAGCGGATTCCCACGCCGACCTGCGTGTGGAACTTCCCGCAGTCGCCGCCGAACAGCACCCGTTGGCGACCGTTTACCAGCAAGACAATCTTGTCCGTCACGTAGGCGGACAGCTCCAGCGTCAGCGCACCCCCGTAGATGAAATTGTCTTCCTCCGTGAGCCGGGAGCCGTCCGTCAGCAGGCTCTCGCCCCAGTTCACCGTCTCGTACCCGGCAAGAGCGGACAGCCCCAGTGCGGCGAAGAACGTCTTCTTCCGGTCGGAAAGGAAGTTCAGGTAATAGCCGCCCTCGCCCGTGAACTGGCTCGCCGGATAGAGGCAGTCTCGGTAGCCGTACCGCTTCTCCAAGTATTCCACACCGATCACCCAATGGTGGGCGTTCTCCGTGTAGGTGCTCACCGCTATCCCGGCGTGGTAGCTGAAACCGTCGCCGTTTTTCCAGCGCATGTTGTCCGACAGCCCGCCCGTGAGCTGTATGCCCCTCATTCCGGGCAGGCACCGTTGGGCGTGTGCCCGGTTCACATGCAGGCACACCCCGAAAAGCAGGATAATGAACAGTAACCTTTTCATCGCTTACTTGATTTTCAGTTCGTTAATCTGTTTTGCCGCCACGAGGTCGGCGTTCTCCACCCGGATGGTCTGGTGCCTGCCGCCGTCCTTCTCGAACAGCTCGATGACCAGCAGCTTGTCGTCCGGTATGGTGAACTGCGGGACGGCATACACCGTGCGCACGTCGCTTTTCCCCTCCGTCACCAGCACCTCGTTGTAGCTGCGCACCGGGTCGATCACCCGTTCCTGAATGGCGGTGCGCTTCGGCACTTTCTTGTCCACGACCTTGAACCGGATAAAGTCCGTCCGGAAAGCCACGTTCGACCTGTTCCTCGTTTCCGTGTGGAAATAGAACAGCCCGTTGTGCGAGTGGACGGATTTCAGGAGGAACTGCACCCCGAAGCGTTTGCAGCCCAAGTGCCGGATCTCCCGTCTGTCCTCCTTGTAGATGCTCTGCATGATCAGCTTTACCAAGAGCGGGCTTTCGCCTGCCAGTTCCCGGAAATGGAGGTTCATGCGGGTATGCGAAAAGTCCGTCGTGTTCCCGTTCTCCAAAAAATCCTTCATCTCGATGTTCAGCATCTCCGGCTCATGCGCATACCGGGCATTGAACGAATAGAAACTTCCGTCCTCGCAGATAACGGAAAAGTTCGTTTCCCCCGGAAACCCCTCGGTGGTCGCCTTCACCCGGATCACGTTCTCCGCACCGTCCGCTTTCCCGGCGATAATCCAATTGCTTCCCAAGTCCACGTACCGCACCGCCGAGGGGAAGATGATATGCACCGTCTTGGCGAACGTCACCTGCACCCCGTGGGGCGTAACCATCTGCCGGTAGGGTAGCTTCCGTGTAATCCCCTGATACAGGTCGTTGCCCGTAACCCGCTGTATCGTATCATTCACTTGTGCGTTCGCACCCGTCACCATGCCCATAAGCAGGGCGACCCATCCAAAAATCTTTTTCATTTGTCCTTTCTTTTTAATGGTTTTATAATCTGTCGATCTATTGTTGTTTGGCGTAAAGCATCAGCTCATACCCCGCTTTCAGGTGCACCTTTACCGTGCGGAACTTCTTGGCAAGGTACTGGCTGCCGCCCTGCATCAGCCCACGGGTGATGTCCATCGCCACCTGCTGTCCGGCGCTCCGTGCGAACGAGATGCTCGTTCCCAACCCGCCGCCGATGTTCGCCATCGCCTCCTTTGCCGCTTCCTGTTCCAGTGATGAAGAGACAGACAAGCCTTTCTGCCCGTCACTGTCATACACCGCCAGCTCCACGGGCAGCAAGTTCCCCCGATATTCGATGGACGACACCACAATATCCAGCCGTTCTCCCTGTACCTTTCCCGTACCCGCAACGAGCGTGTTCTGCGGAATCACAAGGTTTCCCGCTTGCAGCGGTTCGAGCAGCCTGAGCTTCACCGTCTGTCCGTCCATAATCGTCTGATCTCCGTGGATGCACGCCCGTATCGTGTTCTTCCCCATAGCGTACCCGCTGCCTACCGCCGTGTTGAAGCCGTAGTTCCTCGGCTGGCTGTACCGCCGCATGAACTCCGCATCGCTCAGGGGCTGTTGCAGCCCCGATACCGTCCGCTCCCGTGCCACCTGCACCGCCACGGCGGGCTGTCTTGGACTGTTGTCGTTCTGCATGGCTGCGCCGTCCTTCCCGTTCTGTCCCATGTACTTGGCGGCAAGCTCGTAGCTCTTCTCCATCAGCGCCACCTGATCGTCGATTCCGCCCGCCTGCCGTTCCCTTTCTTCCAGCTTGGCGGTCAACTCCTCCACCTGCCTTTTCAGCTCCTCCTTTTCCCCGTCCACCTTCGGTTCCTCGTAGAACGAGCCGAGCTGACGGTTGATGTCCCGGTAGGCGGTAACGGAGGAACGGCTGCCGCCGCCATTGTCCGAATAGTCCCTGAACGGTTCCCGTTCCGGCTCGCTGTCCGGCAGTTCCATTTCCACCCCGTCCGTATCGCTCTCTTCGGAGAAGGCGAAGTCCTCCAGCGAGCGCACCTTCTCCGCCTGCTGTTTCTCCGCCTGCGCCTGCTCGTAGGCTTTCCGCTTGTCGCCGATGATCCCGTCATTCTCCGGCAGGGGGATGTCGGCGTTGAACGCCCCCACGGTGTCCCGGTTCACGTCCCGCTCCTCCGAAGGTGCGAATATCAGCCACATCGAGCCGAGGAACAGCAAGCCCATCAGCGGATATACCATCAGCTTCTTCCGTTGCTGCAACTGTTTCGGCGTGAGCGGCTTGGCTGTCTTCTTCTCCTTTTTCCCGCCGCCCTTGTCCTCCTTCTTTCCGTTCCCCGTCTCCGGGGCTGCGGCATCCGCCACCGTCACGTGCTGCGTTGCCGTTGCTTTTTCTTGGTTCTGTTCTTCCATCATGTCAAAAATTTATAGTTGTCCTACTTTCTGATTCTCCTCCCCGGAGGCTTCCTTCTGCCTGTCTCCCCGGTTTGCCGCTTGCCGGGCGGTTCCTTCCGTTCCCGTTTGAGCGATGCCGTGGGACTTGCCCGGTTGTCCGCCCGCAGGTGCGCAGCCTTCCGTTCCCGGCGGAGCAGCCACTCACTCAACTTCTCCACCAGTCCCATACCGTCCGCTTTCAAAAGGGTTGATAATACTGTCATTGGGTAATTGCAGGCGCCTAATATGCTCTATCCCCAGTTCCTTCCCGTCGTTCCTGCCGATGCGGTAGATGGAGGAGACGGTCATATAGACCGACAGTGAGCCGAACGCCACCAGCGTCACGAGGATGATTGCCACACGCATGTCGGGCGAGATATGCCCGGCGAGGCGGCGGAGCTTCCCGTCCGCCCAATCCTGCGCCTTTGTGATGAATTTCCTTATCATAGCCGTCAGCGTTTGAGGGTCTGCAAATCCTTGTTCTCCGTGATCTCGAACCCCTCGATGATGAAGCCCTGCGGGTTGTTGTCGCTCCTGACCGCATCCAGCAGGCGGCAGCGGGTCACAAGGCTGCGCTCCGTAACAGAGCTTTCCCGCAGGATGATCTGTCGGGCGAACGTCCGCACGCTGTACGGGTACTTGTCGAAGTCGCACCGCAGGCTGTCTATCTCTATCATCTGGTTGATGTTCCCCGAGATTATCCGGTTGTAATACCCCTTTTCCGAGAGGTCCTTGTAGTAGTTGAAGGCGCTCTTGTCCGCCAGCAGCAGCGAGCGTTTGATATTGCCCTCGATAGCCGACTTGTCGGGCGAGAGCGTGAAGAACAGCTCGTGGAAGCGGCGCACGTGCTCCCGTGCCTCCACCGGGCGGTTCTGCCGCACGTCCTGCGAGAGCGCCAACATCAGGCTCTTGCCGTTGTCCAGCACGTAGATCTTCTGCCGCTGCGCCTCGGCGAAGCTGTACGACTTCCACAGGGCGAAGCCCGTCACCACGGCGCACAGGCAGGCGAATACCAGCGTGAAGAGCCGTATCTGCCTGAAGCTCGTTTCGATATTTTTCAAACTCTTAAATTCCATGTTTCCGGTTTTTTATTCGTTATGACTCATTTTCTTGTGGCATCCGCCGCTACTTGATGATTTTTCCGGCGATGTTCCCCACGGCGGCACCCGCACCCGCTGCGGCGACGTTGCCGACCTTGTTTGCGGTTTGGTTCATCGCACGGTTGGCTTGGCTCACCCCGCCCGCCATGATGATCCAGTTGGCGACCGTCGGGATGGTGAAGTACCCGAATATCCCGATGATTAAAAAGATGATGTATACCGTGTTCGAGCTGTCCGGGATGAAGGTCGGGTCGCTCATCGCCTCGATGTCACGGGTGAGCATCAGCACTTGGATGCGTGCCAGCACCGAGCTGAACAGGTCGCTCACGGGCAGCCACATGTAGATGGAGATGTACCTCGTTATCCACTTCGTGAGCGTGCTCTGGAACCCGTCATAGACCGAGAGGGCGAACGCTATCGGACCGAGGATGGAAAGGGCGATCAGGAAGAACGTCCGTATCGTGTCGATCACCAGCGCAGCCGACTGGAACAGCAGTTCGAGCAGTTCTTGGAACCACAGCCGGATGTTCCGCTTCATGTTGTATTCCGTCCGGTCGATGTACATCACCGCCATCGTCTTCAAGTCCTTGGGCGACCAGCCCAGCTCGTCGAGCTTCTTGTCGAAGTCCTCCTTGCTCGCCAGATATGCCTTCTCCGGGTCACGGCGGAACGCCTCCCTCTCCAGCGTCTCCTTCTGCTCCCGGTATCGGTTCATGTCGAAGGTCTGTGATTCGAGCATTCCGTGGCAGCCCTTCACCACGGGCGAGAGCACCGTGTTGATCGTGCCGATGACGAAGGTGGGGAAGAAGAGGATGCACAGCCCGATGGCGAACGGGCGCAGCAGCGGGTACACGTCGATGGGCTCGGCACGGGCGAGCGCCTGCCACACCTTGGCGGCTACGTAGAACAGCGCACCCAGCCCGGCGATTCCCTTGGCTACACCCGTCAGCTTCTCGCAGAGCGGCATCATGTCCTGATACAATGCCTGCAATATCTCGTGCAGGTTCGTGAAGTCTATCGCTAACAACATAGTCCTGTATTTTTATTATATGTACGCATACGTTATTATATATTTGCCCGCCTCACCAGTAACGGTCTTCCGCATCCCCGTAGAGTGCCACCACCCGGTCGGCGTCCTTTTTCTTCTTCGCCCGCAGGTAGCTCACCGAGATGTTCTTGTCCGTGTAATACTGCACGAGGTTGCGGTACTCCAGCAGCCGCTTGTAGCTCTGGTCGATGATAGCCAGCCGCTCGGCGTCCGAGAGCGACATCCCCGTCACGTTCACCACGTTCTTCAGGTCTTGCAGGATGTCCGCGCTCTCGGAGAGCAGCTTGGCGTACCCGAACGAGATGGTTGACAGCTCGTCCGGCGTGTAGTTCGGGTCGCCGAGCATCTTCTGGTAGTTGCGCACGTAGATTTCCGAGATGTCCGCCACCATCTCGATGGACTTTTTCACCTTCACGCCGCCTTTCACCACGTCATGCACCGCCTTGAGCGCATCGTAATACTTCCGTCCCTGCTCGAATATCTTCGCCGTCTCCTTGAACCCGTCCAGCGTGTGCTGTGCGGTGGCGGAGATCTCCACGATCTCCTTGGTCGTGTTGATGATGCCCTGCGCCAGATTGCCGGGATCGTGTACGACCCACTGGGCGTTGGCCGCACCTGCCGTCAGGCACGCCACGCCCACGATGATTGCCTTTATCGTTCTCATGTCCTTACTGTTTTAGGGTTCCGTCACTCTTTCTCCTGTACTCTCCGCCCGGCGACAGCCGGATGCGGTCTTTCTCCCGGTCATAGTCCATCATCACGGCGAAGCCCGTCTCGATGAACAGCACCCCTTCCGTTTCCCGGACGAGGTAGGTCTCCGCTTCACTGCCACCCTTGTGGTTCCTGTGCATGACCGTTACACGGTACTTGCCGTCCTCTTCCCAGAGGGTGAAGGGCGGCTTGCCGCCCGTGCTGACCCACTCGCCGCACATCTTTTCCAACCGTTCCGCATTTGTCTCCTTGCAGGAAATGACAAACGCCAGCGCCGCCGTCACCGCCGACAGCAGCAGGATTAAATTCAATCGTCTCATCTTGATTCCGTTTTTTTAAGTTTTACAAAATTTTATTCTCTCCATGCCGTTTAGCCGTTTGTACATCCAGCCGTTTAGCCAGCCAGCCGTTTAACCGTTTGACCGTTTAGCCGTTTGGTCAACCATCCGACCCTTCAGCCGTTCGTCCGGTCAATCAACAACCCGTCCGGCAGCCTGTCCGCCACTTCAGCACATCGGCACATTATTTATACTTCGTCTCTGCCAGCCGCTTGATGGCAAGCTCCAAGTCGCCGCCCAGCTCTTCCGCCAGTGCGAACACCTCCGTCTTCTCGCTCTCCTCGGTGGTATAGGTCAGGTACTCGGCAGCCGACACCTCCGTGGCGTACACCGCCGACTGCACCCCGTTCAGACCGATCCAGACCTCCTTGTACTTCCGTCCGGGATGGTTGGAGAGGTTGATGGAGAGTATCTGCGACTTCTCCTTGTCCGTCAGACCGAGCATCGACTGGATGCCGTCGAACTTGTTCATGTACTTCTTCTGGTCCAAAAGGATTTTGCAGTCCGAGTTGGTGATGATAGCCTCCTTCACGATGGGGGACGAGATGATGTCGTCCACCTCCTGCGTGACGACAATCGCCTCGCCGAAATATTTCCTGACGGTCTTGTACATGTACTTCAAATATTCTGACATGCTCGGCGAGGAAAGGGCTTTCCAAGCCTCCTCGCAGATCAGCATCTTCCGCACCCCTTTCAGGCGGCGCAGCTTGTTGATGAAGGCTTCCATGATGATGATCGTAACCACGGGGAACAGCTCGGCGTTGTCCTTCACGGCGTCGATCTCGAAGACGATGAACCGCTTGTGCAGCAGGTCGATGTTCTCGTTCGAGTTCAGCAGGAAGTCGTAGCGCCCGCCCTTGTAATACTGCCGCAGCGTGGTCAGGAAGTTGTCAATGTTGAAATCCTCCCGGCTCACCTTGATGTCCCTTGCAGCCAGCTCCTTCCGGTAATCGTTCAGCATGTACTCGTAGAAGGTGTCGAACGAGGGGGCGATGTCCCGGTTCTGTTGTATCCGGCGGATGTACGCCGACACCGCACTGCCCAGCTCGCCGCTCTCCGTCTTCGTGACCTTCTCGTCCTCGCCCTTCCACAGCGCCAGCAGCAGCGTCTTGATGCTGTCCTTCTTCTCCACGCTGAACTTGTAGTCGTCCGTGAAGAAGGGGTTGAAGCTGATGGGCTTCTCCTCCGTGTACGTGTAATAAATCCCGTCCTCGCCCTTGGTCTTGCGGTGGATCAGCTCGCACAGCCCTTGGTACGAGTTGCCCGTGTCGATCAGCACGATGTGGCTGTTCTGCTCGTAATACTGGCGCACGAGGTGGTTCATGAAGAACGACTTGCCGCTTCCGCTCGGACCGAGGACGAACTTGTTGCGGTTCGAGATCACCCCTTTCTTCATCGGCAGGTCGCTGATGTCCAGATGCAGCGGTCTGCCCGTCATCCTGTCCGCCATCTTGATGCCGAAGGGCGAGAGCGAGTCCTTGTAGTTCGTCTCCTCGGTGAAGAAGCACAGGGCTTGCGGGATGAACGTGTAGAAGCTCTCCTCGAAGGGGAAGTCCCCCTCGTTGCCCGGTATCGCCGCCCAGAAGAGCGTCGGCACGTCCACCGTGTTGTGCCTCGGCTTGCACTCCATCAGGGCGAGCTGGCTGCCCACCTCGTTCTTGATGCGCCTAAGCTCCTCCCGGTCGTCGCTCCACGCCATCACGTTGCAGTGGCAGCGCACCGAGGTCAGCCCTTTCGAGTGCGCCTCGTTCAGGTATTCCTCGATCCATGCCTTGTTGATCTGGTTGGAGCGGGAATAGCGGGAGAGCGAGTGCATGTTCCGGGCGGTCTGCTCGAAGCGTTTCAGGTTCTCCCCGTGGTCGTCGATGAAGATGTACTGGTTGTAGCAGTGGTTGCAGTCCAGCAGCAAGCCCACCGGGGCGGCGAACGACAGGCGGCAGTCCGAGCGGTCGGTCGAGAGCCGCTCGTAGCGGCTGTCCGTCGCCACCTTGCCCGGCAGGTCTTCCGTGTCCGAGAGGGTGTGCAGGCAGAGGATGTCGTCGCCGATGCGCATCTCCTCCGGGTTCAACTGGATGTCCTTCAGCACCGTCGTGTCGTGCTGCGAGAGCGAGAGGTACTTCTCCACGATGCCCGCCGACCGTTCCGTGCCGGTGATCTCGTCCGTCGTGAGGCGGCGCAGCCTGACCAGCCCGCTGTCGTTCATGATCTTCTCGAACTGACCGACGGCTTCGAGGAACCTCGTAACCGTCTCCCGGTCCTCGATCTCCTTGGGGACAAGCCTGCCCTTGCAGAGGGTGGAGAACGTGCTTTCCTGACGGCTCCGTGCCTTCGTCGTCTTGGTAAGGAACAGGTAGCAGAAGTGGTTCAGGAACGGGCGTTCGTTGAAGTGCCTCTCAAAGCTCCGGCTCAGGAAGCTAAGGTCGTCCCTGTCCGTTTCCGGCCGGTACTTCTCCTCGATGAAGAAGTCCTGCTTGTGCACGATGGAATACTCCGGCAGCACCTTCACCGCCTTGTGCCAAGCCGAGTGGACCGCCTCGTACTCGCCTCCCGTGACGGAGAACAGTTCCGGCAGTTCCACCCTGAAGGCGACCGTCACGTCCGCCTCCTTGCTCACGATGCAGCCGTTCTCCACCGCCAGCAGCGGGAACTTGCTTTCGAGCGTCGCCGCTTTCATTACGTTTCTCATTCTTGCCAGTGTTTAAAGGTGAATAATCGGGGGATTTTCAGCCGGTTCACCACGTACCTCGGATGCCGCCTGCGGGCGGCTGCCTTCATCAGCCCGTGCGTGCCGTACCGGGCGTTCAGCCGGAAGGTCAGCCATACCAGCAGCGTAGCCGCAGCCACGCCGAAGCCGATGCACACCCACTGGTTCACGCCCGCCATGTACAGGATGACGAACACCACGAACACGGCGAGCAGACCGCCGCAGAAGATGAAGAGGTACTGGCTTTCCAGCCCCTTGAACTCCACGTTCTTGCCGATCCCCTTGTTGATTTCCAAGTCCATAGTCCGCTGTTTTACAGGAAGAACGAACGCAGGATGGTAGCCGCCACGATCAGGAAGATGCAGGCTCCGAACCAGCTCGCCGCCGTCTTCGACGTGTCGGGGTCGCCGGAGCTGAACTTCCCATATACTTTCACCCCGCCGATCAAGCCGACCACCGCACCGATGGCGTAAATCAGTTTCGTCCCCGGCTCAAAATACGAGGTGACCATCTGCGTGGCTTCGGTGATGCCCGCCTGCCCGTTTCCCTGCGCCATTGCGCCCACGGCAGCCAGTATGCAGGCCGCCGTAAAAAAGATTCTTTTCTGTTTCATTTGTCTTTAAAATTTTAATT
>OBZY01000801.1_pt1 | contig 9374 bp, 3 predicted proteins | sample 1477051 | NCBI WGS metagenome assembly OBZY01 (sample SAMEA2580270, study PRJEB22360) | human gut metagenome | biome: human gut; feature: human-associated habitat; material: faeces | place: Denmark | collected 2008/2010
TACATATTCATATATGAGAGATTTAGTCTATGTATGACAAAAGCCGAGGCAGATTGTGCCTCGGCTTTCACCATTTATATAGTCTAAATTTTATTGAATTGTGGGCGCATTAATCGCCTTGCGAAGGTCTACTGTAGGAAGTTCGTCCATCGCAGGAGCCATTTTTTCGTCCACAGGTTTCACGCGATTATTACCGTCCTTCATGGCTTCGTTCAAGCTGAAGATTACCATTTCATTCATATAGAAACGCAATTCATCATCATGTACATTGGCCGTATTGCGATCCAAGATATCGATGATTTGTTGCGCATAGTCCAATTTAGCGTCTTCAGATACAGTCGCATTCTCTGTGAAGAACTGTTTGTAATCGTTGTACAAACGATCTAATGCCAAACGCCCATAGCTATCGTTTTTATAACGATGACTCACGATGTACCAACTACGACGAACGTTCATATAGTACAATACATTGTTACGGTAACGCTCTTGACCGGTCATAACGCGGGAATCATCCATGATACGTTTGCCCTTTTGGTCCAATTGGAATTGTGTGAAAGCGTTAACAACGTCACGAACTTCTTCGCTAGGCACGGAAAGTGCCACTTCTGTTTCAAGCACATTCAATGGTTCAGCTGGTTGTTCTGGCATCATCAATCGATCTTGAGCCGCATCCGCTTGGCCTACCGCGCACACACAAGCAAGAGCCAATACAGGCATAAATGTTTTGAATTTCATACTTCCTCCTTATGATGAGCCGCCCTAGAAGGGCGGCTTTCATATTCCTTACATAACAAGACTAAGAATTTTTTTATTTGGAAAGTCCTACTTGTTGCATCAACAATGCGATTTGAGCTTTCATTTCTTCATTATCGCGTTGTACTTGATCGTATTTAGCAGTTAACTCTAAGTCATGTTGTTTCATGCGTTCATTTTCAGCTTTTAACGCAGTCACTTCATCTTGCAATACATACGCAGAGCTGATAGGGCCTGCTTTATAGCGTGCTGGAATAGCTTTCTTAGCATCGGATGTACCAAATTTGTAGGATACACCCGCATTAATCATGTTGTCATGACCGCCAAGAGATACGCCCATATGGAACATTGTAGATTCATTAGTATAGTGTGCTACGCCTACAGCAGCAGCTGTACTGCCTTTGTAGTGGCCTACAGCAGCCAATACTTGCGTTGGTTCCAATGGATCATATTGTAAAGGTTTGAGGCCGGAAATAGCTGCACTAGTAGCACCTACATCAGCGATCTTACCATCCACACTACGCATAGCATTGCTCAATTGATTTACGTTAACCGCATCAGTGCCATCTACACCAGGGCCTACATTAGTAATTCTATTACCACCGTTATTGAGACCGTCTTTAGTAAGGCTTACAGCATTACCTTGAGCAGGTGTAATTGTCACGCCGCCACCGTTCATAACAGTCGTATTACCAGCAGCATCTGTAGTAGTTACGGACTCAAGACCTTTCAAGTCTTTCGCCAACTTGATGTTATAGCCATCACCAGCAGCGTTTTTCACAACACCAATATTGTTATCCGCTAAACGGTTCACATCCGCACCACCAGTAAGGTTCATAGTATCTCCCAATCCACGAACCACTTTACCGCTATCACCAGGTTGGTCACCTTGGAATACACGGCCTGTTCTTGCTTTGTTATTGAAGTCGTCATTAACAGCTTTCAATTGGTCTTCTGTTGCGGCACGACCAGGAACTGCTACAGGATTTTCAGGATCCCAAGTTTTGTTATCCAAACCTGTTACGAAGTTGCCTTCTTTACCGTCGGAAGTTTGTTTACCTACAACAACGTCGCCAGCTTTCACAGTATTTGCCGTTACGGAACCGTCATTGCCGTCAATCTTAACTTGATTACCGCCATTGCCAGCTGTAATCGTACCTGCAGAACCGTCGATGTTAACTTGTTTTGCTGGATCTTGACCAAGAGTGATCTTATCGTTCAAGGCCATTTTGATAGCGCCATTGTCCACGGAAGTTTTGATGTTGCCGTCACCTTTCAAGTCGATTGTCTCGCCAAGAGGTTTCTTCACGGATTGACCGTCTTCCGCTTTAAGTCCAAAGCCTGTGGATTTGATGTCTTCAATAGCTGTATGCAATTGACCGCCGTTTACAGCGTCCTTGCTACCAGCGCCAATAGTACCATCAGCCACATTAGTGATCTTCTTATCAGCCGCATCGATACCGTCTTTTGTTACCTTAGGACCATTTTCGATAGTCAAACCGTCTTTATTAACAGTAACTGCTTTGTTACCACCATCATTGATTTGCAATCCATCTTTAGTCAACTTGGTCGCTTCATTAGCGCCATCCTTGATAGTAACACCGTTTGTATCCATCTTAGTGTTGCCTGTAGTTACAGTCTTAGCAGTTACAGTATCTACAGTGATGTCTTTTTTCAATTCTACCTTAACAGCACCGTCGTCTACGGATGTTTTGATATTTTTGTCATCACCTTTAACCTTAACAGTTTCACCAAGAGCTTTCTTCACGGATTGACCGTCTTCTGCTTCAAGGCCAAAGCCTTTAGTTTTAAGGCTTTCAACAGCATCATGCAATTGACCGCCGTTAACAGCGTCTTTGCTATCTTTGGCAACCGTACCGTCTTGAACGTTTGTAACCTTCTTGCCTGCTGCATCGATGCCGTCCTTCGTCATAGATGGACCATCAGTAATCTTCACGCCGTCTTTTGTAACAGCTGTCAACGGATTACCAGCTGCATCATTGATAGTCATGCCTGCGCCGTTTACAACGGTTTTACCGTTTGCACCGTTAGCTCCGTTGTTGAAAGTAATGGAGTTCAAGTCTTTAAGGTCTTTTGCCAAACGAACATTGAGGATATTATTTTTGCTGATAACGCCAATATTGTTTTCAGTCAAATCAGCTTCGTTTGTTACGCCGCCCTTAATGTCCAATTGTTCATTAAGTTTTTTCTTAATCACATTACCGGAGTCACCACCGTATGCCATACCATCATCCTTGGTTGCCACTTGATGTGTCTTACCATTTTCATCAGTGTATTTAATACGAGTGATTTCGTTACCGTTGAGGTCCGGATCACCTTTTTCAACAGAAATATCAGCGCTACGGCCGTCTTTACCGTTGAGTCCGATGTGACCTACGCCGTCTTTACCAGAAATAGATACAGCTTCTTTGCCATCCTTACCAGTAACAGCTACCTTGCCGTCTGTACCGTTGTCAGGACCTGTAATGGACACGCCATCCTTACCATCTTTGCCAACCTTCACGGATTCAGCTTTAAGGTTTTTATTCATCTTCACATTGATAGTTGTATCACCAGATGCTGGATCTTGTGTGATGAAAGTTTTAAGGTTTTCACCGCTGTAATCATCGTCAGCTGCAGTGCCTTCACCTTTAATAGTCACTTTGGAGCCAAGCTTGTTAGTTTTTTCGCCGCCTTGGTTAGCATCGAATTTCAAACCTTTATTAGTCAATGCATCCGCACTATCTTTGATTTTGTCATTCAAGTAGTCCACATTAACCGCTTCGCTGCCATCGTTGCCTGTAGCATATGCCACATTCGTTACGTGAGTGCCACCTTGTTTGTTGTTATATGCAGGACCTTCGTAAGTTACCTTGGATTTATCAAGGTTACCTGTAGGATCCAAATCATACTTAACAGCGCGGTCATCCAATTTATCAAGTTTGGATTTAGAAGCAATGTCTTTGATTGTAACGGTTTCTGTTTTATCTGGATGATTCTTATCCTGTACAGTCAAGGCTACATCGCCATTCGCATCCACGGTATAGTCACCATTAGAGCCTGCCGCTTGATTTTTAATCAAACGATAATCAGTGGAGTTAGCACTTTGAGCATCCAACGCTTTTTTCAATTGATCTTCTGTTGCCGCACGACCGGATACAATCTTATCTGCATCCCAATCTTTATTATCAAGACCTGTTACATAATTGCCTGTTTCGCTGTCGCCAGCTGCGTTGTTAACAGTTTGACCACCCATAGTAGCGTCGCCTGCTTTCACAGTCTTAGCCGCCGTTACAGAATCAAGATTTTTAAGGTCTTTCGCCAATTGAAGTTCTAATTTGTCAGTGCCATCAGCTTTTACGTTGATGTTGCCGGATGCGCTCTTGAATGTAGTAGACTCAGCTTCAGTTACACCTTCACCTTGTACTTTCACCAAGGAGTTCAATTTTTGTTTATTCACGGTACCAGTGTTGTTACCAGTGAATTGTAAACCGTCTTCCATAGTCGCAACTTGGTGCTCACCGTTGCCGTCAGTGTATACGATACGAGTAAGACCGTTTGTACCGTCTACACCTTTTTCGCCTTTAACACCGGTAGCAGGATCATTGTAACCAGGTTTTACGGATAAGTCGATACCATTAGTACCGTTCACGCCGTTCGTTCCAGCAGGGCCAGTTAAGCCAATGTGGCCTACGCCGTCCTTACCGGAAATAGAAACTGCTTCTTTACCGTTTTTATCAGTAACAGCTACCTTGCCATCTGTGCCATTCGCTGTGTCAGGACCAGTAATGGATACGCCGTCCTTACCATTTTTGCCAACCTTCACAGATTCAGCTTTAAGGTTTTTATTCATCTTCACGTCGATAGTCGTATTGCCTGTCACCGCATCTTGTTTGATGAAAGTTTTGAGGTTTTCACCACTGTAATCAGCGTCAGCTGCAGTGCCTTCACCTTGAATAGTCACTGTAGATCCTAATTTATTAGTTTTTACGCCGCCTACATTGGCATCGAATTTGAGACCTGTGTTAATCAAGTCATTCTTGGTATTAGTAATTTGATCGCCAAGGTCTTGTTTTACTTGATGTAATTGACCGCCGTTTACAGCATCTTTAGAACCAGCCGCTACGTTACCATCTTTCAAGTTAGTAATTTTTGTACCGTTAGGACCTTCCAATGTTACTGTGTCATGGCCTGTGTTACCGTCATATTTTACGGAACGATCTTTTACATTATCTAGTTCAGTTTTGGACGCAATATCCTTAATCGTTACAGTTTTAACGTCTTTAGATTTTTCGTCTTTTACTTTCAAATCTACTTGATTGTTTTCAACCTTATAGGAACCGTCTGCCGCGTTGTTCGGATTAGCAATTAAGCGGTAATCTGTAGCACTTGCATTAGCTTTATTAATAGCATCGCTAACCGTTTTCAACTGTTCTTCAGTAGCCGCACGGTTTGGTACATATACAGGATCTGCAATATTCCAAGATGTATTATCTAAACCTGTTACAAAGTTACCAGTTTGGTTAGCACCTTTGTTATCTGCTACCGTATGATTACCTACAGTGGCAGTACCTGCTTTCACAGTGTCGGATGCCGTTACAGATTGCAAGCCTGTCAAGTTTTTCGCCAATTGCAATTGTAATTTTGCATTGCCATCAGCACCAACAGCCACAGAAGTAACACCGATATTATTGCCTGTAGCAAGATCAGAAGCGCTTGTTACGCCACCTGTGATGTCCACTTGTTTGTTAAGTTTAACATTAGATGTAGCACCCATGTCGCCTTTGAATTTAAGACCGTCGTTCAAAGTTGCCACTTCTTCGTTCGTGCCGTCAGGTTTTTGGTACATAATACGAGTTGTAGTCGCGCCAGGAGCACCATCTACACCGGGTTGACCGTCACGAGTAACGGAAATGTTAGTTGTTACACCGTCTTTACCGTTGATGCCGATTTTACCGTCTTTACCATTTGCACCAGTTGCAGTAATTGTTTCTACATTGAGGTCTTTTCCGAGTTTCACATTAATTGTGCTGTCACCGTTAGCGTCTTGAGAGATTTCCGTAATGATATTGGAGTTATCACCTTTAACTGCTACTTTGGAGCCCAATTTATTTGTTTTTTCACCGCCATTATTAGCGTCGAATTTAAGACCCTTATCAATAAGATCTTGTTTAGTTGTATCAATCTTATTGTTTAAATCATTTTTAGTATTTGTGATTTGGTCACCAAGATCCTGCTTAACTTGATGTAATTGACCGCCGTTTACAGCATCTTTAGAACCAGCCGCTACGTTACCATCTTTCAAGTTGGTAATTTTTGTACCATTAGCACCTTCTAATGTTACTGTGTCATGACCTGTATTACCATCGTATTTCACAGAACGATCTTTTACTTTATCAAGTTCAGTTTTAGACGCGATATCCTTAATTGTCACAGTATTAACTGTACCGGATTTATCGTCCTTCACTTGTAGATCAACTTTATTATTATCAACTTTATAAGAGCCATCTGCCGCATTGTTCGGATTAGCGATTAAACGATAGTCCGTAGCACTTGAGTTAGCCGCTTTCACAGCATCGCTGACAATTTTAAGTTGATCTTCTGTTGCCGCACGTCCGGACACGAAGGCAGGATCAGTTAATGTCCAATTTTTATTGTCCAAACCGGATACAAAGTTACCATTTTGAGTAGCTGACTTATTGTCTGTTACAGCTTGGTTACCCATAGTAGCAGTACCAGCTTTTACAGTTTTTGTAGCAGTTACTGTATTAACATTGATGTCTTGACCCAATGCAACCTTAATTGTTGTATCGTCGCCAGTTTGTGTAATTGTAGTGTCGATGTTAGTACCATCACCAGCTACTGTTACCTTGGAGCCTAATTTATTTGTTTTTTCGCCGCCATTATCAGCATCGAATTTCAAGCCTTTATTGATAAGCTCCGTTTTTGTATCATCAAGTTCTGTTTTAGATGCAATATCCTTGATAGTTACAGTTTTCTTATTCGCAGGGTTTTTAGCATCTTGTACAGTTAAGTCAACTTTATTGCCAGATACAGTGTATGCTTTATCAGCAGCACTGCTATTTTCAACTAATTGATAGTCAGGAGCATCTACGTCAACTTTATATGTTTTATATGTACCGTCAGTACCTTCTGTAATCGTTGTATTTTTACCAGCTACAACTTTTACGGCTTTTTGTGCTTCATCACGAATAACGGATTTACCGCCGTCTGTAATATTGGACAAGTCTTTATTTGCCGCATTGTCGATTTTATTCTTAGTAGCATCAGTCAACGCTACATCGATTGTTTGGTTGTTAACAGATGTCGTAACATAAGAACCATCGCCTTTTACAGTCAATGTTTGGTTATCCAATAAAACGTCATTTTTGCCAGTGTTACCAGCTACTTTCAAATTAACATTGCGCAATTGTGCCACGTTAACAGCGTCAGTATCAGCTGTACCTGCAGCCACATTAGTGATTTGACGAGTTTTTGTACCGCCGTCACCTACGGACACCGCACCCATAGTGGAAGTCAACGCAGCGCCTGTCAATCCGCTATAGCCGTTTGTACGGCTGTCTGCAGTTTTCACATTATAGCCTGCTGTACCTGCTGCAACGGAAGCAACGGAGTTTGCACCCAATGCAACGCCATCATCTACACTGGATTTAGCTTTATAACCGATAGCCGTACTGTTCGTATTAGCTGCAGTCGCATCAGCACCGACAGCTGTCGCGAAATTACCTGCTGCGGAAGTACGTACACCAGCTGCTGTCGCATTATTGCCTGTAGCACCTGTGTTATCGTAGTTCGCATCGGCAGATGTGCCTTTAGCACTGAAGAAATTCGTTTGCGCCGCTTCAACAGCTTCTTTTACCGTATGATACGTGCTGTTCTTGATATTGAAATCAGGCGCTTTATATGTAGAACCATTCGCTTCATAGCCCGTATATGTAGGACCTGCGATGGATTTTGCCAAGTTACTGTTTACAAATTTTAATTGTTTTACATTTGTTGCGTCAGTATCGTTTTCACCACCTGCTACGTTGATGATACGGCGTTCAGAACCTACGTTACCTACCGCAACAACACCGTTTGCAACATTGTTGTTTTGTTGATTAGTGAAAGCAGAGTATCCATTAACCAAGGCACCTCTTACTTCCGTACCAGTACCCAATGCCAAGGAATTATTGGATTCTGCAACAGCATTTGTACCGATAGCCATGGAGTTAGTACCTGTAACAGTAGCACCAAGACCGATAGCTGTCGTATTAGTATTGTTTGCTTTCGCTTCTTTACCGATTGCAATGGCACCATCTTTAGATGCATTAGCCGCACCGCCAAGTGCAAGCGCATCAGCACCCAAGGATTTTGCATTACCACCTAATGCGATAGAGTTGGATAATTTGGCTTGGGAAGAACTACCCATAGCGATAGCATCAGCACCAGCAGCATTAGAGCTACTACCCATGGAAAAGCTGCTTACACCACTTGCATTTGCACTTTTACCCATCGCTACCGCATTTTGTGCGGATGATTGCGCCGTATTACCGATAGCAAAGGCATTCTCTGCACTAGCATTAGCACTATAACCCATAGCTACCGCATTAGCGCCACCAGTACTGGATGAAGAACCGAATGCCATAGAATCATCTGCACCAACTGCAGTACGAGCTTTTGTACCGAAAGCAAGAGAACGAGCCCCTTCTGTTACGGTATTACCATCGCCATTATATTTAGCACTTGGAGTACCATGTTGTTGACCAGGTAATTTTATAGTTTCTGCCGCACCGATTGCAATGGATTGATCCGCTTTTGCTGTAGCGGAGTAACCCATGGCAAAACTACCATTACCCTTTGCCCAGGATGCAGTACCCAATGCTGTGGAGAACTCACCTTCTGCAGCGGATTGACGCATCATAGCCAAAGAGTTAAATCCGCTCGCCTTTGTAGCTGTACCAAGAGCCATAGCAGATGGTGATAAAGCCTGAGCATAATGACCTAAAGCAAAAGCAATACCACCTGTGGCCTGAGCATAGTTACCGATAGCTAAACCGGAATAATAAGTTGGATTACCAGTTTCCTGAATATTTGTATTTTTACCGATAGCAATGCCGGCAAAACTATTTTCTGTATAGTTACCTCTATCTGTACCATTGTACAAATGACTATTATCAAATGGTGTCAGGTTCCCAGGGTTTTGATAATTATATAAATAACTACCTTCACTATAAACTACATTACCAGTAGCATAACCAGCGCCATTTACATCATTAATCGTCATAGCAGTATATGTAGCAGCATTAACTGTAGTAATATTATCACCCCCGCCATAATCGCACTCATACGAGCCCAGGTTGTACCGCTTTGTACGGATTTCACCTTACCGCCACCTGTTTTTACAATTTCAGATACTACAACGTAGCATTTTTTTGTTTTACTCCAAATAACATTATAAATTCGATTCATAATTATCCTTTCTTACCGAAAACTCAGTAAAACACACCACTTGTGTTGCATAATATTGCAAAGATAATAAAAAGAAGAAGTATAACGATTAATTATCATCTACACTTCTTACACCAAATATTAGTATTCCAAATTACGATCTGAATACT
>OBZY01000823.1_pt1 | contig 9191 bp, 6 predicted proteins | sample 1477051 | NCBI WGS metagenome assembly OBZY01 (sample SAMEA2580270, study PRJEB22360) | human gut metagenome | biome: human gut; feature: human-associated habitat; material: faeces | place: Denmark | collected 2008/2010
TGCTGGCGCAGACCCTGCTGCCGAGCTTCATGTGCGGCGTGGTGGTCTCCGGCATCTTCGCCGCCTCGATGAGCTCCAGCTCCTCGTATCTGATTATTGGCGCTTCGGCCATGGGCGAGAACATTTTTCGTGGATTGCTGCATAAGAAGGCCACGGATCGGCAAGTCATGATTGTGGCTCGTGTGACGCTGGTGGTTATGTTCCTGTTCGGCATTGTGGTGGCGTTTGACCAGAACTCTTCGATTTTCCAGGTCGTCTCCTATGCGTGGGCTGGTCTCGGCGCATCGTTTGGGCCATTGATGCTGTGCTCGCTGTATTGGCGTCGTGCCAACAAGGCCGGTGCCGTGGCCGGCATGTTGTCTGGTACGGCGACCGTGCTGATTTGGCATAACCTCGTCAAGCCTTTGGGTGGTGTGTTTGCCATTTACGAGCTGCTGCCTGCGTTCATCATTTCGTTGCTGTTCATCGTGGTGGTCTCGCTGTTAACCGCCAAGCCGAATGAACGCATGCTTTACGAATTCGACCACTACATGGATGATCCGCTGCCTGGCACCCTGCCGTCCGGCACCGTGCTCGTCGACGAACCCATGGAAGCCATGGAGGCCGAAGTCCGCAGCGGCAAGTGACGCGTACCCGCTGCGCGGTTGGCTTGGCGCTTTATCCTTTGGCCCCGCGAAGTCGCATGAATTTGCCGGCTTCGTGGGGTTTCTTCGATGGAAGGATACATTTAGCCTGCTCTGCAAGGTCATCGCATCCACTGATGCCTCTTTGTTGAGAGAACGTTGGCGTCCCGCCCTGACGTTGGACCTCTTACGCAGTGATTCACATGGCAGAAGTTGCTTTTTTGTGGTTTAGCAGGAACTCTTTGGGCCAAAATGAGCTTCGAGGGGCTGATTTGGTCTCCGCCGAAGGTCTATCTCCGTTTCGAGGGGCTGGTCATCCACTAAACCGCGTGTATCAATACCCTTGCCCTAACGCCATTCTGCCGTTTTAGAGCTGCGTCTACTTGGGCATCAGCCCCTCGAAACGGAGATAGACCTCCCCAGAACACCAAATCAGCCCCTCGAAATAGATTTTGAACACCGTGTTGAGGTGCGGCTGTCTCTATTGAGCTATTCACGCGGCGTTATCGGAATAATTGGAAGCAGCGGCTCGACATTCAAACGTTTGTACAGCGGAATACGGCGTAATTTTCGGGCATCGCTGACCTGTCGAATGGTCTGCCGCGTAGTGAGCTGAACCGTTTTGCCCGTGACCTCTTGTATCCTTTCGGCGACTCTTCGGGCAAGAGCCTCTTCTCCCGCTTCATCGCCAATGTCTAATTTGGTAACTTGAATGTACTTCCAACCGGCATCCTCTATCATTTGACGGCGTCGTGCGTCGTTCAGCCATTGTCCGGCATGATGAGATCCTTCGTATTCGATGCATATCTTGAATTCGGGGTACGCAAGGTCAAGATATATGGGTTTGGTGTTGTTCCCTACGAATATCGGGTAATTCACTAGTGGGCAATCCAAGCCATATTTCATGAGAGCCAGGCGGGTTCGTGTTTCCATGGAGGAATCCGTGCCGGCGCGTGCCAAAAGTAGAGCGTGGCGGCACTTCTTATATCCGCGGAACAGATACGAATTAGCGCCGCTCTCTTTAACGGCGCGTACTTGAGCCTCGACCTCGTCGAGATACAGAGACAAATTATCTGAGGTTGTTCTGCAGAGTCTTCGATCTCGGCGCATCATGGAATCTGCGAGAACGACAAGTTCCTCAAGTTCAAGATACGCGGCGAACATGGCCCATGTGCAAGCCGGCGAAGTACATGTGAACTGCCCGTCAACCATGACCGTGTCTAGTGGGAAAGGCCATACAACCACTTTGATTCCCACAACGTGCCGCTTGGCATTGGCGTGTGGAACCGCAACAATGGTTGCAGTTGCAAGGCCTCTGTGTTTGCTCAATATGCGGGGCGCCTCGATTGATAAAAGCTCCAACGCCGTTGTCAGGGCATAGGGCGGTCGCCAGCCGCTTCGCCGTTGCACATCTGCACACGTCTGCATTCGTTGATATTTCTGCATTGTCAGCTCTGTCAATGCGATTGAGCTGCCCATGATGATCACCCCCTCGTGATGTTCTGCTTTGTGTTTGAGAAGTGTAGGGGTTGACTGCCCGCTCTGTCTACCGCCTCAATTTTTCGGTGGATAGATGTGGATAAGTCAGTGGATAACTGGGGGTATTCGTTGAGGTCTGTCAGACCAGTATGGCTCCGAATACATTGGATAAGTCATGCGGAGCCCTAAATGAGGCCTTCCCCTTGCGCACGCCCTCCTTACCGCTGGTTCTGGTTCACGTGGGGTGATGGGCGCGGGGAGGTGGAACCCGTGCCCTTTGTAGGTGAATCAGCGCGTTGGTCTAACAGTCCCATTCATGTTGGCTGCAGGACATCCGTGATTACAAGGAACGCAGGGATTTGCGGGTCTGATGGCGGGGCACCATCGACGGCATGATTAAGCTTGAACGAAATCCCCATGGCGTTCAAGCAAAGGTGGCATGATGGCGGGTATGAGTAGCTTGGTGCGTATTGTCAATGCCGGTGTTTCGGGGTCTCAGGACCGTGTGGACGTGGTTCTTCGCGATGGGGTTGTTGCGTCCGTCAATCCTGCCGGAACGGACCTAGCCTCGCATGGCGCAATGCCGGCTGGAGCGCATACGGCATTCTCGGCGCACACGTCGAACGCCGCTGACACCGGCAGCGCCCCGACTCCAACGCCAGCCGCCGCACCTGCTGACGAAACCACCATCAATGCAGATGGCCTGTGGATCATCCCCGGCCTGTGGGACTGCCATACGCACTTCACGCAATGGGCCAAGACGTTGGGCCGTCTGGATCTCATCAACGCTCGCTCGGCTGCTGAGGCGATGGATATGCTGCACCGTCACTTGGACGAGCGCCGCGCCGCCGGCACGCTTGACCCGGATGCCTTCGTGGTGGGCATGCGATTCCGTCACTCGCTGTGGGCTGATGATGAGCAGCCCACGTTAGCCGCCATCGACGCCGTGACCGGCGACCAGCCGGTGGCCCTCTCCAGCGCGGACATGCACTGCGGTTGGGTGAACTCTGCCGCGGCTCGCAGACTTGGCGTACATGTGGACGAATCCGGACTGGTCGGCGAGCTCGAATGGTTTAACGCCTACACCGCCTTCGACAAAGCACCGGGCGCCGCCGAGGAGACCGATCGTCTGCTGCGCGAGGCCGAACAGGACGCCGCAAGCAAGGGCGTGGTCGGCATCCGCGATTATGAGATGGCCGAAAACATCGACACGTGGATTAATCGTTTCGCGGCCGGTATCAATGGCTTGCGTGTGGACGCCGGTGTATATCCCGAACGGCTACAAGTCGCCATCGATGCAGGGTGGCATACCGGCAAGGAATTGCCGGGCAGTGCCGGGCTTGGCCATGTAGGCGCCATGAAGCTCATCTCGGACGGCTCGCTCAACACCCGCTCTGCCTACTGTTCCACGTCGTATTCGGGCATCGAGCCGCCGACGTATGGCACCCTGAGCTACACGCCACAGCAAATTGAAGACTATATGCGCTTGGCCACCGAGCATGGCTTCGATATTGCCTGCCACGCCATTGGCGACGAAGCGAACACCATTGTGCTCAACGCAGCAGCTGCCACGCACGCACATGGATCGATCGAGCACGCGCAGATGCTCAAGCCCGTCGATATCCCACGCTTTGCCGAGTTGGGCCTTACGGCCAGCATCCAGCCGCAGCATGCCATGGATGACCGCGACGTCATTACCCGTTTCTGGGCCAATCCGGCTGGTATCCCCTATCCGTTCAAAGCCCTTCATGACGCAGGTGCCATGCTGCGCATGGGTTCCGACGCGCCTGTGGCCCCACTGGACCCGTGGCTGGCCATTTCCGCCGCCGTGTTCGGCGCCGAGAGCTCCGATCGCGAGCCGTTCCAGCCCGAGCAGTGCCTCGATGTGCGCACCTCACTGGCGGCTTCGACCGCAATAGGTCGTGACCATCTCGCAGTCGGCGACCCGGCTGATGTGGTATTACTCGACACTGACCCGTACTTCGTGTCCGCTCCTGAAGCCATGCGTGCTATGTCGGAACATGTCGTAATGACGTTGTTGCGCGGGGAACGTATGTATTGATGCAATCCATCGTATGAAGTGACTAGATGCCTATTTCGGCGGTCGTGTTATACGAAGAGTGGCGTTGAATTTTCGAATTGAGAGCTACGAGCGTCTGATTTTCCGTTTCAAGGGGCGGATTTGAGTTTCTCCGGAGGTCTATCTCCGTTTCAAGGGGCTGCTCATTCGCTGAACCTTCAGTAGGAACCCATCTGTACTAACGTCATTCCGCCATTTTCATGCCGTGTCTACTTGGGCATCAGCCCCTTGAAACGGAGATAGACCTCCAGAAAACACGAAATCAGCCCCTCGAAACGGAGATAGGGCAGCAAAAACCGTCATGAAGCACGAATAAGGGTTTTCGGCGAGCAAGCTCTGTCATGTTTGCAATGGACTCTGTTTGGATCTCATGCTGTGAGGTAGGTTTGCGCGCCCATGCGCGCTATTTTGACTATACGATGGCGTGAAATCAGCGGCCTGCTGTGTCACAATGCAAAAACGCCGTGTCGATCCCAGTTGAGGCGACACGGCGCTTGCTGCGAGTAACGGGAAAAATCAGTACTTCATGCCCATGGCCTCACGCACCTGGTCGAGGGTCTCCTCGGCGATGGCGTTGGCGCGCTTGTTGCCGTCGTGCAGGATGTCACGAATGGAATCCATGTCCTTGGCCAGCTCGGCGCGGCGCTCGCGGTGCGGGGCCAGGAACTCGTTGACTGATTCGATGACGTATGCCTTGAGTGCGCCGGCGCCGGAATCACCGATCTCCTCGGCGATGTCCTTCGGGTCACGGCCGGTCACCAGACCGGCGGTGGTCAGCAGGGCGGAGACCTGCGGGCGGGCAACCGGGTCGAAGGTGATGCGGCGCTCGGAATCGGTCGGGCTCTTCTTGATAAGCTTGGCGGTCTCCTCGGCTGTGGCGCCCAGCATGATGGAGTTGCCGTACGACTTGCTCATCTTGCGGCCGTCGAGACCTGGAATCTCCGGTGCCTCAGACAGAATGGCGGCCGGCTCCGGGAACACCGGATTCTTCTTGGCATAACGCTCGTTGAAACGGCGGGCGATGGTGCGCGTGATTTCCACGTGCGGCAGGTTGTCCTTGCCGATCGGCACGACATTGGCCTTGCAGAAGAGGATGTCGCACGCCTGATGCACCGGGTAGGTGAGCAGCAGACCGGTCAGCGCGTGGCCGGAAGCCTCCATCTCGGACTTCACGGTCGGGTTGCGGTGCAGCTCGGCCTCGGTGACCAGGGACAGGAACGGCAGCAGCAGCTGGTTCTCGGCCGGCACGGCGGAGTGGGTGAACATCATGGTCTTGTTCGGATCGATGCCGGCGGCCATGTAGTCGAGCACCAGGTTCAGCACGTTGTCTTGGATGTGCTCGGTGGTGTCGCGGTCGGTGATCACCTGATAGTCGGCGATGATGATGTTCGTGTTCACGCCGCGCTCCTGCATGGCGACACGCTCACGGATCGAGCCGAAGTAGTGGCCGAGGTGCAGCCGGCCGGTCGGACGGTCGCCGGTCAGCATGGTGAAGCTCGACGGCTTGGCCTCCAGCTTGGCGAGCGTTTCGTCCGAACGCTTTTTGGCCGCGAGGAAGCTCGCGCTCATCTCATTGCCTGCCGCTGTCAGTTGCTGCTCGTCGGTCATGCGAAATCCTTTGAATAGGCCTCAGATAAACGCTTTTTATGGTAAAAGTGTGAGCCGACAACGAACAAGCCAGTATTAGTGGTACTCTCTATTGTTGATGAATCGAACAGCACAGTAATTCGCAGGGGGTCAGATGGGCCGCGGACGTCAAAAAGCAAAACAGCAGAAAATTGCCCGAAAGCTCAAGTACCTGACCACCGATACCGATTACGATGAGCTGGCAAAAGAGCTAAGCGAGCAGGAGCCGGGAACGGGCTCTCCTGACCCGTTTGCCGACGTTGATGACCAGTATGCGGACAAGGATGTGGATTCCGCTGCTGACGCCGACGCCACCAAGGTCTCGCCCGCCGCGCAGGCGGACGACCTCGACGAGTACGCCAAGTGGGCAGCCGAAGCCGCCGCAAAGGCGACCAGCGGCGAATTCCCGGCCTCCGCGCCGGCCGCGCCCAAGCCGAAGCCGGCCCCGCGCAAGCCGATTCCGATGCCCATGCCCTCAGCGCTGAAGCCGAAGAAGAGCTGAACTCCATTACTTATTAGCCGCGGATCGATTGACTTACGCGGCGATACTTGGGGTGCACTGAGGCGTGCTGAGACGTTCGCCGTATCGGGCTTGGAATTCTTGACGTGATAACGCCTTTGTGCAGTTTGAATGCGCGAATGCCGTGCAATGACGTGCATAGGGGAGGGAACGTGCCTGATATCAGCGGGCGGGATGGATCGAAGCCCACCATGCTCATCATGGACAACGACCGCATGGCCTTGATGGCATTGCAGTCGATTCTACGGCAAGCGTGCTGCTGGTATTACTGGGCATTGCGTTGCGCTGGCGCAAGCGCGTGGTGAATCAGGAGAACGAAAACGAGCAGATGGAATCGGCGCTGGCCGATCTGCGCCACGGCAACCAGCTCGCGATCGAACTGCACGACACGCTGTCCAACGATCTGACGTATATCTCGACCATCGCCCGGAATAATCTGGCCGCGCCAGCCGGCATCGATGGTGGCGACTGGCAGCGCGTGCTGGATCGCGGCCAACGTGCCTTTGCGGAAGTGCATGGCATCATCGATTTTCTGACCGAGCAGAGCGGAATGGACGCCGGCTTCCGGGACGAGTCCTTGCCGGTCGGTGGCACCGGGACATCTGAGGTGGCGACTGCAGAATCAGGGCAGGTTGATTCGCCGACGAAAGAATCCGCCCTGGCTCGTGACCCGGTAGGCACCGGGAGCTGTCCAGCGATTGCGAATGAGGTGGTTGACAATGCCGTGCCCGAGAGCGCCGGTGGCGATGACCGTACGCAATCCACAGCGGGCATGCCGCAGTCCTTCGTCACGCGTGTGAAGGCGCAGATCACCGATACCGAGGAGTTTCTGGAGGCGCAGGGCTATCGGGGGACGGCCGCGGTCAACGGCATCGCCATGGTCGTAGACCCCGAGGCGGCGGCCGAGGCGCTGTCGCTGATGACGGAGATCGGCACGAATATCCGCCGCCATGCACCGGCGGGAGATGATTCCTACCTGCTATTCGTCACCCTGTCTCCCGAATGGATTGAGATTCGCGAGACCAACGATATCCGTGACGATGCCGACGCGCAGAGTGGCCTGTCCGCGCAGGAGCGGTCGGGGCGTGGGCTGGCCATGCATCGCACCCGTGTGCAGGAGTTGGGCGGTGAATTGACCACCCGTTCGGATGATGGCACGTGGATGATTTACGTGCGTATCCCGTGCGTGCGGGGCTGATGGGGCAGAAGCTGCGATGTCCGGTGTCCGGCGCTGATTGTGCCCTGTCCTCACAAATGAGGACGACGACCGCAGCCATGTCCCCATAACCGAGGATTTCGGGTGTTCGGCTCGGCGGCGGCTCCCTATGGTGGCGTCCATAAGGACCAATCCCAGGGAGGGCAACGATGGCAAGTGATACGGAATTATGGCGGGGAACTGATTACGGATGGTGGCTGGCTGCGGACACGTCCGGTGCGGTCGGTGCCAGCCTGATCGCGTTCGCGGTGCCGCTGATGATGCTCGCCACGACAGGATCCTCTGCCGCCGCCACCACGACGGAAAGCATCTGCGTGGTGGTGCAGACGGTGCTGGGCCTTGCCGGCGGCGTGATTCAGGACCGGTATGATCGCCGTACGCTCATGCTGATCTGGGGTGCGTCCGGTGTGATGCTCTCGGCGGTGGCGGCGGCAGCGGTGATGCTGTTCGGCAATGCGCCGAAGACGAGCGGTCATGGGGTTAACGGGGCAAACGCTCCGGCATTCGGCGGACCATATGCCCACGTGCTTCCGGTCGCGCTGCTGTGTATCGTCGTGCTGTTTTCGGTGCGCGATGGCCTGTTGGAGAATACGTCGAATGCCATGCTGCGTGGCGTGGTGCCGGATGAGCAGCTGCCGCACGCGATGGCGCTGAACGACGCCAGGGATTCGACGGTCACGCTGGCAGGCGGGCCGTTGGGCGGTCTGCTGATGACCGTGGGACATGCGGTGCCGTTTCTGACCAGCGCGGTGCTAAGTGTGCTGGGCATGGTGTCCGCATGGTGTATTCGCCGCTATTGGAAACGCGCAACTGTGGATGATAGCGGCCATTCGGGCAATGCCGATGATGCTGCCGATGATGCTATCGATGTTTCCGGTGCCATCACCGCTGCCCCACGCTGGCGCGACGCACTGGACGGCATGATCTGGCTGCTGCGCGACCGGTTCCAACGCCATCTCATCATCGCAGCGACCATGGTGACCGGTGCCAGCAATGCCTTCCTACTGCTGACCGCGCTGGACATCTCCCAAGGTGGCAGCCAGCTGATATCCGCCGGATTCATCAACGCCGCCTCCGCCGTTGGCATGTTGCTGGGCGCACTGATGGCCTCGCAACTGGTCAACCGTGTACCCGGCGGCGTACTGGTGGGTGTGATGTTCGCCCTGCTCGCCGCAGGATTCACCGGTGCCGCGTTGGTGCCCTCCATGGTTGGCAAGGCCATATTTGTGGCCTGTTCGGTACTGGCATTGCCCGCGGGCAATGCGGTGCTTGGAGGCCTCAGCAATACCTTGGTGGGCAAGGACAAGCTCGGCCGCGTTGGAGCGGGCAGCATGGTGTTGCAGTACGGTGCCTATGGCGTGGCCGTGGCACTCGCCGGCTGGGGTATGCAGACCATCGGCTACGGTCCGACCTGCCTGATTCTGGCCACCGTACTGGTAGCTGCCGCCGCTTACGCGCTGACGATGCGCAGCCTCATCACCCTACCCACGCCGGATCGCTGGGCCGAGCACATCCAGCGTTGGAGCGTCGCACAGTTCTGATAAAGGGCATCCGATACCGGGCATCCGACGATTTACAGCGGTAGCAGATCACTCAGGTCGTCGCGCTCGCCGACCGCGCTGATGTGGCCGGCGTCCTTTTCCTCTG